>JAAIGE0100552751.1_pt1 | contig 11925 bp, 9 predicted proteins | sample 6487951 | NCBI WGS metagenome assembly JAAIGE01 (sample SAMN13974128, study PRJNA590717) | phyllosphere metagenome | biome: tomato field; feature: multiple bacterial spot infested tomato fields; material: tomato leaves; isolation source: leaves from tomato fields | host: Solanum lycopersicum ... | reverse complement strand
GAAGCAGTGGGAGCCGATCCTCGCCGACGAGCGCAAGGTCTCGAGCCACTGACATGGTGATCCATCACACGGATGCCGCGCCCACCCCGCTGCGTGCACTGCTCGGTGCCGCCGCGCGGGTCGGGCGCGGCATCCGCTGGTACATGACGACGCTGATGGGCGACACGGCCTACGCGACCTACGTCGCCCATCACCGTCGCCATCATCCGGACGAGGACCCGATGACCGAGCGCCAGTTCTGGCGTCAGCGCATGGACGACCAGGACCGCAACCCCGGCGCCCGCTGCTGCTGACCCCGCTCTGCGTGCCTGCCCCCGCTCTGCCCGGCTGCCTTTCCCCCCCCCCCCCGCTGTCTTCCCCCGGCTGCCTGCCCCCGCTGTGCCTCCGCGCTCGCCGACCCGGTGCGCGATCGCCGACCCGGTGCGCGATCGCCGACCCGGTATGTCGCCGCCGAGCCGGTATGCCGTTCGCGCCCCCGCTCCCTCACCCGCACCGACCCGGTATGAACGCGTCGGGCCTGTGTGATGTTGCCGCACGGTTCATACAGGCTGGACGGGATCATGCCGGGGCGGGCCGGGGCGGGGCGGGGCGGGGCGGGGTGGGGCAGCACAGGGCAGGGCAGGGCAGGAAGGGGAAGGGGAAGGGGCAGGGCAGGGCGGAAGCAGGGGGGAAGGGGCAGGGCAGCACAGGGCAGCGGCAGCGCAGGGCAGAGCCCGAACCAGGAACAGGGACCACACCCGATGCGGGAGTTCGGATGCCGGTGCCTAGGCTGAGCGTATGAACGACGTCGTCCTGGCCGCGGCGCTCGGCGCCGTCGGAGGCATCGTGCTCACGGTGCTCCTCGTGCTGGCACGGCGCCTCGCCCGCGGGTCGGCGGACCTCGGCAGCGATGCCGAACGCGCCGCGTTGCAGGCTCTGCATCAGGCGAGCCTCGCGGCCCCGCACCTGCGAGCGGGGTTGGACGCCCCCGACGTCGTGAAGGCGGCCCGGCACCTCCGGGTGCTGCTCGGCAGCGCGGCAGTGGCGATCGTCGGCCCCGACGACGCCCTGTCGTTCGACGGCCCCTCCGAGGGGCTGGAGTCGGCGGCGGTGCGCATCGCGCGTCAGGTGCGCGCGTCGGGGCGTCGTCAGGTCTTCCCGTCGCCGGGCGGCCGGCAGGGGAGCAAGGCGGACGGTCTCGAAGCGGTGGGTGCGCCGATCGTCGTCGACGGGGAGGTGATCGGCGCGGTCGTGGCGTTCGCGTCCCCCGTGGCCGCGACGCTCGTGCGCGCGGCCGAGGAGGTCGCGGACTGGTGCGCCGCGCAGGTCGAGCTCGGCAGTCTCGACGCCTCGCGCACGCAGCTGGCCGAGGCCGAGCTGCGCTCGCTCCGTGCACAGATCTCCCCGCACTTCATCTACAACGCCCTCACCGCGATCGCGTCGTTCATCCACACGGATCCGATGCGGGCGCGCGACCTGGTCCTCGAGTTCGCCGATTTCACGCGCTACTCGTTCCGACGGCACGGGGAGTTCACGACGCTCGCCGAGGAGCTGGGCAGCATCCACTCGTTCCTCGAGCTCGAGCGCGCGCGGTTCGGGGAGCGTCTCAGGGTGACGCTGCAGATCGCTCCGGAGACGCTCGCGACGGTCATCCCCTTCCTGTCCGTGCAGCCGCTCGTGGAGAACGCGGTGCGGCACGGGATCGAGCCGGGTGAGGGAGGCGGCGAGATCCGCATCTCCTCACGCGACGACGGCACCCACACGGAGATCACGGTCGAGGACGACGGCGTCGGCATGGATCCCGACGGCCTGCGAGCGACCCTGACCGCGGCGGACGACGGTCTGCACGTGGGGCTGCGCAACGTCGACACCCGGCTGCGGCAGCTCTACGGCGCACGCGGCGGTCTCGTGGTGGAGACGAACACCGGCGCGGGTACCCTGGTGCGCATGCGGGTGCCGAAGTCGCAGCCGCAGCACGACCCCGACACCGACTGACCTCCGACCCCGATGATGAGGTGCGCATGATCGACGTCCTCGTCGCCGACGACGAGAAGCCGGCGCTCGACGAACTCGTGCACCTGCTGCGCCTCGATGCGCGGATCGGGGATGTGCTGTCGGCGACCTCCGGGGCGGAGGCGCTGCGGATGCTGTCGCAGCGCGCGGTGCGCATCGCCTTCCTCGACATCCACATGCCGGGTCTGTCGGGCACCGAGCTCGCGCGTTCGCTGCGCACGCTCGCCGCGCCTCCCGCCGTGGTGTTCGTGACGGCCGACGACGCGCGCGCGGTCGAGGCATTCGAGCTCCGCGCGGCCGACTACCTGCTCAAGCCCGTCCGCGTGGAGAGGCTGCGTCAGGCGGTCGACCGGGTGATCGACCTCGGCGAGGCCGCGACGCCGTCCGATGACGAGATGCTGCCCGTGACGGTGGGCTCGACCGTGCGCTTCGTGCGCCGCAGCGAGGTGCGCTGGGTGCAGGCGCAGGGCGACTACTCGCGTCTGCACACCGCCGACGGCGGGCACCTCGTGCGCATCCCGATCTCCGAGCTGGAGTCGCGATGGACGGATGCCGGGTTCCTGCGCATCCATCGCTCCACCCTCGTGCGCTCGGCGGCCGTCACGGAGGCCCGGCTGTCGGGCTCCGATCCCGTGGTGGTGGTCGACGCGGCCGTGCTGCCCGTCAGCCGACGCCTCATCCCCGTGGTGCGCGAGGCGCTCGTGCGAGCGGAGGGCTCCGCATGAGCGAGCCGCTCCCGCGCGTGCGGGTCACGGCGGATGCGTCGGTGCGCCGCGCGGCTCCGGTCACGCGCGGCATCGCCCTGCCCGGCTCTCCCGTGGACGACGCGGATGCGGTGTTCACCCGTGCCCTGATGCGCAGCCAGCTGCGTCTCGCCCTCGGCACCGTCGCGGGTTTCGTGCTCGTGGTGATCGCGCTGACGCTGACGATCGCGCTGATTCCGGAGATCGACCAGCTCGTCGTGTGGGGGCTGCCGCTGTCCTGGCTTCTGCAGGCCTACGCGTTCTATCCGCTCATCCTCGTGTTCGCGGTGCTGTACGTGCGCACCGCCGCGCGCAACGAGCGGCGCTTCCGCGCGCTCCGGGACCGCGAGTGAACGCGGCGCTCGATCTCGTCGGCATCGCGCTCGTCGTGGTCGCGACACTGCTGATCGGCGTGTACGGACTGCGCATCTCGCGCACGACCGGCGATTTCTTCGTGGCCTCCCGCACCGTGCGCCCGGTGTGGAACGCCTCGGCGATCAGCGGCGAGTACCTGTCGGCGGGCACCTTCCTCGGTCTGTCCGGGCTCGTGCTGCTCGACGGCGCCCGTGGCTTCTGGTTCCCCATCGGCTATGCGGCCGGCTACCTGCTCGTGCTCGTCTTCGTGGCGGCACCCCTGCGTCGCAGCGGCGCCTACACGATCCCCGATTTCATGGAGGCACGGCTGGAGTCGACCACGGCTCGACGTGTCACGAGCATCGCCGTCCTCGTGATCGGCTGGCTGTACATCGTGCCGCAGCTGCACGGAGCGGGCATCACACTGCTCGTCGTCGCCGGGGTGCCGGAGTGGGTGGGCGCCGTGCTCGTGGCGGTGCTCGTCGCCGCGGCGGTGGCCGCGGGCGGCATGCGCGCGATCACCTACGTGCAGGCGTTCCAGTACTGGCTGAAGCTCACCGCGCTCCTCGTCCCGGTGGTGTGCATCGCGTTCGCGCTGAGCGGCGGTCCGCATGACTTCGATCCCGCGCTCGTGTTCCCCGCCGAGGCGGGTCCGTCCGGGTTCGACGCGTACGAGACGGCATCCCTGCTGCTCGCTCTGCTGCTCGGGACCATGGGTCTCCCACACGTGCTCGTGCGCTTCTACACCAGCCCGACGGGCGTGTCGGCGCGACGGACGACCGTGATCGTGATCGGCATGGTCAGCGCGTTCTATGCGGTGTCGAGCACCATGGGGCTCCTCGCCCGCATCGCCGCCCCCGACCTCGCCGTGCCCGGTGTCGCGGACACGGTCGTGCTGCTGCTGCCGTCGCGGGTGTTCCCCGGCATGGCCGGTGAGCTGCTCACCGCGCTCATCGTGGCGGGGGCGTTCGCGGCCTTCCTCGCGACCTCCGCCGGGCTCGTGGTCTCGCTCGCCGGGGTGATCAGCCAGGACGTGTTCTCCGGGTCCGTGCGCTCTTTCCGCCTGTCCGCCGTACTGTGCGCTCTCGTTCCGCTCGCTGTCGCGCTGCTCACGGCGCCCGCCGGGCTCGGGTCGAGCGTCGGGGTCGTCTTCGTGGTGGCGGCGTCGACCCTGTCGCCCGTCGTGCTGCTCGGTGTGTGGTGGCGCGGCCTCACCGCTCGCGGGGCCGTCGCCGGGATGCTGTCGGGCGGCCTCGCCGCCGGAATCGCGCTGCTCGTGCACGCCGCGATCGGCGGGGTGGGGGTCGCCGCCCCGTATCTGGCCCAGCCCGCCGCATGGACCATACCGTCGGCGGCCGCCGTCACGGTGGTCGTGTCGCTGCTCGATACGCGCGGGCCGTCGCCGCGCACGGCGCGCTTCCTCGCGAGAGTCCACTCACCGGAGCGGGTCTGAGCGGGTTCGCGCGGGGTCGCGATCGGTCACCCGGGCTTCGGGAGCGTTCCCACGGCCCGCGACCAACGCACAGCCCCGCACTGGCCTTTCGTCTAGGGTTTCGCCCTGAACCTGGCAGTCCGATGTGAGCCGGGCGTACGTTGATCCGCGGTGCGGCAACGCGGCCGCATCGGATCATCGGGAGAAGCACATGGGTCGAACACCCCTCCGGATGGCAGCGGCCACCACCCTGGCCACGCTGTTCATCGCATCGACGGCAACCGCGGGCTATGCGGCGGAGGAGGTGAACGCACCCACTCCGATCGACGGGACGCCCGGGCGGTACATCGTCGTGATGAAGGCCGACCCGCTCGCGAGCTACACGGGAGACGTGAAGGGCCTCAAGGCGACCAAGCCCGCCGAAGGCGAACAGCTCGAATCGCAGTCGCAGGACGCGCTGCGATACGTCGAGCACCTCGAGAACGAGCAGAAGACGCTCGCGCAGGATGTGGGCGTCATCCCCGACACGACCTATCAGACGGTCCTCAACGGGTTCAGTGCGCAGCTGTCCGGCGAGCAGGTCGACAAGCTCCGTGCGTCGAAGGACGTCTACGGGGTCTATCCCGACTTCGTGCGCCACCCCGACGCGCAGACGTCGACCGACTTCCTCGGACTCGGCGACGACCGGAAGGGCAAGGGCGGCGTCTGGCAGCAGACCGGCGGCGTCGACAAGGCGGGCGAAGGCGTCGTGGTCGGCGTCATCGATACCGGTATCGCCCCCGAGCACCCGTCGTTCCAGGGCAAGAAGCTGAAGAAGCAGAAGAAGGACGACCGCCGCCACAAGGGACGCGAGCCGTACACGGACGGGTCCTACGTGTACTTCGACAAGTCGGACGGCGGTCAGTTCCGCGCCGCCATGGTCGAAGGTCAGGACTGGGACAAGGGCGACTACTCCAGCAAGCTCATCGGCGCGCAGTACTTCTCCGCCGGGGCCGAGGCCGCCGGGTTCGACTTCCAGTACGACTACCTGTCGCCGCGCGACGGCGACGGCCACGGATCGCACACGGCGAGCACCGCGGCGGGCGACTTCGGTGTGAAGGCCTCTGTCGAGGGCGTCGACTTCGGGCGCATCTCGGGTGTCGCCCCCGGTGCCAAGGTCTCGGCCTACAAGGCCTGCTACGTCGGACCCGACGTGACCGTCACCACCGACGACATCTGCGCCGGCAGCGACCTCATCGCCGCCATCGACCAGGCCGTCGCCGACGGCGTCGACGTGATCAACTACTCCATCGGCGGGGGAGCGGCGTCGACCGTGCTCGCCCCGGAGGACATCGCGTTCTTCAACGCCGCAGCCGCCGGGGTGTTCGTCGCCACGAGCGCGGGCAACGACGGCCCCGATCCGGTCACCGCCGACCACGCCTCCCCCTGGTACACCACGGTGGCGGCATCGACCATCCCGACCTGGGAGGGAACCGTCCAGTTCGACGGCTTCGAGCAGGCCGGCGCATCGGTGAGCGTGCCGTTCGGCCAGTCCGTCACGGGACCGTCGATCTACGCGGGCGACGCGGCGGCGGCCGGAGCCTCCGCCGCCGACGCGGCACTGTGCCTCCCCGGCACGCTCGACCCGGCCAAGGCGGCGGCCCACATCGTGGTCTGCGATCGCGGCAACAACGCGCGCGCGGAGAAGTCTCAGGTGGTGAAGGATGCCGGCGGCATCGGCATGGTCCTCGTCAACGTGCCCGGTGGCGCGGACTCCCTCGACAACGACTTCCACGCCGTGCCGACCGTGCATCTCGCCTCGGTGCACCGGGCCGCCGTGCTCGCCTATGTGCAGGGCGGCGTCGACCGCCCGATCACGCTCGTCGGCGAGAACACCACCGGTGTCACGACGCCCGTGCCGCAGATCGCGGGATTCTCGAGCCGCGGGCCGATGCTCGCCGACGGCAGCGACATCATGAAGCCCGACATCGCGGCCCCCGGCGTGGCCATCCTCGCCGCGACGCAGAACGCACCCGGAGAGAAGCCGACCTTCGGCATCCTGTCGGGCACGTCCATGGCGTCACCGCACATCGCCGGCCTCGCCGCGCTGTACCTCGGCGAGCGTCCGAACGCCAAGCCGGCGGAGATCAAGTCCGCGATGATGACCACCGCGTACGACACGGTGAACGCCGACGGGTCGAAGAACACCGACCCGTTCGAGCAGGGCGCGGGCCAGGTCGACGCGAAGCGGTTCCTCTCGCCGGGCCTGCTGTACCTCAACGACGTGCCCGACTGGGCGGCGTTCCTCGAGGGCAAGGGGCTGGCGGAGTTCGACGGCATCGACCCGATCGACGGCAGCGACCTCAACGTCGCGTCGTTCTCGATCGGCTCCCTGGCCAGCGCGCAGACGGTCACCCGCACGGTCACCGCCACGGAGAAGGGCACCTTCACGGCATCCGTCGACGTCCCCGGAGTGAACGTCACGGTGCAGCCGTCGACGCTGAAGTTCACGCGCCCCGGTCAGACGGCGACCTACACGGTGACCTTCGACAACCAGAGCGCCCCGGTCGAGCAGTGGGCGACGGGATCGCTCACCTGGTCGAACAAGAAGACCTCGGTGCGCTCGCCGATCGCCGTGTTCCCTGTCACCGCCGATGCTCCGGCAGAGGTCAGCGGCACGGGAGTGGACGGATCGACGACGGTCGAGATCACCCCCGGAGTCGACGGTGACCTCGCCCTCGGGCTCTCCGGCCTGTCGCCCTTCACGCTGCTGGAGGATCCTGACGGCCGCGTCGTCGGGCACTCGGGCGACGAGGCGTCGGGCGATGAGAACAAGGACGTGTCGTGGATCGTGGACGTCCCCGAGGGCACCACGCTCGCGCGGTTCGACCTCGACTCGTCGGATGACACGGGGAGCGACCTCGACCTCACCGTCTACCGCGTGGTGAGCCCCGATGATCTGCGCTACTACGAGCGCTGGCAGTCGGCGACGGCATCGGCCGACGAGCAGGTCACCGTGGCCGCTCCGACGGCCGGCACGTACCTCGTGGTCGCGAACGTGTACGCCACCTCGGCGCCGATGACGTGGGACATGTCCTACGCCACCGTGCAGCCCGACGGCGACGGCGCGTTCACGGCGACGCCGAATCCGATCTCCGCGGTGCGGGGCGAGGCGACGAGCTACGAGCTGAGCTGGACCGGTCTCGAGGCGGGCATGCGCTATCTCGGTCTCGTGCAGTACGGCGACTCGGCCGTGCGCACGGTCGTCACGGTGGACGCCGGCTAGCCCCCGCGCGCTCCGCCCCTCCCGGTCGTTGAGCGAGGAGCGCAGCGCGCCCCTCCCGGTCGTTGAGCGAGGAGCGCAGCGACGAGACGAAACGCGGTGAGGCTCCTCAGGACCTCACCGCGTTTCGTCTCGGGCGGCTCCGCCGGCCTCGCTCGACGACCGAGGACGCCGGGGACGCCGCCGGCCTCGGTCAGATCTTCCGGCCGCGCGGCATGAGTCGGACGTCGGGCAGCGGAGGCGCGGGGATCCGCACGTCGTGCCCCGCCACTTCGCCGAACCGGGCGGATGCCGCCTCCCAGTCGGCTCGCGCCTGTGCGATCTCGTCGTGGTCGCGGCCGGCGAAGTTCCACCACATGACGATGTCGTCGGCGAACGGCTCGCCTCCGATGAGGAACAGCAGAGCACCTCCGGCGCTGGACACCTCCACGTGGTCGCGCGCGTCGCCCACGTACAGCATGTCGTTGATGGTCATCTCGTGGTCTCCCACGGCGACGTCGCCCTCGACGAGCATCAGCCCGTGCTCCCAGGCGGCGCTCAGCGGCAGGCGGACGCGCGTTCCCGCGGGCACGGCGATCTCGGCACCCACGATGGGCGTGTGCACGGTCGCGGGGGAGGACACCCCGGCGAACTCACCGAGCACGACAGTGGCCGAGGCATCCGATCCGTCCTCTGACAGAAGGGGCACGCCGGGCAGTTCGGTGTGCCGCTCGAAGCCGCCCGCCCCGTGGCGTGCGCTCTCGGGCAGGACGACCCAGAACTGGAGCGCGTCGAGCGGCACGGCGCCCTCGCCGACGGAGTACTCGGAGTGGGAGATGCCGTTGCCGGCCGTCATGAGGTTCAACTGGCCGCGGGTGAGGTCGACGTCGCTGCCGAGCGAGTCGCGGTGTCGGATCTCGCCGACGAGCGGCCAGGTGACGGTCTGCAGCCCGATGTGCGGGTGCGGTTCGACCCGCATGCGCGTGTCCGCCGGCCCGAACCGGTCGAGGAAGCACCAGGCGCCGATCGTGGGGAGGTTGCGGTGCGGCAGCAGGCGCAGCACACTCATGCCCCGTACGCCGCCGAGCGGAACGTCGCGCGGTTCGAGGACGATGCGGCGCTCGCCGATCATCACGCCTCCGTCTGCGGTGAGCCGCCGCCGGGACGCTGCGGCCAGCGGATCTCGGCTCCGGGGATCTCGTGCGTCGTCAGGTATCTGGCGATGTATGGGCACAGCGGCACGATCGCGTCGCCCGACGATGCGGCATCGGTGAGAGCGTCCTTCGCGAGGATCGACGCCAGCCCCTGGCCCTGGAACGCGGGGTCGATCTCGGTGTGGATGAAGCGGATGGCCCCGGGGCGCACCTGGAACTCCGCGAATCCGGCGAGGGTGTCTCCGGAGTGGATCTCGTAGCGGGAGGCGTCGTCATTGCGTGTGACGGTGATGTCGGTCATCCGGGGCTCCTTCGGCGTCTGACACCAACCTACGCCCGCGCGCACTGTGGAGGGCGGAGTCGATGTCGGTCGGGGTGGTTACGCTGGAGGGATGCCGCAGCCTCCCCGTGACCCCTACGAGGATCTGCCGTTCGCCGACGAGCCGTGGGGCGACGGCTGGGAGCCGTCCGACCCGCCGGAGCCGATGGACTGGGAGCCGCAGGGGCCGGGCTTCGAGCCGCCGCTCGACTGGGGTCCCGGACCGACCACCCCGGTCGCCGCTGCGGCGGCCGGGCCTGTCGCCCGCGCGACGCCGAGCCGCTTCCCCACGCCGATCGAGGCTCTGCGCACCGTCTTCGGCTACGACGCGTTCCGCGGAGACCAGGCGGCGATCGTCGACCAGGTCGTCCAGGGCGGAGACGCGGTCGTCCTGATGCCCACCGGCGGCGGCAAGAGCATCACGTACCAGGTGCCCGCCCTCGTCCGCGAGGGCACCGGTCTCGTCATCAGCCCGCTCATCGCGCTCATGCACGATCAGGTCGACGCGCTGCGCGCCAACGGCGTCCGGGCCGCCTACCTGAACTCGACCCAGTCGATCGACGAGCGCCGAGACGTCGAGCGCGCCTATGTCGCCGGAGAGCTCGACCTCATCTACGTGGCGCCCGAGCGGCTGTCCAGTCCGGCGACCACCGCGCTCCTCCAGCGGGGCACGCTCAGCGTCATCGCGATCGACGAGGCGCACTGCGTGTCGCAGTGGGGTCACGACTTCCGCCCCGACTATCTCGCGCTCGGCGACCTCGGCGAACGGTTCCCCGGCGTGCCGCGCATGGCCCTCACCGCCACAGCCACCCGCGCGACGCACAAGGAGCTGACGGAGCGCCTGCATCTCGACGCGGCGCGGCACTTCGTGGCGAGCTTCGACCGGCCCAACATCCAGTACCGGATCGTGCCGAAGGTCGATCCCCGCAAGCAGCTCGTCGCATTCATCCGCGACACGCTCGACCAGCCCACCGCAGCCGAACGCGGCGCCGGCATCGTCTACGCGCTCAGCCGCAAGTCCGTCGAGCAGACCGCCGCTTACCTCGCGGGGCAGGGATTCGACGCGCTGCCCTATCACGCGGGGCTGCCGCCCGAGGTGCGGTCCGCGAACCAGTCGCGATTCCTGCGCGAAGACGGCGTGATCATGGTCGCCACGATCGCCTTCGGCATGGGGATCGACAAGCCCGACGTCCGGTTCGTCGCGCACATCGATCTGCCCAAGTCGGTGGAGGGGTACTACCAGGAGACCGGCCGCGCCGGTCGTGACGGCGAGCCCTCGGTCGCGTGGATGGCCTACGGGCTCGGAGACGTCGTGCAGCAGCGCCGCCTCATCGATCAGAGTCCGGGCGACCGCACGTTCAAGATGCGGATGGGCCAGCACCTCGACGCGATGCTCGCCCTCTGCGAGACCGTCGAGTGTCGACGCCAGAACCTGCTCGGCTACTTCGGCCAGGAGTCGCAGCCCTGCGGCAACTGCGACACCTGCCTCGAGAAGGCCGAGACCTTCGACGGGCTGATCCCGGCGCAGAAGCTGCTGTCGACGATCGTGCGTCTGAAGAGGGAGCGCAATCAGGCCTTCGGCGCCGGTCACCTCATCGACATCCTCCGCGGTGCGTCGACGGAACGCATCCGCCAGCAGGGGCACGAGAAGGTCGCCACCTACGGCATCGGCTCCGACCTGTCGGAGCAGGACTGGCGCAGCGTCATCCGTCAACTGCTCGCGCGCGGCATCCTCGCAGCCCAGGGGGAGTACGGCACCCTCGCGCCCGGACCCCAGGCCGAGGGGGTGCTCAAGGGCGAGACGGCGGTCCCGCTGCGCAAGGACACGATCGGCCGGGTGTCGGGATCCTCGCGCGCCCGCAAGGCGAGCGCCGCGGATTCCCTCGACTCCGGCGACCGGGGGCTCTTCGAAGCGCTGCGGACCTGGCGTGCCGCCACCGCGCGGGAACAGGGTGTTCCCGCGTACATCGTCTTCGGCGATGCCACGCTGCGCGCGCTCGCCGAGCATCGCCCCGCGTCGCTCGCCGACCTCGACGGGATCACGGGCATCGGAGCGAAGAAGCGCGATGCCTACGGCGAGGGAGTCCTGGCCGTCATCGCCGCGGGCTGACGGGCGTCGTCACGGGCGTCGACTGTGGCGTGGCGACAACGGCCCGGGCGGGCGGGGTCGGCCCGAGTTGGAGGATGCCCATAGGTGACTTCGAGCGCGGTTGTGGCACACCTACCATGAAGGCATCCTTACTTCTCCCCGAGAGGAACGCTCATGGTCGACGCCGCCGTCCGTCCGAAGACGACCCACTCCGACACCACCGACGCCCCGCTGACGATCGACGTCACGCGCATCAACGACCTGCTGATGGGCACCTGGGCCGAGACCCGCCGCGAGGCGCGGGAGATGATCAAGGACTCGGCCTTCTGGCGCAAGGACGAGCTGGGCAAGGACGAGCACCGGGAGCGTGTGCTGAGCCAGCTGCACCTGCTCGTCGAGAACAAGGCCGTGCACCGCGCCTTCCCGAAGTCGCTCGGCGGCGCGGAGGACAACGGCGGCAACATCGCCGGCTTCGAGGAGCTCGTCACCGCCGACCCGAGCCTGCAGATCAAGTCGGGCGTGCAGTGGGGACTGTTCGGCTCGGCCATCCTGCAACACCTGCCGAATGTCCTCGAACAGCTCGGGATCCTGGAATTTCGGT
>JAAIGE0101603397.1_pt1 | contig 11927 bp, 10 predicted proteins | sample 6487951 | NCBI WGS metagenome assembly JAAIGE01 (sample SAMN13974128, study PRJNA590717) | phyllosphere metagenome | biome: tomato field; feature: multiple bacterial spot infested tomato fields; material: tomato leaves; isolation source: leaves from tomato fields | host: Solanum lycopersicum ... | reverse complement strand
CACGATCGCGACGGCGACCAGGGCGAGTGCGGCGACCCACACCTCGACGGTCGTCTCGCCGACCCGCAGCTCGAGCCCGTAGGTCGCCTGCAGTTGAGCGACCGCGTCGGGGCTGTCGCCGGCGAGGCGATCGAGCGGCCCGGCGGCGAACTCGCGCCGCACGAGCATCGCCGACTGCGCGAACGGCAGGGCGCTGACCGCGTCGCGCACCGCGTCGGGGAACGCGCCGACGGGGATGTATGCCCCGGCGACGAAACCCGTCAGCGTGCCCACCAGCGTCGACAGCCCCGAGTACGCGCCCGTGGTGCGCAGGAACGAGACGACGAACGCCCACAGCGCGGTGTAGGCGGCGACCGCCAGCGCGGTCCAGCCGACGATCCGCGCGATCTGCGCGACCTCGGGCAGCGCGCGACCGGTGACGGCGAGGTAGGCGAGCGCGACGCCCAGCACGATGAAGGTCGTGAGCAGACCGATCGCGAAGGCCGAGCCCAGGTACCCGAGCACGAGCTGCGCCCGACGCACCGGCGACACGAGGAAGTCGCGGAAGCGGCCGGTCGCGGCGTCTTCGACGAACGTCGACAGCGCACCGAGCGGGGTCGTGACCGCGGCGACGGCGATCACGCCGGCGAACATCCACGAGTCGACGAAGTCGCCGGCCGCGTCGGCGTCGAGCCCGGGCGTCTGAGCGAGCGAGTCGATCTGCATCTGCCCGAGGAAGAGCGCGTAGAGCAAGAAGACCACGAGCGCGCCCGTGAGCGAGAAGAACACCCCCAGGGGGTCTCGGTAGAACAGTCGCAGGTTGCGTCCGACGTAGGCGAGCACCGTTCTCATCGCTGCTGCTCCCCCGCCTCGGCCGCCCGCCCCGTGAGGGCGAGGAAGACGTCGTCCATCCGGCCGTGCCGGAACTCGAAATCGAGCACCGTGTCGCCGCGATCGGCCAGGATGCCGCGGGCCTGCGCGGCGTCGTCGACGGTGAGCTTCTCGACCCCCGCGGCCGTCGTGAGCGTCAGCACGCTCGAGCTGTACCGCGAACGCAGGTCGGCGGGCGTGCCGTCGGCGACCACCCGTCCGCGATCGATGATGCACACCCGGTCGGCCTGCTCGGTCTCTTCGAGGTAGTGGGTCGTCAAGAACACGGTCAGACCGGCGCGTTCGCGCAGGTCGTCGATCGTGCGCCACACCATCTGCCGGCTCGCGGGATCGAGGCCCGTCGTCGGCTCGTCGAGGAACACGATCTCGGGGTCGTGCAGCAGGGCCCGGGCGATGTCGGCGCGACGCCGCTGCCCGCCCGAGAGCCGGCCGTACCGCCGGTCGGCGAACTCCCGCAGGTCGATGATGTCTTCGAGCCGGTCGATCCGCTCGCGTATCGCCGCGGTCGACCCGAGGTACGGGCGGGCGCGCACCGTCAGGTTCTCGCGAACCGTCAGGGCGGAATCGAGCAGCGAGTCCTGGAAGACGACGCCGATCGCGCGGCGGACCGCATCCCCCTCGGTCCGCACGTCGTGCCCGGCCACCTCGAGCGAGCCGGCGTCGGGAGCGATCACCGTCGTGAGCGCACCGATCGTCGTGGACTTTCCCGCTCCGTTCGTTCCGAGAAAGGCGAAGACGCTGCCGGGCGGCACCTCGAAGCTCACGTCGTCGACCGCCGTGACGTCTCCGTACCTCTTGGTCAGGCCGCGCACGACGGTCGGCGCGGTGGTTCGCGTGCTCATGAGTCCACTCTGCTGGTTGCGCAGCCGCAGCGACAGCGGGGCCGGCGTGAAGCGGCATCCGTCATCGGGCGCGCCCGACGGTACGCTCGGGGTGTGACCGAACGTGCCCCGCTGTCCCGCAAGCTCTCCGCCATCGCCGAGTCGGCGACCCTCAAGGTCGACGCGAAGGCCAAAGCCTTGCAGGCCGCCGGGCGCCCGGTCATCTCGTACGCGGCGGGCGAGCCTGACTTCGCGACGCCGCAGTTCATCGTGGATGCCGCGGCCGAGGCGCTCGGCGACCCCGCGAACTTCCGTTACACCCCTGCCGCAGGGCTGCCGGTGCTGCGCGAGGCGATCGCCGCGAAGACGCTCCGCGACTCGGGGCTCGAGGTCGCTCCGTCACAGGTGATCGTCACCAACGGCGGCAAGCAGTCGGTGTACCAGGCGTTCCAGACGGTCGTGAACCCGGGCGACGAGGTACTGCTGCCGGCGCCGTACTGGACCACGTACCCCGAGGCCATCGCGCTGGCGGACGGGGTTGCCGTCGAGGTCTTCGCCGGCGCCGACCAGGAGTACAAGGTCACCGTCGAGCAGCTCGAGGCCGCACGCACAGAGCGCACCCGCGTCCTCGTGTTCGTGTCGCCGTCGAACCCCACCGGTGCCGTCTACACGCCCGAAGAGACCGCGGCCATCGGCGAATGGGCTCTCGAGCACGGCATCTGGGTGATCAGCGACGAGATCTACCAGAACCTCGTCTACGAGGGGGCGCGCGCCGTCTCGATCGTCGAGGCTGTGCCGGCTCTCGCAGGTCAGACGATCCTCGTCAACGGCGTCGCGAAGACGTACGCCATGACCGGCTGGCGCGTGGGCTGGATGGTCGGTCCCGCCGACGCGATGAAGCTCGCCGCCAATCTTCAGTCGCACCTCAGCTCGAACGTCAACAACATCGCGCAGCGTGCCGCGCTGGCCGCCCTCACCGGACCGCAGAACGAGGCCGAGCAGATGCGACTGGCGTTCGATCGGCGCCGTCGCCTGATCGTCGACGAGCTCGCGAAGATCCCGGGTGTCACCGTGCCCAACCCGCTCGGCGCCTTCTACGCCTACCCCGACGTGACCGGACTGCTGGGGCGCACCTGGGACGGCGTCGAGGTCTCGACGACGCTCGAACTGGCCGACCTCATCCTCGACCGCGCCGAGGTCGCCGTGGTGCCGGGCGAGGCCTTCGGACCCTCGGGGTACCTGCGCCTGTCGTACGCGCTGGGCGACGACCAGCTGCTCGAGGGCATCCACCGCCTGCAGCGTCTGTTCGCCTGACCCGCTCCCCACGGCATCCATCCCGGCCTCGTCGTACACAACGGCGGGGATTCTGCCGGACACGCCCATGAGGCGGCCGTCGTCACGGCGCGTCGGGTACGACCTCCGCGGTCGTGCACGCCGGTGCGCCGCCCGGGCCGGCGCCGCCGGGCCGTGTGCTGGAAGGGTCGTGAGACGGTCCGGGCGCGCCGGGTCAGAGCTCGACGCCGAAGAGCACGGGCTCGGGCTGCAGCAGCAGGCCGAACTCCGACTGCACCCGCTGCTGGATGAACCGCGCGAGCGCGGCGAGCTGTTCGGCCGACGCTCCCCCGCGGTTCGTCAGCGCCAGGGCGTGCTTGGTCGACAGCCCCGCGTTCGACCCAGGCAGCGAGAAGCCCTTGCCGATGCCGGAGTGCTCGATGAGCCACGCCGCACTGACCTTGACGTCGGGCTCGGGCGCCGCCTCGACCGGGTCGACACCGAAGTACCGGTCGATGGGGATGACCCGGTCGGTCGTCGGGTCGGGCGCCACGGGCCACCGCGGGCAGGCTTCGGGCAGGGTGCGGGCGAATGCCGCGCTCACGACCGCGTTCTGGAAGAACGAGCCCGCGCTCCACGTGTCGCGGTCGGCGTCGTCGAGCACCATGCCCTTCGTGCCGCGCACGGCGAGCACCGTCTCGCGCACCCAGCGCAGCGACACCTCGGCGTCGGGATCGAGTCCCAGCGCACCGCGCAGCTGCGGCCCGCGCACCGCGAACTCGCCGTGACCGACGTCGGCGAGCTCGAGCGTCACCGACACGATGACCGCCGAGCGCTCGGCGACCGCGCCGTGGTGATGCTTCAGCACCGAGGTGCGAAAGCCCAGACCCAGATCGGATGCCGGCACCGCCGTCACCTCGCCGGTCTCTTCGTCGAGCAGATCCACCTCGACGAGCGTCTGCACGATCTCTTGCCCGTAGGCGCCGATGTTCTGCACGGGCGCCGCGCCGACGGTTCCGGGGATGCCCGACATCGCGGCGATGCCGCTCAGCCCGTGCGCGACCGCGTACTCGACCAGGTCGTCCCACGAGTGGCCCGCCTGCACCTTGAGGCGCACGTGGCCGTCGGCGGGCGACGGCATCCGTTCGATCCCCTCGGTGCGCACGAGCACGACGGTGCCGTCGAACGCGTCGTCACCGGCGAGCAGGTTCGATCCGCCGCCGACGACCAGCCACGGCTCGCCGTCGGCCCAGAGCGCACGGAGGGTGTCGACGAGCTCGTCGGACGTGCGCGCCTCGACCATACGGGCGGGCGACCCTCCCGCGCGCAGCGTCGTGAGCTGCGCGAGGGGACGCGGCGTGATCTCGGGCATCGTCAGTCGGTGGTGCGCACGCGCGCCTGAGCTTTGCCGAGCACCACGGTGCCGTCGTGGCTGAGGGTGAGATCGATGCGCGCGACCCCCTCGTCGACCGCACCGACCTTGGCGACGACGGTGAGCGTGGCGCCGGCCTCGGCGTCGACCACGACCGGCCGGGTGAACCGCACGCCGTAGTCGACGATGCGTCCGCTGTCGCCGAGCCATTCGGTGATGGTCTGGATGCCGATGCCCATCGTGAGCATGCCGTGCGCCAGCACGCCGGGAAGCCCCACGCGCTCGGCCACGTCGTCGCGGTAGTGGATGGGGTTGAAGTCGCCCGACGCGCCGGCGTATCGCACGAGCGCCTCGCGCGACAGCTCGACCGTGCGCTCGGCGACGACGGCACCCACTTCGGGAATGGTCAGGCCGCTCATGCGTCCTCGCCTCCGATCAGCAGCACCGAGGTGGCGGTCACGACGTGCGCGTCAACGGCGTCGGTGATGACCGCCTCGCTGGTGACCATGGCGCCCTTGCCGAAGGCGCGGATGCCGGTGACCGACAGCTTCGCCGTCAGCTCGTCGCCCGCGACGATGGGGCGCGAGTAGTGGAAGCGCTGCTCGGCGTGGACCGTGCGCTCGAGCGCGATGCCCGAGTCGGGTTCGGAGAGCAGCTGCTGCAGGGTGAGGTCCTGGATGACCATCGCGAACGTCGGCGGGGCGACCACGTCTGCGTAGCCGAGCGCCTGCGCGGCGGTCGGATCGGTGTGCTGCGGGTCGGTCGCGAAGACGGCACGAGCGAATTCGCGCACCTTCTCGCGGCCGACGAGGTACGGCGCGGTCGGCGCGAAGGCGCGCTCGACGAGTTCGGGGTTCACGGACACTCCCCGATTCTACCGAGCACTGCCCGCCCGACCTCGCGCGGGTGCGAACCCCGCCCGGCACCCCTCAGCGACGACGGCGCGAGCGGATCGCCCGGATGGCCATCTGCGTGCCGATGAAGGCCAAGAAGCAGGCGAACAGGATGTTGGCCGCGAAAGGGTCGAGCAGCGTGGCGAACCAGGCGCCGAGCGCCGTCGTCGTGCAGGCCGACAGCCCGACGATGGCGGCGGCGCGCAGGTCGACGTTGCCGCGACGGCTGTTGCCGATGGTTCCCGAGATCGCCGTCGGGATCATCATGAGCAGCGAGGTGCCCTTGGCGACGAGATCGCTGGTGCCGAACAGCAGCATGAGTGCGGGCACGACGACGACACCGCCGCCGATGCCGAGGATTCCCGCCAGGATGCCGGTGACGATGCCCAGCAGCGCGAGGCCGCCGCCGGTGAGCCAGGTGAGGATCAGTTCGGCGTCACGCGAGGGAACGACCACGAACAGCATCACGATCACGACGACGATGAAGCCGACGAAGCCCCAGCGCAGGGCGTTCTGCGGCAGCTTCGCCAGCAGCCAGCTGCCGATCTGCGCGCCGACGACCGCGCCGGCGGCGAGGATCAGCGCGGGGATCCACGCGACCGAGCCGGTGAGGGCGTACGAGACGACGCCGACGGATGCCGTGGGCACGATGGCCGCGAGCGAGGTGCCGGCGGCCAGGCGCTGGTCGAAGCCGAGCAGCAGCACGAGCAGCGGCACGATGACCGTGCCACCGCCGACCCCGAACAGTCCCGACAGCAGACCCGCGGCCAGACCGATGCCGATGCACGAGACGTAGAGGCGTGTTCGCGTGGCGTTGGGCCGGCGGTCCGCCGGCCGGACGCGCCCACCGCGATCGACCTTGCTGCCGGTCACAGCTCGGTGATGTCGTCGATGACCCAGGCGCCGTCGACCTCGATGAGCGTGTAGTCGTACTGCACGCTGCCGGGCTGTGGAACGTCGAGCGGGATGCCGTCGATGTCGGTCACCTGCAGGTAGGTCTCGACGGTCGAGACGATGATGTCGTCGCCCTCTCGCGTCGTCGAGACGACGGTGATCTCGTACTCTTCGAGCGAGTCGACGAAGAACTGCGACTCGACCGCGAACTCGTCGCACGTCCAGCCGCCGAACTCGCGCAGTTCGTCGCTCAGCGTCGCGTGGTAGGCCTCGCAGTCGCCGGTGTTCCAGGCATCGTCGTAGGCCGAGACGACCGCCGCCGCGGCGTCGGCCTCGGCGCCCGTCACCGGGTCGCCCGGCGGAGCGATCTCGCTGTCGTCCGGTTCGTCGGGGAGCCCGGGAACCGCGGGCGAGTCGGACTCGCTCGACGACCACGAGTCGCGCTCGGTGGCGTCGACGATGTCGCCGACGATCCGCGGGATGATGAGCGCCGCCGCGACGATCATGCCGACCACGACCAGTCCGAGCGCGACGAACAGGATCCACAGCTTCGACTTCTTCGCAGGGCCACCGGCGGTCGGGCCACCGGCGGTCGGGCCACCGGCGGTCGGGCCACCGGCGGTCGGGCCACCCGACAGCCCCGGGGCGCCGGGCGCGACGGCCGGCGCGGCCACGCCCTGAACGGTGCTCGGGTCGATGCCCGGGTAGGCGGTCGCGTATCCGCCCGGCGCGGTCGGCACCGGGGGCATCGGACTCGCAGCGGCCTCGGACGGTGCGACGGGAGCGTCGGCCGGGGTGTCGTCCGCACCGTGGGACGTCGCTTCTGCGGCCGGCGCGGTCGGCGTCTCGGCGACGTGCGTGTGCTCGGTCCACTGGGTGCCGTCCCACCAGCGCAGGGCGCCGTGGCCGTCGTCGTACCAACCGGCAGGCGTAGAGGTGCTCACAGTCGTCTCATCTCACGTAGGTGTGGTCAGGCGGCGGGCGCGCCGATCCGCCGTCCTCACCCTAGTCGTCGCGCGTTACCGGGTCGCGGCCCCCCGCCGCTCGGACACCCCGACCCGCCGGATCATCCGACCGTCGGCGCCGCGCCGGTCGTGGCGGTGTCGGACTCGGGCGCCCCCTCGTGCACGACGTCGTCGTCCTCGGAGGCCGCCTGCTCGAACTGCGACTGGTACAGCCGCCAGTACGCTCCCCGAGCCGCGATCAGTTCGTCGTGCGACCCCTTCTCGACGATGTCGCCGTGTTCCATCACGAGGATCAGGTCGGCGTCGCGGATCGTCGAGAGTCGGTGCGCGATGACGAACGAGGTACGGCCTTCGCGCAGCGCCGACATCGCCTGCTGCAGCAGCAGTTCGGTGCGGGTGTCGACCGAGCTGGTCGCCTCGTCGAGGATGAGCACGGCGGGCTGGGCGACGAATGCCCGAGCGATCGTGATCAGCTGCTTCTCACCCGCCGACACGTTCGCCGCGTCTTCGTCGAGCACCGTGTCGTAGCCCTCGGGCAGCGAGTGCACGAAGCGGTCGACGCGGGTCGCGATGGCGGCGTCGACGATCTCGTCGTCGGTGGCGCTCGCCCGCCCGTAGCGGATGTTCTCGCGGATGGTGCCGGCGAACAGCCACGGGTCCTGCAGCACCATGCCGGTACGCGAACGGACGTCGTCGCGCGTCAGCTGGGCGATGTCTTGACCGTCGAGGAGGATGCGTCCGCCGTCGAGCTCGTAGAAGCGCATGAGCAGGTTGACCAGGGTCGTCTTGCCCGCACCGGTCGGTCCTACGATCGCCACCGTCTGACCGGGCTCGACCCGGAACGACAGGTCGGAGATCAGCGGCCGATCGGGCGTGTACGCGAACCGCACGTGCTCGAACTCGATCACACCGCGGCCGTCGGCCACGGCGGGGGCGTCGGCGTCGTCGACTTCTTGCTCGTCTTCGTCGAGCAGCTCGAACACGCGCTCGGCCGATGCGGTGCCGGACTGCACGACCGCGGCCATGCCGCCCAGCTCGGACAGCGGCTGCGTGAACTGCTGCGAGTACTGGATGAAGGCCTGCACGTCACCCAGACGCAGCTGCCCCGAGGCGACCATCAGACCGCCGAGCACGGCGATGCCCACGTAGGTCAGGTTTCCGATGAACATCATGCCGGGCATGATGAGCCCCGACAGGAACTGTGCCTTGAACGCGGCCTCGAACAGCTCTTCGTTCTCGCTCTCGAATTTCTCGCGCGCATCGCGTTCGCGGCCGTAGACGCGAACCAGCGCATGGCCCGAGAACGACTCCTCGACGCGGGCGTTGAGCCGGCCGACCTTGCGCCACTGCGCCGCGAAGGCCTTCTGCGAGCGCGGACCGATCACGCCGAAGATGACCGCCATGAGCGGCAGCGACACCAGCGCGACCAGCGCGAGCTGCCACGAGATCGAGAACATCATGAACAGCACGCCGAAGACCGTCAGCACGCTCGTGAGCGCCGTGGAGAGCGACTGCTGCATCGTCTGGGTGATGTTGTCGATGTCGTTCGTGACGCGCGAGATCAGCTCTCCGCGCTGCACCTTGTCGAAGTACGACAGGGGCAGACGGTTGATCTTCGCCTCGACCGACTCGCGCAGGCGCCACATCGTCCGCACCATGATGATGTTGATGACGAAGCCCTGCAGCCACGTCAGCACGGCTGACCCGACGTAGATCGCCAGCACGGTGACGACGACCCACTTCAGGCGATCGAAGTCGACTCCGGCGCCGACCTCGAAGTTCTGCATCGCGCCGACGATGTTCGCGATGTCGGTCTGGCCGGCCGCGTTCAGCGCGGCCACGACGTCTTCTTGGCTGGTGCCCGCCGGGAACTGTTCGCCGAGGTTCCTCGAGACGATGCCCTCGAAGATCAGGTTGGTCGCATCGCCCAGGATGCGGGGGGCGAGCACCGCGAGCACGACGCCGACCGCGCCGAGCAGCGACATCAGCGCGAACAGCGCCGCGTAAGGCTTCAGCAGGCCGATCAGGCGCGCGAAGCTCGGCCCGAACCGCGCAGCCTTTCCGGGGGCGACGCTGTCCCAGTCGCCGGAGTTCTGCCGTGCCTGTTCGGCCAGCTCGAGCTCGAGGCGCTCGTCCTCGGTCATCTCGGGGGCGCTCATGCGTCGACTCCCAACTGCGATTCGACGATCTCGCGATACGTCTCGTTGGTCTGGAGCAGTTCGTCGTGGGTACCGATGCCGACCATGCGTCCGCCCTCGAGCACGACGATGCGATCGGCCTCGACGACGGTCGAGATGCGCTGAGCGACCACGATCTTCGTCACGTCGGGCAGCTCTCGCCACAACGCCTGTCTGAGCCGGGCATCGGTGGAGAGGTCGAGCGCCGAGAACGAGTCGTCGAAGACGAGCAGGTCGGGGCGTCGCACGACGGCCCGGGCGATCGCCAGGCGCTGGCGCTGACCGCCCGAGACGTTGGCCCCGCCCTGCGAGATTCGCCCGTCGAGCGCGCCCTCCATCTCCGAGACGAAATCGCGACCCTGCGCGATGTCGAGAGCGTGCCACAGCTCGTCGTCGGTGGCCTCCTCGCGGCCGAACCGCAGGTTCGAAGCCACGGTTCCGGTGAAGAGGAAGGCCCGCTGCGGTACGTACCCGATGCCGTCCCACAGCAGGTCGAGATCCGCCTCGCGCACGTCGACGCCCGCGACGCGCACCGCACCGCCGGTGACGTCGAACAGGCGCGGGATGAGCGAGACCAGGGTGGTCTTGCCCGATCCGGTCGAGCCGACGACGGCGACGGTCTCACCGGCATCCGCTCGGAAGCTGATTCCCTGCAGCACCGGACTGTCGGCGCCGGGATAGGTGAACGAGACGTCGTCGAACTCGACGGTGCCCGGATTCGGGAACGAACGCACCGGATCGGCCGGACGCGTGAGCGCGTCGTGCGACCCGAGCACCTCGCCGATGCGGTCGGCCGACACGGCCGCGCGCGGGATCATGATCGTCATGAAGGTCGCCATCAGCACGCCGCCGAGGATCTGGCCGACGTACTGCATGAAGGCGAAGAGCGTGCCGATCTCGACGGAACCCTGATCGACCTGGATGCCGCCGAACCAGATGACGCCGACGACGGTGACGTTGAGGATCAGCATCGCCAGCGGGAACATCAGCACGAACAGCGAACCGACCTTGCGCCCGACGATCATGATGTCGGTGTTCGCGCCGCGGAACCGGTCTTCTTCGATGCGCTCGCGAACGAAGGCTCTCACCACCCGCACGCCGGTCAGCTGCTCGCGCATGATGCGGTTGACGTTGTCGAGCTTCACCTGGAACTGCCGGAACAGCGGCACCATGCGGGCGATGATGAGACCCGCCACCACCAGCAGCAGCGGCACCGCGACACCGATGAGCCAGCTGAGTCCGACATCTTGCTGCAGCGCCATGATGATGCCGCCGATCGCCAGCATGGGCGCGGTGACCAGCATCGTCGCGCCCATCATCGCGAGCATCTGCACCTGCTGCACGTCGTTGGTGTTGCGGGTGATGAGGGTGCCAGGGCCGAAGCGCGAGACCTCGCGCTCGGAGAAGCCGCTCACCTTCTCGAACACGTCACGCCGGATGTCGCGACCCGCCGCCATCGCCGCGCGCGCGGCGCACAGCGTCGCGATGATCGAGGCGACGATCTGCCCGAGCGCGATCAGCAGCATCCACATGCCCTGCGACCAGATGTACGCCGTGTCGCCGCGGGCCACGCCGTTGTCGATGATGTCGGCGTTCAGCCTCGGCAGGTACAGCGAGGCCATCGCCGAGGCGAACTGGAACAGCAGCACGCCGAGCAGCAGCCAGCGGTACGTACGCAGATATCGGAGAAGAAGTTTGCCGAGCATGGGCGCTCCCTGGCCGGACGGTTGAGACGGTTCATGCTAGCCCCGGCCTCCGACACGGCGTCGTCGACGAGGTTGCGCCCCCAGCGAACGACCGCCGCGCTCACAGCCCGCGCCGATCACTCCCCGCTACCGTCGGCAGCATGACGACCGGCGACGCCGCTCCCCCGTTCGCGTTCTCGACAGCGCTGCAGACGTTCTCGCCGAAGCAGCTGCGCGACATGCGCGACGAGTTCCAGCAGTTCCTCCTGGGCTACCAGTTCGGGATGCAGGAGATCGAGACGAAGCTCGGCATCTTGCGCGACGAGTTCCGGCACCTGCACGACTACAACCCGATCGAGCACCTCTCGAGCCGCCTGAAGTCGGCCGACAGCATCGTCGAGAAAGTCGTGCGCAAGGGCGTCGAACCCGACTTCGAGTCGATCCGCGAGAGCATCACCGACATCGCCGGCGTGCGCGTGACCTGCAGCTTCGTGCAGGACGCCTACCGCCTCTTCGACCTGCTCGCGGCGCAGGACGACATCACGGTGAAACTGGTCAAGGACTACATCGCCGAACCCAAGCCCAACGGCTACAAGAGCCTGCACGCGATCGTCGAGGTACCGGTGTTCCTCTCGACCGGGCGCATGACCGTGCCGGTCGAGGTGCAGTTCCGAACGATCGCGATGGACTTCTGGGCCAGCCTCGAGCACAAGATCTACTACAAGTACTCGGCCAACGTGCCCGCGGAACTGCTCGCCGAGCTGAAGGACGCCGCCGAGACCGCGGCTGAGCTCGACGCCCGCATGGAGCGCCTGCACACCGAGATCCGGCGGCGTCCGGCCGTCGTGCGCATCTGACGAGGCGCAGGGCGACGGTCAGGGTGCGGCGACGATCACTCGTCGGCGACGGTCAGGATGCGGCGACGATCACTCGTCGGCGACGGTCAGGATGCGGCGACGATCACTCGTCGGCGACGGT
>JAAIGE0101101211.1_pt1 | contig 11928 bp, 10 predicted proteins | sample 6487951 | NCBI WGS metagenome assembly JAAIGE01 (sample SAMN13974128, study PRJNA590717) | phyllosphere metagenome | biome: tomato field; feature: multiple bacterial spot infested tomato fields; material: tomato leaves; isolation source: leaves from tomato fields | host: Solanum lycopersicum ... | reverse complement strand
GTGGCTAAAACTTACACAACTCGCCCAATGCACCCTGCCCGTCGGGCGGCTGAGGGTTAACTCAATAGACACGGCTAAGCATGTAGTACCGACAGTGGAGAACTGGCGGACGGGGGTTCAAATCCCCCCGGCTCCACCAATTGAAAAAAGCATAAGCCCCTGATTTTCCTAGCGAATCTCAGGGGCTTTGTGTTTTTGGGAGCAGCTGCTGTCCCGAAAGTGTCACAGCAGCGAAAATTACCAGTAGTCCGGCTTGACGATGGCTGGCTTCTTGGGGAGCGGCACCTTTGGCGGGAGCTGGAAAGCAGCAAGCTCCGATTCGGAAATATGGCGACGCATCCAGTGAGCATGTTCTTTCAGTGACCCCGGAGGATCACGTTGCTCCTGACGGTGCGGAAGAATCACGCCAATGCGGATATGCGGGAAGTCCGAGCGAATGGCCGCAAGAGCAGGCCCTAGGTCAGTGTCGCCCGATACCAGCACGATCTGATCCAACTGCAGATCCACAGCCCGACATGCTGCCCGATACATGCCTAGGGCCAGGTTCACGTCTGTCTCTTTCTCTTCAAGCTGCCAAATCGCTACCTGATCCTGCCTGGATGGCTTCTGACCATCGAGATACCTAGGCGCATAGCCCTTGGTTAAACGGTGCGTGCCGAGCGTGACCGAGACGCCTCTCGTCTGCAAAGCACGGATGTAGCGGTTTTGTGCATCGTTAGAGACCTGCCCACGAGTCGCAAGCCTGGCAATGACAGGAGAGGTGAAGTAATCGACGGAGACCAGTTCGGCTGATGGTTCCTGGATCCGCAAGATTTCGGCAAGCAAAGCAGGCAGATCCAACCACTTGTGGTCAGAACCATGCAGAACGCCGTAATAGAGGTTGTAGCCGTCTACGAAGAAAGCTGTGCGCACAATGCCCTATCCCTAGAAACGAAAAAACCGGCTTTAGGGGCCGGTTTCTTCACCCGAGGCTAAGGCTGAACTGAATCGGCCCGCCAAGGGTTGAGTCGTGGGATTAGTATCCCCCAAACATGAACACGGTTCAACACGAATAAACACGAAATCGCGGACTGGAGCGGCCTACGGCGGACAGCAACGGGGCAGATCCAACCCAGCTAAAGGGCTCAATCTTACTGCCTCAGCCAGATGCTCGGGCGCCAACTGCGCATAGCGCATGGTCATGGCCAAGCTGGAATGTCCCAGGATCTTCTGCAGCGTGAGGATGTTGCCGCCCTTCTGCATGAAGTGACTGGCGAAGGTATGGCGTAACGCATGGCTAGCCTGCCCTTTCGGCAATTCGATACCCGACCGGGCAAGAGCCCTGCGAAATGACGTAATAGCCCCGGTGAACTGGCCGTGCCGCTTCCAGTGATCACGAATGAGCGCTTCCAGCTCAGGCTGGATTGGCACGGTTCGTACCTTGCTGGATTTAGTCTTGCTGTACGTCACAGCGCCATTGCGAAGCCTGGAGGGTGTGAGGCCTTCCGCTTCTGACCATCGAGCACCAGTGGCCAGACAGAGCAGCACGATAGGTTCGACATGCGGGTTGTCGCAGCCTGAATCCCCCCCGGCTCCACCAAACAAACCCCTGACTTTCCTAGCAAAAGTCAGGGGTTTTTCTTTGGGTGCGGGAAAGTACCGACGGCATGCGTAACGCGGAAAGGCCTCGTAGTGGCGCTTGGATTCGGTGCTACCCAATGGTGAGTCGGTGACCTAGCTGCCGCCACGCATTCCAGCCTCACTGAAATCTGCGCGTGCCCGAACAGTTGGCCAGCCGCCAATGGCGCGCTCAGCCTTTCTGGTAATAACCGACCGCCAACAGGTAGTTGCCGACCTTGCGCAACAAGACGTGTTTGTTCTCGACCTTGCTTGTCACAGGGTTCTTCCAGCGGTAGTCGAATCCGCCGCTATCGGCATTCTTCATCAGTTTCAGGATCGGCTCGCCGACCGGCTGACCGTCTGGGTCGCGGATGCTGGCGAAGTCCACGCCCAGCAGGCGCTTGTTGTAGCCATGGGCGACATAACGCTGATTGCGCAGGTCGATGACGAACACGTAGAGATCATCCTCGCGGAAGCTGGCCGACAGGCTGTTGATCGCCTCGAAGCTGGCAGCGGGGTCATCCTCGATTGCCTTGGCCGCTCGCGTCAGCAGGCCTTCGGCCTGTTCCGGTGTTGCTCTGGGTAAATAATGACCGACGGCGATGAAGCGCTCACCCACCCGCTGGAAATACACGCGCTTGCGTTCCTCACGCCCGTCCTTCCAGTTCATCCAGCGGTACTCGGCCACCTGCACGCCCTCGGTGGCTTCCAACGCCGCCACGAAAGCCTCGCGCAACTCCGGCTCGAGCACGCTCGATACGTCGCGACCGATGAGGACCGCCGAAGGCCCGCCGCTGGCCAGCATGGTGCCGGCGGTATCGACCACGAACACGTAGCGATCATCCTGGATGAATTCGCCCTGGCGACTGAAGGCGGCCAGGGCTGCGTCGCCCTGTACGCGGTAGTAGTCGACGGCCTGCTTCAGCAAGGCTCGGGACTGCTGATCGTCGTTGGCCTGCGCAGCGGCGATGAACGCCAGAAGCGTGGAGGCGCCACACAGTAATCGAAGAAGACGCATCGGTTTCACTCCGTGCTGGATGTGGAGGCAATGGGACGGATGGTGCGGAAACCTACATGGGAGGTTGCCAGATCGGCCTCCTGGCGTTCCCGCGCCGCCGTGCGGTAGCGGGCGCAGTAGTTGTCGGCACAGAGGTAGGAACCGCCCTTGATGATCCTGGAACGTGGCGCTCCGAACATCGCGCGCAACTGACCAGGATCGCCGTTGGCGTGACTAATCAGCGGCCCCTGCTGGGTCTCGGTGGTCCACTCCCAGACGTTGCCGATCATGTCGAACAATCCAAAGGCATTGGCCGCGAAACAGCCCACCGGAGCCAACCCGGCATAGCCGTCTTCGCCAGCGTCGAACACAGGGAATACGCCTTGCCAGTAATTGGCTGCCGGCTTGCCCTGGGCATCCAGCGGCAACTCGCCCAGCCCCTGCGAGGCGGCGCCTGCGCGTGCGGCGTATTCCCATTCGGCCTCGCTGGGTAACTGATTACCGCGCCAGCTCGCATAAGCCTGGGCATCCGCCAGGGTCACCAGGGTGACTGGCCGCCCGTCCAAGGCGACTGGCGGAGCATCGGGCCCATCGGGATGGCGCCAGTCGGCACCCTTGACCAGCTTCCACCAGTTCATGGGCGTGGCGTCCTGCGTCCCCTCGCGCGGCGGCTGGAATACCGCCGCCACGCCCGCCCGCTCGGCCTCGGTGAGGTACCCGGTGGCGGCGACGAAGGCACCGAACTGGGCGCGGGTCACTTCACTGCGATCGATCCAGAAGTCCCCGACGTCCACGGCGCCCAGCGGGCGCTCGTCGGGATAGCCGGCATCGCTGCCGGGCGTGAAGCGTCCACCGCCGATGCGTACCATGCCGGCCAGGGGATCGTGCCCCCAGCCGCTCGGCAGGCCGCCATAAGCCTCGCACGCGGAACGGCTGCCCAGCTCCGGACCGGAACGCGGCCAGGCGATGGCAACCGCCAACACGGCGACGGCACCAGCCAGCACGAAGCCACTGATCAGCCAGCGTTTCATGGTTTGGCGGCTTGCGGTGGCGCGACCACACCAACCTGGCGCGCATAGGCCTGCCACGCCTGCTTGAGACGCTCCACGGTCTGTGGTTGGCTGGCCGACAGGTCCTGCTGCTCGCCACGGTCGCGGGACAGATCGAAGAGTTGCCAGCGCAGCGGCTGTGGCGCCTCACCGGGTTTTGCCCAGGGCACCAGGCCCAGGAGCTTCAGATTGCCTTCACGGTAGTAGCGGCTCCCGAACAGCTCGCCGGCCATGACCACTTCATCACGCCCCTGCCCCTGCAGCATCGGCAGCATGGAGCGGCCGGTGATGGGGTGCTTGGGCTGCCCTTGGTAGGAGTCGCCCGGATCGGGCAGCGCCGCCAGGGCGAGGAAGGTCGGCGCCAGGTCGTCGACGCGCGCCACGCTACGCTCCAGACCTTGGCGTCGCAGGCTGACGGGGAGCTGGACGATGGCCGGCACGCTGATGCCCCCCTCGGCAGTGGTGCCCTTGAACAGCCGCATCGGTGCCGCGCTGACCTCGGCCCAACGTAGGCCGTAGTCGATCTGCGAGCCGCGCCTGCCGAGGTTTTGCAAACTGTTGTCGGTATTCGGGCCGGCCGGATAGAACGCCTCATGACGTTCCCCAGCGGCGCCATTGTCGGACATGAATACCACCAGGGTGTTGTCCAGCTGTCCGCTCTGGCGCAGGTAGTCGAGCAAACGTCCGACGTTGTGATCGAGGTTGTCGACCATGGCCGCGTAGATTTCCATCTTGCGTGCCTCGACCTGCCTCTGCTCTGCATTCAGCTGCTGCCAACCTGGCAACTGCGGGGTCACCGGCAGGGGCGCCGCCGCCTGGAAATCTGCCGGCAACAAGCCACTGTCTTTCATGCGCGCGATACGCGCCGTGCGCACCGCATCGTAGCCGCCGTCGTAGCGCCCACGGTACTTGTCGAGGTAGGCCTCGGGCGCCTGCAAGGGCCAGTGCGGCGAGGTATAGGCGGCGTAGGCGAAGAACGGCTTGTCGTTACCCTCGCCGGCCTTGAGGTAGTCGATCAGCTTGTCGGTGTAGAAGTCGGTGGAATAGAAATCCTCCGGCAGCTCCACCGGCTGGCCGTTCTCGCGGTAGGTGATCTGCTCGATCTTCGCCGTGGATCCCGGTGTGGGCTTGAAGTGCACGCCGCCGCCTTCGAGCAGCGTGAACGACTGCTCGAAGCCACGGCGATCCGGTCCCTGCTCGGGCGCCAGGCCCAGGTGCCATTTGCCGACCATGCTGGTGCGGTAGCCGCCATCGCGCAGCAACTCGGCAATGGAGTGAGCCTGTTGGTTGAGGTAGCCCTCGTAACCCGGTTTACCACGCTGGAACGGCTGGATGGCTTCAGCCATGGTGCCCAGGCCGGCCAGGTGGTTATCCGTGCCGGACATCAGCATGGAGCGGGTCGGCGAGCAGGTCGGCGCCGCGTACATGCTGGTCAGCTGCAGGCCGTCGGCAGCCAGGCGATCCAGGTTGGGCGTGGCGATCTCGCCGCCGAAGGCCCCGAGGTCGGAGTAACCCAGGTCGTCGGCGACGATCAGCAGAATATTGGGACGTTCGGCCGCCACGGCGCTGGCAGTTGCCAGGCAGATCGCAACGGTAAGCAATGCAGTAAGGCGCACGGCAGACTCCTGTTCTTATTCTTCGAAGATGGCCACGGCGCGCACGAATCCCGCCGAGGCCTGCTTGATCTTGTAGGGGAAGCAGGATACCTGGAAGCCATTGGCCGGCAGGCTCTCCAGATTGGAAAGTTTCTCCATCTGACCGTAACCGATGTCGCGGCCGGCCTTGTGCCCTTCCCAGATCAGCGAGGCATCGCCCGTTTCAGCGAAACGCTCACGGGTGTACTTGAACGGGGCATCCCAGCTCCAGGCGTCGGTACCGACCACGCGCACACCGCGCTCCAGCAGATAGAGCGTGGCCTCGCGGCCCATGCCGACACCCGCTTCCAGGTAGCCCGGCTGGCCGAACAGGCTGCCGGCGCGGGTGTTGACCAGCACGATGTCCAGCGGCTTTAGCACGTGGCCAATGCGCTGCAGTTCCGCTTCGACTTGCGCGGCGGTGACGACGTGGCCATCAGGCAGATCACGGAAGTCCAATTTGACGCCCGGCTGCAGGCACCACTCCAGCGGCAGCTCATCGATGCCGAAAGCCGGCTTGCCCCCATCGGTGGTCGAGGCGTAGTGCCAGGGCGCATCCATGTGGGTGCCACTGTGGGTGGTGATGTTCAGGCGCTCGGCGGCCCAGGACTCATCGCCCGGCATCTGGTCCTTGCGCAGGCCGGGAAACATCGCCGCCATTTCCGGCCAGCCCTGCTGGTGATCCATGTAATCGATCTTGGGCAGCAGCGGCGGTGGATCGGTGTAAGGATTGTTGTCGAGGGTGACGGACAGATCGACCAGGCGACGCGTCTTCTGGCTCATGATGAAGCTCCTGCGAGAGTGGGGACGGGACGACGCGTTCGGGGCGCCGCGGGTAGATCGAGGGCATTGCGCAGCAGAGCGGCGACGGAGCCGTCGTGATGGAAACCCATGGCTTTGGCCTGGGGCGTGCGCAGCGGCGGATAGCAGCCGAACAGGGCTTCCAGCTCGGGCTCGGGGGCGAAGCTGAGCAGGGCGCGCCGCTGCTCACCAAAACAGGCCACCAGTGCATCGCGCACCTGCTCGATGGACAGCTGCAGCACAGGCAACTGCACTACCCGCGTCGCCAGTTCGCCTTGCAGCTGCGCGGCATGCACCAGGTTGTCCACACAGCAGCGGGCGGACATCCACCAGGCCGTGGCCTGCGCCGACACCGGGCATACATAGGGTTCTCCCGCCGCCAGTGCATGCAGCAGGTCGCTCATGAAGGCCGACTTCAACCCTCTGGACTGGCGTGGACGCGCCACGATACCGGGCAGGCGCAGCGCGACGCCGTCGACCTCGCCGCGCCGGGCCAGGTCGACGAGCTGGGTTTCGACGATCAGCTTGTGGCTGGCATAGGACAACTGCGGCAGGCAGGCAGCAGCTTCATCCATGCGCGCGGGCAGATCGGCGCCGTACACCGCGATACTGCTGGCATACACCACGCGTGGCGGGCTGGCCGCGTTACGCAACTGATGCAGCAACTCCAGACTGGCCTGCAGGTTGACCTCATAGCCCAACTGGTAATTCGCTTCGGCAGCGCCGCCCGGCACACTGACCAGATGGAACACCACGTCGACACCATCGGCGATGACACGGCGAATCAGCGCAGCATCGGTCACGCTGCCGCAGTGTCGGCGGATGCGCTTGTCCTCGGGGAACCCCTGCAGCGACTGATCAAGCAGCAGCAGGGCCTCGATCCGCTGGCCACGCAACACGCCATCGGCCAGCAGGCGCAGGACGAGCCCGCGGCCGACAAAACCATTGGCTCCGGTAATCATCACGCGCATGGCGAGGCCTCTTGCACCACGCACTGGTCGATGGCCCCGAACAGCGGACTGCCGTCTGCGCAGCGCGCCTCCATGCGGATGCGCTCGCCAAACCGCATGAAGCCGGTGCGGGGCGCGCCGTGCTCGATCATCTCGATGGCACGTCGCTCGGAGATGCAGGCCGAGCCGACGCTGCGGTCTTGATTGGACACCGTACCCGAGCCGATCAGGGTACCGGCGCTCAGACGGCGAGTCAGGGCCGCATGGGCAATCAGCTGATCGAAACCGAAGTGCATGGCACCGCCATGTGGATGGCCGAACCATTCGCCGTTCCACTCGACATTCAAAGGCAGGTGCACGCGCGTATCGCGCCAGGCGTCACCCAGCTCATCGGGAGTCACCGCCACCGGGGCGAAGCTGGACGACGACTTGGCCTGCACGAAGCCGAAGCCGGTGCGCATCTCGCGCGGCGCCAGGGCGCGCAGGCTGACGTCGTTGACCTGCAGCAGCAGGCGGATGTGCTGGCGCGCCTGCTCGGCCGTGCAGCCCATCGGCACCGCGTCGACCAGCACGGCGAACTCGCCTTCGAAATCGATGCCATGGGCCTCGCTGGGCAGCGGGATGTCCTGGCGTGGGCCGAGAAAATCATCGCCAGCGCCCTGGTACATCAGCGGCGTGTGCTCCACCCCCTCGATGGGTTCGAGGTGGAAGGCCCGCTGCATCAGCTCGCCATGGCTAAGAAAGCACGAGCCATCCAGCCATTGCCAGGCGCGTGGCAGGGGTGCCATCGCCTGATTCGGGTCGAAGTCGAAAGCGTCCGGCGCATCACCGCGATTGAGTGCCTCATAGCGGCGTTGCAGGCCGGCCTCGACGCGGCCCCAGTCGTCGATGGCAGCCTGCAGGGTGGGGGCCAGGTCAGCGGCACTCACGGCGCGGCTCAGGTCGCGGGATACCAGCAGCAGGCGGCCATCTCGGCTGCCGTCGTTCAGCGTTGCAAGCTTCATCCCAGCATCTCCTTCAGTTCATCGGCATAACGACCATCGAGCAGGATGAAGACCATCCGCGCCATCCGTTCGGTACGGTTGCTCCAGGCATGGTTGGTGCCGCGCTGCACCACGATGTCGCCGCGTTTGAGGTGCACCTCTTCTTCGTCCAGCACCAGCCAGACTTCGCCTTCGGTGACGATGCCGTAGTCCAGCGTTTCGGTACGGTGCATCAGCTTGTGCTTCGAGTCGGCCTTGCCGGTGCCGGCGTGCGATTCGCCGATTTCAGAAAAGACCGCTGCGGCATCCTCGGCGCTGACCTGGTTCTGCACGCTGTCCGGCGGAATATCCACCACCCGGATCACGCTGCCCAACGCGCAGGGGCTGAGCTGCAGCGGCTTGTCGGTGGGGTCGCCGCCATTGTCCAGCGGCGCCGGGCTGGACGTGCTGTTCCAGACTTCGTGAAACACCGTGCCGGGCACGGCCTTGAGCGCAAAGTTGTTGATCGTTTCGCCGGCCATGGCGACCACCGCGCGACCTCGGCCATCGTGGCCGGTGACGATGCGCTGGAAAGCAGGAAGTTCTTGCATAAAGGCTCCTAAGGCTCGGTACTCACAGCACCTGGCAGGCCTGCTCGAAGGACAGTCTTGGCCCCGCCGGGCGCAGGCCCGCCGAGTCGCCATAACCCAGGCAGCAGAGGAAGTTGCTGCGCCAGCGGCCATCGGGGAAGAAGGCGGCGTTCACCTGATCGGCGTCGAAGCCGGACATCGGCCCGCAGTCCAGGCCCAGGGCACGGGCGGCCAGCATCAGGTAGGCGCCCTGCAGGCTGCTGTTGCGCAGCCCGGCCACGAAGGTTGCCTGCGGGTCGTCGCGAAAGGCGGCCGCGGCATCGTAGATGGGGAATAGGTGCGGCAAGTGCTCGAAGAAGCGGCTGTCCCAGGCGACGATGACCGTCACCGGCGCCTGCAGCATCTTCTCGCCGTTGTGGCCTTTGAGCGCTGGCAGCAGCTTCTGCTTGGCCTCGGCGCTGCACACGAAGACGAAGCGCGCCGGGCAGCAGTTGTTGCTGGTCGGCCCCTGGCGCAGGGTCTGGTAGAGCTGACGCAGCAGCTCGGCAGGCACTTCGCGATCCTGCCAGCGGTTATGCGAGCGGGCCGTCAGGAACAGCTGGTCGAGCGCCGCGGAGTTCAGAGCGTGAGTCATGGACAACCTCGATCGGTCAGGCGAGCGCGGGGGCCGGGTCGGCCAGGGCGCGGAACAGGCGGTGCAAAACCAGGCAGAGCAGCGCCAGCACCAGTTGCGCGATGGCGATCCAGGTCAGCACCGTCGGCAACGCAGCAAGCTGACCTCCGGTGAAGGCGATCACCACCAATGGGCTGATGAACTCACCGGCGAACAACGCCGCGGTGAAGCCGCCGCTGGCCCGCCCACGCTGAGCAAAGCTGACGCGGCTCATGATCCAGGTGATCAGGGTCGGCAGCATCAGGCCGATACCCAGGCCGTTGATCATCACGGCGACGATCACCAGGGCATGGCTGCCCGCCTGCGCCATCAGCAAGCCGCCCAGCCCGGCGGTGGCGAAGGCCAGCAGCATCAGGTTCTGCCGAGACAGGCCACCCAGCAGCCGGAACAGCAGCGCGCCGGCCAGCACGCCCAGCTGATTCGCCCCCATGGTCATGCCAATCTGCTGCGGCGAGTCCACATGCAGCAGATTGAGCAGATAGCCCGCCTGCACGGGCACGATGAACAGGCTGATGCCCGCCAGGATGGTCAGGCCATACAGCGGCAGCAGAGCGTTCCAGGGGAAATGCTCGACGACAGGCTCGCGCGGATCGGCTTCGACGGCGCGTGGCTCCCACAGCATCCAGGCCATGATCGGCAGCAACAGCAGGCCCGAGGCATACAGCACGAACGGCACCCGCCAGTCGTCCTGGCCAAGCGCGCCGCCGAGAGCGATGAACACCGCCGCCGACAGCGAGGTAGCGACCATCTGCAACGCGAACAGCCGTTCGCGCCGTGCCCCCTGGTAGTAATCGCCCATCAGCGTGGTGCAGCAGGTCATGATCCCCGCCTCGGCCAGACCGAGACCGGCGCGACTGGCGACGATACCCGGCAGCGATTCCAGCCACAGCGGCAACAGACCGCACAGCGTGTACAGAACCAGTGAGCCGAGCAGCAGCGGCTTGCGTCCCAGGCGGTCGGCGATGATGCCGGCAAAGGGTGCCAGCAAGGCGATCACCAGGGCCGGGATGGTCAGGGCGATGGGCGTCAGCACCTCGACGCCCGGCGTGTCCGCGAAGTGCTGCTGCATGCGTGGCAGGATCGGCGCGATCAGCACCGCCCCCAGTACGGGCAGGCAGCTACCGAACAGCAGCAGTGCGGATTGTCCGAGCCCCGCCTGGCGATCAGCGCTCATGATTCACCTCGTCCGGCAGGATGCCCCAGAACGTGGCGCCAAACACGATCAATCCATGATTGAGGCCATTGAGCAGCAAGGTCAGTCGTTTCATTGGCGGTGCCTGTTGTTGTTTTGGAAAGTGGAAGAATCAGCCGTGGGCGATGCGCGGCGCCGGCGCGTCAGGTTCGGCGCCACCCGGTTGACCGGGCGCAAGCTCGACCACCCGGGCATTGCGCCTGCCGGCAGGCATGAGGAAATAGGCCAGGGCCGGCAGCAACAGCAGCGCACCGACCATGTTCCAGACGAACATGAAGGCCAGCAGAATGCCCATGTCGGCCTGGAACTTGATGGGCGAGAAGGCCCAGGTGCCGACGCCGATGGCCAGGGTGACGCCGGTGAGCATCACCACCTTGCCGGTCGAGACCAGGGCGCGGTAATAGGCATGTGACAGGCTGGAGCCCTCGCGCAGATGGCTGAGCATGATGCTCATGACATACAACGCGTAATCCACGCCGATCCCCACGCCCAGGGCGATCACCGGCAGCGTCGCGACCTTCACGCCGATGCCCAGCCAGACCATCAGCGCCTCGCAGAGGATCGAGGTGAGCATCAGCGGAATCACCGCGCACAGCGTGGCGCGCCAGGAGCGGAAGGTGACCAGGCACAGCAGAATCACCGCGCCATAGACCCAGACCAGCATCTCGCGGTTGGCCTGCTTGACCACGATGTTGGTGGCCGCTTCGATACCGGCGTTGCCGGCGGCGAGCATGAACTGCACCTCGTCGGTGTCGTTCGCGGCGGCGAAGGCCTCGACGTGATCGACCAGACGAGTCAGGGTCTCGGCCTTGTGATCGGTTAGATAGACGTACAGGGTCAGCAGGTTGCACGACTCGTTGTACAGCCCCCGCGGCGCACTGGCGGTGATCATGTTCAGGGTCGCCTGGTTGTTCTGCAGCTCGTACCACTTGGGGCTGCCCTCGGACAGGCCGACCAGCATGCGGCGGTTGAGCAGCGCCAGCGAGTTGGTCGAATCCACGCCCTGCAGGCCGCGCAACTGCCAGTCCAGCTCATCGACCTTGCGCAGGATGTCGTAGCGCGCACAGGCACCCGCCGGGGTATGCACCATCACCGCGAACAGGTCGCTGCTTGCCCCGTAGTGACGGGTCATGAAGGCATCGTCCTGGTTGTAGCGCGAGTCGGCACGCAGCTCCGGGGCGCCCGGGTCGAGGTCGCCGATGCTCAGGTGCAGGCTGACGATGAAGCCCAATACCGCCAACGCCAGGCTTACCGCCACGCACAGGCCGGCCCAGGGACGACGGGTGAACAGATCGAGGAAACGCCAGAACGGGTGACGCGCCTGACCGCCCTGCTCCGCGCGCTCGCTCTTCAGGCTGAGCTGGGCGGCCTTGGGGCTGACGCCGACGTAAGAGAGCAACACCGGCAGCAGGATCAGGTTGGTGAAGATCAGTACGGCCACGCCCAGGCTGGCGATGATGGCCAGATCCTGAATGACCTGG
>JAAIGE0100056765.1_pt1 | contig 11933 bp, 8 predicted proteins | sample 6487951 | NCBI WGS metagenome assembly JAAIGE01 (sample SAMN13974128, study PRJNA590717) | phyllosphere metagenome | biome: tomato field; feature: multiple bacterial spot infested tomato fields; material: tomato leaves; isolation source: leaves from tomato fields | host: Solanum lycopersicum ... | reverse complement strand
CCCAATACCGCAACCTCCTCCGGGCCGGTATGAACGTAGAAGTGAGTGTAAAAACGAAATAGTTTTCAGTTGTCGGTTTACAGTTTTCAGTACAAACGACACCGTTGATAGCTGAAACTGAAAACCGACAACTAACAACTGCAAACTAAACACACATGGCAACCTATCCAACCGGATTTAAGCGGGCTATTATTGTGGCTACGGCCATTTCCGCTGCCATCATGGAGCTGATTGACACCACCATTGTCAACGTAGCTCTGAACCAGATGGCCGGATCGCTGGGAGCAACCATCGAGGACATTGCCTGGGTAGTGACTTCGTATGCCATTGCCAACGTTATCATCATTCCGATGACGAGCTTCCTGGCCGAGTACTTTGGCCGGAAAACCTATTACCTGGGTTCCATCATTCTCTTTACCATCGCTTCGTACTTCTGCGGTCAGTCGACGGATTTGTGGGAGCTGGTCTTCTGGCGGTTCATTCAGGGGGTAGGCGGTGGTGCCCTGCTTTCGACCTCGCAAGCCATTATTTTCGATGCCTTCCCGCCGCAGCAACGCGGGATTGCTTCGGGTATTTTCGCCATGGGTATCATCCTGGGCCCTACGTTCGGTCCTGTACTGGGCGGGATCATCGTGGAAGATTACCACTGGGCGAATATCTTCCTGGTGAACATTCCGGTAGGTATTCTGGCTGCTATTCTGACGATTCTGTATATCGATAAAAAAGCGGGTGAAGGTCAGCATAAAGCCGAAATCAAAATTGATTACCCCGGTATTCTGTTGCTCATGCTGGGCGTAGGTTCGCTGCAATTCATGCTTGAAAAAGGCGAATCCGAAGACTGGTTTGAGTCCCGGCTGATTGTGTATACGGCCATTGCCGCGGCCGTCGGTGTGATTGGATTCATCTGGCGGGAACTGACCACGGATCACCCCGTCGTGGATCTTCGGGTGATGAAACGGGGTACCTTAGGAATTACGACTATTTTCAGTTTCGTCGCCGGGATTGGTCTGTTTACGGCCATGTTTGTCTACCCGGTGATGGTACAGCGAATCATGGGCTATACGCCCACAATGACCGGTCTTTCGCTGCTTTGGCCTACATTGATTGGGGTGTTCATGATGCCCGTTGTAGGTCGGCGGCTATCGGCGGGAGCTTCTCCCCTGCCGTTTATCATTTCGGGTATTTTGCTGATGATTGCCTTTGGATTCTATGGGGGTACATTCAACGCCGACGCCAGTCAATGGCAGTTTTTCCCGGCACACATGCTACGGGTATTAGGCATTTCGCTGTTACAGCTCCCCCTGACGAACCAGGCCGTAGCCGGTCTTTCTCCGAAAGAATACCCGAATGCCATTGCCATCAATAATATGATCCGGCAGTTGGGCGGTGCCTTTGGCGTAGCCCTCGCCAACAACTTTGTGGCGATTCAGTACGCCCAGCACCGTTCGGATCTGATGGCGAATTTGTACCCCGGCAACCCGTTGCTGACGGAACGCTTGCAGTCAATGGGCGGAGCCAGTATGCGGGCCTACCGAATGCTCGAAGCCGCCGTCGATAAACAGGCGTATCTGCTTTCGTACCTGGATACGTTCCGGATTGTCGGTTTCTTCTTCGTGCTCATCTTGCCCCTGACGGTCATTCTTCGTCAGAAAAAGAAAAAGACGCCCGAAGAAATTGCAGCAGCGGCAGCAGCCATGGCCGAAGCCCATTAAGGTGTTGTCAGTTTTCCGTTGTCAGTTTTCAGAATATTCGCTGAAAACTGACAACCGGCAACTGAAAACTGTAAACTCATTCAATTCTCCCAACATGAAATCCATATCAGTACTGGCCCTCGCGTTGCTTACGAGTTCGCTGGCCTTTGCTCAGCAGCAGCCCAACGACGAGGTGCTCAACGGATTAATTCGTCAATCCATTCAATACTACCCTCAATTAAAACAGCAACAGCAGGCCCTTTCCCTTAGCGAAAGTCGTACCCAGATGGCCGAGGCCGCCCGTAAACCTTCCGTAAGTGGGGATGCTTCGTATCAGTATATCTGGCCTTTGCAACGTGTAACGTTCGAAATTCCGGGTCTGGGTTCGAATGCGATTCAGTTTGCTCCACGGAATAACTACAACGTGGGTGTTTCGGTGAGTCAGACCGTCTACGATTGGGGAAAAGATGCGGCTAACATTGACAAAGCCCGCACCGAGAGCCTGCTCTCGCAGCAAAACGTTGATTTGGCCACGCATCAGCTGGCCTATCAGGTAGCTCAGGTTTACTTTAGCATTGTGTACCTGCAAAAAGCCATTACCGTACAACGGGCCCAGGAATCACTCGTAGGTGAGACGGCTAAAGTGATCGAGAACCGCATCAAGAGTGGGGATGAAATTGATTACAACCTGGTCGCTACGAACGTTCGGTACAAAAACGTCCGGACGCGTATTGTCGATCTTCAGACGCAGCTCGACCGGCAGTTTATTCTATTAAGCTCACTAGTGGGTAAAGACGTTCGCTCTACTATCAACGCTGAGGCCGGTTTTACCTGGTCCTCCCTGGTTACGCCCCAGGATTCATCGAATGTGACTAATAACTGGGATTTGCGTTTGGCCAAAACCCGCGAATTAGTTGCTGAAAAAGACATTCAAATTGCGAAAGCAGCGAAATTACCCACTTTTTCGTTCAATGGATCGACGGGTTTCCGCAACGGTTTCCAGCCCGAAATCCAGGAGTTTCGCTTTAATGGCGGGTTAGGTTTCCGTCTGTCGGCTCCCATCTACGCGGGTGGTCGTCACCAGATTCAGGAAGACATCGCCCGCAAAAACCTTCAGCTGAGCCAGTACGGAACGGAAACGGCTTCCGTACAAATTCGTACCCAACTTGAACAGGCTCAGTCCGAATTACGTTCTACGACCGAGAAGCTACGCTTGTCAGAAACGCAGCTTCAGGAAGCTCAATACGGCCTTCAACTTGCGAATGTTCGCTTCCAGAATGGAGTCATTACCCAGCTTGAAATCCAGTCGGCACAAACCGCTCTGGAGGAGGCTGAATTCCAGCGAATTCAGTACCAATATCAGCAGGCACTGGCCCGTCTGGAATTAAATCGTCTGATTGGAACCAAAATTTGGTAACGGATTTACCCGTGGTACGAAATTTTGATCTAGTCTATGTAAACTATTTTTTTAGGAGATACGTTATATAACTGAGTCTCCCGTACAAGCCATAAATGATTAAAAGTGTCATCGTTTCGACGATCATTTCATCAAAACGGAGCACTTGAAGAAACCTAAAGTTTTTTTTACGAAGTCGAACTTTTGAAAATAACTTTAGGTTAATACTTTAGAAATGACTGAGTTAGTAAGAAGAATTAAGTTTTAATTCGACATACATATACTCGACGGATCTTCGTTTTAACTACCCCAAAGGTAGAGTCCCCACGGGGGTCGCGGAGCGAAGTTTAGTCCTCGAAAAGCATTAAAAAAAAGAAAAGACAGATAGGTTGAAGGTTGAACGATGATTACCGGCCTGCTTTGCGGGCCGGTAATTTTGTTTATATACGTTTCAGTATCACCCGCCTATAAAAAAACCGCCCGAAAACATCCGGGCGGCTAGCGGTTTTATAGTTGCTGATTTGATGAATATCTTGACTGAATGATCTAAGCAACAATTACTTTACCCAGCACGTCATCTACGGGCGTCAGTGGCAATTCCCAGGCATCGGCTACTCCTTTGTATACCGTTTTGCCCTGTACCACGTTCAAACCTTTTTTCAGTTCTTCATTCTCGCGGCAGGCTTTCTTCCAGCCTTTGTTCGCAAGTTGAATCGCGTAGGGCAAGGTTGCGTTGGTAAGAGCCAGCGTGGAGGTGTACGGTACCGCACCAGGCATGTTTGCCACGCAATAATGTACAATACCTTCCACGACAAAAGTTGGGTCTTCGTGCGTCGTAGCGTGTGATGTTTCGAAACATCCCCCCTGATCGATGGCCACGTCCACCATTACCGTACCCGGACGCATCAGGCTGAGCATATCCCGCGTAATGAGTGAAGGAGCCTTAGCACCCGGAATCAGTACACCACCAATGATCAGATCCGTCGTCTGAACCAACTGACGAATGTTGTATTCATTGGAGATAACTGTATCCACGTTCGCAGGCATGATGTCCTCCAGGTAACGTAAACGCGGCAGGCTAATATCTACAATTGTTACATTCGCTCCTAGTCCCGCCGCCATTTTAGCCGACTGCGTTCCTACGATACCACCACCTAGTACGAGTACGTTGGCGGGTTTCACTCCGGCCACGCCGCCCAACAGGATACCCCGGCCACCCATGGGTTTTTCGAGATACTTGGCACCTTCCTGTACGGCCATCCGACCGGCCACTTCGCTCATAGGAACCAGCAGGGGCAGGCTACGATCCGTTTTCTCAACCGTTTCGTAAGCCAGACAGATGGCACCACTTTCCAGCATGGCGTGCGTCAGTTCCTGAGAATACGCGAAGTGGAAATACGTGAAGAGTAACTGATTGGGTTTAATGAGAGCGTATTCGGAGGCAATGGGTTCTTTTACCTTTACAATCATCTCCGCGATTTCGTATACATTTTCAATCGTCGGCAAAATGGTTGCTCCAGCGTGCACATACTCGGCATCCGTAATTCCACTGCCTAAGCCAGCCGTCGCCTGTACATAAACGTCGTGACCGCTTTTCTTAAATTCGGCCACACCCGCAGGCGTTAAAGCCACACGGTTTTCGTTGTTTTTAATTTCTTTGGGAACCCCGATAATCATAGTTTTTTGTCGTTAGTGCTGCTTGTACAATGGACGCGTCAGTGGAATGGCTGGCAGGCGTGAAACTTTTTACAAAAATCGCTATTCAGAATAGTTTTCGTTCTTAATGCCATAAATAAGAAATTTGTTTTATTAAAAAGTATATTTAAAGTTCATTTTACTGTAAATAGCAGTCAAATGAAGCTTTCTACCGAAAAAATTTCTGTACGACTCAACCGATGCTCCACTCCTCTTGCGGTGGAGTATGCCATACACTAATTTCGGAATCTGATCTTTTCCGTGTATAATGCATAGCTTTCAAATTTCCCTTTGCAAATACGTTCTTCCCTGACTGACTTTATCTTCACTCGAATCGCGAAAAACGTATGGAATTAGATGCTATTGATCGCCAACTGCTCAATCTCTTGCAGGAAAATGCTCTGCTCACGGTACGTGAACTGGCCGAGCGGGTACACCTCAGTATAACGCCCGTTCATGATCGAATCAAAAAACTTGAAAATCAGGGTATTATTGAAAAGTACGTAGCCCTCATCAACCGTAAACGCATTGGTCGTGGCATGATGGTGTACTGCTTTATCACGCTCGATAAACAGCGACAGGAAAGCTTCCAGGAATTCAACGAGGCCATTCGACAACTCCCTGAGGTACTCGAATGCAGCGTCGTATCGGGCAACTTCGACTATTTACTGAAAGTCATTGTTTCCGATATGGAGGCGTATAACACGTTTTACCAGAGCAAACTGAGCGTCTTGCACAGCGTTTCGCACATGAGCAGTTCTTTCGTCATGGAAGAAGTAAAAAGCACCACCCAAATTGGATTGTAACGCGATGAAGCACCCCTACCCTCTTATCATCATTCTGGATTAACGTAAGTTCTTGGATACTTTGGGCTTAGCTGTTAAATCTTCGTCGCCACTTTTGCTTGATTTATCTCAGATTCCTGAACTACGGCTTCCCGGACGGCTAACTTCGTGGAAGTAGTCGTTTTTTGTGAGAAACTAGACCAAAATCGGGACGAAGGATGTATTGACGTGGTCCCGTATCTCTTAACCCCCATGTATAAAAAAATAGCCCTCTTTGCCAGCTGTTTTACGTTTTGCTTTTCTCTTTTTGCTCAGACGGCTCCCGAATCTTTATCGCTGGAAGACGCCATTACGCTGGCGTTGGAAAAGAACTATTCGATTAAAGTCGCCAAGAATCAGGTACGACTGGCCGAAAACGACAATACCCGGGCGGCGGCCGGTATGTTACCCCTCATCACGGGGCTAATACAGCCGAATGGACTGTTTAACTTTTCCAATCAGCGGTTTTTTGACGCCGTACGGCCGCCCCTGGTTCAACAAGGAATCTTTAACCGAAACGTGGCCGCCAACGTCCAGTTAACCTGGACCATCTTCAACGGGCGAAGTATGCAGATTACCAAAGCCCGGCTGGAAGAACTCGTGCGGGCGGGTGAATCGCAGGCTCAGGTGACGATTGAAGGGACGATTGCTCAGGTTACTAACGCGTATTATTCGGCCGTTCAGCAAAAACAACAGTCTCGTTCGCTGGAAGATGCCCTGACCATTTCGCGGGAACGGCGGCGGCTGGCCAAAGATCGTTACGACATCGGACAGGGATCCAAAGTGGAATACCTCACCGCTCAGGTCGATTTCAATGCTGATACAGCAGCCCTGATTGCTCAGAAACTGACCTACGTCAACACGAAAACGCAGCTTAATCAACTATTAGCCCGTTCGTTGGATGTGGATTTTGTGCCGAATGACACCTTGTTGTTGAACCGTGATCTGGTGTACGAATCGTTACGGGATCAGACCTTACGGGAAAACCCGCAGCTCCTGCTGGCCCGCAACAACAGTCTGATTGCCAATCTGGACGTTCGGAATCAGAAAGCCTTACTCTGGCCTACGGTCAACGTGGTGGGCGGCTATACCTATAACCTGCTCCGCAACGGGGGTTCCGGCTTTGGGGTACGAAGCGGATACAATGCGAACTTCACGGGGGGCGTTCAGGTCGCGGCCGTCATTTTCGACGGGCTGAATCAACGGCGACGTATTCAGGGAGCGAAGATTACCGAAGAAATCACGAATCTACAGGAAGCTGACGTAAAAGTCCAGATTGAAGCGGCCCTGCAACAGACGTATCAGAACTACCGAAACAACCTGAATCTGCTCGACCTGGAAGCCCTTAATGTCAAGACCGCCGAGCAGAACGTTAGTATTGCTCTGGAGCGGTACAAGATTGGCGTGGCCACACCCCTGGAATTACGGGAAGCCCAGCGAAATTTTATCGCCGCTCAGATCCGACTCATTCAGGCTCAGTTGACGGCCAAAACTTCCGAAATTGAACTGTACCGACTGAGTAGTAACATCATGAAATAAGATTCAAATGACTATAAAAAAGCCCCGAAGCATACTGCTTCGGGGCTTTTTTATAGCTACTGTTCAAACGCTTAAAATCCTACGACTGCAGATTGGCGGATGGCTTCGTAAATCATCTCACCAAATTGGGTGCGGATATTCAGCTGGCCAATCTTCGAATTATTCCGCGTGGGATATACGCGGTTCGAAAGGAAGATGTACAGCATTTTTTCCTTCGGTTCGACCCAAACGAACGTTCCGGTGAAGCCCGAGTGACCAAAACTTGCCGGACTCGCCGATGGAGGCCCGGACAAACCGGGACGCTTGCGATCGGGCTTATCGAAACCAATGCCCCGACGACTGTTTACTTCCACTGGGAAAGGATACGAGGTCCATTGGTGTAAGGTTTTTTCGCTGATGAATCGCTGATTGCCGTACACACCACCGTTCAGGTACATCTGGTACAGTTTAGCCAGATCGTTGGCGGTACCGAATAAACCCGCATGGCCCGAGATACCACCCAACAACGTAGCTCCTTCATCGTGTACCCGACCTTGAATGAGTTCTTTCCGGAATAAGGAGTCATATTCCGTGGGAATGATGCGGTCAAGCGGATAATGTTCCCGTGGATTGTACGTGAGCGTCGTTGCACCCATGGGCCGGTAGAACGTATTTTTCAGGTAGTCTTCCCACTTTTCACCCGTTAACTTCTCCACAATCTGCGGATAAAGATAGTACGATAAATCGCTGTACACGTAACCCTGTTTGGGTTTAACGGGCGATTCTTCAATTTGTCGTAACAATTCCCGGCGGTAACGACGGTGCAAAAACAAGTGGTCAGCGACCGCAATGGGGTAGCGACGGCTTTGCTCGGTACTGAACGTACGTGGTTTCCAGCCACTTTCACTGGTAGAGTCCAGAGCCGTTTGCCAGAAGGGAATCCAGGCTTTCAGTCCCGCCTGGTGGGTTAAAATATCGATCAGCTTCAGATCGGCTTTGTTGGAATTTTTCCATTTGGGGAACAGCTCACCCAGCGTCATATCCGGACGAAACTTGCCTTCATCCTGCATCCGCATCAGAGCCAGTACCGAGGTGCTGACTTTCGTGACCGAAGCCAGATCGTACAAATCGCTTTCCCGAACCAGTTGTGAACTTTCGTAGGTCGGTTTTCCGTAGACTTTCTTGAAGATAACGGCTCCATCTTTGGCGACCAGTACCGAAGCTCCGGGGTAGGCTTTGGCTATGAGTCCCTGATTGACAATGGAATCGAGTTTCGCATTCAGAATACGGGAATCGATGCCCACCATTTCGGGCATTGCGTACTGAAAACGGCCCATCGGCTGCACCCGTAAGCCATCGCCAAACTTGAAATTCGGGTTTACCGTAACGGGCAACTGACCGTTGGCTCCGATCCCTCCGCCCACCAGCTGAGCGGCCAGTTCCTGCATCACCGCCGTTTCCTGATACGTGACGACCAGTGCTTTGGCTTGCTCGATTCCCGGCAATTGATTCAGTACATAAGGGTTTCCAAAAAACAGGTACGCAGCATTGGACAGACCCGTAAAGTTCTTGGCAAGTTTCAGGCTCGGTTCGGGCCAGGCATTGGCCGATCGCATGAACGGACTGTGCAGGGACACCAGTACCAGATCGTATCCGGCCAGTTTTTCTTTGATGGCCGTCAGTTGAGCCTCCGGGGTTTTCGTATCCACGCGGAAGGTATCGACGGGCAGATAATTCATCAGCATGGACTGAAAAGCCGTCGGATTGGAAGGGCCCTGAGCGGGCGTCCCGACGCTGATGGCAGCCACTTTGGTATGCATCAAATCTTTGATGGGAAGCGTACCCGCTTCGTTCCGCAGGACCGTGATGCTGCCTTCGGCCATCTTACGGGCTAAGGCTTCCGCTCGGGGCTGGTTCAAGTCTTCACTCAATCGGGCCAGCGGAGCCGGTTGGTACTTGTCCAGTCCCAGCCAGGCCTTGGCCCGCAGAATCCGGCGTACTTTATCGTCCAGATCGGCCTGAGAAATTTCACCCGACTGCAAGGCTTTTTTTATCGCCTGAAACATCACCGGCACATCCGTAAACGTCTCCAGTACATCATTCCCGGCTAACAGGGCTTTTACCCCCGCAACACCCGGCGGATAATGCTTGGCTACGCCCTGCATTTCCATGGCATCGGTAAAAATGAGTCCCTCAAAACCCAGTTCTTTCCGTAACAAATCCGTCACGATGGGCTTGGAAAGCGTCGAGGCCTGATTCGGCGTAGGATCAAGGGCAGGAATACTCAGGTGAGCAATCATGACACCATTGAGACCCCGTTCAATCAGATGCTTGAACGGATACAGTTCCAGCGAATCCAGTCGAGCCCGTGTATGATTAATGATGGGCAGGTCCGCGTGAGAATCAACGTCGGTATCACCGTGACCGGGGAAATGTTTGGCCGTCGTAATCAGTCCCGCATCCTGCATTCCCCGCATGTACGCCTGCGATTTCCGTAGGACTTCCTCCCGGTTCTCACCAAAGGAGCGGAAACCAATGACGGGATTTTTAGGATTGTTATTCACGTCTGCTACGGGAGCGTAGTTGATGTGAATCCCCGCCCGGCGACACTGCTCCCCAATTTGCTTGCCCATGCGGTAAAACCAGTCGTCGTTCATCCGAATGGCCCCCAGGGTCAGTGCATACGGATAACGAACGGTACTGTCGAGTCGCATGGTTAGGCCCCATTCCAAATCTTCGCCCATCATCATGGGTACGGTGGAAATAGCCTGTAAGTCGTTGATCATCGACGTTTGTCGATAGGGCTGATTAGCGAACCAGACGAAACCGCCGACTTTGTAGTCACGTACCCAGCTTTTGAGTTTTTCCTGATCGTAAGGCTGATTGGTAAAATTGGCCCGGGGCATCATGAGCTGGCCAATTTTTTCATCAACGGTGAGACGAGCAAAGACCGAGTCGGCCCAGCGTTGATTACCCGTCGTAAAAGGTTTTTGAGCGTACGAGGCAAGCGATACCAGAAGAGCGGTACCCAGAGGAAGCAAACGTTTCATAGATACAAAAATAGAGCATTGCCCGAAGTTTGCGGGAGTACGGTAATTTTTCTACGTAGGAAAAGATAATTTTTGCAAATAAGCCTTTGAACGTGATTTATTAGGCGAATGATCATTTCTGAAAAAGATCCGTATCACGCATCGGCTTTCTACTTGAGCAACGGCCTTGGTTAAGGCGTCACCTTGATTTCGTAAATAGTTGACCAGAGTTTTCCCGTCACATACCAGTTTCGTGAGGTAGAATCAAAGGCAATTCCGTTCATCTCCAGAGCTTGTGGGTACTTCGTCTTCGCATCCTGTTGTAAGGAGCTTAAGTCCATTTTTCCCGCTACCTGTCCCGTCTCCGGATTAATTTTCACAACTGTAGCAGTCGTGTACACATTCGCGTAGATATAGCCTTTGACGTATTCCAGCTCGTTCAGATTAATCACGGCACCCTGTTCATCGGTTACCGTTAGTACTTTTACAACCGTGAAAGTAGTAGGGTCCAGATAGGTCAGGTTTTGCGTACCATCGCTCATGATCAGGTACGTACCATCGGTGGTCAGCCCCCAGCCTTCTTTACTGGGAAAGGTAAACGTACCCAGTGATTTGAACGTCCGGGCATCGTAGACAAAACCCTTTTTTGAAAGGTAGGTCAACTGGTAAAGCTTGTCTTTTAAGAAAACAATTCCTTCTCCGAAATATTGATCGCGGTCCAGTTCAACCTTGGTTTGTATCTTCCCTGAGGATAAATCCACTTCGCCAACGATGGACTGCGTCTGGGGCAATTCTTTCGGCGAGCCTGTACTTTCATACAATTTCCCGTCGTACATCTGTAATCCTTCGGTAAACGCATTTGTATCGTGTGGATGCGTTTTGACGACGGTATAGTGCAAAACCGGCGTAGCTGCCGCACTGTCTTTTGCTTCACTAGAAGATTTCGGAGAATCATTGCAGGCCGTTAGTACACTGCACCCGAGGAAAATAAGAATGGACTTTCGAAGGACTGATTTCAAGCGATTCATTACGTTAAACGTTTCCAGAACGATTTTTCGGTATCGCAGCGATGCACTGACATACCGGGTACGAACTTACACGTTTATTGATTGATCTTCTCTCCGTACAAACAAAAAGCCGGAACCTCCCGGCTCCGGCTTTTCAACTAAAAGTATTTACTACAGATCAGCAATTTTTTTGTTGATCTCGTCTTTCGTCTTACCCGTTTTTTGCTGGAGTCGGCCCCAGAGTTCGTCTTCTTTACCTTCTTCGTAAGTCAGATCATCGTCGGTGAGGTCTCCGTAGGCTTGTTTGATTTTGCCTTTCAGTTCGTTCCAGGTTCCTTTAAGCGTCGTCTCGTTCATGACTGTATTCATTTTAAGGTTAAAGCGTAATTGCTGCTATTCCTACCAAAAAACTCATTCCAGCCAGAGTCTGACCCCAATTTCAGGCCTGACCGTACACTTTTAATAGGGGTTCGCGTAAAGTCTTGCCCGCTCCCAGACTCACGAAGGCGATCATTTCCGCGAGTTCAGCCGGATTGATCCAGGTTTTAAAATCCGCATCGGGCATGTCTTTTCGATTGCTGGGCGTATCGATGGTACTGGGGGCTACAACCGTCGCAACCACATTTTTCCTCTTGCCCGCGGCGTTGATCAGGTCGGCCAGACTGTTCACCAGCGATTTCGACAAAGCATACGCCACCACGTGCTGGCCTGCCGTAGGGTCCAGAGCCGGACGCGAACCAATCAGGACAATGCGGCCACCGTTAGGCTGCTGG
>JAAIGE0101016097.1_pt1 | contig 11935 bp, 9 predicted proteins | sample 6487951 | NCBI WGS metagenome assembly JAAIGE01 (sample SAMN13974128, study PRJNA590717) | phyllosphere metagenome | biome: tomato field; feature: multiple bacterial spot infested tomato fields; material: tomato leaves; isolation source: leaves from tomato fields | host: Solanum lycopersicum ... | reverse complement strand
CGGCGCGGGTCGCCGCCGAAGGCCGCGATGTTGCGCTGCACCCACCGGAACGCCTCGAGCTGGTCGAGCAGGCCGAGGTTGGCCATCCGCTCTCCGCCGCCGCCGAGGTAGCCGAGCAGGCCCAACCGGTAGGTGACGGTCACGACGACGACGCGCTGCTCCGCGGCGAGGACGGACGGATCGTAGACGGGCGCGTCCCCGGCGCCGCTCACGTAGGAGCCGCCGTGGATCCACACCATCACCGGCAGCCGCTCGTCCTCGGCTCGCTCGGCGGGCGCGGTGACGGAGAGGTGCTGGCAGTGCTCGCGCTGCGGCAGGCCGCCGGACTGCTCGCCGATGACCTCCTCGAGCACGGCCGGCGGCTGCGGGCTGGCGGGGGAGGGCTGGCTCGCGTCGAGCGGCTCCGCCCAGTCGGGCTCGGGCGTCGGCGCGGCGAAGCGCTCGGCGCGGGCGTAGGGGATGCCGGTGGCCCGGATGACGTCGCCGTGGCGGTGGCCGCGCACCGGTCCGACGGGGGGATGGAACAGGGTGGCGTGGGTTCCCGCCTCGGTCGGGGTCGGCTCCTCGCGTGGCGGTGCACTCGTCCGGGGCGCGGACACGGCGCCGCGGTCAGCTCCGCCCTCAGGGCGCATCGGTCAGGGTTCCACGGTGAGCGGCACGTCGCCGTCGGGAGTCGCGGAGGTTGCTCGGGTTGCCGCAGCCGCGGATCGCATGCCAACGGCGCGAGTTGTTCTTGGAACGGTCGTAGAAGACGCAGGGGCACGGGCCGTTGGCGCATCGCTTGAGACGCGACCAGTGCCCGATCCTCTGCGCGTCGCGCACCGAGAGCACCAGCTCCGCGAGCAGGCGCTCCTCCGCCGGGCCCTGCGACACCAGGTCCCACCGCCCTGCCGAGCTGTCGATCGTGAGGGCGAGCGAGATCGGATGCCGCGATGGGCGCCCGGCGAGGGCATCGGTCAGCGCGGAGCGGAACGAGACGAGACGGAGTCGGAGCTCCTCGCTGACCTCGATCGCGGCGAGCCGCTCGTCTCCGAAGGCCGCAGCGCAGCCGAGCAGCCACGCGCCGGTCCGCGCGCGATCCTCGAGGAGGTCGTCGACGCGGCCCGGGGCCTCGCTCGTGTTCAGGAGGTCCTGCACCAGCGCGAGGTCGTCGGGCGCGCTGGCCATGCCGTATCGCGCCGTGGCGGGTCCGGGCGGCGAGGCCCCCGGTGCCGCGTTCATGCGAGCGTCTCGAGCTGTTCGACCGCATACGGTTCGATGTCAGCGGTCGCTCCGTCAAGGGTCTTCGCGGCCCATTCCCGATCGGCGATGAGCGCACGGCCCACGGCGACGAGGTCGAACTCCTCGGATCGCAGGCGGGCGAGGAGCTCGTCGAGATCGGTGCGCCCGGCTCGGCACGACCAACCTGCCGGCCCGTTGAACTCGGTGTCGAGGCCGACCGACCCCACCGTGATCGACGGCAAGCCGGTGATGGCCTTCGCCCAGCCCGCGAGGTTCAGGGCAGAGCCCTCGAACTCGGGCAGCCAGAAGCGCCTCGTCGACGCATGGAGCACGTCGACGCCGGCGTCGACGAGCGGTAGGAGCACCGCTTCGAGCTGACGGGGGGAGTGGGCCAGCTTCTGGTCGTAGGCGCCGCTCTTCCACTGCGAGAACCGGAAGATGACGGGGAACCCGTCGGGCACCTCCGAGCGGATCGCTCGGACGACCTCGACGGCGAGCTCGGTGCGGGCCCCCCGCCCGTAGGCGTCGTCGCGACGGTTGGTGCGTTCCCAGAGGAACTGATCGATGAGGTACCCGTGCGCTCCGTGCACCTCGAGCGCATCGAAACCCGCCGCGACCGCGTGAGCCGCCGCCTGCGCGAACGCGCTCACGATCGCATCGATATCCGCGGCGGAGGCGGAGCGGCCGTACGGCGTCCCGTCGAGCGCGATGCCCGAGGGGGCCAGCGTCGGCGCCGCGGGCGAGGGCCCGGATCCCTCGGGCCTCGTCACCCCCACGTGCCAGAGCTGCGCGGCGATCCGCCCACCAGCCGCGTGCACGGCCTCGGTCACGACGGACCATGCGCGACGGGATTCGGGGCCGTCCAGACGAGGCACGTCGAGGCCGAACCCCGCCGAGGCATGGGGCACGAAGATGCCCTCGGTGATGATCAGGCCGACCCGTGCGCGAGCGCGGGAGGCGTAGTAGGCGGCGACATCGGCGGTCGGCAGTCCGCCCGGCGACCGTCGCCGCGTCATCGGGGCCATCACGATGCGGTTCGCCGTCGTCAGCGAGCCCACCCGGAAGCCGCGGCTCAGTGCATCCAGTCCAGCGGTCATCGTCGCTCCACATCTCCCTCACAGCAGCCCTCGCCGCTGCTGCGCCACCAGCTCAGCGTGATCGGTGCTGCGGCGCAAGGCGGAGGGTTCTCTGCGGCGCGCCGCCGGCGCTGCCCCTGTCACCGTCGGCCCCGAGATGGCGTCGCGGGACCTTCGATGACTTCGCGTGTCGCGCCGCACGTCACGACAGGAGCGTACATGTCAAGACTGTGTCCCGCCGGGGAAATCCCGCCGGCGGACGACGGAGGGGAGGACGGTTCATGGTGCGGAAGGCGGTTCGACCCCGGCTGACGACCTTCCTGGCTGCCCGGCTCGGACAGGCGGTGCTGGTGCTGTGGGCGGCGTACACCGTCACCTTCGTCATCCTGTTCGCGCTGCCGTCGGACCCGGTGGCGCGGCTGCTCGGCGGCGACGGCAGCGATCTCACCGATGGCCAGATCGAGGCTCTGCGCCAGCGGCTCGGCCTCGATCAGCCACTGCCCGTGCAGTACGCCACCCAGCTGATCGGAGTGCTCCGGGGCGATCTGGGCCGGTCCATCGTCAGCGGCAGACCCGTCGGCGAGATCCTCCTCGAGGCCGCCGGCCCCACGGCGCAGATCGCGCTGCTGGGCCTGGTGCTGGCGGGCGTCCTCGGGGTCGCCATCGCACTCATCGCGCACTCCGTGCGCAGCCGCACGCTGACGACGCTGGTGCTCAGCCTGCCCCCGCTCGGGGTGGCCGTTCCCTCGTTCTGGCTCGCGCTCATCCTCATCCAGACGTTCTCCTTCGGCCTGCCCCTGTTCCCGTCGGCCGGTACGGACGGCTTCGCCTCCGCGATCCTGCCCGCGGTGACGCTGGCGGTGCCGGCGAGCGCGGCGATCGCGCAGGTGCTCGCGCGCAGTCTGCTCGAGACCCTCGACGAGCCCTACATCGACACCGCCGTCGCCAAGGGCGCCTCCCACGGGCGCGTGCTCTGGCGGCATGCGCTGCGCAACGCCGCCCTGCCCACGCTCACGGTCGCCGGGCTCGTGGTCGGAGCCCTGTTCTCGGGTGCCGTGGTGACCGAGACGGTGTTCTCGCGACCCGGTCTCGGTCGTGTCGCGGCTCGCGCCGTCGAGAGCCAGGACATCCCCGTGGTGCAGGCGGTCGTGCTCGTCGCGGCGCTGCTGTTCACCACGACCACCCTGCTCGTGGACCTCGTGACGCCACTGCTCGACCCGCGTCTCGGAACTCGGACGCGTGCGTCCGATCGCCGCCGTCGGCAGGACCCCGAACCGTCATCGCCATCATCAGAAGGAGCACCATGAATTCTCGAACGCTGTCCGCCGTCGCCGTGGGCGCAGCGGCAGTCCTGCTCGTCGCCGGCTGCGCCACCCCCGAAGCCGACGATCGACCGGACTCGGACCGGGCGGCCGTGTTCGCACTGGCGAACGATCCGACCAACCTGAACCCCGGCAGCAACGTGCTCGGCAACGACACGGCCTACGTCGTTCGGCAGCTCGTCGATTCGCTGCTCTACCAGAACCCGGACACGGGCGCCCTGGAGCCCTGGCTCGCCGAGTCCTACGAGGCACTCGATGAGGGCCGGGCCTACCGTTTCTCCCTGCGTGACGACGTCACGTTCTCGGACGGCTCTCCGCTGACCGCGGAGGCCGTGAAGACCACGTTCGACGCGCTCGTCGCCGCGGGGGCCGACAGCGCAGGCGCCCCGCTGCTCGTCGGGTACCAGTCGACGGAGGTCATCGACGAGACGACCGCCGAAGTGCGCTTCGAGGTCCCCAACGCGGCGTTCCCCTCCGCGGTGGCCACTGTGGGACTGGGCATCGTGTCCCCGGCGACGCAGGACGTGCCGTTCACGGAGCGGGCCGATGGCAGCGCGGTCATCGGGTCGGGGCCGTTCGTGCTCGAGTCCTACGTCCCCGACGAGGCGACCGAGCTCTCCCGGCGCGCAGATTACGACTGGGCCCCGGCCTCCCTCGGCGAAGCCGAGGGCGACCTGATCGAGCGGGTCTCGTTCCGTGTTGTCCCCGAAGCGAGCATCCGCGCGGGCGGGTTGCAGAACGGCGAGTTCGACGCCATCGGTAGCGTCCTCCCCACCGACGTCGCGTCGATCGAGGCGGCGGGTGGCCTCGCCATCTCGCGGCCGAATCCGGGTGTGGTGTTCGGACTCTCGTTCAACACCACCCGTCCCGGCCCGAGCGACCCCGCCGTGAGATCTGCCGTCGCGTCGGCGATCGACGCCGAGGTGGTGCGGGACACCGCGGTCACCGACGTCTACGCCGTGGCGACCAGCTCCCTCGGATCCACCACCGTCGGGTGGGCGGACCAGAGCGATCTGCTCGGGGCCGACCCCGATGAAGCCGCGCGGGTGCTCGACGCGGCCGGCTGGACCGTCGGCGACGACGGGGTCCGCGCCAAGGACGGTGCTCGCCTGTCGCTGCGGATCCCGTACATCCAGAACTTCACCACGAACCTGCCGGCGCTGGAGGTCATCCAGCAGCAGCTGCGGGAGGTCGGCATCGAGGTCGAACTGCTCGGGCAGGGGCTCGAGTACATCGAGACGCTCGCCTCCGGGGACTTCGACGCCTTCTGGAGCAACCGCTCCTTCACCGACGGTGATGTGCTGCGGACGACGTTCTCGTCCACCACCACCCAGCTGCACCTCGACGACCCCGTGCTGGACGCGCTGCTGCAGGAGCAGTTCTCCGTCGTCGACGAGGCCCAGCGCGCGGCAAGCCAGGCCGAGGCGCAGCGATACCTCATCGAGCAGCACTACCACGTGCCCGTCTACGCGCTCACCTCCATCATCGCCACCGGTGACGACCTCGCCGGGTTCTCCTTCGGGGCCGATTCGCGCCTCGACACCCTCGCGGTGGCTGCCAGGAGTGCGGGCTGAGACACAGCCGCCGTCCCCGTCGCCATTCAGAACGGAGCTGATCCATGCACCCTGTACCCACCGTCGAGCCCCGCGACGACCACGAGAAGGGGCGCGCCGGGCTCGGGATCCTCGACCTCGTGCCACTGCCCGCGGGCGGTCGACCCGCCGATGCAGTGGCGGCGACCAGAGCGCTCGTGCAACGCGCCGAAGCGGCCGGTTACCGGCGGTACCTCTTCGCCGAGCACCACTTCTCCTCAGGGCTCCTCGGGTCGTCCCCGGCGGTGCTCGCCGCGATCGCCGGAGCATCCACGTCGCGCATCGTCGTCGGTTCGGGCGCCGTCCAGCTCGGCGCGACCAGCGTCGAAGCCCTGGTCGCCGAGGAGTTCGCACTGCTGGCCGCGGCCCTGCCGCACCGTGTCGAGCTCGGCCTCGGCCGCTCCGTGCTGACGGGACGTGCTCCGGCCGCTGCTCCGCTCCCGCAGGAGGAGCACGTGACGGCCGAGGGATTGCTCGTCCCGAAGCCGTTCGACTTCGGCACGGTGGTCGCCCAACCTGGCGTGCAGGCGGTCGCGCGACTGCTCGGGGCCGGCGCCGACGAGGGCTCGGCGGCGCGGGAGTTCAGCGAGCAGGTGCAGGCGATCCTCGACCTGTTCCGAGGCGATGCCGACGAGAGGCAGCGCATTCGCCTGCCGACGATCGAGCACGGGGGGCAACCGCCGGCCCTCCGCCTCTACGGGAGCAACACCGCCACGGCGGAACTGGCTGGCCGTCTCGGTCTGCCCTTCGCCGCGAACTACCACACGTTGCCAGCAGGCGTCATCAGGGCATCGCAGGCCTACTTGCGAGCATTCAACCCGTCGGAGCATTTGCCGGCCCCGCACCTGATCGTGTCGGTGGACGTGGTGGCTGCGCGGACTCGCGATGAGGCGTTTCGTCGGGCGAGCGGGTACCCGGCGTGGGTCCGTGCCATCCGCCGGGGGCTGGGCGCCATCCCGTACCCCAGCCCGGCCGACGCCGCCGAACTGCTCCTCGACGAGGACGATCAGCGCTTGGTGGACGACCGCGTACGCACGCGGTTCGTCGGCACGGGGGAGGAGGTCGCCGCGCAGCTGGACGTGCTGCAGCGCGCCACCGGTGCCGACGAACTGCTGCTCACCACCATCGTCCACGACGCCGAAGCTCGGGTGCAGAGCTTCGAGCTGATCGCGCAAGCGTGGAACCAGCGGTGACCGGACCCACGGCGCGCACGGAGGAGCGGTCCGCCTCCGAACGCAGCGCCTTCTCCGAGACGGCGCGCGATCGGTTCGCGGATGCGGTCGTCGCACGGGAGGCAGCGCTCTCGGCCCCCTCTCGGGGATCGCTGATCGCCGGCGCGCGGCGGCATCCTGGTCTGATCCTCGCTGTCGTCTGGTTGCTCGCCCTGACCGTCGCCGTGCTCTTCCCGAGCGTCCTGGTCGACGCGCATCCGCTCGAGGGGGTGCCTGCCGACAAGCTGACGGCGCCCTCCGCGGCGCACTGGTTCGGCACCGATCAGGTGGGTCGGGACTTGTTCGCGCGCGTGGTCCACGGGTCCGCGCTCACCGTGCATGCGGCAGCGCTCGCGGTGACGGTGGGCCTGGTGGTCGGGTCGGCGCTCGGCCTCGTCGCCGGTTCGGTGAACGCCGCCGTGGACGCTGTCATCATGCGCGTCGTCGACGTGCTGCTGGCCGTTCCCAACCTCCTGCTCGCGCTCGCGCTCATCACCGTGCTCGGCCCCGGCACGGTCAACATCGCGATCGCCGTGGGCATCGGTTCGGTGGCCGGGGTGGCCCGGGTCATGCGGTCCGAGGTGCTGCGCGTGAACGGCGCCGACTTCGCCGATGCGGCGCGAGCATCGGGCAACCCGCCATGGCGCGTCCTCGCCGTGCACGTGTTGCCGAACGCGGTCGGGCCGGTCATGGTCCTCGCGGTGCTCGAATTCGCCACCGCCATCCTCGCCGTCACCGCGCTGAGCTTCCTCGGCTACGGTGCGCAGCCGCCGGATCCCGAATGGGGCGCGCTGGTCTCCTCCGGCCGTGACTTCCTCCGCAGCGCATGGTGGCTCACCACCCTGCCGGGGCTCGTCATCGCGATCACGGTGTTGGCGATCAACGCGGTGTCCCGCGCGCTGCAGCGCACCGCACGCGGGGGCCGGGGATGAGCGAGTCGGCCCCCGGAACGCGCGAGGCGCCTCCGACCCCGGTACTGCAGGTCGATGCGCTCTCGGTGTCCTATCGAACGCCCCGGAGCAGGGTGCAGGCGGTGCGATCGCTGTCGCTGTCGCTGCCTCCCGGCCGCGTCGTCGCCATCGTGGGCGAGTCAGGGTCCGGGAAGACGACGGCTGCGCACGCCATGGTGCGCATGCTGGCCCGGTCGGCGTCGATCGACAGCGGTCGTGTGCTGCTCGGGGATGTCGACCTCGTCCGGGCTCGGCCGGCCGCCCTTCGTGCGATACGCGGCAGCCAGGTCGGCATCGTCCCGCAGGACCCCCTGACGAGCCTCAATCCGCTGCTGCGGATCGGCGACCAGGTGGGTGAAGTGCTGCGCGTCCACCGGCTCGCAACGCGTCGGGACGCGCCGCAGAAGGTCATCGAGGCGCTGACCGCGGCCGGGATCGACCGACCCGAGCTGCGGGCTCGGCAGCTGCCGCACGAGCTCTCCGGGGGCATGCGCCAACGCGTGCTCATCGCCATCGCCATCATCGCGCGACCCCGGCTGCTCATCGCCGACGAACCGACCAGTGCGCTCGACGTCACGGTGCAGCGGCGCATCCTCGACCACCTCGACCGCCTTCGCGAGGGTCTCGGCATGGCGACGCTGCTCATCACCCACGACCTCGGCGTAGCAGCCGACCGCGCCGACCAGGTCCTCGTCATGCACGAGGGTCGGGTCGTCGAACGCGGCACTCCGCGGGAGGTGCTCGAGTCGCCGAGCGCCGAGTACACGAAGCGTCTGATCGATGCGGCGCCGAGTCTGAACACGCGGGTGCGGAACGGCCCCGGGTCCTCCTCGCGGACCGCCACCACCCACGAAGCGGAACGGCGTCGGCCACCGGTGGTCGAAGTCCGGAGCCTGGTGCGCGACTTCGACGTGGAGCGGGCGGGCGGCGACGGGACGCCGGCGCATCGGGCGGTGGACGGCGTGACCTTCTCGGTGGAGGAGGGCACCACCTTCGCGCTCGTCGGCGAATCGGGTTCGGGCAAGTCCACGACGGCTCGGCTGCTGCTGCGGCTGGACCGTCCCGACGCGGGGCGGATCGTGTTCCGCGGACGGGACATCACCGATCTGCGCGGCAGGGAGCTCAGGCTGCAGCGCCGAGAGATGCAGCTCGTGCAGCAGAACCCCTACGCCTCCCTGAACCCCCGTATGAGCGTCGAACGGATCATCGGCGACCCGCTCGCCGCGCTGCCGGGCACCGACCGCGCCACGCGGCGGCGACGGGTTGCCGAACTGCTCGATCTCGTGCAGCTGCCCGCCGGGGCCGGCACCCGCTCGGCGCATCAGCTCTCCGGCGGACAACGTCAGCGCGTCGCGATCGCGCGGGCGCTGGCGATCTCACCTCGCCTGCTGGTGCTCGATGAACCGGTATCGGCGCTCGATGTGCGCGTGCAGCAGCAGATCCTCGAGCTCCTCACCCAGGTGCAGCACGAACTCGGTACCGCCTACCTCTTCATCACGCATGATCTCGCGGTCGTCCGCGAGATCGCCCACACCGTGGGCGTCATGCGGCGAGGCGCGATCGTCGAGCTCGGTCCGACCGGGCAGGTCTTCTCGGCGCCGCGTCACGAGTACACGGCCGAGCTGCTCCTCGCGATCCCCGGCACGCTCCGCGTCGGTCCGTGACCCGCCCCGATCCGACTCGCCCGAGCACAGGGCCATGCAGCACCTCGCTTCTCCCACCGCGCAGAAAGGTCTTCCCATGTCTCTTCCCGAACCCCGACCGCTCGTCGCCGTCGACCTGGACGGCGGCGCCGATCCGGCCGCCTGGGTGGACGCCATCGTCGCGCTCGACCGTGCCGGCGTGGATATCGCGACCTTCCCCGACGCGCTGGCGCCCAGGAGGAGCCCCGAGCTGCGTGCGGCGCTCGGTCCGGACGAGCTGGACGCCGTGCAGCTCGCCGCGTTCCTGACGACCCGGACGGAGTCGATCGCCCTGCTGCCCTCCGTCAACGTCACCGAGACCGAGCCGTTCCACATCTCCACGGCGATCGCGACGCTGGATCACCTCAGTCGAGGCCGCGCTGGCGCCGTCGTCCGCATCGGCAGCCGCGTCGAGCGCGACAACGTCGGCGTGGGGCGCCCGTCACCCGAGTCCGGCCGTGATGACGACCGCTGGACCCAGGCCGATGACGCCGTCGAGGTGATCCGTTCGTTGTGGGACAGCTGGGAGGACGACGCCATCATCAGAGACGTCGCCACCGGGAGGTTCATCGATCGTGAACGCCTGCACGCGATCGACTTCACCGGTGCGCGCTACTCGGTGCGAGGCCCCGCCATCACCCCGCGCCCGCCGCAGGGGCAGGTACCCATCGCCGTGCACGTGGACGATGCGGCGAGCGCCCGATGGGCGGCCGCCCACGCAGACGTCGTCTTCCTCGATTCGCAGGGAACGACGGGTCTGCGAGCCATCCTCCGCGAGGATCGGCCCGCATCCGCCCCGCCGGTGCGCGTCATCGTCGACGTGGCTGCCACGGATGCTCGGGTCGAGCGCACCACCGCCGGCGGGAGCACCGCGGACGCGTGGGTCGCGTCGATCGAACAGGAGCTCCGGGATGGCGCGTCGGGGGTGCGCATCCGCCCGGAAGCCGGGATCCGTTCCGTGCCGGCGATCGTCCAGGAGGTTCTGCCTCGCATCGAGGCGGCGATCCGGGCCGCCGCCGGTGCACGAGCACCGGCGGCGACCACGCCAGCGGGACAGCAGTTGCGCCAACGCCTCGGGTTGTCCCGACCCGGGAGTCGTTTCCACTCGAACACGGAGGCAGTGAGCTCATGAACGATCAGCGCAAGCGACAGGTCCGTTTCGGCACGAGCATCGCCGGTGTGAATCATTGGACCCTTTGGGGGCATCCGGACGCACCCAGCCAGATCGCCCCGTCGACGTTCCTCGAACAGGCCCGCACTGCGGAACGGGGCCTCTTCGACTTCTTCTTCCTGACCGAGGGGCTGCGACTGCGCGAGTACTTCGGCAAGATCCACGACCTCGACGTGGTCGGCCGCCCCGACAACCTGACCATGCTAGCCGCGCTCGCCGGAGCGACCGAGCGGATCGGTCTCATCGCGACCGTCTCCGCGACGTTCAATGAGCCCTACGATCTGGCGCGGCGTCTCGCGTCGCTCGACCACCTCTCCGACGGCCGGGCGGGCTGGAACATCGTCACGAGCTCCGACGCCTTCACCGGGGCGAATTTCCGGCGCGGCGGCTACCTCCAGCACGCCGAGCGCTACACCCACGCCGACGAATTCCTCCGCTTCGCCAAGCAGCTCTGGGACGCCACGGCAGCGGACGCCGACCGTCCCTCCGCCTATGGATTCACGGGTCGTCACCACCGAGGGACCGGCGAGTTCGCCCTCCGGCGCAGCCCGCAGCGGTACCCGGTCTTCATGCAGGCCGGCGATTCGGATCAGGGAAGGGCGTTCGCCGTCGAGGCGGCCGATCTCGTGTTCACCGTCAAGCCGGAGCACCCGGAGGGCACCGAGTTCCTCGCCGATCTGCGGCGCCGGGCCGTCGAGGCCGGACGGGACCCCGAGAGTCTGCTCGTCTTCGCGAAGGCCGAGGTCGTGCTCGGCGACAGCGACGCCGAAGCTCGCGACCTGCAGCACGAGGTCGGCTACCAGCAGATCAGTCCTGCCACCGCTCGGAACTTCCTCGGGCTCGCCTGGGGGCGCGAGTTCCCCGAACTCGACGTCGACGCGCCCCCGCCCGCGCCGGAGGCTCCTGCCCCGGACGCGCAGGGGCGCCTCGACGCGGCGGCCCTGCACCGTCACGAGCGCGCCGTCGCGTGGCACGAGGAGGCGCGGGAGCGTGGCTGGAGCGTCAGGGACCTGATCGTGCAGAAGCACACGCGGCAGACCTTCGTGGGCACCGCCGCCAGCGTAGCCGCGCAGATCGACCGCGCGGTGCAGCAACGGGTCGCCGACGGTTTCATCGTCGGCACGCCCGCCGTCCCGACGGGGCTGCGCGCGTTCGTCGACGACGTCGTGCCACTGCTGCAGGAACGGGGCGTCTACCCGACGGAGTACGCCGCGGGCACCTTCCGGGAGCGCCTGGGTCTCGGGCAGGGGCCGCGGGGGTGAGCCGGGCCCCGAGCGGCCTCGTGTCGGAGGTGCGACCCGTTCCTATCCGCCCCGCGCGATCGGTCGATGCTTGACTTGTTAGAAGGTCTAGCGAAGTGCCACGCTCCCCCCAATGGGTGACAAGCAGACCGACCGAGGGAGCATCCGCATGGTGAACGTCCCAATCCACTCCGCATCCGCTGTCGCGGTGATCCTGTGACCCGGCGCAGCGAGCTGGGCTCCTCCGCCAGCGTGCCGACCTTCCTGACCCTGCGCAGCGAGTCGCTCGGCCTCGCCGACCAGGTCATCGCCTTCGAGAAGCCGACCGCCCACGGCGAGGCCCTCGCCGTCGTCGAGCTGCGCGACGCGCACCGCAACCTGCTCGCCCGCAGCGTCGTGCCTCAGCACGGCGATGCCGAGGCGACCGCCGACGAGCTGCTGCGCACCGTGCAGCTCGAGCGCTGCTCCG
>JAAIGE0101358719.1_pt1 | contig 11938 bp, 15 predicted proteins | sample 6487951 | NCBI WGS metagenome assembly JAAIGE01 (sample SAMN13974128, study PRJNA590717) | phyllosphere metagenome | biome: tomato field; feature: multiple bacterial spot infested tomato fields; material: tomato leaves; isolation source: leaves from tomato fields | host: Solanum lycopersicum ... | reverse complement strand
TTCTCCTTCACCGGCAGGTACGTGCCGGACGATCCGTAGTGATAGAGCGGCGGAGTGACCCGCCGTGACCCCTCATCGGGTCGCGTTCAGTATGGCAGATGCCGGAGCATCTGGGTATTTCTCAGCCTCGCTGGTTAACATCGATGTCGGCCGCTTTCCTGCGGCGTGCGCCGCCCGAGCGGCGTTCGGGGCCACCCTGCCCCTCCGAGACTCTCAAGAGGAACGATGTCGAGCGACGAGACGCCGAACGTCCCCACCCCTCGCAATTCGCGTGAGGTCGTGCGGGAGAAGGCACAGAAGGTGCACGCCCAGCAGTCGAGGGCGCGCATCATGCGACGGATCATCCTCGGCGCACTCGCCGTCGTCGCCGTCGGAGCGATCGGCACGGCGGTGACCCTCGCGGTCTCCGCCCAGGTCACGAAGCCGCAGCTCACCCCGGGCGGCATGGACGGCGACGGCATCGTCGTCTCCGACGTGAGCGCGACCGCCGCGTCCGACCAGGGCGCCACGACGCCGAGCCCCGAGGCGACCGAGGCCGGTGGCGAGGCGACCCCCACGCCCGAGCCGACCACGTCGAGCACCGTCGACATCCACATCTACGTCGACTACCTGTCGCCGGACGCGGGGGAGTTCGAGCGCGCGAACGCCCGCCAGCTCGTGAACTGGATCACCGAGGGAGCCGCGACGGTGACGTACCACCCGGTCGCGCTGCTCACGGCCAGCTCGAACGGCACGAAGTACTCGCTGCGCTCCGCCGCCGCGGCCGCCTGCGTCGCCACGCACTCGCCCGAGCAGTTCTACGCGTTCAACCACGACCTTCTCGACGACCAGCCCGAGGTGAACACCGACGGCTTCTCCGACGCCGAGCTCGCCGACATCGCCGGTGCCGTGGGGTCGGACAACGTCAAGTCCGTGCGCTCGTGCATCGAGGACCAGGACTACGTCACCTGGGCGAAGGAGGCGACCTCCCGCGCGCTCGAGGGTCCGCTCGCCGGATCCGACGACCTCGTGCTCAGCTCCGCTCCGATGATCGTCGTCAACGGCGAGGCCTATGTCGGCGCCCTCGACGACCCGAGCGAGTTCTCGCAGTTCGTCCTCACGGTCGCCAGTGACGCGTACTACTCCACCGAGTCGCCGTCCCCGACGCCCACCCCGACGACGGCACCCTGAGTTCGTCGGTCCCCGTCGCCCTCGCTAAGCTGGGTGGCGTCCGCCGACTTGGCGCAATTGGTAGCGCACCGTACTTGTAATACGGGGGTTACGGGTTCGAGTCCCGTAGTCGGCTCTGTGCACTCACATCGTGGGTGCCATCCGTCGCCCTCCCGTACGCTGTCGGCATGAGCGAGCACGAGAAGTCCTTCACCGCGACGATCGGTGTCGATGTCAAAGGCGAGATGTGGAGCTGCGTCGAGATCCCGGGGTCGGTCGACTTCTTCGGCTCGGGCAAGACCGCCCGCGTCGATGCGCGGGTCGACGACGTCGTGCTCGAGAACGTCGGCGCGATGGTCACGGGCACGGGCGGCCACATGATCTCGCTCAACGCGAAGGTGCGCAAGACGCTCGGGAAGGACGTCGGCGATCGTGTCGAGGTGACCGTCACCAAACGCTAGGCGCGAGCTCGGTCAGGGACGCACGTCGAGGTCGAGGTCGATGCCCTCGACGCTCCAGCCGTCGTCCTCGCCGGTCGAGTCCTCGTGGCGCCGAGGGAACCGCGGGTGCGACCGCAGCCGGCTCGCGTCGTCCGAGAAGTCGGGGTCGACGCCGGTCGAGGCGTTCGGGCCGACGAGGAGGTCGTTGCCGAGGCCCACGATGAGCTCCGCGGTGTCCTCCTCGCCGTCGACGACGATGGGGATCTCCAGCGCCTCCGACTCGCCCTCGTTCGCGATCGCGGCGGCGAGGATGACGAGCACCTCCGCGACATCGTCGGTGGTGACGAGCTGCTGACCTGCGTAGGAGACGAGTTTCATAGCTACACCTTCGCAGAGGGGCGGGCGATTCGAAGAGGGGTTGCGCGCCTCGGGGACCGTGTGTCAGGCGATCGTGGAAATAGAGCGGGCTGCACGCGGGTTGTCAGTGAGATGACCCGCATCGGAACCAGTGATCTGGACGTCTTCCCGCTCTCCCTCGGAGGCAACGTATTCGGCTGGACGGCCGACCGCGACTCCTCCTTCGCCGTTCTCGACGCCTTCGTCGACGGTGGCGGCGACTTCATCGACACCGCCGACTCCTACAGTGCGTGGGTGCCGGGTAACTCCGGAGGCGAGAGCGAGACCATCATCGGCGAGTGGCTCGCGTCGCGCCGCCCCGAGGGTGTCGTCGTCGCGACGAAGGTGAGCCAGCATCCGCAGTTCCCCGGCCTGTCGGGCGAGAACGTGCGGCGGGCGGCAGAGGCGTCGCTCGCCCGCCTCGGCGTCGACGCGATCGACCTCTACTACGCGCACTTCGACGACGAGAGCACGCCGCTGGAGGAGACGGTCGAGGCCTTCGGGCGACTCGTGACCGACGGGCTGGTGCGCCACGTCGCGGTGTCGAACTACAGCGCCGAGCGCATCCGGGAGTGGATCGACATCGCCGAGCGCACGGGCGTCGCGCTGCCCGTCGCCGTGCAGCCGCATTACAACCTGGTGCATCGCAACGCCGTGGAGGAGGAGATCATCCCCCTCGCGCAGGAGTTCGGGCTGGGCCTCGTCCCCTACTTCTCCCTCGCGAAGGGCTTCCTCACCGGCAAGTACCGGTCGACCGACACCACCGGGCAGAGCTCGCCGCGTGCGTCCGCGGCTGCGGTCTACGCCACCGAGGCGGGGCTCGCGATCATCGACGCGCTCGAGGAGATCGGTGACGCCCACGGCGCCTCGATCGCCGCGACGTCCCTCGCCTGGCTGCGCGCGCAGCCGACCGTCGTCGCGCCTCTCGCCAGCGCCCGCACGGTCGAGCAGCTGCCCGACCTCCTCGCCGGCGCCCGGCTTCAGCTCAGCGAAGACGAGGTGAGCCGCCTGACACGCGTCTCGGAGTGGACGCCCGCCGCCCGCTGATCCGCCGGTCGACGACGCCCTGTCTCAGGACTGCCGAGGCAGGGCGTCGTCGTCGATCAGCCCCGCCCTGTGCGCGAGGATCACGGCGTGGATGCGGTCGCGAGCGCCGAGCTTGGACAGCACCCGCCCGACGTGCGTCTTCACGGTCGACTCGCTCACGTACAGCGTCGAGGCGATCTCGGCGTTCGTGAGCCCTCTTCCCATCTCCAGGAAGACGTCGCGCTCCCGATCGGTGAGGCTCGCCGAGGGATCGGGGAGCGGGGAGGGCGACGTCGGCTCGGACAGCCGAGGGGTGACGTGGTCGAGGAGCATCCGTGTGATCCGCGGCGCGAGAGCGGCGTCGCCGCGGTGCACGGCGCGCACCGCGGCGATCATCTCCTGTCGTTGCACATCCTTGAGGAGGAAGCCGCTCGCCCCCGCGCGGATGGCGCCGAACGCGTACTCGTCGAGGTCGAACGTCGTGAGGACGAGCACCCGGGTGTCCGGACGCTCCCGGACGATCGTCTCCGTGGCGCGGATGCCGTCGAGGCCCGGCATCCGGATGTCCATGAGCACGATGTCGGGGCGGAGCGCCGACACCGCCTCGATCGCGGCTCGGCCGTCGGCGGCCTCGCCCACGACGACCAGGTCGTCCTCGGCATCGAGGACCATGCGGAAGCCGAGGCGGATGAGCTCCTGGTCGTCGACGAGCAGGATTCTGATGGGATCCGTCATGGTCGGTCCTTCGCGGGGGTGGTCAGGAGGGCGGCGTCGTCGACCTCGGTCGGAAGGGGCGGCGCCGGGGGCGCGCTGTCGGCCGGTGCGGCGACGGGGAGGTGCGCGCGCAGGCACCACCGTCCCCCCTCGGCCGCGGCCGAGGTGAGGGTGCCGCCGGCCTGCGCCGCCCTCTCGACCAGCCCGCGCACGCCGAAGCCTGCGGCTCCGCGTGACCCCGTGACGCCGTCGTTGTCGATCTCGACGGTCACCGCGTCCGGCTCGTGCACGAGCCGCACGGCGATCGTCGTGGCCGCCGGAGCGTGCCTCATCGCGTTCGTGACGCCCTCCTGCACGATGCGTCCGACGGCATGGGCGACCGCGAGGGGCATCTCGCGCTCGCCGCTCACCGACAGCGTGACCGGATAGCCCGCTCGCTGTGCGGCGGCCACGGTCTCGGCCGCGGGCGTGGGCGCCATCGGAGCCAGCGGTGCGGGGGAGGAATCGTCGCGCAGCACGCCGAGCATGGCGCGCATCTCGGTGAGCGCTCCCCGGGCGGTGTCGGCCGCGGCCGTCGCCGCGGTGCGCGCCTGATCGGCGTCGCGGGTCGCCGCGGCACCCTCGGACAGCGCCACGATGACGGTGAGCGAGTGCGAGACGATGTCGTGCATCTCGCGTGCGATGCGCGCGCGCTCGGCCGCCGCGGCGAGCTGGGCCTGCTGATCGCGTTCCACGAGGAGCTGTCGCGAGCGATCGATGACCGCGGACAGGTAGCGCTTGCGTCCGCCCACGTTCACGCCGATGAGGGTTCCGATGAGTCCGAAGATGAAAGCCGTGACCGCGCCGTTCAGGGCGATCTGGAACTCGATGACGCCGGAGAGCAGGAGGAGACCTGCGGAGCCGACGATGGACCCGAGGCTGACGCCGAATCCGATCCACGCCGCCCGCGACGACCGGTAGACGGCCAGCGAATAGCCGGTCACCAGCAGCAGGGGCGTCCCGCCGGGGGTCGCGGAGAACAGGAACAGCAGCTCGCCCGCCACCGACGCGACGAAGGGGACGAGCGGCTCGCGCCGGCGCCAGAGCAGCGAGACGCACGCCGCGAGGATGGCACCCGGGATGAACCAGGAGAGCCCCGCCGCGACGAGCGGGGGGAGGGTCGGGGCGATCCTCGCGATGGGGACGAGGGAGATCAGCGCGCACGCGACCGCGATCAGCACGTCCGCGGCGACCGGATGCCGGGCCCAGAAGCGCCGGAGCACGCCCGGAGGGCGCGGAAGCCGCAGCTCCTCGTCCGAGGGGACGGAGGAGCCGCGGCTTCTCGAGGGTGTCACGGGGCGACTCTACGCGGGATGCGCGGCGTCAGGCGTCGCGCGAGCGCAGCACGCCCCACGCGACGAGCATGCCGCCGGCGACCCAGGCGCCCAGTGTCACGTAGGGGACCGGACCCTCAAGGATCGCTCCGTCGGAGAGGATCGCGCTCTGCGCCGCCGCGACCGGAAGGTAGGTGGCGGCATCCGTGACCCAGGCCCACGCCTCGCCGGCCATCGCGAAGAAGCTCGCCACGATCGGCAGGACGAACAGGAGACCGACGGTCGCGGCGATCGCGCCCGCGCCCGAGCGGAGGATGAAGCCGAAGGCCACACCGATGAGCGCGAACACGGTCATCGCGAGCGACGCGACCACGATCGGCAGCCAGGACGCCGTGGGATCGGCCCAGTCGATGCTCTGGTCCCTCCCGGCGACGATGAACGAGACGGTCACCGCCGCGGCCGCGAAGATGACGAGGGAGGCGACGAACATCAGGATCGCCACGACGACGGCCTTCGCCGCGAGGACGGAGCCGCGGCGCGGGTTGGCGGCGAGCGTCGAGCGGATCATTCCGGTCGAGTACTCGCCCGTGACCGAGATGGCGCCGAGGATGCCGGCGAGGAGCATCGTGAACTGGATGGGCAGCACGACCGCCTGGATCGGCTCGAAGCCGGGAGCATCGATCGCCTGGGCGATCAGCGCCGCGATGCCGACGGTCAGCACGGCGACGACCGCGATCGACCACCAGGTCGACCGCAGGGTGGCGAGCTTGATCCACTCGCCCCGCACGGCCCGCAGGAACGTCAGGCGCCGAGAGGTGTCGACGCGGGCGGGGGAGAGGGCAGGAGCCTGGACGGTCATGAGATCTCCTTCGTGCGGTACTCGACGGCATCGCCGGTGAGCGCGAGGTAGGCGTCCTCCAGGGAGCCCGTGGTGGGGGTGAGCTCGTGCAGCGGGATGCCGCGCTCGGCCGCGAGGTCGCCGATCCGTGCGGCGGGCAGACCCACGATGTCGAGCAGGTCGGGCGCCGCGCTGACGATCTCGACGGACGGGCCGGCGACGGCCTCCGCCAGGTCGGCGGCGCGCGGAGTGCGCACACGCACGGTGTTCGCCGTCCAGGCCCGCACGAGATCGGCGAGCGGGGCGTCGGCGAGCACCTGACCGCGACCCATGACGATCACGTGATCCGCCGTCTGCGCCATCTCGCTCATGAGGTGGCTGGAGAGGAGCACCGTTCGCCCCTCGGACGCGGCGTGGCGCACGAATTGGCGCACCCAGCGCACTCCCTCCGGATCGAGGCCGTTCACCGGCTCGTCGAGGATGAGGGTGTGCGGGTCGCCGAGCAGCGCCGAGGCGATCCCCAGACGCTGACCCATGCCGAGCGAGAACTTGCCCGCACGCTTGCGGGCGACCGGACCGATGCCCGCGAGGTCGATCACCTCGTCGACCCGCGACGAGGGGATGCCGTGCGTCGCCGCCATCGCGCGCAGATGGTCGCGTGCCGATCGGCCCGTGTGCACGGCCTTCGCGTCGAGCAGCACGCCCACCTCGGTGAGCGGTGCGGGAAGCGAACGGTACTCCCGACCGCCGACGGTCGCCGTGCCCGACGTCGGGCGGTCGAGCCCGACGATCATCCGCATGGTCGTGGACTTGCCGGCGCCGTTGGGTCCGAGGAACCCGGTGACCGTTCCCGGGCGCACCGTGAACGACACGTCCTGGACGGCTGTCTTGTCTCCGAACCTCTTCGTGAGGCCCTCTGCTGTGATCATGTCCTCGACGCTACGGGGCCTCCGGGGATCGCGCGTCCTCCCGCAGTACCGGATCGCGCGCCTGCCGTGGCACCGGCGGATGATGCTCCACGGTCGGCGGTCCGCTCAGGGGCGTGGGCGGGTGCGTACGCGCTCCGCCATCTCGTCGGACGCGAGCAGCGCCTCGTCGATGATCTCCTTCGTCGGCTCGGCGGTGAGCCAGTCGTGGCTGAGCGAGGCGGGGACGAGCAGCGGCATGCGGTCGTGGATCCCCGCCAGATGCTCGGGGGCCGGACGCATGACGATCGAGTAGCAGGTGAACCATGCGCCGTCGGTGGTGCGCCCGCGCTGCGTCACCGCCGCCATGCCGAACAGCGCGCCGTCGTCGACGAGGAACTCGTGCCACTCGCGCTCGGGCTTCTTCATCTCGTACCAGCTCGTGGCCGGCACGAGAGCCCGCGTCTTCAGCCCGCCCGGACGCTCCTGCAGTCGCTCCGACCGCGTGTTGATCGAGGGGAACTTGGCGGGCTCACCGCCCACCAGGAACCCCCACCATGCGGGCTCGAGGCTCGGCGCCGCATCGGGCTGGACGACGATCGGGTTGAGATTGCGCAGGTTCCTGCCCGTGGGGCGCACGGTCTCTCCCGCGTTCTCGTCGGCCCACGAGCGCAGCCCCTCGATCACCGCCTCGTCGGCGGCCTCGAGCAGCTCGGTGTCGGTGAAGCGGGGATCAAGGCCGTAGCTCGCGCACATGCGGTCAGCGTACGCCCCGTCTCGGACATCCGGTCCGCGATCCACGGAGGCCGCGCCGTCCGCTCGGCTAGGGTCGACGGGTGACTGCGAACCGCCCGATCCCCGCCCCGGTGGCGCTGGGCGGGGCCGTCGCCATCGGCATCATGACCGCCGTCCAGGCGCGCATCAACGGCGTGCTCGGCGTCGAGCTCGACGACGGCGTCGTCGCCGGTCTCCTCTCCTTCACCGTGGGCCTCGTCGCCCTCGTCGTCGTCGTCGCGCTCCTGCCCTCCGCCCGCCGCGGGGTCGGCCGACTGCGCGACGGCATCCGCACGCGAGCCATCCCGCCCTGGATGCTGCTCGGCGGTGCGTGCGGAGCTCTCACGGTCTCGACACAGGGACTCACCGCGGGCATCCTCGGCGTCTCCCTCTTCACCGTGGGCGTCGTCGCCGGGCAGACGCTGCACGGGCTGATCCTCGACCGCATCGGATACGGACCCGCCGGTGTCGTCGCCGTCACGCCGGGACGGGTGACAGGCGGGGCGCTCGCGCTCGCCGCGGTCGGGATCTCCCTCGCTGGCGACGTCCTCTCCACGGCTCCGCTGTGGATGCTGCTGCTGCCGTTCGCCGCGGGGGTCGGCATCGCCTGGCAGGCCGCGACGAACGGCCGGCTGGCTCAGCGGGTGCGCTCGCCGCTCGCCGCGACCCTCATGAGCTTCATCGCGGGCACCGTCGCGCTGATCGCCGCCGCGGGGGTCGGCGTCGCCGTGCACGGGATGCCGGACGCCCTGCCGTCGGAACCCTGGCTCTACCTCGGAGGTCTCCTCGGAGCCTCGTACATCCTGCTCGGCGCGCTCATCGTGGCACACACGGGTGTGCTGCTGCTGGGGCTCGGGTCCGTGCTCGGGCAGCTCGCGGCGTCCGTCACGATCGACCTCGTCTGGCCCACCGCCGCCGGGCCCGCACCATGGCAGATCGTCGGCATGGTCGTGGTGGCCGTGGCATCGGTCGTCGTGGCGCTCCCTCGACGACGGCGACGACGCTGAGCTACTGCTCCTCGCGCATCCTCCGTGCGTCCTTCTTCCGACGCTTCGCCTCGCGCTTCCGACGCTTCTTCTCGCGCTTCCGATGCTTCTTCTCGAGCTTCTTCGCCCGCTTCTCGAGTTCGTCCTCCTCGTCCCGGACGCGGGGGGAGGGGCGGGTCGGGCTCGGGCCGTCCGCGGCGGTCGGCGACGGCATCCGCGTGACGACCGCCTCCGCATCGACGGGCGTGCGCCGTCCGGGACGCTTGTCGGCGGGCTTGCTGCCCACATAGAGCCACCCGAGCAGCTCCTCGTCGTGCCGGAGACCGTGCGCGGCCGCGACCTCGGCCGAACGGGTGTAGTGGCCGGTGCGCCAGATGACTCCCCAGCCCGCCTCATCGAGCAGCAGGCTCAGGGTGTGCGCGACGCCGGAGGCCACGGCCTCCTGCTCCCATCGCGGCACCTTGTCGCTCCGGCGGTAGCTGGCGACCACGGCGACGAGGAGCGGCGCGCGCAGCGGCTTGCCGGACGGCTCCGCGTCGCCCTGCGCCGCCGCGATGGCCGCGCCCAGTGCCTCGCGGTCGGCTCCGCGCAGCTCGATGAGCCGCCACGGGCGCAGCGAGGAGTGGTCCGCGACACGGCCGGCGGCCGCGACGAGCCGCAGCAGCTCGTCGCGGGAGGGGGCCTCTTCGCCGACCTTCGACCAGGACTGGCGGGCGAGGGCGGCGTCGAACGCGCTCACGCCTCGTCGGGGGTGAAGTTCAGCGCGATCGAGTTCATGCAGTACCGATCGCCGGTGGGGGTCCCGAACCCGTCGGGGAAGACGTGGCCGAGGTGGGAGCCGCACGTCGCGCAGCGGACCTCGGTGCGGACCATTCCCAGGCTCGTGTCCTCGAGGAGCTCGACCGCGTCGGGACGCACCGACTCGTAGAAGCTGGGCCATCCGCACCCCGAGTCGAACTTCGTGCCGCTCTTGAACAGCTCGGCGCCGCACGCGCCGCAGGTGTAGAGCCCCGACCTCTCCTCGTCGAGCAGCTCGCCCGTCCAGGCGCGCTCCGTGGCGGCCTCGCGCAGCACGGCGTACTGCTCCTCGCCGAGCTCGTCGCGCCACTGGTCTTCGGTCTTGTCCACGCTGTACGTCATGGGTCCTCCTGGGGTCTCGCTCCATTCTCCCCTGTCGGAGGGGGCCGGGCGCCAGGACAGAATGGATGTATGACGGATGCCGTGCAACAGCGCTACGCGCGCTTCGCCGACGAGGAGGCCCCCGGGCGCAGCGAGGTGTATGCGCGCTGGGCGTCCGGCATCGCGTCGGATGCGGAGGTGGCCGGTGTCCTCGCCCGCATCCCCGAGAACCGGCGTCAGCCGCCCCTCGTGTTCGCCGTCGCACGGATGCTCGGCGCGGAGACGGGCGGGTACGACGAGCTCCGATCGTTCGTGCTCGCCCATCAGGACGAGCTCGTCGCCGAGTGCACGGCACGTCGTCTGCAGACGAACGAGCCGCTGCGACTGGCGCCGCTCCTCCCCGTGCTGTCGCAGATCGAGGGGCCTCTGGCGCTGCTGGAGATCGGCGCCTCCGCCGGCCTGTGCCTGTATCCCGACCGCTACTCCTACCGCGTCGTCGACGCCGACGGAGCTCTGCGCGCCGAGATCGACCCGCCGGCGGGACGGTCGACGGTCGTCCTGGAGAGCGTCGTCACCGGAGAACTCCCGGCGATGCGGACCCCCGAGATCGTGTGGCGCGCCGGGATCGACCTCGCACCCCTCGACGCCGGCGACGAGCGGGACCGCCGCTGGCTCCGCGGTCTCGTCTGGCCGGGGGAGCCCGGGCGGGAGCGGCGGATCGACGCGGCTCTCGACATCGCCGCCGCCGACCCCGCTCACCTCGTGGAGGGGGATGCGCTCGCCCGTCTCGACGCGCTCGTCGCCGAGGCCCCCGGCGACGCGACCCTCGTCATCACGACCCCCGGCGTTCTCGTGCACATCCCGCGCGAGCCGCGCCGCGCCCTCGTCTCCCGGATCCGCGCGCTTCCGGCACGGTGGGTGACGATCGACCCGCCCGCGCTCCTGGACGTCTGGGAGCCGGCGATCGACCCCGACGACTGGCCGGGGTTCGTCGTCGCGCTCGACGGACGCGTCCGCGCCTCGGCGGATCCGCTCGGACGCCGCTGGGAGTGGCGCGCGGGCGAATCGCCGTCGTCGACCTAGCCTTGACCCATGCTGGGAGAGCTCACGGAGCGTGATCGCGCCATCCTCGCGCTGGAGACCGCCTGGCCGCGGCACGGCGGCGCCAAGGAGGAGGTCATCCGGGCGCAGCTCGGGATGAGCGCGGCGCGGTACTACCAGCTGCTCGGTCGTCTGATCGAGTCCGAGGCCGCGCTGCACTACGACCCGATGCTCATCGGTCGACTGCGCCGACTCCGCGACGCGCGAGCGGTGCGCCGTGCGAGCAGGACGCCCGGTTTCGCGGGCTGACGTCGCCCGACCGGACGCGCGGATGCGGGTGCGGCGCGGATACACGGGCCGGTGCCGTTAGCATCGAGGGGTGTCCAAGCCCAGCCGAGATCGATTCGACGACGCCGTCCGCACCTCAGGTCGCGTGGGCGCGCATCGGGCGGAGGCGCCGGGGATGAACGGCTGGATCGTCCTGCTGTGGTCCTTCGTCGCCGCGCTGGTGCTCATCATCGCCGGCATCTTCGGCTCGCTGGTCGTGATGGGGCGCATCACGCTCTTCCCCGAGGCGGCGCCGAGCGCCACTCCCGCTCCCGTGGAGACGGGCGTCATCGACACGACGTACTCGGTGATGATCCTCAACGCGAGTCCCGACGACGGTCTCGACGATCAGATGCGCGACGTGCTGATCAACAACGGGTGGGCCGCCGACATCGTCTTCGCGACCGACAGCGCCAGCCAGGACTTCGCCACGACCACCGTCTACTACGTCGCCGCGGAGGACGAGCTGGCGGCGATCGGCCTGGCCAACCTCGTCGGAGGCGCCGAGGTCGAGCAGAGCGACTTCTACGCCGACCTCAACGACACGGAGCAGAAGCAGCTGACCGTCGTGATCGGAGTCGACCGCACGGCCGATGCGCCGTCGACGCCCGAGCAGACCCCCGCCTCGTAGTCCCTCCCCGCGGCTTGCACTCGATGGGGTCGAGTGCCAGAATGGCGTTAGCACTCTCTCACTCTGAGTGCTAAACCCAACGTCTACGTCCAGGAGGGACGACAAAACTCATGGCAAAGATCATCGCTTTCGATGAGGAGGCCCGCCGCGGCCTCGAGCGCGGCCTCAACATCCTCGCCGACGCCGTCAAGGTGACCCTCGGCCCGCGTGGTCGCAACGTCGTGCTCGAGAAGAAGTGGGGCGCCCCCACGATCACGAACGACGGTGTGTCCATCGCCA
>JAAIGE0100012523.1_pt1 | contig 11954 bp, 11 predicted proteins | sample 6487951 | NCBI WGS metagenome assembly JAAIGE01 (sample SAMN13974128, study PRJNA590717) | phyllosphere metagenome | biome: tomato field; feature: multiple bacterial spot infested tomato fields; material: tomato leaves; isolation source: leaves from tomato fields | host: Solanum lycopersicum ... | reverse complement strand
TGGCCGAGCAGGTGGACCGCCTGGGCGTGCTGGTGCTGCACGCCGTGGGCCATGCGCGCCAGATGACCGAGCTGCTCGGCCAGCTGGTGCTGGACATCTGCCGCCTCGTCGCCCACCCGCGCCGCGGGCCCTGGCGCGACGTCTCGGGCCACCTCTACCGCATGGGCGCCACGGCGCTGCCCATCACGGCGCTGGTGGGCTTTCTGATCGGCGTGGTGCTGGCCTACCTGATGAGCCTGCAGCTGCGGCAGTTCGGCGCAGAGACCTTCATCGTCAACATCCTGGGCATCTCGCTGGTGCGCGAACTCGGGCCCATGCTGGGCGCCATCCTGGTGGCGGGGCGCTCGGGCTCGGCCATCACCGCGCAGATCGGCGTGATGCGCGTGACCGAAGAGCTGGACGCCATGCGCGTGCTGGGCATTCCGCACGGCTACCGGCTGGTGATGCCGCGGGTGCTGGCGCTGGCCGTGGCCATGCCGCTGATCGCACTGTGGACCACGCTGGCCGCGCTGGCCGGCGGCATGCTGGCGGCCGACGTCACCATGGGCATCTCGCCCGCGTACTTCGCGCAGGCGCTGCCCGCGGCCGTGAGCCCCACCAACCTGTGGATGGCCATGCTCAAGTCGGCGGTGTTCGGCGCCGGCATCGCGCTCATCGGCTGCCACTGGGGCCTGCGCGTCAAGCCCAACACCCAGAGCCTGGGCGAGGGCACGACCGCCTCGGTGGTCACGGCCATCACCATGGTCATCGTGGTGGATGCGCTGTTCGCCATCGGCTTCAAGAACCTGGGCATCCGATGAAGAGCCTGACCTGCGCTCCGCTGCATGCCGCCGCGCCGTCTGAGGGCGGGGCGCCCCAGGCTGCGGTGGAGATCGCCGGGCTGTCCACCGTCTTCGGCAAGGGCGACGAGGCCTTCACCGTGCACCAGGACCTGGACCTGACCGTGCAGCGCGGCGAGATCCTCGCGCTGGTGGGCGGCTCGGGCACCGGCAAGACCGTGCTGCTGCGGCACATCCTCGGCCTGACGCAGCCCACGCGGGGGCGCGTGACCGTGCTGGGCGGGCCCGCGGCCGAGCTGGGCAACGCCGGCGCGGCCAGCCGCGTGGGCATGCTGTTCCAGCAGGGTGCGCTGTTCTCGGCCTTCAACGTGCTGGACAACATCGCCTTCGCGCTGCGCGAGCAGGGCACGCTGCCGCCCCGCGTGGTGTGCGACGCGGCCATGGTCAAGCTGCAGATGGTGGGGCTCAAGCCCGAGCACGCCACGCGCATGCCGGCCGACCTGTCGGGCGGCATGGTCAAGCGCGTGGCGCTGGCGCGCGCCCTCATCATGGACCCGCCGCTGCTGCTGCTGGACGAGCCCACCGCGGGGCTCGACCCCAACAGCTCGGACGACTTCTGCGACCTGCTGCGCGAGCTGCATGCCTCGCTCGGGCTCACCGTGATCATGGTCACGCACGATCTGGACACCCTCTTCGCGCTCTCCACCCGCGTGGCCGTGCTGGCCGAGCGGCGCGTGATCGTGTCGGGCACGCCGCAGGAGGTGGTGCGCTTCGAGCATCCCTTCATTCAACACTTCTTCCTCGGGGAACGCGGACGGCGCGCCATGGCGCCCGTGCCGCTCGATGCCTCCGGGGACAAGGACCGCTGATGGAAAACAAGTCCCACGCCCTGGCCGCGGGCCTCTTCGTGCTGGTGGTGGCTGCGCTGCTGGCTGGCATGGGTTTATGGCTCACGCGCGACCGCACCGACTACACCTTCTATGAACTCTCCAGCAAGGACAGCGTGAGCGGCCTGCAGCCGCAGGCGGCGGTGCGCTACAAGGGCGTGGCCGTGGGCAAGGTCACGCGCATCGGCTTCGACCCCGAAGCCAGCGGCAACGTGCTGATCCGCATCGCCGTGAATGAGACCGCGCCCATCAGCCCCACCACCTTCGCCACGCTGGGCTACCAGGGCGTGACCGGGCTGGCCCACGTCCAGCTCGACGATGCCGACGCGCCGCTGCAGCCCCCGCCGCGCGGCGAAAGCGGCCTGCCGCGCCTGCCGCTGCAAAGCTCGTCGTTCAGCCAGCTGGCCGAGCAGGGCCCGGCTATCCTGGCGCAGGTGCAGCAGGCCACCGAGCGCATCAACACCCTGCTGGGCGACGAGAACCAGGCCCGCTTCGCGCTGGCCCTGGACAACCTGGCCAAGGCCACCGGCAGCGTCAACACCCTGACGCAGCGCATCGACCAGACCGTGGCCACCCGGCTCGACCCGGCGCTGGCCACCGTGCCCGCGGTAGCGAAGGACGCCCAGGCCACGCTGCAGTCGCTGCGCACGGCGGGCGACAACGCCGCCGCGGCCGCCACCGAAGTGCGCACCGCCGTGGCCAAGCTCAGCGCCGAGGGCGGCCCCATCGACAAGATCGCCGACAGCTCGCAGACCCTGTCGCTCGCGGCCGACCGATTCGGCCGCGTGTCGCTGCCGCGCCTGAACAACGCCGCCGACGAAACCGCCCGCGCCGCCCGCCGCCTGGGCCGCACCGCCAGCGGCATCAGCGACAACCCGCAGTCGCTCATCTACGGCAACGGCAGCGGCTCGGCCGGCCCGGGCGAGCCCGGCTTCGTGCCCCCGCCGCGGCTGGGCCCGGCGCAATGACCGAACGCACGTGTGGAGGAATGGGCATGTTCACTACTAAAAATATAGCTGCTTGCGCTTGCTGCATAAGCGCTAGAGGCCTTTTGGGCTTGATATTGGCAGCGGTGCTGGCCGGGTGCTCCGTGCTGCCCGCCCCGCCCACGCGGGCCGTGGTGTTCGACTTCGGACCGGGCCTGGCGCAGCCGCAGGCGGTGACGGCGCCAGCCTCGGCCACCGGCCCGGCCGCTGCACTGCCGCCCGTCGCATTGGCCGAGGTCAGCACCACCGGCGTGCCCGAAGGCAGCACGGCCGTGCTCTACCGCCTGGCCTATGCCAACGCGCAGCAGCTGCGGCCCTACGGCCAGGCCCGCTGGAGCCAGCCGCCCGCCCAGCTGGTGCAGCAGGCCCTGCGCGACCAGATGGGCCAGCGCCGCGCCGTGCTGCTGGGCGAGGAAGGCATCGCCCAGCTGCTGGACAACGGCCGCCCGCCCACGGTGGTGCGCGTGCAGCTGGAGGAGTTCAGCCAGGTGTTTTCCGCCCCCGAAGCCAGCAACGCCCTGGTGCGGCTGCGCGCCTCCATCGGCGAATCGACCACCGGCGGCGAGAAGCTGGTGGCGCAGCGCGTGTTCGTCGTGCAGCGCCCTGCCACCACGGCCGATGCGGCCGGCGGCACGCGTGCCCTCGCGGACGCCGCGGCCCAGGCAGCTGCCGAACTGGAGCAGTGGCTGGAGCAACTGGGCCGCTGACTCTGCGGTGCGGCCCTGCACGGCCACCGCCGACCTCACCATGGAAAAAAGGGCGCCTCAGGCGCCCTTTGTCGTTCGTGTGCCGGGTACTCCGGCCGGTCAGAAGCTGTGCCGCAGCGTCAGCGAGGCGTTGCGCGGTGCGCCCGGCAGGTTCAGGTTGGGGCTGCTGCCGTGGGCCGACACGATGTATGTGCGGTCGAACAGGTTGCGCAGGTTCAGCTGCAGCGTCGTCGCCGGGCCGATGCGGTACTGCGCCATGGCGTCCACCACGGCGTACGACGGCAGCGTGACCGTGTTGCCCGGGTTGGCGAAGCGCGCGCCCACGTAGTTCACGCCGGCGGCCACCGTCCAGGCGTCGCCCAGGCGCTGGCTCAGCCAGGCCGAGAGGGCGTTCCTGGGCGTGATGGTGGCGCGCTTGCCCTGCACGCTCTGGCCGGCGTCCACGGTGTTGGACTCGGTCACGCGCGCGTCCAGGTAGGCGTAGCTCACCGTGGCCTGCGTGCCCGGGCGCAGCTCGCCCGCCAGCGAAAGCTCCAGCCCGCGCGTGCGTTGCGTGCCGATGGGGATCAGCTGCGTGGGCGCGGCGGGGTTGGTGGTCTTGATGTCGGTGCGCTCCAGCTGGAACAGCGAGGCCGTGGCCGTGGCGCGGCCTTCCAGCAGATCGAACTTGGCGCCGATCTCGTAGTTGGTCGTCTGCTCGGGCTTGATGGCCGCGTTGGTGGACGACAGCGCGAACATCTCGGCCGAGGGCTGGTACGAACGGCTCACCGACACGTAGTACGACTGCGTGCTGCTGGGCTGCCACACCAGGCCCACGCGCGGGCTCCAGGTGGTGTCGGTGCGGTCGAAATCGCTCTGGCCGGCCAGGCGGTTGTCGGTCTCCTGGCCGAAGCGGTCGTAGCGCAGGCCGGCCAGCACCTTCCACTGCGGGCTCAACGTGATCTGGTCCTGCACGTACAGCGCGCGCGTGGTGTAGCGGTTGAGCGCGCTGGCCGAGACGGCGCCGCCGCCGTTGAGCGGCGCCACAGGCAGCACGGGGTTCCACAGGTTCACGGTGGCCAGGGTGCCGCCGGTGTACGACAGCGCGTCCTTGTTCTGCTGGCCCAGCTCCAGGCCGTACAGCAGTTCGTGCTCCACGCTGCCGGTACGCAGGTTCTGGATCAGCTCGGTCTGGTTGAAGACGCCGTGCTCGAAGCGGTCCACGCCCGAGCGCGTGAGCGCCACGGTGCCGGCTGCCTCGTTGGTGGTGCCGGCGGGCAGGGTGTTCTGTCGGTCCAGCTCGTAATGGTAGTAGCGCAGCGCGTTGCGCACGCGCAGCGTGTCCGAGAAGCGGTGGTTGAACGTGGCGGTGAACGAGCCGACGGTGGACTCGGACGTGTCCGCATCGCGCGCGTTGGCCGATCCGAAGTAGGTGCGCGGGTTCACGTCCACCGGCCGGCCGCGGTAGGCGGGAATGCCGAAGTCCGTCACGCGCTTGTCGCGCAGCCACTCGGCCTGCAGCATCAGCGAGGTGGCGCCGCTGGGCTTCCATAGCACGGACGGGGCGATGGTCTGGCGTTCCAGGAACTGCTGGCTGCGGTAGCTGTTGGCGTCTTCGGCCGCGCCCGTCACGCGCCAGGACCAGTCGCTGCCCGCCGGCGCGCGGCCCACATCGAACTCGGCGCGCTTGTCGACCCAGCTGCCCACGGTGACGGCCACGTCGGACACATCCACGCCCGGCTTCTTGGTCACGCGGTTGACCAGCCCGCCGGACGAGCCGCGCCCGTACAGCACGGCGGCCGGGCCTTTCACGACCTCCACGCGTTCGATGTTGGAGAGGTCGCGGAAGTACAGCGCGTCATCGCGGAAGCCGTCCACGAACTGGTCGCCGATGCTGGTGAACCCGCGGATGCTCACCTGGTCGCGCTGGCCGTCGCCGTGCGACAGGCCCACGCCGGCCACGTTGCGCAGCGCGTCCTGCAGCGACAGGGCGCCCTGGTCGCGCAGCACCTGCTGCGGGATCACGTCGATGGTCTGGGGCACGTCGCGCAGCGGCGCCTCGGTCTTGGTGCCGCTGGCGGAAGACGGCGCGTAATAGGCCGTGTCCTCCCCGCGCGCGGCCTGCACGCGCACCTCGCCCAGGGTCGCGCTGCCGGCCGCGCCCCCGCCTGCAGCGCCCAGGGGCTGGGCGGCGGCGCCGGTGCTGGCGGCCCGCTCCACGGTGAAGGTGCGCGCATCCTGCGCGCGCACCACCAGGCCCGTGCGGGCGACCAGGCGGTCGAGCGCCTCGCGCACGTCCAGCGTGCCGCGCACGGCAGGCGCCTGCAGGCCCTGCGTGACCTCGGTGATGAACACGATCTGCACGCCGCTCTGGCGCGCCAGGGCGTTCAGCGACTGGGCCAGCGGCTGCGCGGGCAGCTCCACGGTGACGGATTGCGCATGGGCGAGGGCGGCCAAGCCCAGGGTGGCGGCGGCCGCGGCCTGCCGCAGGCGCTGCGGCGGGCGGAGGAAGGATGACGGGGTGAACATGGAAAGAGGCTCCTGGATGGATCGGGGCCGGAGGCGGCGCGCGCAGTGCGCCCGGGCCGGCGCAGGTGAGCCGCTGCAGCGCGCGGGTTTGTACACCTGGGGCTGCAAAAAAGTCGGCCTGCAATCGCGGCAGGTGATTGCTATTTATTTGGTAGCTATATGCGCTTGATAGATGCGCGCTGGAGGGTCATTGGATGCCTGAACCTTCCCGTCGCTGGTGCCGGTGTTCCGCCCGCTCAGTGCCTGTGCGCGGGCGCCGCCGCCCCGATGTGCACGCTGCCATCGGCCTGGCGCAGCACCTGCACCGGTGCCAGGCGTGGCAGCAGGTCGATGAGCTGGTCGAGCCGGTCCAGGTGGAACTGGCCGGATACGCGCAGGGCCGCGGTCTGCGCATCGGCCAGCACGATGGGCGCGGCGCGGTGGCGCTGCATCTCGGCCACCGCGGCGGACAGGGGCGTGGCGTCCAGCACCAGCCAGCCGTCGCGCCAGGCCTGGGCGGCAGCGGCCGCCTCCGGCGTAGGGCGCGGCGCCGGCAGCGCCCCGCGGGGCGGAATGTGCAGCGACTCGCCCGCGGCCAGTTCCACCGGCGGCGCATCGCCGGCTGCGGTGTGCACGCGCACGCGCCCCTTCAGCACGGCCACGCCCGTGCCCTGGCCGCCGCCTGCGTGGCCCACTTGTTCCTCTTCGCCGTAGCGGCGCACATTGAAAACGGTGCCGATGTCTTCCACCACCGCACGGCCGGCCTGTACGGTGAACGGACGCTCCAGACCGGCCGCGATGCCATGCCAGGGCGCGTGCGCCACCTGGAACGACGCCTCGCCCGCCACCAGTACCAGCCGGCGCGAGCGCAGATGCTGCGCCACCTCCACGCGCGAGCCGGTGTTCAGCCGCACCTCGCTGCCGTCGGCCAGCACGGTGGTGCTGCGCTCGCCCACGGCGGTGGCGAGCGTCTGCCGCTGCAGCGCCGGATCGGCCCACAGCAGCACGGCCAGGGCGGCCACCGCCGCCGCGGTGGCCGCGGCCGTGCGTTGGGCGGTGCGCGGGACACGACGGCGGGCCGCCGCCGTCTGCTCGATCTCGTCCGGGGTGGGCAGCTGCTGGCGCAGCAGATCGGCGAAGGGCGCCAGCGCCTCGTCGATGGGACGGTGCGCGCTGCGGGGGCCTGGCGGGCGCGGCCGGCCGGCCGTGGCGGATCGGTCAACCGGCATGGTCGGCGCAGGCGCGTGCCGGTGGGGTGCCCAGCACCGGCTCCACGTCGCGCAGGGCGCGGGCGAGGTGGCGCGCCACCATGCCGCGCGAGATGCCCATGCGCCGGGCGGCCTCGTCCTGGGGCATGCCGTAGAGCTTGGTCAGGATGAAGGCGTCGCGGCTGGCCGGCGGCAGCTGCTGGATGGCCGCGAGCAGGGCGCGCTGGTGCTGCGCGGCCGCCACGGCCAATTCGGGCGGCGACAGCCGGGGGGCGGCGGTGGGCGCGGGCAGCTCCTCCAGCGCCAGGCCGTCCAGCGCCGTCTCGGGACGGCGGGTCTGGCGGCGGTAGCGGTCGATGGCCAAGTCGCGCGCCACGCTGCGCAGGAAGGCCAGCGGGTTGGCGATGTCTGCCGGCACCGGCCGCTCCAGCAGCCGCACGCACAGGTCGTTGACGATCTCGCGCGGATGGCATTCCTCCCCGAAGCGGTGGCGCAGCGAGCGCACCAGCTCCTCGTAGTGCTGCACCAGCACGGCGAGCAGCGGCTCGGCGGGGGAAGGGGAGCGCAGGGCGGTGGCGTCGGACAGCGGCATGGCGGGCCGGATTATAAAAAGCGAATGGGAATGATTCTTGATATTGTGCGCCGCCTCGGCCCTGCTTGACCCTGCCGCGGCCAAGGTGTGGCGCGGGAGGCACAATCGGAGCCTCGCACGCCGGCCAGGCCGCCGGCGCGCTGCAGACCCGACGGAGCACCGCCATGAGCGCAATCGACCTCGCACACATCAACGCCACCCTTGGCCGCAACGCCCAGGGCCTGGTGGACTGGGCCATCGGCCTGGGCCGCCCCGCCATCGTGACCACCAACTTCCGCCCGTTCGAGGCGGTGATCCTGCACATGGTCACGCGCGCCCAGCCCGATGTGCCCGTGGTGTGGATGGACAACGGCTACAACACCGAGGCCACCTACCGCTTTGCCGACGAGGTCACCCGCCTGCTGGGCCTGAACCTGAAGATCTACCTGCCGCGCCGCTCGCGCGCGCACCGCGAGGCCGTGGAAGGCCCGACGCCGGCGCTGGACGATCCGCGCCACGCCGCCTTTACCGAAGAGGTCAAGCTCGAACCTTTCGCCCGTGCGTTGCGCGAGACCGCGCCGCAGGTCTGGTTCACCGCGCTGCGCGCCACCGATACGGCCGTGCGCGCTCAGATGGACCCGGTGAGCATCAACCCCGATGGGCTGGTCAAGGTCGCGCCGCTGCTGCACTGGTCGTCCAAGGACCTGTACGAGTACTGCCAGACGCACGGCCTGCCGAACAACTTCGACTATGTCGACCCGACCAAGGGCGAAGACAACCGCGAGTGCGGCCTGCACCTGTCGCACTGAGAGCCGCCCCTCCAGGCGCGTTTCGCGCCTATTGCACCCCACCAAAGACGTGCCTTCGGGCACGTCTTTTTTTTGCCTTGCCAGCGGCGCCCCAGCCTACGCGTCGAGGTAGGCGGGGGCTGACGCCGCCTGCGTCACGCCACCTACGGCGGGCGCCGTGGGCCCTGCCTACAGTTCTTCCATCGCCTCGCAACTAGGCGTCCTGCCCACCAGCAGGACAGTGAAGGCGAGACATCGCACCCGTAGAGGAGTCAACATGAACGAAGACCGCATCAAGGGCAACTGGAAGCAGTTCACCGGCAAGATCAAGGAACAGTGGGGCAAGATGACCGACGACGACCTCGACGTGATCGCCGGCAAGCGTGACCAGTTCCTGGGCAAGCTGCAAGAGCGCCAGGGCATCGCCAAGGACGAGGCGGAAAAACAGCTCAAGGACTGGCAGGCCCGCCACCCCGACTTCCGTTTCGACAACTGACACGGACACGTTCCGGTCCCCCAGAACAACAGGCCGCCGGCTTGGGCCAGCGGCGCAAGAAACCCCCTTTTGACAATCCGAGGAGAATTTCCATGAAGCACACCCGTAACCTGCTCGCTCTCGCAATCGCCGGCCTGATGGCTACCTCCGGCATGGCCATGACCAAGGAAGAGCACAGCGCTGCCAAGGACCGCATCTCTGCCGACTACAAAGCCGCCAAGGCCAAGTGCGACGGCATGAGCGGCAACGCCAAGGACGTCTGCCAGAAGGAAGCCAAGGGCGCCGAGAACGTCGCCAAGGCCGAACTGGAAGCCCAATACAAGCCCAGCGCCAAGGCCAACGAAAAGGTGGCTGACGCCCGCGCCGACGCCGCCTACGACGTCGCCAAGGAAAAGTGCGACGACCTGACCGGCGACGCCAAGAACGTGTGCCAGAAGGACGCCAAGGCCGCTCAAGTGAAGGCCAAGGAAGACGCCAAGGTGGCACGTACCGCCGCTACGCCGACGGACGACCCCGCCAAGCAGCAGGCCAAGGTGGCTGAAGCCAAGAAGGACGCTTCCGCAGAAAAGCGTGAAGCCGACTACAAGGCCGCCAAGGAACGCTGCGACACCATGAACGGTGACGCCAAGGACAAGTGCGTGGCCGACGCCAAGCGCATGTACGGCCAGTAATCCCTATTGGCAACGCGATGGTCTGATACAGCCATCTTTTGAGAACTCGAAAAGCTGACGCTGCGGCGACCATCGACCGCGCCCTCGGGGGCCCTGCACTGCAGGGCCCTTTTTCTTGGCCCGCGCGGTTTGCCGGAGCCGCGCCGGCCATGGCTTCATGACCTGCGTCAAAGCCTGGGAGCGCACGCCTTCGTAAGCTGGCCCCTCGCCGCGCGACGGCGCTGTTTTGCCTTGGCTGATGAAGGGAATGGATATGGCCGCACTCGAATGGTCCGACGGTCTGGCACTGGACCTGCCGCTCATGGACGACACGCACCAGGAGTTCGTGCAACTGCTGGAGGCCGTCGAACGTGCGGACGACGCCCACCTGCTGGACGCCTGGAAAGCCCTGGTGGAACACACCGAAGGCCACTTCGGCCAGGAAGACCGCTGGATGCAGGCGACCCGCTTCGCCTCCAGCAACTGCCACAGCCTGCAGCACAAGGTGGTGCTGCAGGTGATGCGCGAAGGCACGCAGCGGGCCGAGCAGGGCGAACTCGATGTGCTGCGGGGCATGGCCTCCGAACTGGCGATCTGGTTCCCGCAGCACACCCAGAGCATGGATGCGGCGCTGGCCCTGCATCTGCGCCGGGCGGGGTTCGACCCCGTGACAGGTATCGTGAACGCCCCCGCCGCGCTGCCTGACGACCTGATCCAGGGTTGCGGCGGCGCCTGCTCCAGTGGCGACGACGAACACGCGGCGCACGAGCGCCAGCCCGTCGCGGCCTGACGCAGGGCCTTTGGCTCCTGGCCGCTCAGCCCAGCGGGTCGCGCGACAGGCGCATGCCGGCCATCCACCACGACAGCCGGCGCAGAGCGGTGCGCAAGGCCGGCGTCGCGGGCTGCTGCTGCCGCAGATAGGCCGCCTGCAGCACGTCCTGCTTGGCGCGCCGCAGCGCCGCGCGGTCCCTCGCCTGCAGGGCCTGTTCCAGCCGGTGTTGGTAGTGCTGCACCCGCTGCGCTTCCGCCAGCGACAGGGCAGGGCCGGTGCCCGGCGGCAGTGCGCGCAGGCTGCCGCAGGATGCGCTACGGGTCGCTCCGGCGTTCGTGGGATGGCCTTCCATCACGAAGCCTCCTGCGCCGTGGTGGCCGCAGCGGCCGGCACACCGCGCTGCGGCGCCAGCCCGTACCAGTTGACCTTGCGGGTCAGCACCATCACCGCGCCCAGCACCAGGAACAGCGCGATCGCCCCGACCACCAGCGCCGTCTGCTCCAGCTGCAGCAGCACATAGAGCAGCCCGTACAGCAGGCCGATGCCCAGGCCGAAGGGAATGCCGCGCAGGACGCCCCCCAGCATGTGGCTGGCGTAATAGGCCAGCAGCAACACGCACCCGCCGGCCGCCAGGGCATAGGACAGGCCGAAAGACAGGTGTTCCGACAGGCTCACCAGCAGCAGGAAGAAGCTGCACAGCGCGCTGCCCACCAGCAGGTACTGCACGGGGTGCACGCGCAGCTTCTTCATCAGCTCGAACAGGCCCACGGCCACGAAGGTGAGCGCGATGAAGAGCACGCCGTATTTGGTCGCTCGGTCGGAGAGCGAATACGGGTTCACCGGATCGACAAAGCCCACGCTGAAGCTGTCGGTGCAGCCGCGCTGCGCCGCCTCGGGGGCGGTGCGTTCGCCCTCGCCGTCGTCATAGCTGGCCGGCACGGCGGCGCCGGGCTCGCAGATGCGGCGGCCGGCCGCCACGTCCTGCTGCGCCGTGGTGGCCAGCGACGAGAGGCGCCACCGGGCGGTGAAGCCTTCCGCCCCCCATTCGCGCTCGGACGGCAGGAAGCGGCCCGAGAACGACGGATGCGGCCAGCCGCTTTGCATCTGCACGTCGGTGGTGCCGCCCAGCGGCACGATGGCGAGCCGCTCGGTGCCGACCAGTTCCAGGTCGAGGTCGGCGGTCACCCCGCCGCGCTGGTCGCGCAGGGTCTCGGGCAGTGCGGCATGCAGGCCGCGGGTATAGAGCGGATGGAAGGTGCCGGGCTTGAGCGCCATTGCCTGCCCGCCGACCTGAAGCTGCGCCGTGCGGATGCCCCGCGCATCGCCCACGGACACCATCAGGATCGGTGCGCCGCACTGCATGCGCGAGCCCTTGACCGTCGTCTCGGCCCGCAGGTCCGACAGGTCGGCCCACTGCGCCGTGAGGTGGGCCTTGAGCGTATAGGCGTTCACCTTGTGCAGGCCACGTGCCCGCTCTTCCATCACGGCCGCCGTGCGCACCTGCAGCTGCTCGGGCATGGCGGTCAGCAGGAACTCGCGCCGCCGCTCCACGCTGCGGCGGTCGGCACCGGTGCCGACGGTTTCGTCCCAGCTCTCCACGCAGGCGCTGTGCATGAAGGGCCC
>JAAIGE0100924990.1_pt1 | contig 11957 bp, 6 predicted proteins | sample 6487951 | NCBI WGS metagenome assembly JAAIGE01 (sample SAMN13974128, study PRJNA590717) | phyllosphere metagenome | biome: tomato field; feature: multiple bacterial spot infested tomato fields; material: tomato leaves; isolation source: leaves from tomato fields | host: Solanum lycopersicum ... | reverse complement strand
CTTCGTCGGTATGCTCTGTATCATCGTTTCGATGTATGGCGGTGGCTTCGCGACGATCCCGGCCTATCTTGCCGATATCTTCGGTACGCAGTTCGTGGGCGCGATCCACGGTCGCCTGCTGACGGCATGGGCAACGGCCGGCATCATCGGCCCGGTCGTGGTGAACTACATCCGCGAAGCGCAGATCGCCGCAGGCATTCCGCGTGCACAGGTCTATGACTTCACCATGTACATCCTGGCTGGCATGCTGGTTCTCGGCCTTATCGCCAACCTCATGGTCAAGCCGCTGGATGAGAAGTGGTACATGTCGGACGAGGAAGTCGCCGCGCTTCAGGCGAAGTCCACCGCTGCCAACAGCGGCCCGACCGGTTCCTTCGGCATCGGCAAGGGCGGCTTCGACGCAAAGGCCGCTATTGCCTGGGCCGTCGTCGGTATCCCGATCGTTTGGGGTATCTGGATCACGCTGCAGAAGACTTTCGTTCTGTTCAGTTAAGGGTTTATCCCAAGGCGAAGAAAAGGCGGCTCTCGGGCCGCCTTTTTGCTTTTCAGTATTTTGAGCCTTCAGAACTCCGTCCATTCCGCGGCGACCGCTGCGGATGAACCGGCAACCATCCGCTTTGGTGCGGCGACAACTCTCGGCACGACGTTCTCTGGACGGCTGGCGTTTGCCTGGGCCGTGGCGGATGGCGCGGCAAACGAAGAACCGACATTGAACTGCGTCAGCAACTGCCGAAGCGTTTCCGCCTCGCGCGCCAGTCCGTGGCTTGCCGCGGTTGTTTCTTCGACCATTGCCGCGTTCTTCTGGGTAGCCTGATCCATCAGGTTCACAGCATTGTTGATCTCAGTCAGGCCGTTTGCCTGCTCCCGCGCAGCCTCCACGATTGCGGCGACGTTGGTGTCGATCTGGCTGACCTGCTCTTCGATCTGTTTCAACGCTTCACCCGTTTCGCCAACCAGGCCAACGCCGTTGGAAACATGCTGGCGCGATGTGTTTATGAGCTGCTTGATCTCCTTTGCGGCACTTGCGGAGCGTTGAGCAAGTTCGCGTACCTCTTGCGCGACTACGGCAAAGCCCTTGCCTGCTTCACCGGCGCGGGCCGCTTCGACGCCTGCGTTCAAGGCAAGCAGGTTTGTCTGGAAGGCGATTTCGTCGATGACACCGATGATGTTGGTGATCTCTCCCGATGACCGGGAAATCTCATCCATCGCTCCGATTGCGCGCTGGACGATTTCGCCGGAGCGCTCCGCGCTGTGCTTTGTATTGCCCACCAACCGACCCGCCTCATCGGCGCGTTTGCTGGAATCGGCGACGGTCGTGGTGATTTGCTCAAGCGCAGCAGCACTTTCCTCCAGCGAAGCCGCCTGCTGTTCGGTGCGTCGTGCCAATTGATCTGCGGCAACACGGATCTCTGCCGAGCCGGAAGCAATTGTCGCAGCGTTGTGGGCTACCGTATGCATCGTGGAGCGAAGCGTTTCGATGACCTGGTTGAAATCCGCGCGCAGCTTTTCCATGCTCGGGACGAAGGACTTGTCGAGGTTCTGGCACAGGTCGCCATCCGCAAGAGCTCTCAGGGCATGACCGAGCGTGGTGATCGCGCTCATGCGTGGTGTGACGTCGGTGGCGAACTTCACCACCTTGACGACCTGCCCCTTGTCATTGAGGATCGGATTATAGGCAGCCTGAATCCAGACTTCCTTGCCGTTTTTGCCATAGCGGACGAACTCGTCGGAAATAAACTCCCCTGCTGCCAGCCTCTTCCAGAACTCCGCGTAGTCGGGAGACGAAGCGTAAGTCTTGTCGCAGAACAGCCGATGATGCTGGCCTTTTATCTCGGTGAGATCGTAGTTCAGCGTTTTGCAGAAGTTGTCGTTGGCGGTGATGATATCGCCCGACGGCGTGAATTCGATGACCGCCTGCGAGCGTGAAATGGCTTCGAGCTTGCCGCTATCTTCCCTCGACTTGATTTTTTTCTCTGTGATGTCGGTCGCGAGCTTCACTACCTTATAGGGTTTGCCAGCCCTGAAGACGGGGTTGTACGATGCCTCGATCCAGATCGTCGTTCCGTCCTTGCGTCGGCGTTGATACTCACCGGCGCGGAACTTTCCTTCACCAAGTCCGCGCCAGAAGTCGGCGTAGTCCGGCGATGCCACAAAATCGCTGTCACAGAAAATGCGGTGATGCTTTCCGACGATTTCCGTCAGGTCGTAGCCCAGAGCCGCGCAGAAATTTTTGTTTGCTGTCAGGATGTTTCCTGCCAAATCGAACTCGATCATTGCCTGGGACGTCGAGAAGGCATTCAAAATATTGCGGGTATCCGTGTTTTTTCCCAGCCAGAGCATGTAACCTCCAAACTCGCTGAAAATGCTGCGGCACCGTTGTTTCGCGTTCCGCAGCGTTAAAGAAGTCCATATTTCAATGATTGTATGCGCATCGCTTTTCTTATTAAGAATATTAGATAGCAATAATATTAAAACTACGTTTACGTGTATTGAGTCTGGAAACAATACTTTGGAAATCAGTGGTTGTATACGACGCTTGAAAGCAAAAACACGCCGCATGGGTCAGCCATGCAGCGTGTTCAAGATAAGATAGTCTTGGAAACAGGTGATCAGAGCGCCGTGTGACGCTCTAAAACTGTGTATCGTGATTTATGAAAATCGATTCCGATTTTCGCGCAACTGCTTAGGCTGCCAGATCTTCGAGATCCGTGCCCTTGAACATCTTTGCGAGATTGAGGAAGCAGATCATGCCGTGCTCATTGGCGATGATGCCTTCGGAGAACGATTTGTCGAATGAAGCGGAGACTTCAGGCACTGGCTGAACCTGATTTGCAGGTATGGTCAGAATGTCGGATACGCGGTCTACCAGCATGCCGATGACCATGTTGTGTACTTCTGCAACAACGATGGCGCTGCGCTCGTTGGCAACCGTGCTCTTCATGCCGAGCTTGTAGGCAAGATCGATGATCGGAATGACGGAACCGCGCAGGTTCATGACGCCAATAACGTCTTTCGGTGCATGCGGGATCGGGGTCGACGGTGCCCAGCCACGGATTTCGCGGATCGTGGTGGTTTTGACGCAGAACTCCTGATCGTGCAGACGAAACGCGATGATTTCCAGAGTATCGCCGCCGAAGTTCGTAGAATTAATCGTTGCCATCAGAATTCTTCCCAATCCTTGTTCTGGGCCAGTGCAAGCGCACCGACGCTTGCGTATCCGGACTTCGGCATCCTGCCTGGTGTACGAACAACCGGGACATGTACTTCCGGCTTCATCCGTTCAGTCATAACAGAAGATGGTTTCCCAAATCTAAACTGTGTCAGAAGTTTGCGAAGAACATCCGCTTCATGGGCAAGACTATGGCTGGCAGCTGTTGTTTCTTCCACCATGGCGGCATTCTGCTGGGTATTCTGGTCCATCGCGCCGACGGCATTGGTGATTTCCTTCAAGCCGCTGGCCTGCTCGTGTGCGGTCTCGACGATGGCGACGACGTTGCTGTTAATCTCCGCCACCTGCGTCACGATCCTGCTCAGCGCCACGCCGGTTTCGCCCACGAGCTCGACTCCTTCCTTCACCTGCACGGACGACGTGTTGATGAGTGTCTTGATTTCTTTCGCGGCCTGCGCAGATCGTTGAGCGAGTTCGCGCACTTCCTGAGCGACGACGGCAAAGCCTTTTCCGGCTTCCCCCGCGCGTGCCGCTTCCACGCCCGCGTTGAGCGCCAGCAAATTGGTTTGAAACGCAATGTCGTCGATAACGCTGATGATGTTGCCGATTTCGCTGGAGGACTGCGAAATCCGGCCCATGGCCTCGATCGCCCTGCCGACGACCGCGCCAGAATGCTCGGCTCCGGCCTTGGTCTTTGCGACCAGATCGCCGGATTCGGCGGCGCGTGTCGCGTTCTGGGCGACGGTGCGGGTAATCTCGTTCAATGCAGCGGAGGTTTGTTCGACGGCCGCTGCCTGCTGTTCGGTGCGCTTTGCCAGATTGTCGGAGGCTTCGCTGACTTCGCGCGATCCGATCGCGATCCCACCCGCGCTTTCCGAGACGTCGCGCATCGCTTCCTGCAACTTGCCGAGCGAGCTGTTCAAATCCTGACGAACCTTTTCCAGGGCGGGAATGAAGGGCTTGTCGATCGTCAGCGTCAGATCGCCGTTGGCCAGTCCGGTCAGGCTTTTTGCGAGCTCATCGACGGCGCGGACGCGTTCGGTCACATCGGTGGCGAATTTTACGACCTTCAAGACCTTTCCGCTCTCATCGAAAATCGGATTGTAAGACGCCTGTATCCAGACCTCCCTTCCGCCTTTTCCGATGCGCTTGAACTCGGCGGCAATGAATTCACCGCCGCCAAGGCGCTTCCAGAATTCCGTATATTCCGTACTGTTGCGGAATGCGTCGTCACAGAACATGCGATGATGCTGGCCGCGTATCTCGTTCAGCTGGTAGCCCAGACAGTTCAGGAAGTTTTCGTTGGCGGTAAGGATTTCGCCGGTGGTCGTGAATTCGATGACGGCCTGCGCGCGTGAAATCGCATCCAGCTTGCCCGAATCTTCGGCACTTTTCAGCTTGGTATCGGTGATGACCGTCGCCAGTTTCACCACGCTCTGGACACGACCGCCGACGGTAATCGGATTATAGGACGCCTGAATCCATACCTCGTGCCCCCTCGCGTCTACGCGCTTGTACTGGCGCGCGTCGAAGTTACCGTTTGCAAGGCTTTTCCAGAACTGCCGATATTCCTCGCTTTGGGCGTAGGAAGGTTCGCAGAAGATGCTGTGGTGCTTGCCGACGATCTGTTCGGCGAAATAGCCCATTGCCTTGCAGAAGTTTTCGTTGGCGGACAATATTTTGCCCGTCGTGTCGAATTCGATGATCGCCTGAGATCGTTCAAGGGCGGCTAATACGGCCTTAGCATGCGTTCCAGGTAGAGAGAGCATGTGAAGATGAACTCCATCGATGCCGAACGGCTTCGCCCGACATTCGTTGTGCCGTTGCGCGCGGACAAGAGCAGTTTCACCTCACGCACGAGGGAATGTTCAAGGCAACAACAATTCATCTACAAGATCATGTTTAAGAATATCTGAAAGGGATGATAACTGACTATTATCTAAACGTTTTGTACGAAAACTAACATCATCAGCCGTTTTTCCGGTCAATATTCCTTTTCGTAAAAAATACCTGCGGCACCTTCCCCGTTGCCGCCTGCCTCACCGCGCAGCTTGACGCCCTTGCCGACATCGAGATTGATGATCGCCTTCGCACCGGAATCGCCGCTTTGCTGAAGTTCGAGATAGGTTTTCTCGTTGAGGTATTTACCAGCCGAGACACGGGCCTGTCCCTCGGAATCGGTTGATATATCGAGGTCGTCTATGCCGAGATTGCTGCGCAGACTATCGAACAGCGAGGTGGAGCGACCACCCGCCAACTGGCCTGCGGCATCCGCCAGCCGGGCGATCTGCAATGGTGAAAGTTTCGACATGGACTGACCGAAGATCAGCTGCGCCATCACTTCATCCTGCGGAAGAGCGGGAGAGGATGTGAAGGCGAATGCCGGATCGTTGGCATTTCCGTTGACCGTCACTGTGACGGTATTGGCACCGACCGTCGAATCCGCCGACATGTTCAGGACCGGCACGAGCCCGCCGCCGAAGGTGATGTCGCCCGTTGTGAAGTCCAGACGACGTGTCAGGATTTCCAGACGGCCACGCCGCATTTCGAAACCGCCGGAAACCTGTGGGTCGGCAGCCGTGCCACGCACGGTCAGGCTACCGGTCAACTCCGCATCGATACCGCGTCCACGCACGAATATGCCGCTAGGCGCATTGATTTGCAGATCGAGCGCAATGGTTGAGGAACTACCGCTGCCGCCCTTGTCGGCGTTTAGTTCTGCATCCTGACGGCGGACCGCAGCCGGGGCGTTCTTGTGTTTGATATCGATCTGCGCCAGCGACGCTGGAAGGCGTTCCGGAATGGTTATGGAGCTTCGGTCAAGCGTTATCGTGCCGCCGAGCACCGGTGAATTCAGGATCGGACCCTTGAGCGTCAGCGTTCCACTGGCCTGCGTCGTGAAAAGGGTGCCATCGTTGTAGGTCGCACGGTTTAGCGTCACGGTGATATCTGCGGGAAAGCCGGAGCCGGGGTTTATACCAACCGTGCCGGAACCGGAAATCGTACCACCACCGGCCAGACTACCCGACAGTCTTGAAACCGTCGCTACGTCCCTATTGAAGGTGATAGTCGCGCCGAGATTGTTGATCGTCAGGTTGCGGCGAACATCGGTCACCCGCGTTCCATCCGTTGTGATCGTGCCAGTCACGGCGGGTGCGCTGGCTGTGCCCTCTATGCGGATATCGACCGCTGCCGAGCCTGCGACATCGAAGCCCTGAGCTGCGGTCTGCGCCGCAATTGCGCCGAAGGGCAGATTTCCGCGAAACGCCATCGACAGTGGGCGATTGCCGCTGATGCCAAGCGTACCGCCACCGGAAAGCGACAGTCCGCCCTGACCCGCGACATTCGTGTCCAGGCGCAGGGTGCCGCCAGCAAAGCGGCCATTGGCCTTGATGCCGAGTGGGCCGAGGCCCGCAGCGCGGGTCTGGCTGACTGCCGCGCTGTCCCAGGTCAAGTCGTAATCGACAGCCGGATCGGACGCCGCACCCTTGGCCGTGACGGTGCCGGAGATTGTACCTGCCGCATCGAGACCGGGAGAAAAGGCATTGGCGAGGTTTGCCGGCAGCGAACGGATCGCGGCATTGATATTGAGCGTCGAGCCCGCCGTGCCGTTGACGACAACGCGTCCGTTGCCGGTCTGGATGGTGAGGTTGGAAATGCGTGCGGTTCCGTTATTGACAACAATGGCAGTCGGATCGGTCAGCCGCACGGGAATGCCACGAGGCGTTGCTGTAAACGTGTCGATACCGACTGTCAGCGGGCTGGTGCCTGTGTCGGCACGACCTTTGAGCACCAGCGGCGCATTGTCGTAGCGGGCATTGAGGTCGAATGTCGTGGCCGTCCCGCTGTGATCGATACCAAGAACAAGGCCTGAAATGCTGGCTGCTCCGGCGGTAATCGTCTTGGCATTGACATTGCCGTTGATGGCCAGCGCCTGAAGATCGTCCACCTTGATATCGGCGGAAAGCCCATCGATCGTGGTCGTACCTTGGCGGATAGAGTTGCCGCTGGCGCGAACCGTCGCCGCAATCTTGCCGTCGGCGTTGCTCAGCGCAACATCACCTTTCAGGTCTCCACTTGCCTGTTGTGCGGCGAGAGCCGCCAGAAGCGACAGGTCGGGAAAGTCGAAGTTGAGCGCGCCGGATGGCAGGAACTGCTGTGTGAGTTGCAGGTTGCCGGTCAGCACATTGGAGCCGACCTTGACGTTCAGCTCGGGTATGGCCGTCCCGGCGTCGGTCTGTACCAATGCCGCAGAAGCATCGATCACTTGCTTGTCCAGTGTCCCGCTGGCTTCGAACCGGGCTTGCGGTGCATTCATATCCGCCTTGCCGGTTGCCGATACCTTCAGAGCCTCAAGCGCGCGGCCCGCAAGAGTGGCGCGTGCGGAATTCAATGTTGCACTAAAATCGGCTGCAGTGATCGGGCCATTGGCCTCCAGCGAAAAGCCGAGTGCACCTGCGGCCTGTGGCGTCAGTTTCTCCAAAGCTGGCAGTCTACCGCCAAGCTTGGCAACGATATTGCCGTTTTCGAGCGAAAGATTGCCGTTGGCTTCGAGCGTGCCGGATTTAACGATGAGGTTTTCGACAATGGTGCGTCCGCCGATGACGCTGCTGACGTATCCATCGATGGCGATGGTCGTGTCGAATTTTTCAGCCAGTGCCGGCGGCAGGACGGCGGGAAGAACGAACAGGCGCAGATTGGATGAAATGCTGTTGGTGGAGAGATCGTATGTACCGCTTGCGGTTCCGCCGATGCTTGCACTCTCCAGCGTTGCGCCTTCGAATGCGATCGATTGCGGCGATACGCGCAGCGGCGCGTTCAGCTTCAGCGGTGCCTTGATCGCACGTTCCAGATCGGGCAATGTCAGGGTGGATTGCTCGACCGACAGCGCGGTGCGGACCGTTCCGCTGCGGCTTGCGACATTCAGGTCGTCGCTGACGGCATTCAGACGAACGCCTTGCAGTTGTCCTTGCGGCATTTGCAGCGAGCGCAGAGAGACGGTCGTATTGAGCCGGGCGGCGTTTGCATTGCCGCGCAGGGTAAGGTCGATGCCATCCACCAGCGCCTGCATTTCGCCTTCGCCAAGTGGCAGGCGAAAGTCTACCGGACCGTTGGTGCCGATGAGGTTGGCGGAAAGATCGTTCTGTCCCCGAGGGTCAAGAGCGCCCGATGCGGTCAGGATCAGCGCGCCGGTTTCCAGATTGCCGTTTTCGACACTGATGCGGCCCTGCGGCGAGATTGTCGCTGCCAGATCGATTTTCGTCTCGCCGTTGAAGAGTTGTCGCACGAGAGGCGGTAGCAACTGATCCGGCTGTCCGCCGCCCTGTAATTCGATCTTGCGCGTTCCGTCGCTTGCAAGGCTGTGATGCCCCGTCAGCGCCAGGACTTCGTTACCCGCAACCGTGCCTGCCAGCCTGCCCGACCAGTCGGAAAGCGGACCTTCGCCGCTGAGGTTCAGGGAAACCGCCGGAACACCGGGAAGACGCAGGAGGTTGGCAAGCAGCCCACCTTGCGGTTCATTCAGAAGTGCCTGAAGCTTCAGGACGTTTTCGTTTGGAATATAGGCGATATCGGCCTTGATCGACGCGTTCTGCTCATCCTTGCGGGATGCGGCGAGCGAAGCGGTGATCGTATCGGCGGTTGCCCGTCCACGGCCTTCCGCCGCCAGATTGAAGGCGCGGCCACCGAGCTTTTCGCCGAGTTCGATATTGGGCAGAGAAAGGTTGTCGACGGAGACTTCCACCGGCAGCGAAAAACCCCCTGAGCTTGGTTCAGCAGGCTGCGTTGAGGGCAGAGGAGGGCGGTCGAACACGACATTGGCCGCGGTCAAGCGCTCGGCGTGAAAGGTGCCTCCGAGCAGATCGAGCGGCGCCCAGTCAAGCTCGATGCCTTCGATGCGCGCATAGACACCATCGCGATCCGCAAGAGTAACGCTGTTCAGCTGCAAGTCGCCCGTCAACAGACCGCGCGGCGGCGTGATAGTGATGGTTTGATTCGGCGTAGAGGCGAGTTTCGATACCTGATCGGCCACGATATTTGCGCCGGTTGAGGTGAAGCCGATGAACAGAACGACAAGCACCAGCAACAGCATGCTAGCGAACGCTGCGCAAACCAACCACTTCAACAGTCGAATCAGAATATTCATGGGCGGCAATCTACACTTTACGGTTCGGCCGGGACAGTTCCGTCCTGCTCGATATGGCTATATGCCCCGCGGCTTCTTCAGCACGTGAGCCAGTTATTCTCGTCATTACGATTGTTTCGCCTCAGAATGACTGGCCGATGCCAGCATATATTCCGAAGCTGTTGCCGCCATCATATTTCTGTAGAGGCATGGCGACATCAAGACGTAGAGGGCCAAAAGGCGTCTGATAACGCAGGCCGATACCCGCGCCTGCGCGAATATCGGAAAAATCAGGTGCCAGATCGGAAGAGACTATGCCCGCATCGACGAAGGGCACCAGCCCGGTGGTTTCCGTCACCTTGAAGCGCGCTTCCAGTGAGGTGACGATATATGAGCGCCCGCCGGTCGCCTCGTTTTCAGCATTATACGGCGAAATTTCCTGATAGCTGTAACCGCGAACCGAGCCGCCGCCGCCCGCATAGAAACGTCGCGTCGCCGGAACGTCCTGCAATGAACTTGCCCCGACCAGCAGCCCGCCCGCAACCTTGCCCGCCAGCACCACCTGATCGTCTGATCCAAGACCCTTGTAGCCTGTCGTGGATGCCTCGAACGAGGTGAAGAAAGTCCCGTTCAATGCTTCGAAGCTCGGTTTGGCCGAGATCGAGGCGCGGAAACCATCCGTCGGGTTCAGCTTGTCGTCGCGCATGTCGCGAACGAATTCCAGCGGGATCGAAGTGGTCAGATACTGGTTGTTGCCGAAGGCATCATCCGTATCCGTCCACTCGACTTCAAAACCAGCGGCTGCCGTATCGTAGTCGTTGAACTCATAGGCGAAGCCGGCAAAGCCTGTGATGGAGCGTGCATCATAGGTATCGGGATGCTCGGTCTTGGCCTTCAGGCTCGTCGTGAAAGTCGTTTCGGGGTTGAAGATGCCCGGTTTGACGAAGGTGATACCCGCAGAGTAATCCATATCCTGCACGTTGGAAGCTTCACCCAGCCGTGAAACTGCACCTTCGATGCGCAGCGATTCGGCCTTGCCGAAAAGGTTGCGGTGGCCCCAATAGCCTTGCAGACCAGCGCCCTCGGTGGTCGAATATTGTGCGCCAAGGCCGAAATAACGATGCTTGCCTTCCGATACTTCAATGGTCAGAGGGATCGTGCCGTTCGGTGCCAGCGCATTGGCTTCCTTGATGGTGATGCTCGAAAACACACCCAGCTTGCGCAGGCGATCAGAGGCCTTGCGCAATTTTTCCGGCGAATAGGGTTCGCCGCCATTGAGGCGCGAATAGCGTCGAACGAAATCTGCGTCGACCGTGCGTGGTCCTTTGACGGCTACATCGCCAAGTGGTGCGATGGGCCCGCCCTCTGCCGACATGGTAAGGTCGACCGTATTGTTGGCGTGGTTGGCGACTGCCTCGCGCTTGGTCAGTTCTGCAAGTGGGCGGCCTTCGGCTTTCAGGTCATCGATCAGCTTGTTGCCCGCGCGGATAATCGCGAGCGAGCCCGCGTTTCCACCCGCTTCCAGCCCATAGTCGGCTAAGTTACGGTTGGTCACATCGCCTTCGAGCCGAACGTTGCCCAGTGTGAAAACAGGGCCGGGCGTAACATCGATGACCACAGGAACCGGGCCGGATTTCTGGAAAGTGGGGTTGGGCGGTATCGAGTCGATATCCTGGCCTGCGACGGTAATTTTAACAGTGCCGCCATATCGTGCGTTTTCATAAAGCGCGGCAACCAATCTTTCGCGGTCGTCTCGCGCGCGTATCAGAAGGCCGAGATCGCCGGACGCAGGCTTTTCCGGTTCCGAAACGAGCAAGGAGCTGTTTTCGAGACTGGTCTGAAGCTTGGGATCGCTGCCTGGAGCATTCAGCGTAACGGCGAAAGGAACAGGGTCGAGAACCTGCTTCTCTTCCTCATCCGAACCGAAAATGTTGATACCGAAGATCTTGAGTGCAAAGGCCTCGCGGGCAAAACCGGGATATAGCGTAAGCGTTGCCGCTACCGCCATTGCAGTGCCTGCCTTCCAGTACGCAGTACTCTTCCTTGGGTCAGTCCGTCTTTTTGGCATACGCTACTTTATGGTTGAGCATTTATTATTGCCCTTCCAGGTTTCTTGTCCGTTAATATGACAGTCTAAGCACAAAAGGCCGGAGGCAACACCCTAAAATACGAAAAGCCCCGGACGATGCCGGGGCTTGCGTTGCAGTTGTGCCGCGCATCTTGCGCGAATTGCCTTATTAGCGGCAACGTGCGGTATAGCGCTCGCCGTAACGGTCGCGATAGTAGCACATGCCAGGCTCGGAAGCGCGGCCAACGAGGTAGCCGGTTGCACCGCCGATGAGGCCGCCAACGGCTGCACCACGAACGTTACCGGTAATAGCACCGCCAGCAAGTGCGCCGATCACTGCGCCGCCGCTGGTCGTCTTTTCCGTCTGGGTGCAGCTCGCAAGCGCCAGACCGATTACGGCAAAAATAACAGCCTTTTTCATGAACTCTCTCCACGTTACATATGAGCTCTAGTGGCTCTTGGTAGGCGTCCCATACATATCTGCGGCGACTGCTAATTCCGACCCGCTACAGATATCTAACAAGTCGAATGTGTTTATGGAAGCCTTCCCTTATGAGGCACGCTCCCCGCGCCAATCGATTGTGCCCTACTGAACG
>JAAIGE0100019110.1_pt1 | contig 11965 bp, 13 predicted proteins | sample 6487951 | NCBI WGS metagenome assembly JAAIGE01 (sample SAMN13974128, study PRJNA590717) | phyllosphere metagenome | biome: tomato field; feature: multiple bacterial spot infested tomato fields; material: tomato leaves; isolation source: leaves from tomato fields | host: Solanum lycopersicum ... | reverse complement strand
GCGGCCTTGTCGCGCGCCACCGGGTCAAGCGGCTGCGTGGGGTTGAGCCACCAGTCGAGGGTCATAACGGGTCTCCCTTGAGAATCATCGGCAAGCCGGCAACGGTGAACACCACGCGCTCGCAGCGTTCGGCAACGGCCTGGTGCAGCAAACCGGCGGTATCCACGTAACGGCGGGTCAGCTCGCCCATCGGCACCACGCCAAGGCCAGTTTCGTTGCTGACCAGAATCACCCGGCCGGGTAAAGTTTGCAGGCTCGCCAGCAGCGCGTCGCACTCGCGGTCGAGATGCGCCTCGTCGTCCAGCATCAGCAGGTTGGTCAGCCACAGGGTCAGGCAGTCGACCAGCAGGCAACGCCCTGGCGAAGCCTGCTCTTCGAGCACTCGCGCCAGCGCCAAAGGCTCCTCGACCAGCCCCCACTCGACCGGGCGGCGCTTACGGTGCGAACGGATGCGACTGTTCATCTCACCGTCGAGCGGTTGACTGGTGGCAACATAGACGACCTCCAGCCCGGACTCGGCAGCCAGGCGTTCGGCCAGGCGACTCTTGCCCGAGCGGGCGCCGCCAAGAATCAGCTCACGCATCTAGCGCGCCTCCTCGTCCAGACCGCAGAGCGCACGCAAGGCGGCCGTATCCAGATGATTTTCGACCAGATCGGCCAGGCGCTCGATGTCTCGCTCACGCAACGCGTGGTAATCCACGATCTGCACGTCACGCAGCCCGGCCCAATGCAGCAGCGCGCTGCACGCCGCCGAGGACTCGAACAGCCCGTGCAGGTAGGTGCCCATGACCTGGCCATCTTCGCTCAGCGCACCATCGCTGCGGCCATCGTCGAGCCTCACCACGGCGCGCTGCAGGCCGGCGCCGGCAGTCACCCCGGCATGAATCTCGTAGCCGCTGATGGCGGCATCGTCCAGGCACAGCCGGCCACTGACGTTGCGCAGCTGCTTGTGCGGCTCCAGCACGGTATCGATGCGCAGCAGGCCAAAACCGTCGCAGCCACCCGCCGGCCCTTCCAGCCCTTGCGGGTCCTCGACCCGACGCCCGAGCATCTGCAAGCCGCCGCAGATGCCCAGCAGCTTGCCGCCATAGCGCAGGTGCCGGTCGATGGCCGCCGCCCAGCCGCCGCTGCGCAGGAAGGCGAGATCGGCACGCACGCTCTTGGAGCCGGGCAGGATGATCAGGTCGGCCGGCGGAATGGCTTCGCCGGGGCCGACGAAGATCAGCTCGACCTGGGGGTGCAGGCGCAGCGGGTCGAAATCGGTGTGGTTGCTGATCCGCGGCAACACCGGCACCACCACCTTGAGCACCTGATCGGCCTTGCTCACCTGACGCCGGTCAATGGCGTCCTCGGCCTCCAGGTGGAAATCCATCAGGTACGGCAGCACGCCCAGCACCGGTTTGCCGGTGCGCTGCTCGAGCCAGTCCAGCCCTGGTTTGAGCAAGGCGATATCACCGCGAAACCGGTTGATCACGAAGCCCTTGAGGCGCGCCTGCTCACTCGGCGACAGCAGCTCCAGGGTGCCGACCAGATGCGCGAAGACGCCGCCCTTGTCGATATCGGCGATCAGGATCACCGGGCAGTCGACCGCTTCAGCGAAGCCCATGTTGGCGATATCGTTGGCGCGCAGGTTGATTTCGGCCGGCGAGCCGGCACCCTCGACCATCACCACCTGGTGGTTCGCCCGCAGACGAGCGTGAGACGCCAGCACCGCTTCACGGGCGACGCGCTTGTAGTCGTGATAGGCCACGGCATTCATGTTGCCGACGGCCTGGCCATGGATGATCACCTGGGCGCCGGTGTCGCTGTTGGGCTTGAGCAATACCGGGTTCATGTCGGTGTGCGCCGGCAGGCCGCAGGCCTGGGCCTGCACCGCCTGGGCCCGGCCGATCTCGCCACCGTCGGCGGTCACCGCGCTGTTGAGCGCCATGTTCTGTGGTTTGAACGGCACCACGCTGACGCCCTGGCGCTGCAACCAGCGGCACAGGGCGGTCACCAGGGTGCTCTTGCCCGCATCCGAGGTGGTGCCCTGCACCATCAGGGTGGCGCCGGCTTGCAAATGACTCATCGCGCCTCCTCGGCAAATACCTGTAGCGCTGCGGCCAGGCGCTGCCAACCGGCCTCATCGGGTGGCAGGCCGAAACGAATGCTGGCCGGGCGCTCGAACAGGCGGGTGAAGATGCCATTGCAGGCCAGGAACTCATGCAGCAGCGCGGCGTGCTCGCTGGCGATCCACTGGAACAGCGCACAGCCACCGGTGGGCGCCAGGCCATGCTCACGCAGCAGGCTGGCCAGGCGCTGGCCGTCAGTGCTCAGGCGCTGGCGCTGGGCTTGCTGAGCGGTCTTGTCTTCGAGCATTCGGGCCGCCAGCCAGCGGGTCGGGCCGCTGATCGTCCAGGGCCCGAGCATTTCTTCCAATTCATCGAGCAGCGTGCGTTCGGCCAGCACGAAGCCCAGGCGGGCACCGGCCATGCCGAAGAACTTGCCGAACGAGCGCAGCACGATCAGCCCCGGCAATTGTGCGTGAGCCGCCAGGCTCTGCTCCGGGGTGCAGTCGATAAAGGCTTCATCGACGATCAGCCAACCGCCCCGCTCGGCCAGGCGCGCATGCCAGGCATACAGCTGCTCGGGGGAAAAGCGCCGACCGGTAGGGTTGTTGGGGTTGACCAGCAAGAGCACGTCGAGCCGCTCCAAGGCGCGGTTGACGCCGGCCTCGCTGATCTCCAGCACCCGATGCCCTTCACGCTGCCAGGCTGCCGCATGCTCAGCGTAGGCCGGCGAGACGATGCCGACCCGTGCCTCGCGGCGCAGCCGCGGCAGGCACTGGATCGCCGCCTGGGAGCCGGCCACCGGCAGCAGATCGGCGGCGCCGTAATAGGCGCAGGCGGCGGCCTCCAGTCCGTCGTCCTGCTCCGGCAAACGGTTCCAGGCCTGCGCGGGAATCTCTGGAAGTGGCAGGCCGTATGGCGCCACGCCGGTCGAAACGTCCAGCCAATCGCTCAGCGGGATGCCATAACGAAGCGCCGCCTTGCGCAACCGCCCGCCGTGCTCAAGCAATGCACACCTCCACGATCAGCATCAGCAGCAACCAGAGCAGCACGCCGCCCCACACCAGGTTCATCGCCCGCTCGATATCTCGCGCCCGTGGCGGTGGGCCTTCGCCCAGTTCGGGGCGCTGGTGCAGTTCACCGTGATAGACCGCCGCGCCGCCGAGGCTGACCCCCAGCGCGCCCGCGCCCGCGGCCATCACCGGCCCGGCGTTGGGGCTGTCCCATTGCGGCGCCTGGCGCTGCCAGCAACGCATCGCCAGGGCACTGCGACCGAGTACGGCATAGGTCAGCGCGACCAGGCGGGCCGGCACGTAATTGAGCAGGTCATCGATCTTCGCGGCGGCCCAGCCGAAGCGCTCGAAGCGCTCGTTGCGGTAGCCCCACATGGCGTCCAGGGTGTTGCTCAGGCGATACAGCACCACGCCCGGCGCCCCGGCGACGAGAAACCAGAACAGTGCGGCGAACACCGCATCGCTGCCGTTCTCCAGCACCGACTCGGTACCGGCACGGGCCACGCCAGTGGCGTTCAGGTCCTCGGTACGTCGGCTGACCATGTAGCCCACTCGCTGGCGCGCCACCGGCAGATCACCCAGGCGCAGCGCCTGGGCCACCGGCTGGGCGTGCTGATCGAGGCTGCGCAGCCCCAGGGCGGCGTAGAGGGCGACGATCTGCACCAGCCAGCCGATCCACGGCAGTTGCACCAGCAGCACGGTAAGCAGCGTCAACGGCAGCACCGCCAGGCACCAGGCGCTCACGCCATGGCTGCGCCAGCCGCCACCGGACGGGTTGAAGCGCTGCTCCAGGCGGTTGGCCAGCTTGCCGAAGCCCACCAGCGGGTGCCAGCGCTTCGGCTCGCCGAGGGCGGCATCCAGGGCCACGCCCGCGACGGCGCTGAGGATAAGGCTCATGGACGGCTCTCGTTATTCATGGTGATCCCAGCGATCCTCGAACAGCAGCTCGTGCAGCGGCCGTACCTGCGCCCAACCTTCCTGGGCCAGCATCGGCGCCGGGTAAAAGGCCTGCACCGGCCCCAGGCAGAGCACCGCGACCGGCTTGCTGCCCGGCGGCATGCCCAGCAGCTCGGCCAGGGCGACGGGGTCGAACAGCGACACCCAGCCCATGCCCAGGCCTTCGGCGCGGGCCGCCAGCCACAGGTTCTGGATCGCACAGGACAGCGAGGCCATGTCCATTTCCGGCAAGGTGCGCCGGCCGAACACATGGGCCTCGCGGCCTTCCATCAAGGCGGCCACCAGTACTTCGGCGCAATCGCGAACGCCCTCGACCTTCAGCCGCATGAACTCGTCCGAACGTTCGCCCAGTGCCTCCGCAGTCAGCTGGCGTTCGCGCTCGACCAACTGGTAGATGTCTTCTCGCAGCGCCGGCCGGGTGATGCGGATGAAACGCCACGGCTGCATCAGGCCGACGCTGGGCGCCTGGTGCGCCGCTTCGAGCAGGCGGGCGAGCAACTCGGGCGCGACCTCGCCACCGCTGAAATGGCGCATGTCGCGACGCTCGGCAATGGCGCGGTAGACCGCGGCGCGCTCCTCGGCGCTAAAGGCGTGGGCGGTCATGGACGAAACAACGCCGCAGCGGCTGGCGGATTGGACGGCAGGTAGAAATGGATGTAGGACGCGGTCAGGCGCTCGAGTCGAAACACCGCCTCGCTGACCGGCTTGTCGTTCGGGCAGTCTCCACGGGCCAGCGGCTGCAGCGCAGAGTCCAGGCGCGAGTGGTGATAACTGTGCCCGCGCAGCACGCCCTCGGGCAGTTCGACGCTCTGCAGGGCCAGGGCTACCAGGCGCTTCTGCATCTGCGCGTGGCCAGGCAGCAGACCGGCCAGTTCGGCGCGCTCGCCAGCGACATCGCTCAGCGACTCGAGCAGATACAGCATGCCGCCGCACTCGGCGAGCAGCGGTTTGCCGGCCTGCTGATGCGCCTTGATGGCGTCGATCATCGGCCGATTGGCGGCCAGCGCCTGCAGATGCAACTCCGGGTAACCGCCTGGCAGGTAGAGGCTGTCCACGTCAGGCAGTGCCTTGTCGGTAAGCGGGCTGAAGAACGTCAGCGTCGCGCCCATCTGCTCGAGCAGGTCGAGGTTGGCCTGGTAAATGAACGCGAAGGAAGCATCAAAGGCCACCCCGATGCATACGCCAGCGAGCAGCGGCGCCAACGGTTCGGTCGAGGGCGCGGCGAAGGTCACCGGCGGTGGCAGCGTGATCGTCGCCGTCTGCTCCAGGGCATCGGCCGCGGTATCCAGGCGCGTATCGAGGTCGGCGAGTTCGCCAGCCTGCACCAGGCCGAGGTGCCGGCTGGGCAGCTCGATGGCCGCACTGCGTGGCAGCGAGCCATACCAGCGGATCGAAGCCGGCAGGCTGTCACGGATCAGGTCGTTATGGCGACCCGGATTGACGCGATTGCCGAGAACGCCGGAGAACGGCAGGTCAGGTTGATAGCTGGCAAGGCCGACCGCCAGGGCGCCGAAGGTCTGGGCCATGGCCGAGCCATCGATCACCCCGAGCACCGGCACACCGAAACGGCGCGCCAGGTCGGCCGCCGACGGCGAGCCGTCGAACAGCCCCATCACACCCTCGATCAGAATCAGATCGGCCTCGCCAGCGGCTTCCCAGAGCAGGCGGCGGCTCTCGGCCTCTCCGACCATCCACAGGTCCAGCTGGTAGACCGGGTTGCCGCTGGCGCGGGAAAGAATCATCGGATCGAGAAAGTCCGGCCCACACTTAAACACCCGCACCCGCTTACCTTGCCGGGTGTGCAGGCGCGCCAGGGCAGCGGTGACGGTGGTCTTGCCCTGCCCCGAGGCGGGCGCGGCGATCACCAGGGCCGGGCACCGCCGTGGCGCCCCAGGCTGTGCGGAAAGCGCATCTATCGTGCTCAAAATTCCACGCCCTTCTGCGCCTTCACACCGGCCTTGAAGGCATGTTTGACCAGAGTCATTTCGGTCACCGTATCGGCCGCTTCGAGCAGGGCTGGCGGTGCGCCACGACCGGTCACCACGACGTGCTGCAGCTCCGGGCGCGATTCGATATCGCGCAGCACCAGATCCACGTCCAGGTAGCCGTGCTTGAGAGCGATGTTCAGTTCGTCCAGCACCACCAGGGCGATCTGCGGATCGTTCAGCAGCTGCCTGGCAACATCCCAGGCCAGGCGTGCCTTCTCGATATCACGCTGGCGATCCTGGGTATCCCAGGTGTAGCCCTCGCCCATCACGTGGTAGCTGACTTCATCGGGAAAACGCCGGAAGAAGTGTTCTTCGCCGGTGGCCATGCCGCCCTTGATGAACTGCACCACGCCCACCTTCAGGCCATGGCCGAGCGCGCGGGCAACCATGCCGAAAGCCGAACTGCTCTTGCCCTTGCCGTTACCGCTGTGCACCAGCAGCAAGCCGTATTCGTCCTGGGCCTGGGCGATCTTTTCGTCCATCAGCGCTTTCTTGCGCGCCATGCGGGCGTTGTGGCGCGCGTCGCGCTCGGCCGATTCGCGGCTGGGGGATAGGGTCGATTCGCTCATGGGATCTCCTCGGCGCCAGCAAGCTCGCGCGCTTCGAGCACGTATCGGTGCCCGACGATAAAAACGATCACGCAGGAGCAGGCAGGGGCTGGCCCTGGGGCCGCGCACCGGCCGCGCCCACCGCGCAACCTAAGGAAAAAGCGACAGGCCGGTCTCCGGACTCACGAGTGCCGCGTTCAGGGAACACGACGAACCACGCCGCCTTCCCGCATCGAAGATACAGTGGCCAGAAGCATGGTTGGGCTCGTTTACCGTTGCGGGGGCAGCGTCGGCATTGCTCGCTTGGCGGCAGCGCACCGACTTCCCAGTTTCACCCCTGGCCGAGACCAGGGACACCTGAAGCAGGTCGCAAAGGGTAAGGACTGACGGCATAAGCGTCAATCAGAGAGTCGGCCATGGCGCGCTCTGGGCGACGACGCCTCAGGGATGACTGGCGAGCTCCACCGGAAAAACGCGCTTGGCCTCGATATAGGTACGCTGCCAGTAACTGTTGCCGAGGCTGTCCAGGCGTACGGTACCGCCCGAGGATGGCGCATGCACGAAGCGGCCTTCACCGACGTAGATGCCGGCATGGCTGACCTGCCGGCCACCGTTGGTAGCGAAGAACACCAGGTCACCACTACGCAGGGAATCGCGGCCGATGGTCGGCGCACGCATGCTGATCAGCTCGCGGGTCGAGCGTGGCAGGCTGATGCCGGCCGCATCACGGTACACGTAGCCGATCAGGCCGCTGCAATCGAAACCGCTGTCCGGCGTGTTGCCGCCGTAGCGATAAGGGGTGCCCACCAGGCCGAGCGCGCGAAACAGCACATCATCCGCGCCACCCTGGTAAGCACCGGGAGCAGGCATGACGACGACAGGTTTCGGAGCAGGTACGGGCGCTCGACTGGAACAGGCACTGAGCAGTGCCGCGAGCAAGAGAAAGGCGATGCGGATGGTGGCAGTCATGGACGGACGATCCTGGAGCCTGAATGCGCCCTACTCTGCCGCGTTCACAACTGCAGTGCAAGCTTTAGCTTTACGCCGCAGTCGCTTGAAAACATTCAAATTGTTGCCCGACCACCGCGATCAGGCAACGATTTATCAATGTTGAGAGGCCAGATGTTCGGTCGGCGCCAGTGCCAGAACGCGCTTGGCTTCGATGAACGTACGCTTCCAGTAGCCATCATCCAGGCTGTCGATGCGCACGCCACCGCTGCGGCTGCTGGAGGAATGGATGAACTGATCGTCACCCAGGTAGATGCCCGCATGGCTGACGCGGCCACGGCCGGCGGTGCTGAAGAACACCAGATCACCCGGCTCGAGCGCTTTGCGCTCGACCAGCGGGGCATCGATGTTGATCATGTCGCGGGTCGAGCGCGGCAGTTCCATGCCCAGCTCTTCGCGGAACAGATAACCGATGAAGCCGCTGCAGTCGAACCCGGTCTTTACCGAGTTGCCACCGAAACGGTAGCGAGTGCCGATCAGGGAGATACCCTTCTCCAGCACGCTGTCGGCCAATTGTGGCAGCTCGTAGGGTGCGTGGTCGGCGAATTCGGCAGCGGCGTCGTCTGCACCGGCATCGGCCTGATCGAGAGCGGGCGCTACGACGACTGGCCTGGCAGGCAATGAAGCCTGGGCCGACGGCGCATCAATCTGGGATTGTGGAGCATGGTTAGCGCAAGCGGCGAGAACCATTGTGAGTGCGAGAGGCACGAGGGGTGCGAAGCGTTGGCGCATGGGCACGACCGTGGCATGAAAATTGATCAGCCGCGACTATGCCCGCTAACGGGATCATTTGCAAATATTATGATCAGCAATGTGACTCAGTAGTTCCGGGAAAACATCTAAGGCCCGTTCTTCCAGCCTGAAGTCAACCAATCCGCTGACTTCCGTCTGCGACAAATTGACCTCGACCGTAACCTTGCCCGAACGGCGCGCCTGCAGCAACGGCTCGGCTATATAAGGAAAGCTGGCGCTGGTTCCGACACTGATCACCAAGTCGAAGCCCTCCCGCAATTGCCCATATAGACGCTCCACGGCCATCGGCGGCAGCCGCTCGCCGAACAACACCACCGGTGGCCGCAACACCCCGCCGCAGGCTACGCACCGTGGCGGCAGAGGCTGCTGCAGATGCTCGCCCAACCGCTCGTCGGTTTCCCGGCAAACCTGACAATACAGGGGCGCCAATTCACCGTGAATCTCGATCAGCCGATCCCCAGGGCTGCCGGCCAGGCGATGATAGCCGTCGATGTTCTGGGTCAGCACCCAGCAATCCGGCTTGAGCCTCTGCAGCTCGGCTATTGCCCGGTGGGCGGCATTCGGCTGGGCGCCCAGGCAGGCACTGCCAAGCTGCGCCAGGTACTTCCAGCACAGCGCCGGATCGCGGCGCAGCATGTCGCCGGACATCGCCACCTCGATCGGCACACCGTCATCGGTATGGTCGTTGTAGAGGCCGCCGATGCCGCGGTAGGTCGGCAAGCCGGAATCGGCCGATATTCCCGCCCCGGTGATGATCAGGATGCGCCGAGCATCGATGAACGCCGCCACCAGGCGCTGCAGTTGCGCCGCCATCAATGATTGACCGTGTGCGCCAGCATCACCGAAAGCTGGCACATCGGCCTGCCGCTTTCTGCATGCCACTGATTGAAGGCGGCCTGCACCGCCGCCCGGTCGCGCTGGCTATTGGGCGTCTTGTCGATGATCTTCTGGGCCTTGAGGGCGGCGACCATGTCATCGCTGGGGATGAAGGTATCCTTGCCGACCATGCGCAGGAAACGCGGCGCGGAAAGCCCGCCCAACTGGCTGCCCTGCTTGGCCAGCCAGTGCCAGAGACCGACGATATCGGTCACCGGCCAATCGGCGATCAACCCGCCAAAGGCGAAACCAGGCTTCGGCGTGCTGGCCTTCACGGCAGCGGCAGGCCCGCTCAGCGCACCACGCTCCACGTCGAGGATGAACTGCGCATTGCGCGGCACGCTCTTGAGCTTGCCCAGGTGGCGAATCAGCCGCGCATCCTGCATCAGCCGCTCCAGGCGCTCGCCGCCCATCAGCACGACCTTTGCCGGATCGAAGCCAAAGAACACTTCCTCGAAGGCCGGCCACTTGGCATCGACCAGGCTGTGCTTGAGGCCGGCCCGGAAGATGCGCAGGCTCATGATCGACAGGTAGCGATCATTACCCAGCGCCCGTAGCTTCTTGTCAGAGACGGGCTGCGGCAGGCGCGCCTCGAGTGCCTCGAGCGAACCGAAACGGTTCACGCAGTATTCATGCAGCCATCGATAATCGTGCATCGCTTGGGGTCAGCCCTCGAAAATTACAGATTCATCACGTTCAGAAAGCGCGGCGTGGCCTGCTCGTCGATCTTCAGGCTGGTGAAATCGAACAGGTTGCGGTCAGCCAGTTGCGAAGGCACCACGTTCTGCAGGGCGCGAAACATGATCTCGGTACGCCCCGGCGACTTGCGCTCCCACTCCCGCAACATGTCCTTGACCACCTGACGCTGCAGGTTTTCCTGAGAGCCGCACAGGTTGCACGGGATGATCGGAAATTCCTTGAGCGTGCTGTAGGCCTCGATATCGGCCTCGCTGCAGTAAGCCAGCGGGCGAATCACCACGTTGCGGCCATCGTCGGCACGCAGCTTGGGCGGCATGGCCTTGAGCGTGCCGCCGTAGAACATGTTCAGAAAGAAGGTCTCGAGGATGTCGTCACGGTGGTGACCGAGGGCCATCTTGGTCGCGCCGATTTCGTCGGCAAAGGTGTACAGCGTGCCGCGGCGCAGGCGCGAGCACAGCGAGCAGGTGGTCTTGCCTTCCGGAATCTTTTCCTTGACCACGGAATAGGTGTCCTTCTCGACGATGTGATACGCCACGCCGATGGATTCCAGATAGGCCGGTAGCACGTGCTCGGGGAAGCCGGGCTGCTTCTGATCCATGTTCACCGCGACGATCTCGAAGTTGATCGGCGCGACCTTCTGCAGGTGCAGCAGGATGTCGAGCATGGTGTAGCTGTCCTTGCCACCGGACAGACAGACCATGACCTTGTCGCCCTCCTCGATCATGTTGAAGTCGGCGATGGCCTCGCCGGCCTGACGACGCAGGCGTTTTTGCAGCTTGTTCTGATTGACCGAGAGGGTGCCCATGGCGCGCAAGAATCCGCTATAAGTACTGAAGCCGCGCATTTTACCCAGAAAACGAGGCGCACCCCAGCTACAAAACGGCTAACCGTCGGCCTGCCGGCGAAACCGGCCAGCAACGCACCTTCTCATCGACCAAGGAAAGCCGATGAACCAGGAAACCTTACCCGGCAGCCGGCTGCTCGATCTGTTGGAGGCCGCGCCCGAAGGGCTCTCCGAGTACGAACTGATGCTGCGACTGAGCCGCTGGCAGGGTCGTGACGAGCGCCTGCCAAGCGACACCCTGGAGCTTTTTCGCAGCCACTTCCTGCTCTTCCATACTCTGTACCGGCTGCGCGACGAGCTACACGCCGAAGGCCGCGCGTCATTGCAGATCAGCCCGCTATGCATCCGCCTGCTGCCTTATCAGGCCGCAGAGAGTGCCTTGAGCGAGCCGGAGCCGCTGCGCGAGTACTACCTCGACCTCACCCATTTGCGCGACACCGGCGCCGAGGATGTCGAGCAGATGCTCGGCGCCTTCTGGGTGCGCCTGCACGGCGCGGAAGATCGGCAGCAGGCCCTGGCGGCGCTGGAGTTCGACGAGCAGGCTGGCGAGCTCGACCTGGGCGTCATCCGCCAGCGCTACCGGCAGTTGGTGAGCCTTCATCACCCGGACCGAGGCGGTTGCACGCAGCGCCTGCAGCGCATCAACAGCGCCATGGAAACGCTGCAGCGCTACTACCGCTGAGCCTTACCGCTCGGCTCATGGCCTGCAGCGGGCGCCGATCTGCGGCATAATCGGTGCCAGTTACCCGCCCCTGAAGCCGTCATGCCCGATCAGATCCACGCCCGCGTCGAAGCCTGCTACCAGCAGGCGGAAACCTTCTTCAAGCGGCGCTTCGCCCGCCCGCAGGTGAGTTTCAAGCTACGCGGGCAAAAAGCTGGCGTGGCCCATCTCACCGAAAACAAGCTGCGCTTCAACCCGCAGCTGTATCGCGAGAATCAGGAAGACTTCCTGCGCCAGACCGTCGCCCACGAAGTGGCCCACTTGATCGCCCACCAGCTGTTCGGCCTGAGCATCCAGCCCCACGGCGAGGAGTGGCAGCTGATCATGCGCGGCGTCTATGAACTGCCGCCGCACCGCTGCCACACTTACGACGTGAAGCGCCGCCAGGTCAGCCGCTTCATCTACCGGTGCCAGTGCCCGCAAGGCGAGTTTCCGTTTTCCGCCCAGCGCCACGCGCTGGTGGCCAAGGGGCGCCGCTACTTCTGCCGGCGCTGCAAGATCACCCTGCAG
>JAAIGE0100786929.1_pt1 | contig 11970 bp, 9 predicted proteins | sample 6487951 | NCBI WGS metagenome assembly JAAIGE01 (sample SAMN13974128, study PRJNA590717) | phyllosphere metagenome | biome: tomato field; feature: multiple bacterial spot infested tomato fields; material: tomato leaves; isolation source: leaves from tomato fields | host: Solanum lycopersicum ... | reverse complement strand
TTTCACCACAAAATCGGCATCTGTACCCGTCGTCGATACAAACAGGTCGGCCATCACGTTTCCGGAAATAGTAACGTCTTCCGTTAGTACCTCCGATTCGTAGACGAGCACATCGGGACGTCTGGCGGCAAATCGCTGATCTTCGTACATGAAATCAGCTCCGCGAATGTTTCGGATTTCGCTTGTAAAGGGTACGGGCTTGTCCGGATCACTGAGGTACTCCATAAAGGAATTGGCCTTGGGAGCATCGAAAGACAGTTTGCCATTGGGGTGGAAGTACAGATTCTTCTCTTCCGACTGCTTCGGTGGCCAGGCGTCGTACTTTTTCCACTGATTCGAACCGGTTTCAAAAATGTACGCTTTCGGCAGTTTCGGGTCTGGTTGATCTTTCAGGTGATGATTGAAAAAAGCCAGCTCAATGTTCTCCCGGTAGAAAGGACCCGTATCCGAATCAAAACGAATGTTGCCCAGTACGTCGCCCTTGACGCGTGACCAGCCGCCGTGAATCCAGGGGCCCATCACGAGAAAATTCTCGGTCTTCGGACTGTTCTTTTCAATCCCCGCAAAAGTTTTCAGGGGTCCGTACAAATCTTCCTGATCGAACCAGCCCCCGACGGTCAGGATCGCGGGCTTTACATTTTTCAGGTGAGGCACCGGCGTACGAGCCTGCCAGAATTCGTTGTAGGTCTCATTTTCCATCATCTCATTCCAGATGACGTTGGTACCTTTGAAGATCTTCTCGTTGATGTTTTTGATCGGGCCTAGCTTCTTATAAAACTCGTAGGAATCCGGCGTTCCAAAGGCACTGAATTGCGGGGCCGTCTGGGTTGTAGGCTGGGGGCGGGGTGCTCCATACGACGACAAAAACGAAAAGGTACCCATCAGAAAGAAGGCTCCGTTGTGGTGCCGGTCGTCACCCATAAACCAGTCCGTTACCGGAGCCTGGGGCGAAGCCGCTTTCAGGGCGGGGTGAGCGTCGATGGCGGTCATGGTCGTGTAAAAGCCGGGAGCCGAAATACCCCAGGTTCCTACCTTGCCGTTATGGGTCGGCAAATTTTTCAAAAGCCAGTCGATGGTATCGTAGGTATCCGAGCTTTCGTCTACGTCCGTGGGTCTAGTCTTGTTGGGATTGAAAGGTTTCACTGATACAAAGTCTCCTTCGGACATGTATTTGCCCCGAACATCCTGATAGACAATGATGTAACCTTCCCGGGCAAAAAGCATGGAAGGGCCAATACTCGTTTTGTACTTCTCTTCACCATAGGGAGCCACGCTATAGGGCGTACGATCGAGCATGATGGGGTACTTCTTCGATTCGTCTTTGGGAATATAAATGGACGTAAAAAGCTTCACGCCGTCCCGCATTGGAATCATCCGCTCTAGTTTGGTATAATGCTGACGAATGTACAGCGAATCGGCCTGATTGATCAGGGATGCCTGAGCGGAAAGCGGGTCTGCCACGACCGTGGTCAAAGCTATCCCCATCAATAGAGCCAGTGAAATTTTTCTGAATTGGTGCTTCATTGGATAAAGATTACGTGCGTATTGGGAAGAAAAGGAAGCGTATTAGGATTTGAGAAGGGATGGGCGTTTGATAAGGTTTGATGTTTGAAACGTTTAAGGTTTGATGAACTTAACAAGTCGGGTACTATTCTCCGTTGACCAAAGAACCCCAGCGGGGTTTAATCCGATTAGCCCGGGATGCAATCCCGGGAACTCGTAGGTGACTTCAATAGTCATAATCTCACGTACCATCCAAACGCTTGTAAACGATCCAGAAAAAATAATTACAATTCAAACAATTCAAACAATTCAAACAGTATCACCTCGTCAAGGCATCCCGATTTCGAATCCAGACTGCCTGTTGTAACCGATTATTCGCCTGACCGCTGATGACCCCGTTGCCCAGCCCAATGGCAATACCGGCACCCCACCACGCCCAGTAAGCATTACTGCCCCGATTGTTGACACTGGTAAGTCCAACGATGGTGGTACCGAGCGAGGCTACTGTCAGAATCGAAGAAATGGTACGCAGCTTGCGATACGCTTTGTATTCGGACAGGCCTGCGGTCGAGAACTCAAACTCCCGCTCCAGATTCTTCTGTCGAATACCTGATGCATAGGCCCGTCCGCCCTTGGCAAAGCGGGTACCATTGCCGAATACAAAAATGGTTTCGCGATCGTAAGCTCGCCGCAGACTGTCTTTTTGAAAATCCGCTGGGGTTTGGGCTGAAGCTGTACCGAATCCCGCCAGCAAAAGACCTACTAGTACTATTCGTTTCATGAAGTCGTCTAAAAATCCGTTTGCAATATCGGAGGCGAGCGTTGATTTTCTAATGAGAATACGATTTCTCCAAAACATTCCGGGGCTTTTGGCGAGAGTATTGCGACTTTTCGGTAGATTGAGTGTATTTTTGGAGATTCGAACGGAAAGACGAAGTGGGAACGAAAGGTACCCGTGCATTTTCCGGATCGATAAAGTAGCTTAAAGCCAGCAAGCCAACAGCCCGAAGCTGTTCAACTGACCATAACACGTGAATAACATTCGCAATTTCTGCATCATTGCCCACATTGATCACGGCAAGAGTACTCTGGCAGACCGTCTGATCGAACAAACCCAAACCGTATCCCAGCGACAAATGCAAAATCAGCTGCTGGATGATATGGATCTCGAACGCGAGCGGGGGATTACGATCAAGTCGCACGCCATTCAGATGGATTACAAATTTGAAGGACAGCAGTACGTACTCAACCTGATTGATACGCCGGGCCACGTCGATTTTAGTTACGAAGTAAGCCGCTCCATTGCTGCCTGCGAAGGAGCGTTGTTAGTCGTGGATGCCTCTCAGGGAATCGAAGCCCAGACCATCAGTAACCTGTATTTGGCCTTAGGACACGACCTGGAGATCATTCCGGTACTGAATAAAATTGATTTACCGGGTGCCATGCCCGAAGAAGTATCCGACCAGATTGTGGATTTGATCGGTTGTGAGCGTTCGGATATTATTCATGCTTCGGCCAAAGAAGGCATCGGTATCGCTGAAATTCTGGCTGCCGTTGTTCATCGGATTCCCGCTCCCAAAGGCGAACCCGATGGAGCTTTTCAGGGGCTGATTTTTGACTCCGTATTCAACTCCTATCGCGGTATCGAAGTAATTTTCCGCGTCTACAACGGAGAAATCCGGAAAGGCGATAAAATTAAATTCATGGCTACGGGTCGTGAATATCACGCCGATGAAATTGGCGTACTGCGTCTGGAAAAAGAACCCCGCGAGGTCATCAAAACGGGTGATGTAGGGTACCTGATTTCCGGTATCAAAACCGCTAAAGAAGTTAAAGTAGGAGATACCATCACGCGGATGGACCGTCTGGCTGCTGAGGCCATCAAAGGGTTTGAGGACGTAAAACCGATGGTATTCGCCGGTATCTATCCGGTAGATACGAGCGAGTTTGAAGAGCTTCGCGAAGCCATGGAAAAGCTGCAACTCAACGACGCGGCTTTGATCTGGGAACCCGAAACATCGGCGGCTCTGGGCTTTGGATTCCGTTGCGGCTTCCTGGGGATGCTGCACATGGAAATCGTACAGGAGCGTCTGGAACGCGAGTTCGACATGACAGTAATTACCACCGTTCCGTCCGTGCAGTTTAACGTGACGACGACGAAGGAGGAATTACTGAAGGTTTCGGCTCCATCGGAAATGCCCGAGCCCAACCATATTGAGTCCATTGAAGAGCCTTTCATTGCCGCTCAGATCATTACGAAGAGCGAGTACGTGGGGACCATCATGAAACTATGTATGGACAAACGCGGCATCCTGAAAAATCAGGTGTACCTGACGTCTGACCGGATCGAGCTTCAGTTTGAAATGCCGCTTTCTGAAGTCGTATTTGATTTCTTCGATCGTCTGAAAACGATCTCCCGCGGTTACGCTTCGTTGGATTACCAATACCTGGGCTTCAAGGAAGGGGACATGGTGAAACTGGACATCATGCTGAATAGCGAGAAAGTGGATGCCTTGTCTGCCATTGTACACCGCGATAAAGCCTACGAATGGGGCAAGCGTCTGTGTGAGAAACTTCGCGAGCTACTGCCGCGTCAGCAATTTGAAATTGCTATTCAGGCGGCGATCGGTCAGAAAATCATCGCCCGTGAAACCGTGAAAGCCCTGCGTAAAGACGTATTGGCCAAGTGTTACGGTGGCGACATTAGCCGGAAGCGTAAACTGCTCGAAAAACAGAAGAAAGGTAAAAAACGGATGCGTCAGGTCGGGAACGTAGAGATTCCGCAGGAAGCATTCATGGCCGTTCTGAAACTGGAGAGTTAACGCAAAACGCTGAAGGTTTGAAGACTAGGTAAGAGGCCTATACGTAAGGAACATCTGCCTAATCAGAGAATTAAGTAAAAAATCAGACGTTTTAAACGATTATTTAATAGAGCAGGCCAAATGCCGGGAAAATACGAGCCTTAAAAAGACTCGTATTTTTTATATACATTTTACCGATAGTTCGTTTAAATCTTAGTATGTTTGAGGAACTGCCTTCTCCGCTATTAACAGTTCTGTAACCAAAACGTACGCACGGTTCCCTTTATTCATCTACTCCTGAAATTACGCTGAATGTCAAAACTTCGCTTTGTCGACAAACGCCGATCTACTTTCTTCGCTGATGCCCGTCAGCGAGTCGACGCTTACTTTGAAGAGAACAACATTTCCAAACATGCCAACCAGGCGATGTGGAATAAAACCATCTTTTTCCTGGTTGTGTTTTGGGTTCTGTACGGCCTGATTATTTCCAATCAGTTCAACGTCTGGGTAATGCTGTTGCTGTCCATTGCTCTAGGTATGACCTGTGCCTTCATTGGTTTTAACATTTGTCACGACGCCGTACACGGTTCGTTTACCGAAAGCTCCAAACTCAATCGTACGCTGGGTCTGACGTTCAACCTCATTGGTGGTAATCCTTACGTCTGGAGTATCACGCACAACATTGTTCACCACACCTACACCAACATTCCCGGTCACGACGAAGATCTGGAGATTGCTCCCGGCCTCGTGCGTATCGACGAAGATGAGCCGGTCAATGCCGTTCATAAGTATCAGCACATCTACGCCTTCCTGCTGTACGGATTGGCTTCGCTAAGCTGGGTATTACGCAAAGACTACATCAAGTTCTTCAAACAAAATATTGGTAAGACACCCAACCGGAGTCATCCCAAGAAGGAGTACTTCAATTTATTTTTCTTTAAGGCGTTTTATTATACGCTGTTCATTGTACTGCCCCTGTGCCTGCTGTCCATTACCTGGTGGCAATTCGTCATTGGTTTTCTGATTATGCACTTCTTTGAAGGACTGGTACTGGGTTTAGTGTTTCAGCTGGCTCACATCGTTGAACACACGGAATTTCCTGAGCCTAATGGCGACGGCAACATTGAAGAATCCTGGGCCGTACACCAGATGCAGACAACGGCTAACTTTTCCTGCAACAGTACGCTGGCGTATTTTCTCTGCGGAGGCTTGAACTTCCAGATCGAACACCATTTGTTCCCCAAAATTTGTCACATACACTATCCCGAAATTTCCAAGATTGTGAAAGAAACAGCCGCGGACCACGGTATTCAATATATTGAAAACAAAACCTTCTGGACCGCCCTTCAATCGCACTACCGAGTGCTGCGGAAATACGGCAAGGAAGATTACGCCGTACAGCGGATGAAGATGATTCCCGTTCAGGCCTAACGAAAAAAGAGAGAAATCAGCCCCTGACTTCTCTCTTTTTTTGCTTTCTTTGGGCATTCATAGCCGCTGGTAGTTCGCTGAAGAAGCCCAAAACGCTGAATCAAAAGATCGCTTTAAGCTCGTAGATAATTTTGTTGCGGGGAACGTCCTGAGAATCAAGTATGTTGGAAAACTTAACGGATCCACGTGCCGAATTCTGAGAATCAGACGTATTTTTGACCCGCAATTCTGTTCCTAAACCCTTTCCGTTAGTTTACACATGGCAGAAGTAATTCGTATGCCCCTTTTGAGTGACACGATGACTGAAGGGGTCATCGCTGAGTGGCTCAAAAAAGTGGGCGATACCGTTAAATCCGGAGATATCCTGGCCGAAGTTGAAACCGATAAAGCCACGATGGAACTGGAAAACTACGCAGATGGTACTCTTTTATACGTAGCTGCCGACAAAGGCCAAGCTATAGAAGTGAATGGAGTACTGGCTGTGGTAGGCAAACCCGGAGAAGATTATCAGTCTCTGCTCGATGGCGGCTCTGCCAATGGCTCTGCACCGGCTGAGGAAAAAACCGAAGCTCCGGCCGCTGAACCGGCTCCCGCTGCTCCGGCCGCTCCTGTAAAATCAGAAAGTAAAGCAGTGGATCTGTCGAGCATCAAAGCGACGGCGGTCCGCATGCCCTTACTGAGCGATACGATGACCGAAGGCGTCATTGCCAACTGGGTCAAAAACGTAGGAGATAAAATTAAAAATGGCGACATCCTGGCCGAAGTCGAAACCGACAAAGCCACGATGGAACTGGAAAACTACGAAGACGGTACGCTGTTGTACGTAGGCGTGGAAGCAGGTCAGGCGGCGAAGGTCAACCAGATCATTGCGATCGTCGGCGAAGAAGGAGCCAACTATCAGGCTATTCTCGACGCTGAAAATGGAACGGCTCCCGCAGCTGAAGAAACTAAAGCCGAAGCTCCGGCTGAGGGTGCGAAAGAGCAGGCGGCTGATGCGACGCAGTCCAGCGATGCTGAAGGCCGTATCAAAGCTTCTCCCTTAGCTAAATCCATTGCCAAAGACAAAGGCATCAACCTTTCTGACGTAACGGGCTCCGGTGAAAACGGACGCATCGTGAAGAAAGACCTCGATACCTTTACGCCAGCGGCGAAAGAAGCTTCGGCTCCAGCAGCAGCAGCTCCGGCGGCGGCACCGGCCCAACCGGCCGCTCAGCCACAGAAACCCGTAGCGGTTCCTGAGCCCGCGGGTGAGTACGAGGACCTGCCCGTATCGTCGATGCGTAAAACCATCGCCCGTCGTCTGTCTGAGTCGCTATATACGGCTCCGCACTTCTATCTGACGATGGAAATTACGATGGACAAAGCCATCAAGTTGCGTTCGCAGTTGAATGAAATATCGCCCGCGAAAATTTCATTCAATGACTTTACCATCAAAGCCGCGGCTCTGGCTCTGCGTGAGCACCCCGCCGTAAATGCTTCCTGGCTGGGTGACAAAATTCGTCGGTACAAGTACATCAACATTGGTGTAGCGGTAGCGGTGGAAGACGGTCTGGTGGTACCCGTAATCCGCAACTCGGATCAGAAAACGCTTTCGACGATTTCTACCGAAGTGAAAGATTACGCCGGAAAAGCCAAGAACAAAAAGCTTCAGCCGAAAGATATGGAAGGCTCTACCTTCAGTATCTCAAACCTGGGTATGTTCGGCGTTGAAGAATTCAATCCGATTATCAACTCTCCGGATTCCTGTATTCTGGCCGTAGGTGGAATCAAGAAAACCGTAGCGGTGAACGATGCTGGTGAGTTCTTCGCCACGAATATCATGAAAGTAACGCTGGCCTGCGATCACCGATCGGTTGACGGAGCAACGGGAGCAGCCTTCCTGCAAACGTTCAAGCAACTCCTCGAAGATCCGATGCGGATGCTGGTATAATGAGTTTTCAGTTTAGGGTTTTCCGTTTTTAGTTAGGAGCTATTGGTAGCAACGTTACAGTCGATCATACCTGCAAACGGAAAACTTGAAACGGTCAACTATCGCATAAAGCGGCCCCGGATTTGGATTCGGGGCCGCTTTTTTAACCATGAATGAACAATGAAAGAAGCAGAAATTCACTCGACAACCGTATTGGGCGTCGTACATAATGGCGAAGTGGTAGTAGGTGCCGACGGACAGGCCACCATGGGAAATACGGTAGCTAAAGCCAACGTTCGGAAAATCCGGAAATTGTCGGGCGGAAAGATTGTTGCTGGCTTTGCCGGTAGTACAGCCGATGCCTTTACCCTGATTGAACGTTTCGAGGAAAAACTCAACGCCTACGGTCAGAACATGAAGCGGGCTGCCATTGAACTGGCGAAAGACTGGCGTACGGATCGCTACCTGCGAAAACTGGAAGCCATGCTGATCGTTGCCAATTCCGAAGAGATTCTCATCATTTCCGGTACGGGTGATGTACTGGAACCCGAAAACGGTATTGCCGCCATCGGTTCCGGTTCCAACTTTGCTCAGGCCGCTGCCGTTGCTTTAAAGAAACACGCCACCAATTTATCGGCCGAAGAAATGGTACGCGAAAGTCTGCACATTGCCGCTGACATTTGTATTTACACGAACCATAACTTGGTGGTGGAAAAAGTAGGATAAACAGCCCTGTGCAGTATATAGGTTTGAAAAATGCCAGCGAAAGCTGGCATTTTTTGTTTAGCTATCCTAAAAAAATACCAGTTCATCCGATAACATTCCAACGATCTTTTCACGAAAAGGGTCTTGTACAAAATGAATGACTCATGAAAAAGATTGGAATAGTAGCATTGGTAACACTGCTGATGAGCTGTGAAAAAGAGCAGGCATACGACGCAAGAATCTACGGGAAATGGCGGCTGTTTGAGTACAGCTATTCACCGGGTGATCGCCTGTATACGGTGCCCGTAGCGGCTGATACGGCGACAGTCATTGAGTTTACCCGCAGAGGGACCTTGCGGAATTATGACAAAGTGCCTTTCCAATCCTTTTCACTGGACGACTCCCATTTGATACTGACGGATAAGCAACCGTATAAAATGGCTTATAAACTCAGTCCGGATACGTTGTGGATTATACCCCCCTGTGTGGAAGGCTGCCATTCGGCTTACGTACGCGTTCGATGAATTAACGAATCAAAAAGCTATGAAAACCTACGTACTCACAATAACCCTGCTGATCCTGGCAACGGCCTGCCGGAAAGACCCACTGGAAGGAATCGAACGAGCGACTGCAGAAGGCATTGCAGGAAAGTGGTTGCTGGTCGAACGAGGGGATTGGAATGGAGAACCGTATACCCACAAAATTCCATTGAATCCCCCCCAAACCTTACGCTTTCAAAAGGATTCCACCGTGGTAGCTACGGGCGTTGAATTGAGAAATTACGCGTCGGTTCGTAGCTATACTATCAACCGTGAATACCTCTACCTGCATCGATCACCCGCTGATACGAGTGCACAATACGGCGGGAACCGGCACGGCTATCGGGTGCGAAATGATACCTTACGGCTCGATCCAATTTGTCAGGAAGGCTGTTCGCTGTGGTTCATTCGAATTCAATAAAAAAGGGGCTTTCAAGCCCCTTTTATCACGATTAGGAAAGTCGGTCCTTGTAGCTTTCGTAGCCGTAGCTGCGAACGAGTTCAAAGGTGCCGTCCTCCTTCCAGATACCAATACTGGGTAAATTCACGCCATTGAAGGTCGTCGTTTTCACCATGGTGTAGTGAATCATATCATCAAAAACGATCGTGTCACCTTCCTGCAAATCCGCGTCGAAACTATAATCGCCCATGTAATCACCGGCCAGACAGGTACTACCACCCATGCGGTAGGTAGGTTTACCGGCCACGGGGTCCTGATGAGCCCCAATGATCCGCGGCTTGTAGGGCATTTCCAGGGTATCGGGCATATGAGCGGAAAAGGACGTATCCAGCATGGCCACATTGATTCCCTGAGCGTCCACCACATCGAGTACGGTTGAAACCAGTACGCCCGTTTGCCAGCCTACAGCCGAACCCGGCTCCATGATAATCTTCAGATGCGGAAACTTGGCTTTAAATGCTTTTAATACCGAAATCAAATGTTCCGGATCGTAATCGGCCCGCGTAATCAGGTGACCGCCGCCCATATTGATCCATTTGACCTGCTGGAGTAAATCACCGAACCGTTGCTCGACGTGTACGAGCGTCCGCTCCAGCGTGTGCGAATCGTTCTCGCAAAGGGTATGGAAGTGTAGCCCTTCAATTTCAGTGGGTAACTGATCCGGAAATACGGCACGAATCACGCCCAAACGCGAACCCGGCACGCAGGGATTGTACAAATCCGTGGTGACTTCCGAGTACTGCGGATTGATACGAATACCTACCGATACGCCAGCTGCTGCCGCCTGTTTGCCGAATTTTTCAAATTGACGCCAGGAATTAAAGGTCAGGTGCGTAGACCGTTCAATCAGTTCCTCAATCTCATCTTCCCGAATGGCGGGTACGTAAGAGTGAGCCTTCGTTCCCCATTCCTCGTTGATAAGCCGGGCTTCATTGATACTACTGGCCGTGGCTCCGGCCAGGTAATTCCGAAGCATCGGAAACGTACTAAACATCGAAAAGCCTTTCAGGGCACAAATGATTTCTACCCCGGCCTGCTGCTGCACGTAGCGAAGCAATTCCAGGTTACGCTTTAATTTGGCTTCTTCCAGTACAAAACAGGGAGAAGGGATCAGATCGTAGTTCATACCGCAAAAATAGAAGAGGCGTTGGGTAATCGAACCGCCGCCATGCCATCGGAGTATTAAGTTTTTGTAAACCTCTATAAAAAAGAACGCCTGAAGAAAGTTCTCCAGGCGTCGACTTAAAAGTATTGAGTCGTTTTATACGTAACGTTCAGTAGCCAGGTAATTCCCCACGTAGTCGGCAACGCCTTCTTCCAGCGTGTGAAAGGGCTTTTCGTAGCCAATCGAACGCAGTTTACTCATGGCTGCCTCCGTGAAGTACTGGTATGTATCGCGAATGTCGATGGGTGTATCGATGAAATCGATCTGGGGTTCCAGGTTCATGGCTTTGAACGTGTTCGTGACCAGATCCAGGAAGGTACGGGCTTTTCCACTACCGAGGTTGTAAATCCCCGAATGCTTGCGACTGTACATCAGAAAGAGACAAACTTCTACCACATCCTTCACGTACACAAAGTCCCGCATTTGTTCGCCATCCTTAAACTCAGGATTATGCGAACGGAAAAGTTTCATCTGTCCCGTAGCCTTAATCTGCCGGTGAGCGTGCATGATCACCGAAGCCATGCGGCCTTTGTGATATTCGTTAGGACCGTACACGTTGAAGAATTTCAAACCCGCCCAGAAGAAGGGTTTTTCTTCCTGCTCTAAAGCCCAGATATCAAATTGATTTTTAGAATCTCCGTAGGGGTTAAGGGGCTTAAGCTGAGGAATTAACGTTTCGTTATCCTCGTAACCTAATTCACCCAGTCCGTAGGTAGCGGCCGATGAAGCGTATACCAAAGGAATTTGGTAGGCTACGCATTTACGCCAGATTTGCTTGGAGTAGTTAACGTTGAGATGGTCAAAAATCTCATAGTTAAATTCCGTGGTATCCGTGCGGGCACCAATATGAAAAATAAACTCTACTTCATGATAATTCTGATCGAGCCAGTCGAAGAAATGCTCCCGATCAACGTACTCCTGAATCTGTTTATTTTCCAGATTTTTGCGTTTGACAGGATCCGAGAAATCATCAACGGCGATGATAAAGTTGAATTTATCCTGATTTAGCCTTTGGATAAGATTACTTCCAATAAAGCCAGCAGCTCCGGTAACAATAATCATAGATACTCGCAGGGTATGGAGAGATTTCTGATGCGTAAAATATAAGGAAACAAAGGTAGGAGGACTCCCTACGAAAACCTAGTCAAGATTTAATGAATAAATTGTATTTATCTAATAATATCTGCAATGCGTATCGGTATATGAAAAGATAAAATAGTACGTATCCTATAAATGAACATCAAAATTTAACCTTGGCTGACGTATAAACCTACGAAATCCGTCCTGTGGAATCATTAAAAGAGGTTACGTATTAAATCCGTTGAGAAAAGCGTACCTTTGCGGTCTATTTTCAGCGGTGCTAGGTCGTTCCCACCGTGACGGATAGAAACGAGGCTTTAGAACACACTGAACGATGGTATACGTATCAAGAGTAGAACATTTTAACGCGGCTCACC
>JAAIGE0100612969.1_pt1 | contig 11978 bp, 12 predicted proteins | sample 6487951 | NCBI WGS metagenome assembly JAAIGE01 (sample SAMN13974128, study PRJNA590717) | phyllosphere metagenome | biome: tomato field; feature: multiple bacterial spot infested tomato fields; material: tomato leaves; isolation source: leaves from tomato fields | host: Solanum lycopersicum ... | reverse complement strand
CCGTCGCCCCAGATGTCGACGCCGTCCTCCTTCATGGCGCGCACGAGCAGCGTGCCGGTGACGGCGCGGCCGAGCGGCGTGGTGTTGAAGTAGGTCTTGCCACCCGAGCGGATGTGGAACGCACCGCAGGCGAGGGCGACGAAGCCCTCCTCGACGAGCGCGGTCTTGCAGTCGATGAGACGCGATGCCTCGGCGCCGTACTCGAGCGCGCGACCGGGGATCGACTCGATGTCGTCCTCGTCGTACTGGCCGAGGTCGCCCGTGTAGGTGAAGGGCACCGCGCCCTTGTCGCGCATCCACGCGACGGCGACGGAGGTGTCGAGTCCTCCGGAGAAGGCGATGCCGACGCGCTCGCCGACGGGCAGGGACTGGAGGACCTTGGACATGTCCTCCAGTCTATCGGCGGGCGGCGTGTCGCCTGTCAGAGGTGACGACGCCCCTTCGCCGTGGGAGAGTTACCGGACGGAGGTTCACATGGGTCAGGCAGTCCTGTGGGGCGTGGTCGCGGCGTCACCCCTGTTCCTCGGTGCCGTGCTGGCCCTCGTCCGCTCGTGGCCGCAGCGTCTGCTGGGCATCGTCCTCGGCTTCGGCGCCGGCGCCCTCATGGCATCCATCGCCTTCGAGCTGTGGGAGGAGGGGCTCCAGCGCGCCGGCGCCGTGCCCCTCGTCATCGGCGTGGTGCTCGGTGCCCTGGGCTACTTCATCGCCGACCGCATCCTCGACGCGCGCGCTGCCCGCTCCTCTCAGAAGGGCGCGGGGGCGCCGCTCGCCCTCGGTGCGCTGCTCGACGGCATCCCGGAGCAGCTCGTGCTCGGCATCGGCCTCGCCTCGGGTGAGCCCGTGAGCATCGCGCTCGTGGTGGCGATCGTGGTCTCCAACCTGCCGGAGTCGATCGGCTCCGCGGCCGACCTCCTCGACGGCGGGATGCGGCGTTCACGCGTCCTGCTGCTGTGGGGTGGCATCGCCGTGGTCTGCGCTCTCGCCACGGTCGCCGGCTTCGCTCTCGCGACGGTCACCGGCGATGCGTTCCGCACCGCGGCCGGCGGCTTCGCGGCGGGCGCTCTGCTCGTCATGCTCGTCGACTCGATGGTGCCCGATGCGCAGTCGAAGGCGAAGGAGGCCACCGGTCTCGCCACGGTGCTCGGCTTCGCGCTCGCCGCAGGGCTGTCGCTCGCGAGCTGAGCAGGTGCGGGGCCGGTTCTGGCCATCATTCCGATGTGCCGTCATATAGCTCGATATGGCCTCACATGGAGACAGAGATCTGAGGCCCGGGTGGGAGACTCCTTCCATGCTGAGAGCGACCAGAACGGCCATGAGCCTCGGGGTGGATTTCGGAGGACACCTCCATGATTGAGCTGATCGATGTCTCGAAGATCTACGGCGCGGGCAAGGTGGCGCTGCATCCCACGTCGGTGCGGTTCGGAAAAGGCGAGCTGGTGTGGCTCAGCGGTCGGTCGGGATCGGGCAAGAGCACGCTTCTCGGCATCGCCTCGCTGCTCGTCCTCGAGACCGCAGGGACTGTGATCGTGGACGGCCAGAAGATCGCCCGCGACGATACGACCCGCAACCTCGTGCGCGAACGGCGATTCGGGATCATCCCGCAAGCACCGCGTCTCTTCGCCGAGCTGACGCCGGCGCAGAACGTCATGCTCGCGGCGCCCTCGATCACTCGGGAGGACGCGGAGCGCGCGCTCGGTCTTGTCGGACTCCGTCAGCGAGCGACGCGCAGCGTCAAGACGATGTCAGGGGGCGAGCAGCAACGCGTCTCGATCGCGCGCGCTCTCGCGAAGGACCCTGATGTCCTGTTCGCCGATGAACCGACATCGTCGCTGGACGACGACAACGCGAGCGCGATCTGGGGGATCCTTCGTGAGGCCGTCGACAGCGGCCGGGCCGTCGTCGTCGCTTCGCACGACGCTCGGATCGCCGATCACGCCGACCGCCGCGTGGCGATCGGAGCGGTGTGATGCGGCGTGCGAGTGCGCTGGCGCGCTGGCTGATTCCCAGCCTCATCCGGGCGAACCGGTCTCTCGTGATCCTCTCCGTGCTCGGCATCGCCGTGTTCGGGACCCTCATCCCGCTCGCCTCCGACACCGCGGATTCGGCGGCCACGACGAAGGAGGGCCTCGGTGCCGCCGTGCTGCGCGCGATCATGATCAGTCCGTCGATCGAGTCCGATGCCCAGGGCGGCCTCTTCCATGCTGATGACCTGGCCGACGTGCGGGCGGTCGAGGGAGTGGAGTCGGCCGTCGGGTGGGCTCAGGCAGGTATAGGGGTGTCCTCGGGGTCGACGACCGTCGTCCCGTTCCTGACGTCTCGATTCTCGCCGCTGCAGCCCCCCGTGACCCATGGTCGCGAGCCCGCTGCGGAGGGTGAGATCCTCCTCGCCGAATCCGACCTCGACGAGCTCGGCGCGGACGTCGGCGCCGTCCTGACCGCCCGGCACGATCGCTACGTCTCCGACAACATCAGGGAGGGCGTGACGGTCGAGGTCACGGTGGTCGGCACGTTCGACGACGCCTTCGCCGGTCTCGACGGGGAGGACGTCGCCTACGCTCTGCCGGAGTGGGTCGACAGCATCCGAGCCATCGGGCAGGGTGTGCCGGCGGACGAGATCCAGACCCGACTGGAGTATCTGGACATCTACGCGGTGGTGGACAGCGCCGATCGTCTCCCGGAGGTCGTGGAAGAGCTGCGCAGCCGCGGCTACGCAGCAGGAGCTCTCGGCGCGTTGCTGTCCGCGGTGCAACCGGTCCAGGCCGCGCTGCAGATGGCCAAGGTCGTGTTGGGGGCCCTGCTTGGCGTGTTCCTGCTCGTGGTCGGCGGAGGAGCGGCGGCTGCCCTCGTCGGCGCGAAGCGCGCGGAGATCGGAGTGCTCCGCGCCTTCGGATGGCGGCGCGGCCGTGTGCTGTGGGCGTTCGTGGCGCAGTTCGCCATGCTCGGCGCCGTGATCGCGATCTCCGGCGCGACTCTCAGTGCTCTCGGCGCGGCGCTCCTGGCCCTCGCGTTCCCGACGGGCCTGTTCGGACTGCCCCTGGTCATGGGGATCTCCGCCGACTCGGTCGCCTACTTCTCGGCGCTGCTCCTCATCCCTCCGCTCGCGTTCGCCGCCGCGGCGCTCCTTCCCGCGTTCCGAGCGGCGTCCATCCCGCCGGACGAGGTTCTCCGCGATGTCGGCCGATGACGTCGCGCGGTCCCGTCCGACGCTCACGGCGCGGGAGGTCACGATCGTCGAGCTCTTGGCCTGCGGTCTCTCCAATGCGGAGATCGGAGAGCAGTTGCATCTGGCGGAGGCGACCGTGAAGGCCCACCTCGGTCGGGTCATGGCCAAATGGCAGGTCAGGGATCGGCTTCAGGTGGCGCTGGTGTTCCTCGGACACCTCTGAGCCCCGCTCCGCCCGATCGACCGGATGCCACCGCCCCGATCACGGACCCGCCACGCGTCAGTAGTACCCGGGGTACTCCTTCAGCCTCTCCTCGTACTCCGCCTGGTCCGCCTCACTGAGCACCGCACTCGCGATCACGACGAGCTGGATGCCCTCGAGCGGCTCCCCGGTCCGGGCGTTCTGCGCCTGGCGGGTCCTGAGGAAGTCGCCGGTCGGGTCGTTCGAGAGGTCGAAGATGTTCGTGTACATCCGCAGCGGGTCGGGGTAGTTGTCGGTGTAGTACTCCCAGGTGTGCTGCTTCCGCGGGTCCTCGTCGCCGTACATCTTGGCGATGATGCTCGGGTCGGTGTTCGAGTACTCCCCGTTGAAGGAGTACTGGGAGGGCAGACCGTGTTCGGCGACGACATCGTCGATGAGGTCCATGACCGCCAGCTTGGTGCTGTAGTCGTGGATCGGCTCCGAGGTGGCCCAGGCGACGGTCCGGTACTCGTAGAGCATCGACTCGCCTCCGTATCCGTTGCGCTCGGGGCGCAGATCCTCCTCGCCCACCTGCACCCACTCGTATCCGAACTCCGCCGTGATGCGCGCGCGGATGTCGGCGAAGAGCTCCTCGGACTCCGCCCTCACCTCTTCCAGCGACTGCTGTCGCAGCGCGTTCTGCGGGTCCTCGCCCTTGATCGCGGGATACGCCTCCTCGTGCTTCTGCTGCTCCGTCTTCATGCCGTCGTAACTGCCCGCAGCCGAGGTCTGCAGGGCGCTCATCCCGCCGACGGTGGCGACGTTGAACACGAGGGTGATCACGAGCGCGACGAGTCCGAGGCGCCGTGCACGAGCCGAGAAGAGGGAGCCGATCACGACGGCGACGACGATGAGCTGGAGCGCCAGCATGGTCACGCCGTAGATCACGTCGGTCCCGCCGACGGCGAGCGTGACGAGGAGGATGAGAGCGAACAGGATGCCGACGATCAGCGCGGTCCACCCCAGGGCGTTCGCGGGGCGACGCTCGTCGGTCCCGGGGGCGGAAGCGCCGACGGCCTCTCCTGTTCCCTGACCGGGCACCGGCCCGCGGGGTGCGGGGGCTCCCGGCTGCACGACCTGGTCCCACTGCTGACGCCGGGCATTGCGGTAGCCGCCCGGCGGGGGCACGGGCGGCGCGCCCTCGGTGCCCGCGATGTACCGCGCGCGCTGCTTCTCGTGGTCCATCACCATGGCTTGTCCGTTCCCGGGCTGCCGCCGCCGTCGTCGCCCTGCTGCTGGTCTCGCTCCTGAGTGCCCTGCTCCAGCTGCTCCTTGAGGTCGTCGAGCTGGTCGCCCGTCGGGCCGTCCTGCTGCTCCTCCTGCGGCTGCTCCTCCTGCGGCTGCTGCTCCTGCTGCTTCTGCTGGAGTCGGTCCTCGAGTCCTTCGCGGCTCTCCTGCATGTCGCGGCTGGGATCCGACGACTGCTGCTGCGCTTCCTCGCTGTCGCACTCGGCGGGCATATCGGTGGTGACCACGAGCGCTTCGCCGTAGAGCTCCGCTGCCGCCGCGCCGTCGCCGTCGGCGCGCGCCGCATCCCCCATCCGCTCCAGAACGAGGGCGAGGTTGATGCGCACGCCGCAGACCTCGAGCCCGGTCGCGAGGTCGAGCGCCTTCTCGAGCTCGTCGCGCGCCTCCGGCAGCCGCTCCGCACCGGCGAGAGCGGTGCCGACGTTGAAGGGGGCCTTGTACGGCTCGAACCAGTTCAGGAACTCCTGGCCCCGCGCCGCCGCCTCGGAACCCGCGTAGTCGTCGGTCACGTAGGCGGTGATCGCCTGGTGGGCGAAGGCGTACATGCTCAACAGCTTTCCGACGAAGAGCAGGGCGGCGAGCGTGAGCGGGAGGGTGCCGATGGCGATCCAGCGGCGGATGCGACGGCGTCGCCGGTTCGAGGCGATCAGTGCCGCCGCAGAAGCGGAGCGGACGTCGTGGTCGGTCTGTACGGCGGTCATGCCTGCCCTCCCTCTCTCGTCCGAGGTGTCCGGAGGTGTCGGAGACGGGCGATGAGCATCGCGGCCCTGGTCAGCTCCACCGCAAGCAGGGCGACGATCACCAGCGCGGCGACCCAGTACAGCTCGACGACGGAGCCGACCTCGCCGGACTCGGAGTAGTCGGTCGTGGTCGAGGGGGCTTCGGGGAGTGTCGGCGCGACTCCCGCCTCACGGTGCTCGTACTCGACGCCCAGCTGCTCGGCGACGCCCTGCAGGTTCTGCTCGTCGATCACGGAGAGGGCGTTCTCTCCCTCGTACTCGATGTACCCGCCGTCCGATCCGTCGACCGAGCCGGTGGTGAGCTTCATGGGCCCGCCCTCGGCGGTGCCGTAGCCGAACACCGCCCCGGAGTCGGTGAGGTCCGCGCTCGCGCCGAACGACTCCGGCTCGGAGGGGACGGTCTGCTCCCCGTCGCCGAAGTAGAACACCATGCGCGAGCGGTCGGGCGAGCCCTCGGCCGCGCCCGAGAGGGTCTGCTCGAGAAGCGGAGCGGCGATGCCGATCGAGCTGCCTCGGGACTGGCTCGTGACCTCCGGACGCAGCACGTCGAGGGAGGAGATGAGCGAGGTCGTGTCGGTCGTCATGGGCATCCGCAGATCGGCGGTCGCCCCGAAGGTGATCAGCGCGAAGCGCGCCCCCGGGTACTGCTCCACGATCGCCTGCACGTCGTCGCGCACCCCGTCGAGGCGCGGGCGGTCGTCGTCCCAGTCCTCGGCGACGATGCTGGCGGTGGTGTCGACGACGAGCACGATGTCCGTGTCGGTCGCGAGGGTCTGCGTCGCCCCGCCCGGGATGCCGGGTCGCAGCAGCATGACGAAGCAGGCGATCACCAGCGCGAGGCGCAGCGCCCACATCGTGCGATGTTCCCTGAGGGATCCGGAGCCGGTGGACGGTGCGCGAACGAGCGCGAGCACGACGATCGCGGCCACCGGAGCGACGATCAGCAGCAGCAGGAAGACGTTGAGGACGGGCTGGAAGATCACAGTCTCACCCGCCAGAGGACGACGATGAAGGCCGCGGCTGTGACCATCAGCACGACGATCCAGAGGTTCGGCGTGTCCGTCCAGACGACCTGAGCCTGTCCGCGCAGCTCGGTGGCCTCCTGCTCCTGCACCTGCGACACGATGTCGGCGACCGTCGTCGTGTCCCGCAGTCCGTAGGCCGCCCCTCCGGTGGCCTCGGCGGCCTCGGTCAGCTCGGCGCTCACGTCGGCGTCCTTGCCCTCGACGGGGTTGAGGGAGAAGACGCGCACGCCGACGGATCTCGCATAGGCGGCCGCCTCGGGAAGCGAGACGATGGAGGCGCCGTTGACCTCGTTGTCCGTGGCGAAGATGATCGACCGCGACCGTTCGTCGTCGGGGTGGTCGAAGGCCATCGCGCAGGCCGCGAGCCCGTCGCCGATGAGGGAGGCGCCGCTGCCGTTCAGCGTGCCGACCCAGTGCTCGGGCACCTGCTCACCGAAGTCGAAGCTCTCCCGGATGCTGCGCAGATGCTCGCGCACGAACTCGTAGTCGTCGGTGAGGGGGAACACCTGCACGGGCGAGCTGTTGAAGATCGTGAGGCCGATCCGCTCGCCCTGGAAGTCCTCGAGCAGACTCTCGAAGACCTCGATCACCTCGACGTCGACCTCGCTCATCGAGCCGGAGACGTCGAGGCAGAGCATGATGTCGCGGCTGGTGTCGACCGGCTGCACCGTCTGCGATGACAGGGGCCGGGCTGCCACGACCCCGGCCGCCAGCGCGGCGACGACGCCGATGGCCAGCAGACCGGAGAGAGCGACCATGCGACGCGTCAGCGCGGAGCGGAAGGTGGGCAGCGCCCTGAGCCGTTCGGCGCGCGCGACCCGTGCCCTGTCGTGCTCCGCCGACCGGCCTCTGCGGCGGAGTCCGAGGACGACGCCGACGACGATCGCCGCGACGACGACGCCCACCGCGACGAGGATGAGCCATCCGTTCGCTAGTGCCATGTGCGCACCACCGTTCTGGCGGCTTCGGCGCCGGCGAGCGGATCGATGGCCGGCCCCTGCCGGAAGATGCTCGGGTAGTAGTGGCGTTGCAGGGCGTCGATGAGCGCCGGGTGGACTCCGCGTGACCGCAGGTCGTCGAGAGCGAGCACCGGGGCCTCGAGTCCGCTGTACTCGTTCACGAATGTGCGCACCACGCGGCTCAGCTCGAGATTCGCCTGCCGCGCCGACACCGCACGGGCACGATAGTCGTCCTCGATGCCCTGGATCGTGTCGAGGTACTCCACCCGCAGCTGAGAAAGGACGTCGACGGTGTGCACGACCGGTCCTCCGGACGTGGTGGGGGACGACCCGGCATCGCGTCGCGGCCGCGTCAGCAGGACGACCACCCAGGCGGCCAGGATGAGCAGCAGGAGGATGCCGATCGCGAGCAGCATCCAGCCCCAGCCGTACTGCGCCGGCGGGTAGAGCTCGTCAGACCCGGACATTCGACCTCCGGTTGAGCATGTCGAGGAGGCGGGGGACGGCGTCGTCCTGGCCGGAGATCACGCCGTGACTGATCTCCATTCGCTTCAGCACCTCCGCGAGGTGCGCGGCGTCCGCCTCGGTCTTCGCGGTCAGCTCCCGCACGATCGCGATGTCCCCCTGCACGAAGTCGGGCACCTCCCAGCGGGAGTCGACGTCCGTGCGGATCGCGGCGGTGGTGTGGTCGAGCACGGGGTCGGCGTCGCGCAGGGTGAGCCAGAGCACGTCGTGCTGCACGCGCAGCCGTCGCAGCATCCGCTCGGTCTCGTCGGTGACCGGTGCCTCGTCGGTCACGACCACGACGATCATCCGGCGCGAGATCGTCCGGGTGACGTACGACAGCAGCGCGTCGCGATCGCTCGCGGCGGTGCTCGTGTCGATGGCGTCGTCCACGGTGCGCAGCGCGTGCTCGAGGGCGCCCTCGCTGCGTCCGGGCGCCCGGCGGCGCACCCGATCGGCGTCGCCGTAGACGAGCGAGAAGTCGTCGCCGTGGCGGAGCGCCAGCACGCCCAGCACCCCGGTGGCGAGGATCGCGAGGTCCTTCTTCGACGACTCGTCGTGCGCGAGCGCGGTCATCGACCGCCCCGTGTCGACGACGAAGAGCACGGTGTGCATCCGTGTGGCCCGGTGGCGCTTGACGAGCGGTGCGCCGAGTCGTGCCGTCGCGCGCCAGTCGATGTCGCGCACCTGATCGCCGTACTCGTACTTGCGCAGGTCCTCGAAGTCCATGCTGCGCCCGTGGAGCAGCGATGCGTACGCGCCGTCGAGCGCGTGGAGGGACTTGCGCGACGACTGGATGAAGAGCTTGCTCTTCACCTGCGTGATCAGGCTGGGCATGGTGTCGTCAGGGGGTCGGGACGGAGGAGAAGATCTGGTCGATGATCTCCTCGCTGCGGATGCCCTCGGCATCGGCCTCGAACGTGAGCAGCACGCGGTGGCGCAGCACGAGGTGTCGCAGCGCCCGGATGTCCTCCGGCAGCACGTGCGCGCGACCGTTGAGCAGGGCCAGCGCACGGGACGCCTGCAGGAACGCGATGCTCGCCCGCGGGCTCGCGCCGTACTTGATGTAGCGGGCGCGCTCCTCGCCGATGTACGGGGCCGGATTCCGGGTGACGTATGCGATCGACACGATGTAGTTGCGGATGGCGGGGTCGACGTAGATGCGGCTCGCGACGTCCTGCAGCATGCGCACGTCGTCGAGGGTGATGGCACTCGATACGTGACGGTCGGGGTCGAGCACGCCCGAGTCGATGCGCCCGAGGATCTCGAACTCCTCGGCGGGGCTCGGGTACTCGACGATCTCCTTCAGCAGGAACCGGTCCATCTGCGCCTCGGGCAGCTCGTACGTGCCCTCCTGCTCGATGGGGTTCTGCGTCGCGATCACGAGGAACGGCTCCGGCAGGTGGTGGATCTCGCCGCCGATCGTCGTCTGGTGCTCCTGCATCGCCTCGAGCATCGCGCTCTGCGTCTTCGCGCTGGAGCGGTTGATCTCGTCGAGCAGCACGAAGTTGGCGTGCACGGGACCGAGCACGGTGCGGAACGAGCCGGTCGCCGCGTCGTAGATCTGGTTGCCGGTGATGTCGCTGGGGAGGAGATCCGGCGTGCACTGGATGCGCTTGAACTGCGCCTTCACGGTGTCGGCCAGCGTGCTCGCCGCGGTCGTCTTCGCCAGGCCGGGCACGCTCTCGAGGAGGATGTGGCCGCCGGCGATGAGCGAGATGAGCAGGCTCATGCGCAGGCGCTCCTGGCCGACCATCTTGGCGGAGTACGCGTCGGAGACCGTCTTCAGCACTTCGCCGGCGCGGCGGAGCTCGGCATCCGTCGGCGCTTCGCCGCTCTTCGGTGCCGGCGAGACCGCGGGGCTCGCATCGGCGCGCATGGCCGGCGCGGGCGGCGCAGGCGGCACGGACGTGCCGCCGGTCTGTGCAGGGAACGGTTGACTCATGAGTGTCTCCTCGCTGGCGCGGGGAGGCGCGTCACGCAGACCCCCCCGGGAACAGCGTAACGGCCGCGTCGCCGCCCCACCCAGACGACGAGGGCCGCGACGCCGATGATCGCGACCGCGATGCCGAGGATGTACATCGCGACGCCGAGGTACTCGCCGGGCACCCGGTGCGGGTTGAGGAACGGGTACGGGTACCACCAGGCCTCGCCGGTGGCGGGAGCGACGATGAGGTTCGCGCGGATCATCGTGTAGACGGCCCAGACGATCGGGAAGATCGCGGCGATGAACACCGTGCTCCACGGCAGCGCGCGGCGGCGGGGAGCGAAGAGCACGTCGAGCAGCAGGAACAGCGGGATGACGACGTGCAGCACCTCGTTCGACCAGCCGACGGTCGACCCCTGAGGGAGGGGGAAACCGCGCAGCAGGGTGTTGTAGACGATGCCGGTGACGATCATGTAGGTGCTGGCGCACACGAGGAGCACGGCGAACCAGCGGGGTTCGCGCTCGTCGTCGTCGCCGCGGTGGCGGAGCGCCCAGACGGCACCGATCGCGAGCACGACGGCGGCGAGCACGTTCGAGTCGATCGTGAAGAAACTGAAGAAGTTCCACCACACCGTCGGCAGGTGGCTTCCCCACGGGGTCGGGTCCGTCGTGGCGATCTGCACCGTGAGTGCGAGCTGCGCGACGATCGCCGCCACTCCGAGAGCCGCCGCGGCGAGTCGTGCGCAGGGCCACCAGGTCGTCATGTTCGCCTCCGCGCACACCTTATCGCCCGCGGAGCCGGCGGTGCCGTCGCCGACACGGGGCGGAAACAGGGCTTCGATAGGATGGAGCCGCCCGACAAGGGCCAGCTCATCAGCCGGTGCGAACCCGGCGGAAGCAAGGGGGATACCCATGCCAGGAATCGTTATCGTCGGCGTCCAGTGGGGCGACGAGGGCAAGGGCAAGGCGACAGACCTGCTCGGCGAGCGCACCGATTGGGTCGTGAAGTTCAACGGCGGCAACAACGCCGGTCACACGGTCGTGGTCGGCAATGAGAAGTACGCCCTGCACCTGCTGCCATCCGGCATCCTCTCGCCCGGGGTGACCCCGGTGATCGGCAACGGCGTGGTGATCGACCTGGAGGTGCTCTTCAGCGAGCTCGAGGCGCTCGGCGCCCGCGGCATCGACGTGTCGCGTCTCAAGGTGAGCGCCAATGCGCACATCATCACTCAGTACCACCGCACGCTCGACAAGGTCACCGAGCGCTTCCTCGGCAAGCGCAACATCGGCACCACAGGCCGCGGCATCGGCCCGGCATACGCCGACAAGATCAACCGCGTGGGGATCCGCGTGCAGGACCTCTTCGACGAGAACATCCTCCGCCAGAAGGTCGAAGGCGCGCTCGACCAGAAGAACCACCTCCTCGTGAAGGTGTTCAACCGTCGGGCGGTGACCGTCGACGAGATCGTCGAGGAGCTGCTGGAGTACGCCGAGCGTCTGCGTCCGATGGTCGCCGACACGGGCCACCTCATCGCCGAGGCGCTCGACCGCGGCGAGGTCGTCGTCTTCGAGGGTGGTCAGGCGACCATGCTCGACATCGACCACGGCACCTACCCGTTCGTGACGTCGTCGACCGCCACGGCGGCGGGCGCGGCATCCGGCTCGGGTGTCGGCCCCGGCGCCCTCGACCGCATCGTCGGGATCGTCAAGGCCTACACGACCCGCGTCGGATCGGGTCCCTTCGCCACCGAGCTCTTCGACGAGCAGGGCGAGTGGCTGCGGTCGCGGGGCTTCGAGTTCGGCACGACCACGGGCCGTCCGCGTCGGGTCGGCTGGTACGACGCCCCGATCACGCGCTACGCGACCCGCGTCAACGGCATCACCGACCTCGTGCTCACCAAGCTCGACATCCTCACCGGTCTTGATCAGATCCCGGTGTGCGTCGCGTACGACGTCGACGGCGAGCGATTCGACGAGGTCCCCGTCAACCAGACCGACTTCCACCACGCCACCCCGATCCTCGAGTACTTCCCCGGCTGGTCCGAGGACATCTCGACGGCTCGCACGTTCGACGATCTCCCCACCGCGGCTCAGGAGTACGTGCTGGCGCTCGAGAAGATGAGCGGCACGCGCATCTCGGTGATCGGTGTCGGGCCCGCCCGCGACGCCGT
>JAAIGE0100598489.1_pt1 | contig 11981 bp, 10 predicted proteins | sample 6487951 | NCBI WGS metagenome assembly JAAIGE01 (sample SAMN13974128, study PRJNA590717) | phyllosphere metagenome | biome: tomato field; feature: multiple bacterial spot infested tomato fields; material: tomato leaves; isolation source: leaves from tomato fields | host: Solanum lycopersicum ... | reverse complement strand
CCACGAAAGCGCCGTCCAGCGAGGGATCGGCAATCGTCTCCGCTATAGCCATGATGATCGCGTCATCATCTGCCGCTTGGCCTGCAATTCTTACGGCCAGAACATTGACCATCAACTGCTGCATCGCTTCGTAACGCGCAAATGGATCGTCCTCGTGACTTGACAAGAATGCGAGATCAGCTTGACTGCGATTTGTCTCCACGACGACCGGAGCTGAAAATCCGCGATTGATCGACAGAACGGGCTTTGTCGGAAACTCCTTGAACTGCAAGGTATGTTGCACATCCGTCAAAAGGACCAGTTCCTCGCCGCGATGCGTTCCGCTTTCCTGATCGAACAGTGCGATCCGTAATGGGATTGCCATCGGTGCCTTGTCGGGCTGTCCAGGCGTCGGGGAGAGGCTCTGCTCCAACCGCAACTCGGCTGTAGCGGTGTTACTGTCATGGGTCATAACCGCACGCACGCGTGGCGTGCCCGCCTGTTCGTACCATCGACGAAACTGGGTGAGGTCGATACCGCCTCCATCCTCCATCGCGCGGACGAAATCCTCGCACGTTGCAGCCTGACCATCATGGCGTTCGAAATAGAGATCTGTCGCCACGCGGAAACGCTCCGGTCCGAGCATGAGGGCAATCATGCGGATCAGCTCCGCGCCCTTGTTATAAATTGTAGCCGTATAGAAGTTGCTGATTTCCATATAGGATTCGGGACGAACCGGATGGGCGAGCGGCCCGGCATCTTCCTGAAACTGCGCAGCACGAAGCACGCGCACGTCCTCGATCCGTTTGACCGCAGGACTTCCCATGTCAGCGGAAAAGCTTTGGTCGCGGAAAACCGTGAAGCCTTCTTTCAGGCTCAGCTGAAACCAGTCCCGACAGGTCACGCGATTGCCTGACCAGTTATGGAAATATTCATGCGCGACAACGGCTTCGATCGCGTCGTAATCGGCATCCGTCGCAGTCTCGGGATCGGCGAGAATATAGCGTGAATTGAATATGTTGAGACCCTTATTCTCCATCGCGCCGAAGTTGAAATCAGCTACGGCAACGATGTTGAACACATCCAGATCATATTCGCGGCCATAGACCTGTTCATCCCAGGCCATGGCGTTCTTCAGCGCTTGCATCGCGTGCGCTGTGCGGGGTAAGTCAGCTTCTCTCACCCAAATACCAAGCGAGACATCCCTTCCGCTCGCAGTCGTGAACCGATCGCGGTTGCACGCGAGATCGCCCGCCACCAATGCAAAAAGATAGGATGGCTTGGAATATGGATCATTCCAGTCCGCCCAATGTCGCCCGTCAGCCAGATCACCTTGCGCAACTGGATCGCCATTGGCCAGCAAGATGGGATATCGATGTTTATCTGCCGTCATCCTGACGCTGTATCGCGACAATATATCGGGCCGATCGGGGAAGAAGGTGATCCGCCGAAATCCTTCGGCCTCGCACTGGGTACAAAGCAGACCGCTGCTCGCATACAGCCCCATGAGTTGGCTGTTCTGCTCTGGACTGAGTTCGACGATCGTTTCGACAACGTGGGCTGATGTTGAAAGGGCAAGAACCAGCGCCCCTCCCTCCAATACCCAATTGTCGGAAGTAAGAACCTCGCCATCGACGATGACCTGAAGCGGGACTAGGCTCTCTCCATCAAGCCGGAGCGGGCGATCATGATCACCGTTCCGCTCGACCGTGAGCCGGCACGTGACTCGCGTCAGGGCTGGATCAAGATCAAACTCCAAACTTATGTCCGGGATCAGCCAGTCCGGCGCGCGGTAATCCTCCCGACGAATGATCGTGGGAGCCAGCAGAGTTGAAGATCGGATATCAGCCATGTGCTCGTTTTAAGCGCATGGCCGGGAAAGGCCAGATGATGCTGATTAAAAACTGTTAGATGCGTTCGCCCGACAGGCGCTGGCACAGCATATCCAGCTGATCGAGCGTCGAATAACGCAGCGACAGAACGCCGCTCCCGCCGTCGTCGCGTATCTCGACCTTCAGTCCCAATATGTCCGCAAGATGCTCTTCGAGCGCCAAGATATCGGGATCACGTATTGCATCGGTCTGTCTGGACTTCCTTTGGACCGCCGCGTCCTGACCAGTCCGCACGCGGCGGACAAGCTGCTCCGTATCGCGAACGGAAAGTCCTTTGTCCTCTACCTGCCGCGCAAGTTTCTCACATTCTGGCGCGCCGATCAAAGCGCGTGCATGACCCATGCTTAGCTTCTGCTCGATTACCTGCTGTTGAACAGAACGCGGCAGCTCAAGCAATCGCATCAGATTAGCTACATGACTGCGCGACTTACCAACGATCCGGCCGAGCGCCTCCTGACTGTGATTGAAATCGGCGATCAGTTTGCGATAGGCTTCCGCCTCTTCGATCGGATTGAGATCCTCACGCTGAATATTTTCGATCAGCGCGATTTCGAGCGTTTCCTGCTCGTCGAAGTCGCGGACGATTGCAGGGATTCGGTGCATCTGCGCGCGTTGCGCAGCACGCCACCGGCGCTCGCCTGCTACGATCTGGAAACCGCCACCGTGCGGACGAACGATGATCGGTTGGATAACGCCCCGCTTGGCGATGCTGTCCGCAAGTTCCTGAAGCGCGCCCTCATCGAAATGGCGGCGCGGCTGTTCGGGGTGCGGATGGATCAGCGCAACTTCAATGCTTTGCACGGCTTTTCCGTTCGCCGGCAAATCCGACACAAGCGATGCGACCGGTTCTTCCCGAGAAACCTCGCCGAGAAGCGCCGACAATCCCCTGCCTAATCCGTGCGGGCGTTTTGCCACTTTCAGCTTCTCCGTCGCGTCTTCGCTCATGCCGCAACATCCTGTCGAGGCAGGCGGGCAATCAATTCACGTGCCAAACGCATATATGCCTCTGATCCCGAACAGCGAAAATCATAGATGAGCGCAGGAACACCGTGACTGGGCGCTTCTGACAAACGGACGTTCCGGGGAATAACGGTCGTGAACACAAGATCGCCCAAGCAAGCACGAACATCATCTGCCACTTGGTCTGTCAGCCGGTTCCGCCGATCATACATAGTGAGCGCCACGCCCATGATGGAGAGTCCAGGGTTGAACCTGCCCCTGATCCGCTCGACGGTTTGCAGCAGTTGCGACAGACCTTCCAGCGCAAAAAATTCGCATTGCAGCGGGACGAGAAGCGATTGCGCGGCGACCATCGCATTGATGGTGAGTAACCCCAAAGATGGAGGGCAATCGATGAGGCAGATATCCCACTTCGCGGAAATGGTTTCGGACAAGACGCGCTCAAGTCGGTGCGTCCGCTCCTCATATTCGATCAGTTCGATCTCTGCACCGCTCAGATCCTGCGTCGCAGGAACAATGTCGAGCTTGGGAACGCGGGTCGCGACGACGGCGTCTTCCAGTGCGCAGTTTCCGACCAACAAGTCATAGCTGGACCGCTCACGATCGGCGCTTGCAACGCCAAGGCCCGTCGACGCATTACCCTGCGGATCGAGATCGACAAGCAGTACGCGGAGACCCGTGGCTGCCAATCCTGTCGCCAAGTTGATCGCGGTGGTGGTCTTTCCAACTCCGCCCTTCTGATTCGCGATGGCGATGCGGATCATACGCTCTGCTTCCTCTTTGCGGCTGGCTTGACCGACCGGGCTATGACGATGGCGCTATCCGCATCAGTCACGCTTGGTTCCACGTGAAACACAGCTTGCCATGAGGACTTCACAAGCTCCAGTTCATTTTGCGCATTTCGTCCCTTTGGAAGCACCCATAGACTCTTTTCGTCAGAAAGATGATGTGCCGACTGAAAGAGTTTGGGCAAAGGCGCGTAAGCGCGGGCGCTAATCACCGCCGCTGCCTGACGCGGAACAGCTTCAACCTTGCCGCCAAACACGCGAGCCTTCGGCAATCCCAACTCCGCGATGATTGACGTCAGAAAATCGATGCGCTTCCGCCGAACCTCGACCAGAAGGGTTGGCCAGGATGATAGGCAGGCAATGACGATACCAGGTAAGCCGGCACCGGCTCCCAAATCGATCCAAGAACCGTCGCCGGGATCCGGCGCAAAATTTAGCAACTGGGCGCTGTCAACGATATGCCGCGCCCAGATATGATGCCGGGTTGATTCTGCGATGAGATTTTGCGCCGTCATCTCCCGTAGAAGGATTTCGACGAACTTTTCCAACTTATCCCATGTTCCACGTGGAACATCAAAATTTGCTGCAAGCCAGACCCTCGCCTCGTCTTCCGTCATGCCGCCTTGCGCCGACTATGAACCAGGATCGCAGCAATAGCAGCAGGCGTGATACCGCGTATTCGCGCTGCTGCCGCCAAAGTTTCGGGTCGCGCGATTTCTAGTCGCTCTACCATCTCGGACGATAGCCCACCTATGCCTCGATAGTTTAGGTCATCAGGTAACATAACACGTTCGTCGCGCTTGAATGCGGCAACTTCTGCCTCCTGCCTTTCGAGATAAGGCGCGTAATGAGCGTCCTCTAAAATCTCGGCCCTTAGATCGTTTGCAACGTTCAACAATTCAGGACAAAGCTGGTAGAGCAGGTCGCGGGCTACCTCTGGAAAGCGCGCCCATTCCGCCAATGTCCGGAGCGCACCGTCTTGCCCTACATTCGCACCAACCTTGAGCATGGCGCTCGCCGAGACGACCCGCGACAATCCTTCCTCGACCATCGCTCTGCCCGTGCGACGCACCTGCAGGCGCTGCGCTCGCTCCGCACTGATCAGCCGATGCGTAATACCAATATCGCCTAACCGGGTTTCCGCGTTATCGGCCCGAAGTCGAAGGCGATACTCCGCCCTCGCGGTCAACATCCGATACGGTTCGGTCACGCCCTGCAGCGTCAAATCATCGATCATGACGCCTATATAACTGCTCGCCCGGTCAAGGATGACCGGAGCCTGCTTGCCAACAAGAGCCGCAGCGTTAGCACCGGCGATCAAACCCTGAGCGGCAGCCTCCTCATATCCTGTCGTGCCATTGATCTGACCCGCGCAAAATAATCCGGGCACAGCGCGGACTTGCAAACTGGCGTCCAGGCTGCGCGGGTCGACATGGTCATACTCGACAGCATAGCCCGCCACCGTAATCGTTACATTTTCCAGCCCGTGCATCGATCGCACCATGGCGGTCTGAACATCGACAGGCAGGGACGTGCTGATCCCATTCGGGTAAACCAGAGGGCTACCCAGTCCTTCCGGTTCAAGAAAAACCTGGTGACCGTCGCGATCACCAAAGCGATGAATCTTGTCTTCAATAGACGGGCAATAGCGAGGACCGCGCCCCTCGATCGCACCAGAGAATAACGGGGATCGGTCCAGTGCGTTACGGATGATGGCGTGCGTGCTCTCGTTGGTTCTGGTGATTGCACAGGCTAGCTGCGGCAGCAGCCGTCGATCCGTCATGGGCGACATCGTCCAATGCTGATCGTCAGATGCTTGCGCGTCTAGTGCGGCCCAGTCGATTGTACGTCCGTCCAAACGCGGCGGCGTGCCGGTCTTCAGCCGTGCAATCGGCAGATTCATAGCCCGGAGTTGACGTCCAAGTGCTGATGCCGCGCGTTCACCGATCCGGCCGCCTTCCTCTCTGACGTCGCCCCGGAACATCCTTGCGCTCAAGAACGTGCCTGTCGCGAGTACTATCGAGCCCGTCTTTATGACATTGCCGTCAGCAAGAGCGACGCCCTGAACAACATTGTCCTCTCCGCAGACAAGCCTCTCGACCTCGCCCTCGATGATGTCCAAATTGCCCGGAGCCGCAAGCATATCTTGAATCGCTGAGCGATAGCGTGAGCGGTCCGCCTGCACGCGCGGCCCTTGTACTGCCGCGCCCTTGCTGCTGTTCAGCATCCGATAGTGGATTGCCGCCGCATCTGAGGCTCGACCGATCAGCCCATCCAGCGCATCAACCTCACGAACAAGATGTCCTTTCCCCAATCCGCCTATCGCAGGATTGCAGGACATGGCTCCCACCGTGTCGCGATCGAAGGTTATCAGTGCGACCTGCGCGCCCTTGCGCGCCGCTGCCGCCGCCGCTTCACATCCGGCATGGCCGCCGCCGACCACGATCACGTCGTAACTTTTCCGCATGGCCCCCCTTAACAGAAGGCGGGCCAACCCGTCAAAAATGTTCCACGTGGAACAAGTTATTTTCCGATGCAGAAGCCTGAGAAAAGCCGGTCGAGCATGTCTTCCGTTCCAGCCCTGCCGGACAATGTGTCGATCGCCCGCCGACAAAGACGCAACTCCTCAGCGATTACCATCAAATCCGCCGATCGCGTCGCGGTCACAAGATGGTGCGCAACCAGTCTAACTCCTTCCTTTTGCCGCGCGTGAAGCGCGACCTCCCCTTCGCCCGGAAGAAGCGAACATGCCCTCTCGGTCAGGATCGCCATCAATTCGGCTACCCCCGCTCCTGTGACTGCGGACACGGACAACCCTGGCCTTTGTGCATTGATATGTCGGTCAGCCTGCGCAGCGATCAGCACGGCGTCCTCACGTGGAAGGTCATTTCGGTCGCCTAGCCACAGAACGATGTCCGCAGCATCCACTGCTGCCCTTGCGCGATCGATCCCGACGGCTTCAATTACATCGTTTGTTTCGTTCCGCAGACCAGCTGTGTCCGTGAACAGATAGACCGCACCGTTAATCGCGGCGGGAACTTCAATCCGATCCCGCGTCGTTCCAGCAATCTCCGACACGATCGCCGCATCTCGCCCTACAAGCGCATTGAGAAGCGTGGATTTTCCAGCGTTAGGGGGACCGGCCAGCACTACTCGGATACCGTCCCGCAGTCGTTCCGCAGATGGCATCGCCAAGGTCGCCGTCACGTCATTCAGCACGTCTTCAATGCCTGACCTTATGTCATCTTCGATACTTTCGCCCGGAACGTCATCCTCGTCAGAAAAGTCGAGTGCGGCCTCAGCAAGCGCCGAAAGGTTTAGGACTGCGTCCCCCCAACCCGCTACTTTCCGCGAGAAATGACCCTCCGTCATCAGCAGCGCCGCGCGACGTTGCGATTGGGTCTCGGATGCCAGAAGGTCGGACAATCCCTCGACGGCGTTCAGGTCGAGGTGCCCGTTCTCGAACGCCCGACGCGTGAATTCACCTGCTTCGGCTCTTCTCATCGCTGGAAGCGTCGCCAGAGCGTCTTCGACTGCTGTAACGACGGCTCTTCCGCCATGGCAATGCAGCTCGACCATGTCCTCGCCAGTCACGGATGCCGGTCCGGGAAGCCAGAGAACGAGAGCCCGGTCCAACGGCTCGCCGGTATCCGGCTCGGTCAGAAGCGCAAGCGACGCCTGCCGCGGCAGAGGTACACGGCCAGCCAATTGTTCAAGCGCTGATCGAGCGCCTGGACCGCTGATCCTGATGACCGCAATGCCCGCTGGCGGCGATCCGCTCGATAACGCAAAAATCGTATCGGACACGCGACCTAGCCATTATCCTTCGATACGCGCTCGCTCGATCCGCCCATTCCGGCCATCCCCAGATCCATCATTTGCCGAAACATGCGGACACCGGCATCGCCCAGGGGCGAAAAGCTGCGGAACAGGGTTTCCATTTGCTCGACATTTCCTACTCCGTCGAAACTGTCCAGCATGACCTTGATATATTTGTCATGAATAGGCGTCACATCGGGCAGACCAAGAAAAGCGCGCGCCTCGGCGGGTGTGCAATCCACATCGACGGTTACCTTCATTATCCCGGCCTTTCGCTTTCGTTACTGCCGACCATGCGGCCACTTTTCGCGACACGGAGGATAACCAGGCGATTTCCTGGTTGCCTCGCGCAGATGCCTCTCCAATATGCGAGAATAGACCGCCGATAAAGGATGCATTTATGGCCGGATTTGCCACGATCAACACATTGGATGGCGATGCGACGTTCGAAGCATATATTGCGGAGCCGGACGGGACACCGCGCGCTGCCATCGTCGTCATTCAGGAAATCTTCGGTGTAAACGATGGCATTCGTCGAAAATGCGAAGCGCTGGCGGAAGCCGGCTATCTCGCTGTCGCACCCGATCTGTTTTGGCGTCTTAGCCCCCATATCGAACTCGATCCCGACGTCCCGGAGCAGATGCAGGAGGCGCTCAGCTACATGGATCAGTTCGACCAGGATCTCGCGATCAAGGATATCGAAGCGACTATCAAGGCGACGCGCGCCCGATTGTCCGCTGATCAGAAGGTCGGTCTGGTCGGCTACTGCCTGGGCGGGCGGCTTGCCTTCATGGCGGCCTGCCGGACCGATGGCGACGCTTTCATTGGCTATTATGCCGTCGGTGTGGACGGTTTGCTCAGGGAACAACATGCGATCGGCAAGCCGGTGCTACTCCATATCCCCACGAATGACGGTTTCGTCCCGCCCGCAACGCAACAGGCCATGCATGAAGGGCTGGCCGACAACCCGCATGTCACGCTTTTCGATTATGAAGGGCTGGACCATGGGTTTGCTACGGAATTTGGCGCGCGCCGGAACGAAGTAGGTGCGCAACTGGCAGACCGCCGCACGGCGGAATTTTTCGCGCGGGCACTTGCATGACGACGGCTTGGCGCATGGTGGCCCGCAGCCATGGCGGGCCGGACGTCATCGTACGGGAAAGCTTTGACCCCGGCGATCCCACTGCCGATGAGGTTCTGATCGAACAGGAAGCGGTCGGCCTCAACTTCATCGACACCTATTATCGCAGCGGACTGTACGAAGCCCCCCTTCCCGTCACCCTAGGATCGGAAAGCGTCGGTCGCGTCGTCGCAATCGGCAACGGTGTACAGGGCTTTGCGATCGGCGACCGGGTGGGGGTGGGCTGCGCGACTGGACTGGGCGCCTATGCGAGCCATCGGGTCGTACCTGCTGAGCGCTTGATCCGCATACCGGACGATATCGCGTCAGAGGATGCTGCTGCGATGATGCTCAAGGGCATGACCGCGTGCTATCTGGCGGAAGATATTGCGCCCCTTCAGGCCGGCCAAGTCGCGCTCGTCCATGCCGCTGCAGGGGGCGTTGGGTCCATCCTTGTGCCGTGGCTGCGTGATCGCGGCATCATCGTGATCGCGCATAGTGGATCGTCAGCCAAAGCGGCTCAGGTCGATGCCGACCATAGCCTCCATTGCGCATTTGACGATCTCGCTGAGAGAGTCCGCGAACTGACGAATGGGATGGGAGTCGATATCGTCTATGACGGTGTCGGCAAAGGCAGCTGGACCGCGTCGCTGGCAAGCCTTCGGAGACGTGGCCTTTTAGTCAGTTACGGCAACGCGTCGGGCGCTGTGCCACCCATTAGTCTGCTCGACTTGAGTAAAAATGGCTCGCTCTACGTCACACGTCCGACGTTGGGCGACTATATTGCGACGCCGGAAGCTTTGGCACATACCGCGACCCGGCTGTTCGACCGGATGCAGCGTGGCATCATCAAATCGCAGATCGGCCAGCGCTTTCCCTTGAATCAGGCGGCAGACGCACACCGGGCATTGGAAGCGCGGCAAACGACAGGTGCGACAATATTTACGCTTTAGTGGCTGTACGGTTCAGCAATCATCTCGACGTCTTTCTATCATACTGTAAAGGCGTCGGGATGAAAGTATCGACTGCTCTCCTCGTTCCCTATTGGCTGGGTCAGATATTTACCGGGGCGAAGTCATTCCTCGACAACCCTTTGATCGGATCGCCGCGTCTCAACGAGCAAGGTCTGCACGCCTTTCGCGTGCAGCTTGCCCATGCGATGACACAGCGCCGGCGGGCACGGCTGTCGGCTGCGCTTGACTGCCAAGACCGCGAGACATTCGACCGCGACGGCGTCGTTGCAATAAGGGACTTTCTCCCTGCCCACCATTTCGAGGCACTTCGCGATCAGATAACTGCCTATCGCGGTTTGGCGCGGGAAACCGTGCAAGGCGACACGATCACGCGCAGGCTCGCCATGAGCCCTGCCGCACAGGCTGCCATACCCGCCTTCGAGCATTTCCGCGCGCATCCGCGCTGGCGATCGCTGTCCCGCTACGTCTCCGGCTTCGATCTGGAGCCGCTGCTCTATCTGCAATCCATTTTGCCACAAAGGCATGAGGGGCAAGCCGATCCACAGTTGCAGTTCCATGCGGACACCTTCCATCCGACGATGAAGGCATGGCTGTTCCTTGAGGACGTTCCAGTGGAGACTGGCCCCTTCGCCTATGTGCGTGGCTCTCACCGACTGACTCCTGCACGGTTAGAGTGGGAGCAGCAGCGAAGCGTGACGGTCCGCAATGGAGACTGCCGCTTGTCCGCGCGTGGCTCGTTCCGCGTATCGAACCAAGAGTTGCGGCAGATGGGTCTGCCGGAGCCAACGATATTCAACGTGCCGGCAAACACGCTCGTCATAGCCGATACGGTCGGTTTCCATGCGCGAACAGAGGCGACGGTGCCAGCGACCCGTACGGAAATCTGGGCCTATGCCCGCCGCAATCCGTTCCTGCCGTTTTCGGGCATCGATCCCTGGCAGTTATTGGGGCTATCAGATCACCGGATCGGGTTCCGATGGTGGCTGGGCGACAAGGTCGATCCCTGGATCCGGCAGGCGTGGAAGCCCGCCGGGATCAAAGGCTTGAGCGACGAATGAAGCGCATAGCGTTTAGCTGAAGAGCGTCAGCAGGCCGACATGCTGATCGACGATCCCTTCGTAGATCATCTTCACCGCAACATAGACGATAACGGCAAGCCCGATATAGGCGATCCAGCGGAAGCGCTCGATATATTTGGCGATGATGTTCGCGGCGATGCCCATCAGCGCGACGGACAGGATCAGACCGATGATGAGGATGCCGGGATGCTCGCGCGCCGCGCCAGCGACCGCCAGCACATTGTCCAGGCTCATCGACACGTCGGCGACGGCGACGGCCCAGGCGGCCGCAGCAAAGCTCTTGGCTGGTCTTACGCCCGAAATGTCGTCGTCGCTGCTGTCATGCGGCGTGTCGCCGCCCCGCGCGGGATGCAGTTCCCGCCACATCTTCCAGCTAACCCAGAGCAACAGCAGCCCTCCCGCCAGGATGAGGCCGACGATCTGCATTAGCTGACTGACGACCAGCGCGAAGCCGATCCGCAGCACCAACGCCGCGATGATCCCGATCAGGATAACCCGCTGACGCTGCTGGGCTGGCAAGCCCGCCGCAAGCGCACCCACCACGATCGCATTATCGCCCGCCAGCAGCACATCGATCATCAGCACCTGCGCGAACGCAGCCAGTGCGGAGGGCGACGTGATATTGCTGAAATCTGCGACGATGTGTCCCCAGATATCAGCGGGCGATCCGAGGGCCGGCGCAACTGCCGCCGCGGAGACGAGAAGGTCGATCATGCCGGGCAAACGTCTCCGTCGCTTACTGGTTCATCGAGTCGAAGAAATCCTCGTTGGTCTTGGAGTCCTTCATCTTGTCGAGCAGGAACTCCATGGCATCGATGGTGCCCATCTGCATGAGGATTCGGCGCAGCACCCACATCTTGCTGAGCTTCGCCTTGTCGACCAGCAGTTCTTCCTTGCGGGTGCCCGACTTGCCCACGTCCAGTGCCGGGAAGATGCGCTTGTCGGCGACCTTGCGGTCGAGCACGATTTCCGAATTGCCGGTGCCCTTGAACTCTTCGAAGATGACTTCGTCCATGCGGCTGCCGGTATCGATCAGCGCAGTGGCGATGATTGAGAGCGAGCCGCCTTCTTCCACGTTACGCGCCGCGCCGAAGAAGCGCTTGGGCCGCTGGAGTGCGTTGGCATCGACACCGCCGGTCAGCACCTTGCCCGAAGACGGCACCACCGTGTTGTAGGCACGGCCGAGGCGCGTAATCGAATCGAGCAGGATAACGACATCCTTCTTGTGTTCGACCAGGCGCTTGGCCTTTTCGATCACCATCTCGGCGACCTGGACGTGGCGCTGCGCCGGTTCGTCGAAGGTCGAGGACACGACCTCGCCGCGCACCGAGCGCTGCATGTCGGTCACTTCTTCCGGACGCTCGTCGATG
>JAAIGE0100441254.1_pt1 | contig 11982 bp, 12 predicted proteins | sample 6487951 | NCBI WGS metagenome assembly JAAIGE01 (sample SAMN13974128, study PRJNA590717) | phyllosphere metagenome | biome: tomato field; feature: multiple bacterial spot infested tomato fields; material: tomato leaves; isolation source: leaves from tomato fields | host: Solanum lycopersicum ... | reverse complement strand
CGGCCTGCACGACCGCGCTCATTACGTGGAACGCGCGACCATGGCCAACCAGCGCATCGTGCCGCTCGATGAAGTCGAGCCGATGGCCTCGCCATATTTCTCGATGATCGTGGTGCCGGGCATCAAGTGGCGCGGTTGAGCGAACACGACAGGCTTGTCGGAGCCCTGGCCTCGGGGCGGATCGATGGCGGCTGCAACGCCGTTTGCGCGTTGCCCGTACCAATCGCCGCGGGGTCGCGGCTCCTACAGGCTCTACTTCACCGCGACATGCACCGTGCTCGCAATGAACAGTGAAACTTCAATGACTTCCTTCCCCGCCATCGTCATCCTCGGCTCCTCCGCGCTGACCACCGCCCGGCGCATCCAGGCGCTTTATCCACAGGCGCTGATCCACGGTCTGTCTGGCCGGGTCGAGGCCGATGCGCCCTATGACGACTTCGGCGACACCCTGCGCGGCCTGTATCGCAGCGGCACGCCGATCATCGCCCTGTGCGCCGCCGGTATCGTCATTCGCAGCCTGGCGCCGCTGCTCGCCAGCAAGGGCGCCGAGCCGCCGGTGCTGGCCGTGGCCGAAGACGGCAGCGCCGTGGTGCCGCTGCTGGGCGGCCTGGGTGGCGTCAACCGCATGGCCCGGGAGATCGCGGCAAGCCTGCAGGTCAGCGCGGCGATCACCACCAGCGGTGAACTACGCTTCGGCACCTGCCTGCTCGACCCGCCGAGCGGCTACGTCCTGGCGGATCTGGAACAGGGCAAGCGCTTCGTTTCCGACCTGCTCGGCGGGGAAAAGCTGCGCATCGACGGTGATGCACCCTGGCTGGATCAGAGCAAACTGCCGATGGCCGAGGATGGCCGCCGTACGCTGCACGTCACGCCCCTGCAACGCGCCGCGCGGCCCGAGGAGTTGCTGATCCATCCGCGCAGCCTGCTGGTGCGGGTCGAGGGCACGGAAGATCTGCCGGCGCGTATCCACCCGCTGCTCGAGCGCTCGGGCCTGGCGCCAGAGGCCTTGGCCGCCCTGCTCGCACCCGCCGCGCTGATGACCGACAAGGCGCTGGCCGACGCGGCCCGCGAACTGAACGTGGCGCTGCGCTTCATCACGCCGGACACTGCGCTGCCGGCGACCATCGCACAGCACGACGGCCTGCAGGTGCTGCAGGCGCAGTCGCCGGACGCCGCCCAGGCCATCGGCCGCCCGCGCGGGCGGCTGAGCGTGATCGGCCTCGGCCCGGGCGCGGCGGAGCACATGACACCCGCCGTACGCCGCGCCCTGGACGAAGCTCAGGACCTGCTCGGTTACGAAACCTACGTGCGCATGGCCGAGCCGCTACGCGACGATCAGGTGCGCCATTGCAGTGACAATCGCGAAGAGCTGCAGCGCGCCCGACACGCCTTCGAGCTGGCTGCCAGCGGCCGGCGCGTGGTGGTGATTTCCTCGGGCGACCCCGGCGTGTTCGCCATGGCGGCGGCGGTCCTGGAAGCGCTCGAAGAGGCCGAGGCGCCGGCCAGCTGGCAGACCGTCGAGCTGCAAGTGCTGCCCGGCGTCTCCGCGGCCCTGGCCACCGCAGCCAAGGCCGGGGCGCCGCTGGGCCACGATTTCTGCCTGATCTCCCTGTCGGATAACCTCAAGCCCTGGACGGTGATCGAGAGCCGCCTCGACCACGCCGGCGCCGCCGACCTGGCCATGGCCTTCTACAACCCGATCTCCAAAGCGCGCCCCTGGCAGCTCGGTCGGGCCCTGGAAATCGTCCGTACCCATCGCACGCCGGACACCGTGGTGGTACTGGGCCGCGATATCGGCCGCCCTGCCGAAGCGCTGCGGGTGATCAGCCTTGGCGAGCTGACGCCGGAGATCGTCGACATGCGCACCCTGGTGATCATCGGCTCCAGCCAGACCCGGCGCTTGCCCCGTGGCGACGGCGGCGAGTGGGTGTACACGCCACGCAGTTATCCACAGCCGTAGCCGATGACCAATATCCTGTTCATCTGCAGCCGCAACCAGTGGCGCAGCCCCACTGCCGAGACGCTCTGGCGCAAACGCCCAGGGCTCAGCGTGCGCTCGGCCGGCACCAGCCCGAAGGCCCGTCGAACGGTAAGCGCCGGCGACATCCAGTGGGCCGACGTGGTAATCGTCATGGAGCACAAGCACAAGAGCCGGCTGATGGCGGACTTCAACCGGCTGCTGGCCCACAAGCCGCTGCACGTACTGGATATTCCGGACGAGTACCGCTACATGGACGCCGAGCTGGTGCAGATGCTCGAGACGAGCGTCGCCGCCTGCCTGGGCCTCGACTGAGCGACCTTTACAGGGTCTTTACATAGGCCTGACGGCACCTTGCACAGGCGTCCGGATAATCGATGCTGCCCCGCCATCTGGCCGGGCCATCGCTTTCTCTGGAGCCCATGATGAACGCCCGACTCCCTCGCCTCGCGGTTGCCGCCTTGCTGCTCTCGCTTTCCGTCAATGCCCTCGCTGGCCCCGGCGGGCCGGGCTGGCGCGGTGGCCCAGGACCAGGTTGGGGCGGCCCCGGCCCCCGGCATGGTCACGGCCTGCCAGCCCATGCTCGCGAGCTGTGGATAGGCAGTGCGCTGTACTTCGTCGCGGCCGGCACCTACTACATGTGGAACGCCGACCGCCGCCAGTACATCGTGGTCGAGGCGCCGCCGGTGATCCGCGCGGCGCCCACCGCCAACTACGACGTGATCGCCTACCCGGCCCGTGGCCAGAACGCCGACCTGCAGGCCCGCGACCGCTACGAGTGCCACAGCTGGGCGGTCAGCCAGAGCGGCTTCGACCCGGCCACTGCCTACAGCGCGCCGCCGGCCAACGCCAGCGACACTTACCGGCGCGCCCTGGGCGCCTGCCTGAGCGGGCGCGGCTACAGCATCAACTGAGCAGTGCGTTGAGGTCGTCGTAGAGCGCCTGGGGAATCTGCACGCCATCGGCGAGGCTGCCGGCGCGAGCATCGTAGCGGCGCTGCGATGGCAGTCGCGCGCCCTGCCCTTCGATACCGTCGAACAGTGCCTCGGCGCGGGCCAGGTGCGCGTCGGCCGCAGCGCCGAGAAAGCGCTGCGGATCGAGGGCGATGATCAGCTCGCCATGGTAGGGCGACGACTTGCTGCCGGCGTCGTAGGCCAGCGACTCGGCACTGGTCAGGTCGCCGATCAGCGGCCCGGCGATCAGCTCCACCATGGCCGCCAACGCCGAGCCCTTGTGGCCGCCGAAGGTCAGCATGGCGCCGTTCATCACCGCCTCGGCGTTAGTACTCGGCTGGCCACTGGCATCGATGCCCCAGCCTTCGGGAATCGCTTTGCCAGCGCGGCGGTGCAGCTCGATATCGCCGCGAGCGATGGCGCTGGTGGCGAAGTCGAAGATGAACGGATGCTTGCCGGCACGCGGCCAGCCGAAGGCGATGGGGTTGGTGCCGAAGATCGGCTTGCTGCCGCCCGCCGGCGCAACCCAGGCGTGGCTGGGGTTGCAGGCCAGGGCGACGAGACCGAGCTCGGTGAGCTGTTCGATCTCCACCCACAGCGCGGAGAAATGCACGCAGCGGTTGATCGCCAAAGCGGCGATGCCATTGGCCCTGGCCTTGTCGGCCAACACCGGCAGCCCGGCCTGGAAAGCTAGTTGCGAGAAGCCACCGCGGGCGTCGACGCGCACGATCGACGGCGCCTGATCGATCACCTCCGGCTCGGCATCGGCGACCACCTTGCCGGCCTTCAGCGAACTGACGCAGCCCAGCACCCGGTACAAGCCATGGGACGCGCAGCCATCGCGCTCGCCGGCCACCACGGTGGCGGTCACCGCCTGGGCCTGGGCCTCGCTGAAACCAGCATGGCGCAGGATGGACAGCGATAGCGTGCGAGCTTCGTCCAGGGTCAGTCGAATCATCGTGGGCTCCTTGGGCAGGTAGTCGGTCAGCGGCTTATGCCGACCTTATACACTGGCGCCGCGGAGGCCCACTGGCTTGATCGCTTTGCCCCACGGCGTTGCCGATTTCGGCACAGCCGCGCGGCGATCAGCCGGCCGCCAGTTGCCGGCGCAACTCGGCGAGCACCGGGGCGCTGTCCGGGCGCACGCCGCGCCACAGGTGGAAGGCTTCCACGGCCTGCTCGACCAGCATGCCGAGGCCGTCGAGGGTACGTGCGGCGCCCTGCTCCGCGGCCCAGCGATTGAACGCCGTGGGGCCGGCGCCGTACATCATGTCGTAGCAGCAGGTATGGCCGGACTGGATCAGGCTGGCGGAGATCGGCGGCAGCTCGCCGGCCAGGCTGGCCGAAGTGCCGTTGACGATCAGGTCCACCGGCGCGTCGATCCAGTCGAAGCCGCTGGCCACCACCGGGCCGAGATCGGCGAACTGACGGGCCAGTTGCTCGGCCTTTTCCACCGTGCGATTGGCGATCACCAGGGTTTGCGGCTGCTGCGCCAGGAAGGGTTCGAGAATGCCGCGCACCGCGCCACCGGCGCCGAGCAGCAGGATGCGCTTGCCGCGCAGCTCGATGCCGGCATTCACGGTCAGGTCGCGCACCAGGCCGGCGCCGTCGGTGTTGTCACCGAGCAGGCTGCCGTCGTCGAGCTTCTTCAGGGTATTCACCGCACCGGCGCGGCGGGCGCGCTCGGTCAGGCTGTCGGCCAGGGCGAACGCCTGCTCCTTGAACGGCACCGTGACGTTGCCGCCCAGGCCCTGAGCGAAGAACGCGCGGGCATAGCCCTCGAAATCCTCCAGCGGCGCCAGCAGCGCCTCGTAGCTGAGCTGCTGACCGGTCTGTTCGGCGAACAGCCGGTGGATCAGCGGCGACTTGCTGTGGCCGATGGGGTTGCCGAATACACCGTAGCGATCCATTGAAGTTTCCGCAGGTAAAAGCCAAAAGCGGCAAGCCTGCAGCTTTTGGCGGCGCGCTTCAAGCCTGCTGCAGGCCGAGCCAGTCGCGGTCGGTCAGGAAGTACTCGGTCAGGCGCGCTTCCTCGCTGCCCGGCTGGGGCTTCCAGTCATAGCCCCAGCGCACCTGCGGCGGCAGCGACATGAGGATCGACTCGGTGCGCCCGCCCGACTGCAAGCCGAACAGCGTGCCGCGGTCGAACACCAGATTGAACTCCACGTAGCGGCCGCGGCGGTATTCCTGGAATTCGCGCTGCGCCGGCGTGTAGGGCGTGGCCTTGCGGCGCTGCACGATGGGCAGGTAGGCGTCGATATAGGCGTCGCCGATGGCGCGGATGAAGGCGAAGCAGGTGTCGAAACCCCATTCGTTGAGGTCGTCGAAGAACAACCCGCCGATACCCCGTGGCTCGCCGCGGTGCTTGAGGTGGAAGTAGCGGTCGCACCAGGCCTTGTAGCGCGGGTAGACGTCGGCACCGAACGGCGCACAGGCCTGCTCGGCGACACGGTGCCAGTGCACGCAATCTTCTTCGCTGCCGTAGTAAGGCGTCAGGTCGAAGCCGCCACCGAACCACCACACCGGCTCCTCGCCTTCCTTCTCGGCGCTGAAGAAGCGCACGTTGGCGTGGGACGTGGGCACGTGCGGGTTGTGCGGGTGGATCACCAGCGACACGCCAAGGGCCTGGAAGCCACGACCGGCCAACTCGGGGCGATGGGCGCTGGCCGACGGCGGCAGGTTTTCGCCGAACACGTGGGAGAAGTTCACGCCGCCCTTTTCGATCACCGCACCGTCGCCGATCACCCGCGTACGTCCGCCACCGCCACCCGGCCGCTGCCAGGCGTCTTCGACGAAGCTGGCCTGGCCATCCTCGTTTTGCAGGGCGGCGCAGATACGGTCTTGCAGGTCGAGCAGGTAGGCCTTCACGGCCTCGGTCTGGTCACTCACGGGCTTACTCTGGTTGCGGCGAAATCGGCGGCTAGCATAGCACCGGGTATCCGCGCTCCGCAGTTGACGCCGGTCAACGAGAGGTGCGACGTTCAGCCGCTGAGCAAAATCGCTTCAACCCCGTGGGGAACTCGGGGTCTATTGCACTCACTCTTCAAGCAGGAGCAAGACGATGGCCAAACGCATCCAGTTCAGCCGCCACGGTGGCCCCGAGGTACTCGAATACGTCGACTACCAACCCGCCGCTCCCGGCCCGCACGAGGTGCGTGTGCACAACCAGGCCATCGGCCTCAACTTCATCGACACCTATTTCCGCAGCGGCCTGTACGCACCGCCCTCGCTGCCCTCCAGCCTGGGCACCGAAGGTGCCGGCTTCGTCGACGCCATCGGCTCCGAGGTCAAGGGCTTGCAGGTCGGTGACCGCGTGGCCTACGCCACCGGCCCGCTGGGCGGCTACAGCGAGCTGCACGTGCTGCCGGCGGAGAAACTGGTCAAGCTGCCCGACGCCATCAGTTTCGAGCAGGCCGCCGCGGTGATGCTCAAGGGCCTGACCGTGCAGTACCTGCTGCGCCAGACCGCCGACCTGAAGAGCGGCGACATCATCCTGTTCCATGCCGCCGCCGGTGGTGTCGGCTCCTTCGCCTGCCAGTGGGCCAAGGCCATGGGCGTCAAGCTGATCGGCACAGTCAGCTCGGCGAAAAAGGCCGAGTACGCCAAGCAAAAAGGCGCCTGGGCGACCATCGATTACAGCCACGAGAACGTCGCCCAGCGCGTGCTGGAACTGACCGACGGCAAGAAATGCCCGGTGGTCTACGACGGCGTCGGCAAGGACACCTGGGAAACCTCGCTCGACTGCGTGGCGCCACGCGGCCTGCTGGTCAGCTTCGGCAACGCCTCGGGCGCGGTGACCGGCGTCAATTTGGGCGTCCTCTCGCAGAAAGGCTCGCTGTACGTCACCCGCCCGACCCTGGCCAGCTACGCCGACACCCCGGAGCGCCTGCAGAAGATGGCCGACGAGCTGTTCGGCATGATCGCCAAGGGCAAACTCGACGTGGAAATCGCCGGGCGCTACCCGCTCAGCGACGCCGCCACCGCCCAGACGCTGCTCAGCGAGCGCAAGACCACGGGGTCGACGATTCTGTTGCCGTAAGTCGGGGTGCTATTCGCTGCCTTTGCGCTTTCTCTACCGCGAAAGGTGGCGAGCTTTTGTCGGGGGATGGGCCGACGCGGTGGTGGATCGGTGAAGCGTGATCCACCCTACGGTTGCTTTCGTTTTGTAGAGGTTTACCTCTATCGGCCGGAAAGTGGCGGGAGCAGCCTTTTGTAGAGTGGACGACGCTTCACCTACGCGGCCCGACCCGTCCACCGATCTGCGATCGCAATGGTGGATGAAAAGAGCGTCATCCACCCTACCTAGAGAGCGGCCGCTTCTGCCTTCAAGCATCAGGCTGGTCGGCGCACGTCGCCGGTCACCAGATCACGTATCACGCTGGGATTACGCCGCCCGCCCAGGGCGCCACCCAGCACCGCATCCAGCTGCCGCGGAAAATACTGTTCGACCCGCAACCGCGAGCGCGCTGCCGGGCGGCCGGCGGGATTGGCCGAGGTCGATACCAAGGGCCCAGTCAGTGCGCAGAGCTCACGCACCCGTGGGTGATCGCTGACCCGCAAGGCCACGGTATCGTGCTGGCCGGTGATCCACTGCGGCAGGCGATCCTGATGCGGTACCAGCCAGGTATTCGGGCCCGGCCAGGTGCTGGCCAGCCGGTCCTGCCAGACGTCGGGCAGGTCTTCGAGCAGGAAGTCGAACTGGCGGATGGTGTCGGCGACCAGAATCAGCCCCTTGTGCACGGGCCGCTCCTTCAGCGCCAGCAGCCGATCGACGGCCATCTCGTCCCATGGGTCGCACCCCAGCCCCCAGACCGCCTCGGTCGGGTAGGCGATCACGCCACCGGCGCGCACCACACGCGCTGCCTGCTGAACCTGCCAACTGGTGACCATGCATACCTCCGCCGAAAAACACTCGGCGCAGTGTATTACGGCTTGCGGCCCACCCAAAGCCCGGCTTCGCAGGCGACCAGGCCGTAGAGCTCCAGCTCGGTCAGTGCCGCCAGCACCTCGGGCAGCGGCCAACCCGCGGCCTGGGCCAGGGCTTCGCTGCTGTGGGGTGCGGCGTACAACAACGCCAGCAGGGGGTGGGTGGCAGCTGGCGGCGCGGCGCTGGCCTGCTCGACCGCCGGCACCTGCTGCCAACCGCGCAGGGCTTCGAGAATATGCTCGATGCTTTCCACCAGCGTGGCGCCGTCGCGGATCAGCTGGTGGCAGCCCTTGGCACCGGGATGGTGAATGGAGCCGGGAATCGCGTACACCTCGCGGCCCTGCTCGGCGGCAAGGCGTGCGGTGATCAGCGAGCCGCTCGACGGGCTGGCCTCGACCACCAGAACGCCTAGCGACAGACCCGATATGATTCGGTTACGCCGCGGGAAATTGGCGGCCTGGGGCGGACTGTCCAGCGGCAACTCCGACACCAGCGCGCCACTGCGCTCGACGATATCCCGAGCCAGGCGCTTGTGGCGCGCCGGGTACAGGCACTGCAATCCGGTGCCGAGCACCGCCACGGTATGTCCGTCGGCATCCAGGGCACCCTGGTGGGCTGCACCATCGATGCCCAGCGCCAGCCCGCTGGTGACCACGAAACCACCACGCGCCAGGCTACGGGCGAAACTGTGGGCGGTGTCCAGCCCTGGCCGCGAGGCGCGGCGGCTGCCGACCATGGCCAACTGCGGCCGCTCCAGAAGGCTCGCATCGCCGGCCACGAACAACAGCGGTGGCGCATCGGCGAGTTCCGCCAGCAGGGCCGGATAACCCGGCTCGTCCCACATCACTAGGTGCTGGTCGGGCGCCTGCAACCATTCGAGGGCCAGGCGTGCCCGCTCGCGAATCTCGGGGCTGCGCCGCGCCTCGCTGCAGGCCAGTGGCAGGCCGAGCGAACGCCAGGCGCTGGCCGGGGCACTGAGGGCGGCCGACGCACTGTCGAAGGCGCTGAGCAATTTGTGGAAGCGCCTGGGCCCCAGTTCCGGTAGGCAATGCAGGCGCAGGCGGGCTTCGAGTTCGGCGGGGGAATGGCAGGTCGACATGGCGGATCGATTCGTGATCGAAAGCCCTATCGAATAGCACAAGCCCCGCATCGGCGGGGCTTGTAGGTGTTACGGGTTACGTACCTTGTCCATCACCGCCAGTTGCCTGGAGGCATTGAGGATCATGCCGTAGCTGAGCTTCTCGTAGGTGCGGAACACCATCAGCAGACCGGCGCGCTCGTCCGGGATCTTCACCGACTCGCCGGTGACCCGGTCGCGTACCGTTTCGCCAGTCTTGTAGACGGCCAGTACGTTGCCGATTTCCAGGCCGTCGCGGATGCCCTTGTTCAGGGTGACCACGTCGAACTGGCCGATCTGGCTCACACCGCGCGGCACGTCGAGGATCAGGCCCTTGATCTCGGTTTTCGGCTCGCTGGGCATGAAGGTCGAATTGATCGCGCGTTCCTCGGTGGGGAACAGACGGTCGCCGTTGCGCACTTCTTGGGTGGTGCGGGTCAGGTTGAGAGTACCTACGCCCTCTTCCTCGGCGACGATTTCGCCACCGCCGATGTCATCGGCGTTGATGCCCAGAAACTCCTTGGTTTCCGGGTCGGTGTAGGTCTTGCCCTGGCGGAAGATGCCGTACACCGGCGCGCTCGGGTCGAAGCTGCCGCGGGCATAGACGCGGTCGCCAGCGCCGCTGACCACGCGCTCGGCGTTGCCGGCGACGATGTATGGGGCGCCCTGGAACTGTTCCGGAGAGTCGACGATACGGTTCTTGAGCAGGAAGCTGTTGATCGCCTCCAGCGGGATGGTCGGGATGGCTTCGGCCATCGGCGTGCTGCGCACCTTCGGCGACAGCTTGATGGTGCCGCGCGATTCACCGCGACCCAGCATCAGACGAGGCTGACCATCGATGTAGACCAGGCTGAGCACGTCACCGGGGTAGATCAGGTGCGGGTTCTGGACCTGCGGGTTGGCGTGCCAGATCTCCGGCCACTTCCAGGGCTGACGCAGAAACTTGCCAGAGATATCCCACAGGGTATCGCCCTTCACGACCGTATAGCGGTCGGGGTGGCCTTCCTTGAGCTGCACCTCGGCCATCCCGGTCTGCGCCAGGCTGCTCGCGCCGACCAGCAGCAGGGCGAGTAGTGATTTCCTCATGCGGTGAATCCCTTTATGATGTGCCTTCGCGTGAAGCGCCCTAGCGCTGCGACAGAGCCCAGTAAATCCGCGGCTTGACGCCGTTTTTTGAATGCTTGCGTCATCTTAGCAGCGGATTTTGAATTTATTCCACAAGTGCATCACAAACGCATTATGGCGATTTTAAACATTCTCGAATTTCCCGATCCGCGCCTGCGCACCATCGCCAAGCCGGTGGATGTGGTCGACGACGCCCTGCGTCAGCTGATCGACGACATGTTCGAAACCATGTACGACGCCCCCGGGATCGGCCTCGCCGCCACCCAGGTGAATGTGCACAAGCGCGTGGTGGTGATGGACCTGTCCGAAGACAAGAGCGAGCCGCTGGTCTTCATCAACCCCACCTTCGAGTCGCTGACCGAGGAGATGGACCAGTACCAGGAAGGCTGCCTGTCGGTGCCCGGTTTCTACGAGAACGTCGACCGCCCGCAGAAGGTGAAGATCAACGCCCTGGATCGCGACGGCAAGCCGTTCGAGATGATCGCCGAGGGCCTGCTCGCCGTATGCATCCAGCACGAGTGCGATCACCTCAACGGCAAGCTGTTCGTCGACTACCTGTCCACGCTCAAGCGCGACCGCATCAAGAAGAAGCTGGAAAAGCAGCACCGCCAGCAGGCCTGATCGGGCCTCCAACAAAGGCTTGCCGCGGCAAGCCTTTTGTTTTTCCAGCACCCAGTCAAAGCGAGACCCCATGACCGAAGCTCTGCGTATCGTATTCGCCGGCACCCCGGAATTCGCCGCCGCCCACCTCAAGGCGCTGCTCGGCACCGACCACCAGATCGTCGCCGTGTACACCCAGCCGGATCGCCCGGCCGGCCGTGGCCAGAAGCTGATGCCCAGCCCGGTCAAACAGCTCGCTGTGGAAAACGCCATTCCCGTGTTGCAGCCGCCAAGCCTCAGGGATGCCGCCGCCCAGGCCGAACTGGCGGCGCTGCAGCCGGACCTGCTGGTGGTGGTCGCCTACGGCCTGATCCTGCCCCAGGCGGTGCTGGATATCCCGCGCTTCGGCTGCATCAACAGCCATGCCTCGCTGCTGCCGCGCTGGCGCGGGGCGGCGCCGATCCAGCGCGCCGTGCAGGCTGGCGATGCCGAAAGCGGCGTGACCGTGATGCAGATGGAAGCCGGCCTCGACACCGGGCCGATGCTGCTCAAGGTGCGCACCCCGATCACAGCCGAAGACACCGGCGGCAGCCTGCACGACCGCCTGGCCGAGCTCGGCCCGCCGGCGGTGATCGAGGCCATCGCGGGTCTCGCCAGCGGCACCCTGATGGGCGAAGCGCAGGACGACGCCCAGGCCAACTACGCCCACAAACTGAACAAGGATGAAGCGCGCATCGACTGGAGCCGCTCGGCCATTGATCTGGAGCGACTGATCCGCGCCTTCAACCCCTGGCCGATCTGCCACAGCACGCTCAAAGAGGCGCCGCTCAAGGTGCTGGCCGGGCGTATCGGCGAAGGCCAGGGCCAGCCCGGGGAAATTCTCGCCGCCGGCAAGGACGGCCTGACCGTCGCCTGCGGCAGCGGCGCCCTGCTGCTCACCCGCCTGCAATTGCCTGGCGGCAAGGCGCTGAACTTCAGCGATCTGTACAACAGCCGCCGCGAGCAGTTCGCCGTCGGCACGGTGCTGGCATGAACCCCAGGCTGGCAGCAGCCCGCGCCCTGGCCGCGGTACTCGACGGCAAGGCGTCGCTGGGCACCAGCCTGCCGCCGCTGCTCGACAAGGTCGAGGCCCGCGACCGCAGCCTCGCCCAGGATCTGGCCTTTGGCGCCGCACGCTGGCAGCCACGCCTCGAACTGATCGCCGGCAAGCTGCTGCGCAAGCCCTTCAAGGAAGGTGATCGCGACCTCGAAGCCCTGCTGCTGATCGGCCTCTACCAGCTGT
>JAAIGE0100393960.1_pt1 | contig 12004 bp, 5 predicted proteins | sample 6487951 | NCBI WGS metagenome assembly JAAIGE01 (sample SAMN13974128, study PRJNA590717) | phyllosphere metagenome | biome: tomato field; feature: multiple bacterial spot infested tomato fields; material: tomato leaves; isolation source: leaves from tomato fields | host: Solanum lycopersicum ... | reverse complement strand
CACGTTCGGTTTGTTACCTTTTCAGCATCCCTTGCGGATGCACCTGTTGAAGGCGATTGCGGTTTACCAAAAATAAACCAAGACCGTCCCCGAGAAGCCGGCCACAAGCCGGCTTTTTATTGTCTGACGGAAAGTTAGTCAGCGATTCAGAGACGTCTGTATCGAGCTGTAAGAGAGGGTTGGGGGGATCCGTGTGGTGCGCTTCGGAGGCTGGGTACTACGGCTGTCTCTGATAAGTCCTTTGATACTTGGCTAAAAAACGTGCCAGTATCACGCTCCCCACGAGAAGCCACTCAACAAACGTACCGGGTCCCCAATGACCCGGTACTGCTCGGAAGGTATTGGCATCGCCGTTGAATCTTATAGGGTCTGCGAAACCTTCTTGAACACCTCTTCTGGCACCCAGCCCTTCCAGTCAGCCGTATGGTTGCGCAAGTAATAAAGAGCCGCCTGCTCGGGGGTTTCCTTGTTGGCCACCATTCGTGTGGCCAACGCCCGGATGGTATCGGTGCCTACGAACATCGACTTCAGAAAAGGAATGACTGTCGGATTCTCTTTGGCGAACTTGGCCGATGTGTATTTATTGAGGGAAATATCTGTATACGCACATGCTTGCCGACTTCCAGTACCTTCCTTGAATTGAGCAAGACTTTCTTTGATCGCCTCCCAGCAGGCCTCGCTGTAAGCAGGCTCCTCAAGGCGTGTGAGAGCCAATTCCCCCATCAGAGGGCTGGGATCCCAGTAATAGGTCATGAAGGGTTGCCCCTTCCTGTAAGCGGAAGTAATAGCAGTATTGAGCTCAGACTCAGATTTGAGTTCAACTGGCGTGAAAGAGTCGTCGACTCCATACGTGGCCATTTTGATCAGGTTGATTTCCCGACACGCCCAACTACTGATGCAATTTAACCAGGTCGCCTTGCCCGACTCCGACGCCTGCTTGAATACCTCGGCATATTTGGGAAGATCTTCGACCCTTTTCAGATCAGGCGTAACAGGCTTTATTCCTCGCTTGGCATCACCTTTGATCATATAGGTAGGTACATAGAATGCCTGCGTAAGACGCTCATAAGTGGGGCCAAAATCGAGGATGGATTTCTTTGCCTTCTGATCCTCTACCCACTGGGGCATGAGTGAGGTAAACATTTCCATATTGATATCGATGTTGCCCGTTTCCATTGCTTTTTGCATTTGCGGGATATCAAGGCTCACCGACTCTACGTTCAGACCGTATCCATGCTTGAGGATGTACATGGCAATTTGGTTATCGATCTGGATATTCTCCCAGCCACCATCATAGAACCGGACGGTTCGGGCCTCGGGCGCTGCAAAAGCCAAGTGAGATGTCAGGCTTAATAAAAGGCATAGTGCAGTATGTACAAACATTGAAGGCATTTGAATACTCCTATTGATAGACGGTTTCTGCTGAATGTGTCATCCCTGCATGTGTAACGTCGGCAAGTGTTTCCACTACGATGTCGACAATCAGGTCACGCTGTCCCTCGACAAAGTAGTGATCCCCAGCGCAGAAGACAGACTTGAATGCATCGCTCGTATGCTCACGCCAACTGGTGATATGCACGCCAGTAGCATACGGGTCGATCCGCCCACCAATCGAAGTAATGGGCACGGCAAGACGCGGGTGTGTCTCGTACAAGTATGTGTTATTGATTTCATAGTCCGCTTTGATAATCGGAAGCATCAAGTCACGCATTTCAGCATCGTCGAACAGGGCTTGATTATTGGCAAAGTTCATTTCCTTGAGCATGGCAATAAGGTCTTCGTCATCATCCTTTGCCACGAGCTCGCTATCCGACTCATAGTTGAACTGCTGCACGTCGGAAGCGAATTGATGCTCATTGTAGAAGTGTGGTGCCCGACTCCCTGCAAGAATAAGATGGCGAGGATGCAGGTTGTGGGCACTGGTCAGACGCTGGGCTACCTCGAACGCCTGCACACCGCCAAGACACAGACCGAAGAATGCAAACGGCCGATCCAGATAAGGGAGCAAATCGGGAGTCAGGTTATTCACCAACTCTTCCATACTGGTGTATGACTTTTCTCTGAGACGAGCATTACGACCGGGTAATTGCAGCAGGCAAAGCTCGATATGATCTGGCAGTCGGTCCGCCCAGCCTTTAAATACTGCCGGCCCACCGCCGGCATAAGGGAAGCAGAACAAGCGAAGCCGGGCTTCTGGTCTAGGAACAGGAATAACCACACAGTCAGATGTCTGCACATCTTCCATGGTGGGAGAGCCAGTCTTATTGACGTCGCTTGAATTGCCCGAGCGAGTCTTTTCAATGTGATCAAGTACAAAGTCACCAATATCATTGAGCGTCGCACCAACGATAAGACTGTCCAGAGGAAAGTTGATACCCAGCACTTTCAGACTGTTGCGAAATTCAACAGTCATCAATGAGTCAAACCCCATCAAAGTAAGCGACTTGTCCACTGGACTTGCGCAGGCATCAAGACCACCCGCCACGCGTGCCGCAACGGACCTCAGCTTATCCATGATGAACGCCTGTGCCTGCTCGCCATCTACCAACATCACAGCCTCCAGAAAAGGCACGGCGTCCTTCTCCACCATCGCCGTCTCCGTTGAGTGCTGGGTATTGACAAGTGAGAGATATGGCCAATCTCCAGGCTGTAAATGTGCCTTGTAGGGCGACCAGTCGATCGGTGCCAGTCCCATGACACCTTGTGCATGCAAGTTATCCCACAACTTGCGCAAACCGACTTTCGCGGGAATATAATTGACACCCAATGCTGAAAGGCGCTTTTTGAAAACAGTATCGACCCTACTGGCCATGCCTTCGGACGACCATGGTCCCCACGCAATGCTTAATCCAGGTAATCCGGCATTGACGCGGTTTTCCATAATCGCGTCCATTGCACTATTGGCAGCAACATAATTCGCCTGCCCCTTGAATCCCAGCGAAGCGCTGATTGACGAGAAGCCGATGAAGAAGTCCAGCGCATGGTCGCGAGTGACATGGTCCAGCACGCGGGTGCCCTGCAGTTTCGGTAACAAAACATTTTTCAGGGAAGATGCACTCAGTTTCGACAGAACAGCGTCCTCCACTGTTCCCGCCAACTGCATTACACCTCGCAATGGCCATTTCAGAGCACCGATGCAAGACGTCAGAGATTCAATGGCCTCACTGGATGAAATGTCCAAAGGCAGATAGTTGATATCCACCCCCTGGCTTTTGAATGCGCTCAACATCGTCGAGCCAGCAGTTTTCAGCGGTGTGCGCCCGACAACCACCAAATGACGAGCACCTTTTTCCACTAACCATGCAAGGACTTCCTGTCCAAGCCCACCCAATCCACCTGCGACCAGATAGGTCGCATCTGGATTTATCGATACGGACCTCGATTTTGCTGGCGACACCTCCATGAGTCTGGGCACATGGATGCCTGAATGGCGAATCGCGAATTGATCTTCCAATCCCTTCGCAAGAATCAATTGCGATACCAGAAGCAAGTCGGCACCGACATCTCCGGAGGTCAGCGGGAGGTCTATGAAACCACCCCAGCCAGTCGGCTCTTCCTGTGCGATCACTTTGGCGAGTCCCCAGAGCGTAGCCTGGGAAACGTGAATCGACGAAGGCGAGGAACGTACGTTGACGGCACCACGAGTCACGATCCAGAACTTGGCTGCATCCAATCTGGGAGTAGCAGTCATTGCCTGCAGGGTGGCCACTGCGCTATAGAGCCCGGTACACAGGGATCCTGAGTCATTGTTATCTATCGAATGATCGTATACGGGTGACTGATCGCTGGCTCCGAGGTGAACGACGCCTCGAAGCGGGAGTTCCACAGAAACTGGTAATGATAGAAACACTTCATTGATATCTGAGGGAGAGTCGGGTCTGATGTGCCAGATACGGGGTGAGATCTGTCGGCAATCGCTCGCAAATATAGCGTGGACCAAATGCTCGTCGCTGTTTGACAACCCTTTGTGAATACTCTTGACGAGTTCTTTAGTGCCACCAATAAACAACCAGACTCCAGGAGAGTGCTGGTCGTTACGGGTTGTAGGCGTCTTGAATGGATATTCCACCCAGTCCACAGCTGTAGCCCACTGAGGTTCTGCCGGGACACGAGGGCCAATCCAGTGATGTGAACGCTGGAACGGGTAGCCAGGGGTATTTATACGTGTCGAGGTAGCTCCCTCAAGAAGGGTCTGCCAATCAAGTTCGACCCCGGCCTCAAACAAACGCCCAGCACTACCGAGTATTTGCTCACGATCAGCGACCTTGCTGCTCAGACTCGCAATCCAGGTGGTCTGGTCGGCGTCGTCATGCTTCAGACAGGCCGCTCCAATTGTCGAAAGCACAGCTTTGGGTCCGATTTCCAGAAAAGTCCTGCCGCCTTTTCTGAATGCACTTTGGATGCAATCCATGAAGCGTACAGGCTGACGAACATGATCCAGCCAGTACTCTGAAGTCAGCAGACGCTCTGTCGCCATCTCCCCACTGACATTGCTGACTAGTGAATAGCGGGGCGTCGACATACTGATACCTTCCAGTACGGAAGCAAAAGGTACCAGCATCGGCTCCATCAATTCGGAATGAAACGCATGGGAAACATTGAGCCGTATGTACTTGACTCCCATGCCATCGAGCACGGCGTAAAGTTTGTCCAATTCACTCAGAGCACCGGAAACCACCAGATTGCTCGGTGCATTAATGGCCGCAATACTCAAATCAATCGCATGCTGGGCCAGCAACGTCTTTGTCTCATCATGCGTCAGAGTGATAGCAGACATTCCACCATCTTGAGGAAGAGCCTGCATGAGACGCCCCCGCTCGGCAACCAGCCTCATACCATCTTCCAGACTGAACACACCTCCCACACAAGCCGCCGCAAATTCTCCAAGACTGTGCCCCAGGAGAATATCGGGCACGACACCAAAGCTCAGCCATACCTGTGCAAGGGAATACTCCAATGCAAACAATGCAGGTTGTGCGTAGCGTGTCTGATCTATAAGCCTGGAGTCGTCACCGGGAGCAGGAAAAAGGATCGAGAGCAGGGACACTCCCATGCAGGTTTGCCCGATAGCGTTACAGCGATCAATGGATGCCCGGAAGACTTCGTTGTGCTGGTACAGGTTTTTTCCCATGTCAGGAAACTGCGCACCCTGCCCTGTGAATACAAATACCAGTTCAGCCTCACTGGCAGGGTCAACCCAATGAATATCCTTGTCTTCCTGGCGGAGTTTTGTAAGAAGGGATTCCGCTTGGCCAGCCGACACGGCGTATCGATAGGGGAACTCTGCCCGCCCGACACGAGCGCTATAACACATGTCGCGCAACGATAACGCCGAAGAGTGCTCCAGCATTCCCCGGTACTGATTGATGAGTTCTGTCAGGGCATTTCGATCTTTTGCACAAAGAGCCAGAAGACGGGGTGCGTCGATCTCATCCGGAGAAGCAGCCGACGTCTGAGGGGCCTCCTCAAGAATGACATGAGCGTTCGTTCCCCCGACCCCGAATGAACTGACACCTGCCCGACGAGGTGAATCAGAGGATTGCCACGGAAGCGTATGAGCACTGATAGAAAATGGACTGCCATCAAAATGGATGTTTTTATTGGGATTGGTAAAGTGCAGTGTTGCGGGAATTGTCCGGTACTTGAGCGCCAATACGGTCTTGATAAAACCGGCGACGCCAGCGGCAGCGATGAGATGGCCAATATTGGTTTTTACCGCACCCAGTACACAACTGTTTGTCCCTGCACCATGCTTAGTGAATACATCCGTCAGGGCTTTGAACTCAATCGGATCGCCCAAAGGCGTGCCTGTCCCATGGGTCTCCACGAAATCGATAGTCGCAGCGCTTACCTCCGCATTTTCCAGCGCCCACTCAATAACCTGAGACTGTCCTTGAGAACTGGGGGCCGCAAAGCTGACCTTCCTCGAACCATCGTTGTTGATGGCCGACCCCTTGATTACCGCCTGAATGGAGTCGCCAGCTTCCAATGCGTCGGAAAGCCTCTTGAGAGTGACAAGCCCTGCTCCGCTACCAAAGATGGTGCCTTGTGCGGATGAGTCAAAGGCACGGCAATGCCCATCCGGTGACTGGATCATTCCTTCCTGATAAAGATAACCGACGGCATGGGGAACCAGCACGGTCACCCCCCCAGCCAATGCAACATCACACTCCCCCAGAAGCAGACTTTGGCAAGCCATGTGAATCGATACCAGCGAAGTCGAGCACGCCGTCTGGATGTTTAGACCAGGACCACGCAGCCCCAATTTATAAGCAATTCGTGTCGACAGATAATCCTTGTCGTTACCCAACAAGTTCATGAAACCGGCACTACTGTCCAGAAAGCCTGTTTCACTGACATCTTCATCGCCCATAACGTTATCGTGAAGATATCCATTGCTGCCTCCGCCAGCGAAAACACCGATATTCAATGCCTCGCGATCCTTGCTTAACCCTGCTGCATCCAATGCCTCCCAAGCACACTCAAGCAGCAATCGATGTTGGGGATCGGTAATCGCGGCCTCGCGCGCCGACATCTCGAAGAAATCGGCATCAAACCTATCGACATTCTTCAAACGAGCCGTTGCTGCTACATAGTCTTCTCTATTGGCACGTTCAGCCGGAACGCCAGCTTCCAGCAAGGATCCCAGCGAAACAGACTCAATGGACTCGTGTCCCGAGACCAGATTCTCCCAGAACTGCTCAATGGAATCGGCCCCCGGGAATCGGCAGGCCATTGAAATGACCGCAATTTCATTTCCGTGATATTTGACTTCGCTCATCCTGTTATCTCCCAAACTGATAGTGCCCTGGATACACGCCGCCTAAAGCTGCTTGAGGCGTTTACGAGCCGCAGATTGAATGGCGGCGCTCCTGCGTTTCACACTGGAGGGAGGGGGCGAATTCAGGGACGATGAGTCGTCCAATCCCCGCTTTTTGTTTATCAGACGCACCTGAGCATCAATGCTGCTTTCCTCGAACAACTCAGACACCTGAAGACTCAATCCAAAGACATCATTCAATCTTCTCGTCAGATTGACGATGAGCAGAGAAGAGCCTCCTTGCGCGAAGAAACTTTTCTCTGGGTGCACTGAAGAGGTCATCAGAATGTCGGACCATATCCGCGATATTCGCTGTTTGATCGAAAGTTGCGGATCGTCTGCCTGCAATGCCGAGGGTTGAGTCTGAGGCACCAGGCGCTCAAGAGCTGCGACATCCAGCTTGCCGTTGAATGTCAGTGGAAAACGATCCAGAAAAACAAAATGAGCGGGAATCATGTAAGAGGGAACATGGGTTCGAAGAGACTCCTTAAGTCTTTCGATAACATCTTGCAGAACGGCAATATCCCCGACTTCCCGAACGGGTGATTGCTCGACAGAAACACTATCGCTTGCAGGTCGAGGCTCAAAAGAGGGGTCCAGACTGTCGGGTGGTCCCACAAATATGTCCATCATTCCAGCAGGAAGACTATCGCTCCAGCGTATCCTGGCCTGTCGATGATGCCTTGAAGCCCACTGACGGATATATTCTGGATCGCAAGCGTCGCCGGAAATGACGGAAGAAGAACTTTCGGAAAGTTGAAGATCCAGACTGATCCGGGCGTTTGGAACACCTGACAGCACAAATGCCGAAGGAGCCGATGCCAGCCATTGATCCAGCGACTGTTCACGGAGACGCTCATCCCGATACGAAAAGCGTGGAACGGGCTTTAACGTCATTCGTTCATCTGCATCCAGCCGTATGATGACGTCATAACGATAGCGCGTCATTTCATCGCTACCCTGCCCGCCCCGCAACTCCGTCTCTACGTTGACGACCCGCTCAAGCGTATATGCCAAATGCCTGATTTGCAGAGGGTCCAGCCACAACTCCCCTTCTCCAATCACAGGAAGTGCACGCTTCAACTTCTTGCGTGTCTGGCTCGTAGCAGCGGACAGAATATGTTTCAAAGAGGCACAGGGCACATCGCCGATTACAATAACACCGCCCTCTTTACAGCGTCCCGACGCTTTTTGAAGCACATCGACAAGATAGTCCCTGTCTGGAAAGTACTGAATGACCGAGTTCAGCAGCACGACATCGAAAGGTCCCTGCTCCAAAGCGTCAAGCTCATGAGCAGCCATCTTCACCACAGCACATGATGAACGGGGGCCTGTGATCGGATCGAGGCGTGATCGGGCGGACTCGACCGCCGCTTCAGAAGCATCGCAGCCCACATAATGGCGGATACCTCTTTCCAGCAACGTGGCTCCAGTCATCCCGATGCCACACCCTACATCCAGCACCGAATTATCTGAAAATGCCATGACACGGGACGCTGTCGCTTCAACCCATTCACGCAAGTCGCTATCCGGGATCAACTCACCAGTAAAGCTTGAGGTGTAACCACTTTCGGCGCTGGCGACTTCATTTTTTCTTGCCGATAGATAAGCGGCTTCCCATACGTCGAGCCAGACACTGCTATCCGCATCACCCTGTCCGGACACTTTGCCGTCCAGAACGATGCAGGCGGTCAATCTACGATCATCAGGGGCATGCTCGACAAGAGTGACGACCGATTGACTGACAAGGCCAGATTTATGAAGGGCAGACTCGACCTCGCCCGGCTCGATACGGTAACCGTTCAGTTTCAGTTGTCGGTCCTTTCTCCCCATGAAAATCAGAGAGCCATCGGACTGGCACCGTACCCGGTCGCCGGTAGAGTAGGCAGTTAAAATGCCGCTGCTTGAATCTGTTGTGTGGAATTTTTCCGCTGTCAGATCGTCACGATTGAAATAGCCAGCGCTGACCCCTGGGCCCTGGATCACAAGTTCGGGAGCTAGTGGATCGTCTGACGGATGCAACCGAAAGTGAGTTCCCGGCAATGGTTGACCGATGGGAACGCTTGTCGCTTCACCTGCAAAGTCACTGGCTTGCAGCCTGTGAAAGAAAGACCAGATCGTTGTTTCTGTCGGCCCATAGAGATTCCAGGCAGCCTGGGACAACTGGAAGATTTTTTCGCCAAGCTCAGTGGGTAATATTTCTCCTCCACATAAGGCACCCACGCAGCAGGTGCGCGGCCATCCGGCCTCGATCAAAAGCCGCCAAGTGGCAGGTGTAGCCTGAAACAAAGCCCTCTCACATTGATCAAGCAGCCTCGCAATCGATTGTCCGTCTCTGGCTTGCTGCTCACTGGCCAGATACAGCGTGCCACCGTGGGCAAGGGGCAGAAAAAACTCCAGGATAGAAATATCAAAACCGTAGGTCGTCGTGGATACAAGCGCCCCCCACGCAGAAAAATTGACCACCTCATTGATCGCAGATAAAAAATAAGCAAGGTTTTGCCTGCGAACCATCACGCCCTTAGGGATTCCGGTCGAGCCTGACGTGAACAATATGTAAGCAAGAGAAAGATCGTCGATAACCGGCTCAAAGGGCAGCCTGGTTTCACTCCAGTCGACACTCTCTATATTCAGAAACAACCCTACTGACCATCGGGAAAGATCGGCGGATTGGGATTTGATTACAGCATCAAGGCCAGCCAGCCTGGAGATCAGCTCATTACGCTGTAATGGTGAGTCTGGAGGGAGAGGAACAAAAATAGCCCCGATAGAAAGAACTGCTGTTAATGCAATAATCAGGTCGCCCCCCCTTGGCAAGCAGATCCCAACCTTGCTCCCTACACCAATCCCCTCATGGATAAGATGCCTGGTGAGTGCTTTTCTTCGACAGGAAAGCTCTGCGTAGGTAACCGCTTGCCCTTGATACATGATCGCTATCTTTTCAGGGCACTGATCTGCCCACATGTCGATCCGGGCGACAAGATCCAGTGAGGCGGACGAACAATCAACGTGGCGTTTTTTCGGCTGCATCATTCCAAGAACTCCTTCTACCGTGATCGGTACATAGAATTAAAATGGTTATGCATGCAGTGCTAAATGACGAGCTGGAACATTCAGCACAAGAACAATTAGCCTTCACTGAGTGAGGACAGTTGAACGGTAGATTCCACTTACTTATAACTGAGCAAGAAGACACCAACAAGAACAGCGCCTATTCCAAACTTTTGACCTACGGTTGTTATTTCCCGATAAATCGCAATAGCCAGCAACACCGTCACACCGGAGTATACAGAGCTGATAGGAGTAACCAGCGAGAGCTCTCCAACTTTTGAAGCAAAAATATAAAACACCCAACCGGCATTCACCAACAAGGAGTGAGAGAGAAAAATCAAGAAGCGACGCTGGGTGAGATCACCTTTTTCCAATTTTCCATTTCTGACCAGCGCCAATGAAGTGAAAAGAACAGCCTGGGTTAAAGCCGAATAAAAGAAGGCATTGGTCACATCAAGTGTTTTGGAAGAAAAACCAAGAATAAAAAAGGCCACCCCAAAACCAATCATTGCGAGGACAGCCTGAAGAAAACCTTGCGAACCGCCACGCAGTGAACGGAAGATATTGCCAGACGTCATGATAATGCCGATAAAAATAATAGAGACGGCAAACCATGCAATCGGAACCAAATGCTCCTGCAAGAAGATAATTGAAAATAGAATAGTAACCAGACTATAGGTAGAGGCAATGGGCGACACAAGTGTCAAGTTACCTATTTCACAACCGCGCATATAGCAGTAGTAACCCAACACATAGGCAGCCGAGCTACAGGTGATGATGAACACGGCGCCGCTATCAAACTTTAACTGCTGCGTAACGATCAGGTACGCCCCCAGAAAGGAGGCGACCGCGAAAGTAAATACGTTACGAACGAGCATTGTTTTTGCAGTGCCCAGCTGACGAATCATCAAGCTTTGAATAAAGTCTGACACCCCCCAGCACAGCATAACCATCAACCCGCCAAAAACACCGCCATCCATGCCGAATAAACTCCACTATTTTTCAGACCTGCTCTACCAGCCAAGCCTTGTATTCGTCGATTGCCGTTTCATCCCTTGAATAAAACGCCCATTTACCAATTTTCTTCGCGCACAGAAAACCCGCTTGCCTGAGCAAGTCCAGATGCCTGCTTACCGTTGGCTGACTCATACCGAGCTTTTCAGTGATTAATGTGACGCACACGCCTATCAAGGCAGGATCACCAGTAATTTGATGACTAAAGTGCTCACGAGGATGCTTGAGCCATTGAAGGATCAGAATTCTAGGCTCTCCCGCCAACGCCTTGGACTGATCTATAAATTTATCCTGTGACCGCATCATATCCTCATATAGCTAAATGTCAATATGTAAATGCCAATGCAAGCGAACCGTTGGCTATAAGCTTATGCCTTTCACTCAGGATTTTGCGTACTACGCCCTAGGCTTGCCGAGTAAAAAATCGTCCGTGACCTGCTGTAACACAGCCAGCCCCCCTTTACAGAGACGATCGATGTAGATCAGAGACCTGCATTCACAATGAATCACCGGATACACAAGGATCGCAAAATCGGCATCCTGAGCCCGCCACGGAGCAAGCCCAAGCTTACATCCGTGCAACCAAAAACCACATAGTCAAGCGCCACTTTATGAGTCGTGATCAGGGCATACAGGTCTAAGGAATTCAAATGCGAGGTTGATTGCCGAAGGCTGCTAAGGCTTAAGGCTGCGCCAAAGGATGATTGAAAACCCTGGAAGGTTTATGCAGCAGTAACCTGATTGCCCATTCAATGCATGACGGTATCAGTTGCATGAGTGTTACACCTATCAGATGAACCACTAACAAACTGCTCGAGCGCTGAACCAATACATTTTGGCCCAACGCTAGAGAGCGCAAAATGCGACACACCAAAACCCAGCATGCCGCACCCACCACCTCACTCATCCATGATGTCGATGTCTCGGGTTTCAGCCGACAGGTACACGCACAGGGCGGAAAACGCCGCTAGTGCGATGGTGAGCAAGGAGATGGCGTAAGGCGTGCCGTAATGGCTGAGCAGGAAAGCGCCCAGGATCGGAGCGGTGCCACCGCCCACGATTCCGCCCACGTTGGTGGCCATGGCAAATCCGGTAAACCGGGCGCCTGGCCCAAATGCT
>JAAIGE0101129011.1_pt1 | contig 12012 bp, 12 predicted proteins | sample 6487951 | NCBI WGS metagenome assembly JAAIGE01 (sample SAMN13974128, study PRJNA590717) | phyllosphere metagenome | biome: tomato field; feature: multiple bacterial spot infested tomato fields; material: tomato leaves; isolation source: leaves from tomato fields | host: Solanum lycopersicum ... | reverse complement strand
GCCTGGCATCCGCCAACCTCCTCTTCTACCAGGTGCTGCTCATGGCGCGCGTGCCGCTGTTCGAGCGCGGCTTCGGTCGTGACGGGATCACCCGCATGCACCGGATCGTCGGCTTCTGGTCGTTCGCTCTTTTCACCGCGCACATCGCCCTGCAGATCCTCGGGTACGCGGTCTCGGCGGGGCTCAACCCGCTGGTGCAGGCGTGGGAGTTCGTGTGGGACTACCCGGGCATGCTGTTGGCGACCGCGGGCACCGGCCTGCTGCTGCTCGTTGTGGTCACCTCGGTGCGCAGGGCCCGCCGTCGTCTGCGGTACGAGTCGTGGCATCTGCTGCACCTCTACGGCTATCTCGGGGTCGGCCTCGCGATCCCGCACATGCTGTGGACGGGCGCCGACTTCACCGCCGACCCCGCCGCGACCGTGTACTGGTGGACGATGTGGGCTCTCACGGCCGCCGCGGTGATCGTGTTCCGGCTCGGGATGCCGTTGACCCGGTCGCTCGGTCACGGCATCCGGGTGAGCGCCGTCGAACGCGACGGCGACCGCGGGGTGTCGGTGCGCCTGACGGGCCGCCGGCTCGGGGCGTTGAACGCCCGGGGCGGGCAGTTCTTCGTCTGGCGCTTCCTCGACGGATCCGGCTGGACGCGCGGGCACCCCTTCTCACTCGCCGCGGCCCCCGACGGCCGCGAGCTCGTGATCTCCGCCCGTCTGGTGGGCGACGGCACGCACCGGCTCGCCGCCCTGCATCCCGGCACGCGCGTGCTGATCGAGGGGCCCTACGGCACGCTCACGACCGACGAGCGGCGCGGGCGCGAGCTGCTGATGATCGGCGCCGGGGCGGGCGTCGCCCCGCTCGTCGCCCTGCTCCAGGAGGCCCGCTGGGCCCCCGGCGAGGCGACGCTGCTCGTGCGCGACCACACCGCGGGCGACACGCTCCGCGTCGACGCGATCCAGCGCCTCGAGCGGGAGCGGGGCCTGCGGCACGCGGCGCTGCCCGGCCCGCGCGCGGCCACCGCCTCGCCGTGGCTCCCGCAGTCGCACGCTGCGTGGGCGGGTGCCGATCTCGTGCGGTACGTGGCTCCTCGTCCCGCCGACACCGACGTCTATCTCTGCGGCCCCCGTCCCTGGATGGACGCCGTGCGCACCGACCTCCGCCGTGCCGGCGTCCCGTCGGCTCAGATCCATCTCGAAGCCTTCACCGTCTGAGGAGGACCCGATGAAACGAATCGTCTACGCCGTCATGGCCACGGTGACGGGCCTCGTGCTGCTCTTCAGCTACCGCACCTCGGTCGCCCCGGATTCCGCCGGCGCGCTGTCGGACGTCGCTCCCGTGTCCACGGGAACGACGGCGGCCGCCCCCGCCCCGACCCCGTCCGCGTCGTCGTCGTCGTCGAGCTCCTCGGCATCCGGGTCCTCGTCGTCCGGCGCGGCCGGCCAGAGCACCTCCCGCGGACTCCGCGACGGCACGTACACCGGCTCGTCCGCGACCACCCGGTACGGACCGGTGCAGGTGCAGATCACGGTGTCGGGCGGCTCGATCACCGACGTGCAGGTGCCCGAGTACCCCTCGTCGAACGGACGCGACCAGCAGATCAACTCGCGCGCGCTGCCCACCTTGATGCAGGAGACGATCCAGGCGCAGAGCGCGCAGGTCGACATGGTCTCCGGTGCCACGTATACGAGCACCGGGTACCGCACCTCGCTGCAGTCCGCCCTCGACCAGGCCCGATCGTGACGGCGCCGACGTTCACGGTGACCGAGCCCGTGATGGGGACCGTCGCCTCGCTGACGGTCAAGGGCGCCCGCACCGTCGCCGTCGAGACGGCGATCGCCGCGGCCCTCGCCCGCCTGCGCGACGACGAGCGCGTGTTCTCGACCTACCGCGTGGACTCCGACGTCTCGCGCCTGCGCGACGAGGGCCTCGAACTCGGCGAGCTCGATGCGCGGGTCGCCGAGGTCGCGGAGCGATGCCGCGATCTGCGCCTCGCGTCGGGCGGTCGTTTCGACGCGCACTGGCAGGGCTGGTTCGATCCGACCGGGTATGTGAAGGGGTGGTCGGTGGATGCCGCGGCCGCGGCGTTCGACGAACTGCTCGCGGACGGGGTCGTCGAAGCGGTCGGCCTCAACGTCGGGGGAGACATGCGTCTGCGCACGGCCCCGGGGAGCGAGCACGCGTGGACGGTCGGAATCGCCCACCCCGTGCACGCGGGCGTCCTGCTCGCGACGGTCGAGATCGTCGACGGGGCCGTCGCGACCTCGGGCACCGCCGAGCGCGGAGCCCACCTCGTCGATCCGCGCACCGGCGAGCGCCGCGCGGGCCCGGTCAGCGCGACGGTGCTGGCGGACGACCTCGCCACCGCCGACGCGTGGGCGACGGTCGCGGCGATCGCCGGCGTCGACGACTTCGCATGGATGCCGGCGGCACCCGTGGCATCCGGGGTGGTGTGGGAGCACGGTGACGTCAGACGCTTCGCGGGCGGCGTCGAGGTGACGGCGTTCCGCTCCGCCGTGGCGGGCTGACCGCGCTTCTCAGCGGGCGCGCGGCAGACGCAGCGCGAACACCGTGCCCGCCGGTGACGTGCTCTCCACCTCGATCCGTCCGCCGGCGCGCGTCGCGGCCTCGCGCACCAGCGAGAGCCCGAGACCGAAGCCGCGACGCCGGCCCGACTCGGCGCCGCGCGCGAAGCGTTCGAAGATGCGGGGGAGGTCGGCATCCGCGATCCCGTGCCCCTCGTCGGCCACCCGGATCACGACGTCGTCCCCCTCGTCGCGGGCCGTGACCGTCACCGTCCCGGCGGCGGGCGTGTGACCGACGGCGTTGTCGAGCAGCGCGGTGCACATGCGCACCACCGTGACCGCGGGGACGGCGACGACGACATCGGCGAGGGCGCCGGTGCGCACATTCACCCCCGCGTCGTCGGCGAGCGCGTCGAGGCCGGCGACGGCCGCGCGCACGCTGTCCGCGGTCGAGGAGGTGCCGGTCTGGGCCGCCCCTTCGGCGGTGAGCAGCATGTCGGTGAGCACGTCGTCGAGCACCTGCGCGTCACGACGCAGCTGCGCGACCGGCTCGTCGGCGGGTTCGGCGCGCTGCAGGCGCCGCTGGACGATCTGGATACGACTGGTCAACGCCGTGAGCGGGGTGCGCAACTCGTGACTCGCGTCCGACACGAAGGCGCGCTGGCGGCGGAGCGCGTCGTCGAGCGGACCCACCGACCAGCGCGCGGCGGCCCAGCCCACGAGCCCGAGCACCACGACCCCCACCAGTCCGAGCCCGATGACCCACGGCAGCACGTCGTCGAGATCGACGACGAAGCGGTCGCCGCCGGGGGGCCCGAACCCCGGGCGGTGCCCACCCCCCTCCTCGCGCGCGCCCGACACGAGCACCCAGACCAGGATGCCGACGCCCCCCGCGATCGCGACGGCGGAGGCCCCCGCCACGAGCGCCCCGACGCGCAGGGCGGCGCGTCGGACGACCCGACGGTCGTCCTCGGCGCTCACCGAGCGGCCCCCGCGCGGTAGCCGCGTCCGCGCACCGTCTCGATGACCTCCGTGGCGGTCTTGCGGCGCACGTAATGGACGTAGGTGTCGACGGTGGTCACCGCATCGGGCGAACGGAACACGGCGCCCGCGATCTCCTCGCGCGAGAAGACGTGATCGGGCCTGCGGCTGAGCAGGTCGAGGACGGAGTTCTCGGTCGCCGTCAGGGCCACGCGCGCCCCGCTCGGGCCGTAGGCGACGCCGGTGTCGGGGAGGTAGGTCCAGTCGGACACCTCGCGCCGACGTCCCTCCGCCCGGAAGGCGCGAAGGAGTGCGCGGAGCCGCGCGAGCAGTTCGTCGAAGTCGAAGGGCTTGAGCAGGTAGTCGTTCGCGCCGGCATCCAGGCCGTCCACCCGGTCGGACACCGCGCCCAGGGCCGTCAGCATGAGCACCGGCGTCGTGATGTGCGCGGCGCGCAGGGAGCGCACGATCTCGGCCCCGTCGCAGCCGGGAAGGCGCCGGTCGAGCACGACGACGTCGAAACGGTCGCGCAGCGCGCGCTCGCGGCCGGCGAGCCCGTCGCCCTCGTGGGTGACGTCGTAGACCTCGCGCAGCACCTCGAGCGTCATGGCCGCGATCTCGGCGTCGTCCTCGACGTAGAGCAGCCGCGCGCGCGGCGCGGGAGCAGCCGTGGTCACCGCGCCCCGGCCACGGGCGGGTGCACGGTCCATCCGAAGCGCTCGAGCGCCGCGTGCAGTCGGCGTGCCTGCGCCCACGCGATCGCGCCCGAGGTGTCGGAGTAGACGTCGATCGCGAACGGCGGCGGGTCGGCGAACTTGGGGATCTCGACCTCGGCCCACGCGTGCGGGGCGAGCCACACGCGCGGCCGTGCGGTACCGGCATCCTCGACGTTCCCGTCCGCCGCGAAGGCGATGGCGTCGAGGGCGTCGATCTTGGTGATCGGCATGTTCACGACGAGGGTCACGGCGTGCAGCTGCGGCGTCATCACGGTCCTCCCGACCTTCATCCTGACACGCCGTCGCGAGCGGCGGGCCGGTGGATCGAAGGCGTCGATCGACGCAAAGCAGGCTCATAGGAATGCGCAGGGCCCGCGCAGGGTGCCCCGCGCATCCTCGATCCGACGACACACCCACCGAGAGCCGGGAGGCGACCGTGAGCAGGATCCCCGAGACCCAGATGACCCCCGAGGGCCCGACCTACGAGGGGCGGTTGCTCGACCGGGCCGACGAGCCCGTCGTCGACCAGGGAGCGCCGTTCGACATCCGCACGCTCGTCTCCCGGCGCGGCATCCTGGGGCTGGTCGTGCTGGGCGCGGGGGCGGCGACCCTCGCCGCGTGCACGCCGGCGGCGACCGGGTCCACGGCGACGACCGCGACGCCCACGGCGACGCCGACGGCGACCACGACCCCCTCGGCGACCCCCACGCCCTCCGCATCCGCGACGACGACCGCTGCGGCTCTGCCCGCGGGAGAGATCCCCGACGAGACCGCCGGGCCCTACCCCGGCGACGGCTCGAACGGCGTCGATGTGCTCGAGCAGTCCGGGATCGTGCGCAGCGATCTGCGCTCCAGCCTCGACGGCGGAGCCACGGCCACGGGCGTCCCCATGACGCTGAACCTCACGATCTTCGACACCGCGGGCGGCGATGTGCCCTTCGCCGGAGCCGCCGTGTACGTCTGGCACTGCGACACCGAGGGGAACTACTCGATGTACTCCTCCGGCATCGAGAACGAGACCTATCTCCGTGGGGTGCAGGTGGTCGGTGACGACGGCGTCGTCTCTTTCACCTCGATCTTCCCCGGCTGCTACGACGGTCGCTGGCCCCACATCCACTTCGAGGTGTATCCGAACGTGGATGCCATCACCGATTCATCCAACGCCATCGCCACCTCGCAGGTCGCCCTGCCGCAGGCCACCTGCGAGACGGTGTACGCCGACACCGCCACGTACCCGTCCTCGGCGTCCAACCTCTCCCGCGTCTCGCTCGACAGCGACAACGTCTTCGGCGACGACGGGGGAGTGCTCGAGCTCGCCACGACCTCGGGCGACAACGCGACCGGCTGGACCGTCTCGCTCGGCGTCCGCGTCGACACCACCACCACCCCGACCGCGGGCGCCATGCCCGGCGGCCGCTGACCCGGAAGGACCCTCCCATGCTGCAGAACCTCACCGGCTGGCACGCCCTCATCGTGCTCGCCGTCATCGTGCTCATCTTCGGCGCTGCGAAGCTGCCGGCCCTCGCCCGCAGCCTCGGGCAGTCCGTGCGCATCCTCAAGACCGAGGTCGGCGACTCCGGGGCCGACACCGGTGCCGTCCCGGCCGACCGGACCGACGACCGTATCCCGCTGACCACGGCCGTGCCCGTCACCTCCCCGCCGAGCACGACATGACCACCGTCGCCGCCCCCACCGCTGCGGCGCCTCGACCCGAGGCGCCGCGGTCGGCCCCCATGCCCGTCGCCGCCCACCTCGACGAGGCCACCCGCCGCGCGATGCGGGCGGCGCTCGCCGTCGCGATCGGGGCCCTCGTCGGCTGGTTCCTCTACGACCCCCTGATGGAGCTGCTCCGTGCCCCGATCGCGCAGATCGCCGCCGAGCGTGACGCGAGCCTCAACTTCGACAGCGTCACGGGGGCGTTCGACCTGCGCCTGCGGTCCGCGCTGGTGACGGGCGTCGTGCTCGCCAGCCCCGTCTGGCTGTACCAGGTGTTCGCGTTCGTGCTGCCGGGGCTCACCCGTCGCGAGCGGCGCTACGTGCTCGGATCGGTCGGAGCCGCGGTGCCGCTGTTCGCGGCCGGGTGCGCCACGGGGGTGCTGCTGTTCCCGCACATGGTGTCGGTGCTCACGGGATTCGCCGCGAGCGAGGACTCCACGATCCTCGACGCCGGCGCCTACGTCGACTTCGTCCTGAAGATCATGGTCGCCACCGGCGTCGCCTTCGTGCTGCCCGTCGTGCTGGTGGTGCTGAACCTCGCCGGCCTCCTGTCCGCCGTCACCCTGGTCCGCAGCTGGCGGTACGCCCTGGTCGCGATCGTGCTGTTCAGCGCGATGGCCACGCCATCCGCCGACGTGCTGTCGATGTTCCTCGTCGCCGTCCCGATGTCCGCGCTGTACGCGACCGCGCTGCTCATCGCCGCCCTGCACGACCGGAGGCTCGCCCGCGGGACGGCCTCCACGAGGGAAGAGGAACCGACGTGTTCGGTCTGACGTTCGAGAAGCTCCTGCTCGTGGGCCTCATCGCCGCGGTCGTCCTGGGCCCGCAGCGCCTCCCCGTCGTCGTCGGCCGCGCGGCGGCCCTGGTGAGGGACCTGCGTCGAACGGTGGATGCCGCCCGGGTGCGCGCGGCCGAGGAGATCGGCGTCCCCGTCGACGCCCCGCAGTGGCGCGCCCTGGATCCGCGTCGGTACGACCCCCGCCGCATCGTCGCCGAGGCGCTCGCGGCGCCGTCGGTCGAAGGGATGAATGCCACGGCGTCGACGAGGAGAAAGATCGAGGAGCAGGCGACGGTACGCCCTCCGACGAACACCTCGCCGGGGGAGGTCGGTGCCGCCTCCGACGGCGCCGCGCCGACTCCCGCGCCCGAAGCGCCCGCCCACGGGATGCGCCGTATCCGCGGGGGGACCTCGGCGCACCCTCGGTGGATCGTCGTCCCCGTGGATGCGCCCCTCGAGGACCCGGACACGAGTGCGAACGGCGGCGTGCCGACCGTCCCGTTGACGCCGCCGACAGGCTCGACGGGCGCGGACGCGATGGACACTGGACCGCGGCCCCCCGCTCTGCTCTACTGAGCCCGGACCGGTCGCGCGACGATGCGCGGACCGGCGGGGGAGAGACGATGAGCGAACCGCAGCCCGGCTGGTATCCGGACCCTACCGACCAGCGGCGATGGCGCTGGTGGGATGGCGTCGTCTGGACGGACCAGGTCGGCGAGGGAGGGCGGCAGCAGACGTCGCCCCTCGCCGCCGCGCCGAGGAAGCGGCGCGTCCCGACCTGGGTCTGGGTCCTGGTCGTCGTTCTGGCCTTCCCCGTCCTCCTCGCGCTGTGGCCGCTCCTGGGAGTCGCGGCCCTGGCGGTCGTCGTGACCGGGGTGGTCGCGATCGCTACCCGGTCTCGGACGTGGCTGCGCTTCGGCTCGACAGGAGCGGCGGTCGCCGCCATCGTCGTGGCGGCCTTCGTCGTCGCGGGGACGGGAGGTCTGGCAGTCGTCGCCCTGACGTCCGCCCCGATGACGGTCACTGTCGCGGAACCCGCCCCGCTTCTTCAGCCGGTCGATGAACCGCGCTCGTCCTCGGCACCGATCGCCGAGCCGACGTCCTCCGTCCCTCCGGCGCAGGCCTCCGCAACCCCCCGAGCGACTGCGAAGCCGACTCCGACTCCGAAGCCAACTCCGACCCCGAAGCCGACACCGACTCCGGTGACGCGCGTCTCCGAGGTGGCGGTGGCATCCGCGATCCCTTTCGGCCGGACGTCGGTCGAGGACAACGGTCTGCCGCGTGGGCAATCGCGCATCGACGTCGCCGGTGCGGATGGCGAGAAGGTGTCGGTCTTCCGGGTGACGACGGTGGACGGAGTCGAGACCTCCCGCTCCCTCCTGCGGGAGTCCGTGACCCGGGAGGCGGTCACCGAGGTCTCCGTCGTCGGCACCTACGACCCGCCCCCGCCCGCCGCCGAGCTGCCCGGGTCCGACGGATGCCACCCGAGCTATGCGGACGCCTGTGTGCCGATCGACTCCGACGTCGACTGCGCGGGCGGGAAGGGCAACGGCCCGTCGTACTTCGACGGAGTCGCTCGCGTGGTCGGGCCGGACGTGTACGACCTCGACCGCGACGGAGACGGCTGGGCCTGTAACGGCTAAGGGGGAGTCGCGCTCGGTAGCCTCGACGCATGCCCTCGCCCCGCGCCCAGCTCGAAGACCTCCTCGCGCGTGGCCTCGGCGACATCTCCCCGGCTCTGCGCGCGTCGCCGGTCGAGGGGGAGGCCCGGGCCGCCGCCGTGCTCATCCTGTTCGGGGTGCTCGACGGCATCCCGAGCAGACGTCGGGCCGCTCACGTGCCGAGCGACCTGGACGTGCTCCTCCTCGCTCGTGCGAGCACCCTTCGCGCCCACCCGGGCCAGGTCGCCTTCCCCGGAGGCCGCGTCGACCCGGACGACGAGGATGCCGTCAGCGCGGCGCTGCGCGAAGCGCGCGAGGAGACCGGACTCGACCCGGCGGGCGTGCAGGTGCTGGGCACGCTTGCGCCCGTCCCTCTGGCGTTCTCCCAGCACGAGGTGACCCCGGTGCTCGCCTGGTGGGCGCGGCCGACTCCCGTGCACGCGGTCGATCGGGCGGAATCTGCGGCTGTCTTCCGTGCTCCCGTCGCCGATCTCCTCGACCCGGCGCGGCGGGGCTCGACGGTGATCCGTCGTGACGGGCGGGAATGGCGCGGCCCCGCATTCGCCGTCGACACCGCGGGGGGCCCGCAGATCGTGTGGGGGTTCACCGCGATGCTGCTGGACGGGCTGTTCGACCGTCTCGGATGGACCGAGACCTGGGATGCCGGGCGCGAGATCGCGCTGCCGACCGTGAGCCTCACCCCTCCTCCCCACCCCGCCGCGTCGTAGCGCCTTCCCCTGCATTCGTCATCCTCGCTGTGCGGGGCCGCGCGGGTCGCTAGCGTGGGATCCGTGACTGCGCCTATCGACCCCACCACCACCGCCGCCTGGTCCCGCCTCTCCGCCCTGCGCGACGAGTTCCAGCCCGACCTGCGCGGCTGGTTCGCCGCCGACGACGACCGGGCCCGTACCCTGTCGCGCACGATGGGCGATCTGCACGTCGACCTGTCGAAGAACCTCGTCACCCCCGACGTGCTCGACGCGCTGCTGTCGCTGGCCGACGAGACCGGCGTGCGCGAGCGGTTCGCCGACATGCTGCGCGGTGCGCACCTGAACACCAGCGAAGATCGTGCCGTTCTGCACACGGCCCTTCGCCGCCCGGCCGGAGCAGAGCCCGCCCTCGTCGTCGACGGCCAGCAGGTCGATCGCGACGTGCACGAGGTGCTCGACCGCCTCGCCGCCTTCGCCGAGCGCGTCCGCTCGGGCGAGTGGCGCGGCGTGACCGGCAAGAAGGTCACGCACGTGGTCAACATCGGTATCGGCGGCAGCGACCTCGGTCCCGTGATGGTCTACGAGGCGCTGCTCCCGTACGCCGACGCCGGCATCCACGCCCGCTTCGTCTCCAACATCGATCCGACCGACATCGCGCAGAAGACCGCCGACCTCGACCCCGAGACCACGCTCTTCATCGTCGCCTCCAAGACGTTCACCACGCTCGAGACGCTGACGAATGCGCGCCTCGCCCGCGACTGGCTGTGGGAGAAGCTCGCGGCGGCGGGTGCGATCGCCGACACGGATGCCGCCCGCACCGACGCCGTGGCGCACCACTTCGTCGCCGTCTCGACGGCCCTCGACAAGGTCGCCGCCTTCGGCATCGACCCGGCCAACGCCTTCGGCTTCTGGGACTGGGTCGGCGGCCGCTACTCCGTCGACTCCGCGATCGGCCTCTCTCTCGCGATCACCCTCGGCCCGGACGCGTTCCGTGATCTCCTCGCCGGTTTCCACACGGTCGACGAGCACGTGGCATCCACACCGATCGAGCAGAACGTGCCCGTCCTCATGGGGCTTCTCAACGTCTGGTACACGAATTTCCTCGGGGCGCAGTCGCATGCCGTGCTGCCGTACGCGCAGCAGTTGCACCGCTTCGCGGCGTACCTCCAGCAGCTCACGATGGAATCCAACGGCAAGTCGGTGCGCTGGGACGGCACGCCCGTCACCACCGACACCGGCGAAGTGTTCTGGGGCGAGCCCGGCACGAACGGCCAGCACGCCTTCTATCAGCTCATCCACCAGGGGACTCGTCTGATCCCCGCCGACTTCATCGCCGTCGTGAACCCCGCCTACCCGCTGGCCGACGACGGACGCGACGTGCACGGCCTGTTCCTCGCGAACTTCCTCGCGCAGACCAAGGCGCTGGCCTTCGGCAAGACGGCCGAAGAGGTCGAAGCCGAGGGGACCACGGGTGCCCTCGTCGCCGCGCGCACGTTCCCCGGCAACCGACCGACCACGTCGATCTTCGCGCCGTCGCTCACCCCCGCGGTGCTGGGGCAGCTGATCGCGCTGTACGAGCACATCACCTTCACGCAGGGCACCATCTGGGGCATCAACTCCTTCGATCAGTGGGGCGTGGAGCTGGGCAAGCAGCTCGCGCTGCAGATCGCGCCCGCGATCGAGGGTGACGACGAGGCGTTGGCCGCTCAAGATGCCTCGACGGCGGCCCTGCTGGCGTACTACCGCGACCACCGAGCCTGAGAAGTCGGGCTGATCCGCGATTTTTTCCGCGCGGATCAGCCCGGCCCGGGCGGCTCCGAAAGCCCTCGGCAGGGCGCCGGGAAGCGGCATTCGACCCGACCTTGAAGGTTTATCGAGAAAAGCCTGATCAGCGCCGCTGTTTTGCGTGCTGATGAGGAGCGGCCCCCGGCCTCGGCCGATCCCGCGGGCGGTCGCCCCGACCGGCGGCCCACCCGTTCCCGCTCCCACGACCCTCCCAGGTAACGAAGAGATAACGCTCAGAACAGCCACCCACACTCGGGGACTTGTGTCGACCCGACGGCACAGTGATCGCGCTCTGCCCGAGAGCGCGCCCCCGACGAAAGTGCTCCCTTGCTGCGTTCCGATCTCAAGCTCGTCCCTGTTCATCGCGCCCGCCGAACCCTCACGACGGCGATGACCTGTGCCGGCCTCGCGCTCGGCATGGTCGCCACCACCGGCCTCGCCGTCGCCGCTCCGCTGTCGATGCCCGACGCCTCGGCGTCCGCCTTCAGCGCTCCGGCCGCGACCGCCGCTCCCGCCGCGATCAGCGTCGTGGGCCTCGGGTCCACCCCGACGCTCCAGGCGGTCACGCAGACCGCCGATGCCGCGACCACCGATGCGCAGTCCGCTCTCGCCGGTGCTTCCGCGGTCCAGGCCGACATCTCCGCGGCGGGGCTCCCGCTCTCGGTGGGCGACACGAGCGTCGACACCGCGGCGCTGAACGACGCTGTCGAGCGTCTGTCGTCCTCCGACCTCCTGCCCACCGTCCTCCTCCCGGCGCTCAGCCAGAACGCCGCGGTGGAGACGCAGCGCGTCAACGACCGCGTCGCGACCCTGCGCAGCAGCCTGAACGAGGCCGTCGAGGCCAAGGCGGCCGCGGATGCCGCGGCCGAGGCGCAGCGTCAGGCCGAAGCCGCTGCCGCCGCCGAAGCGCAGCGTCAAGCCGAGGCCGCCGCCGCCCTCGCCCGGGTGAACACCCCCGACGGTGCCAAGGCCTACGCCGCCCAGCTCGCCGCCGACCAGTACGGGTGGGGCGACGATCAGTTCTCGTGCCTGTCCTCCCTGTGGACCAAGGAGTCCGGCTGGAACTACCAGGCGTACAACCCCAGCGGAGCCACCGGCATCCCGCAGTCGCTCCCCGGCGACAAGATGGCCAGCTTCGGTTCGGACTGG
>JAAIGE0101059331.1_pt1 | contig 12015 bp, 11 predicted proteins | sample 6487951 | NCBI WGS metagenome assembly JAAIGE01 (sample SAMN13974128, study PRJNA590717) | phyllosphere metagenome | biome: tomato field; feature: multiple bacterial spot infested tomato fields; material: tomato leaves; isolation source: leaves from tomato fields | host: Solanum lycopersicum ... | reverse complement strand
TGACGGTGCGCGGCTTCATCCAGCACGATTTCATCCGCCTGATGCCTGCCTTCCTGCGCGAAATGGGCCAGTGGCTGCACCGGCGGCGGACCACGACTGAGCAGTTGCCTGGGGATCTAAGTCTGCAATCAGAACTTCGGCCCCCCTCAGTCCGAGGGAATTTGCCAGGACGCAGGTAAGCGTCGTTTTTCCCGCTCCGCCCTTCTCGTTGAAGACCGTGATGATCTTTGCTGCTTTGGTCATGACGACTTTCTATCAAATGAAACACATCTAGTGCGTTGCATTTTATTTGACAGTCAATAGAGGCGCAAATGTTTTCACGTCAACAATTCTAGCTTTCGACGCCTGAATGTTTGTAAGCCAGACTCCTCTGCGCAGTGTTCCGCGCGGAACGATTAGTCGGTTTGCCCGGTGGTCTGGGCTCACGAGGGAATCAGAACTCCCTTTGATCTCTCAGCAGCGCGTCTTCATGAGCTTTGACATGTGGCTGCCACGGGTGTCCTCAGTCGCGATCTCGCGCCAACCGTGCAGACCTCAAGAATGTTCCGCGGGGAACATGCAGAGCGAGAGCTCCATTTAGTCGTGCTGACTCGCTGGCCCCCTGAAGATGGGTTTTGCGATGAACTCGCGTGTGCAGCTATCTGTGTTGCCATAGGGGGGGCGCGAGCCCGCGGACATACCGAATGGTCGACGGCGGATCAAAATGTTCCGCGCGGAACAGTGGGCAGCACTCTAGCGTGCTGCCGGCCGATTTATGCCGCCGCTGTGAGTAGCCTCGGCTAGTTCAAGCGTACCAAGAGTTACGCGGGGAAGAGATACTTCGTCGGTTGCAGGGCGCGGACATAGACGGCGGGCATGATCAGTGAGCGCGCACCTTATCTGTTCCGCGCGGAACAATTCGGCAGCCGTCGTAGGCTGGGTCGAAGGCTGTTGTCGTTGGTGCAAGCGTTCGTTTGCTGCTTGGCGTTCCGGCAAAAGAACGCTTCCCTGCAGCTCGAGCGGAGGTCAATCTTGGGCCCTACCGTGTCCCAGCGGAATGAGGCATCCGAGCGATGCGTGCTCGATTCGGTTGTACGACTGCAGCAGGCAAAGCGAAAGCCCAAAGATTTCCACATCGAAGCGTTCTAGAACGCCTTGAGCGCCGCACTGGCACGAGGGAGCCGTCAGCGTTTAATGGCGGCAGGGCTTGCCGTGGCGAGACGTTATAAGTTGCTTGGCGAGAACGAACACGATGCGGGAGTCGGGTTTGATGTAGTCCTTGAAGCAATGCCAGATGCGCATCCAGGCGAGCTGGCAGGGGAGTGCATCCATGCAAGGCAGCGGTTTCTTGCGTTCCGAATTCGATAGTTGGTGTCTGCCAGTTTCCAGGTATAGAGACTCGCCGCACACTGAGTTAGTGACTACCGAGGATGTTCCGCGCGGAACATCGTGTTCGCCCAGCTTCTCCACACTACTGAAACGCCTCCTCGAATTATCGGCAGGCCATGTGAAAGAAGTTCCGCACGGAACAATTCAAGGGCGGCGGTGGCGACAGTAAGTGATGGTGAGCGAGGTAGATGGCGCAAGCTTGGAGGCGCTCGGTCCTTCTCATTCGAAGGCCTTCTCGTAGCGCTTCTGGTTGGGGCACGGGAGGGGAGGGCGGCATGGGCTCGGAAGCCGGTGGGAACATTCAAATGTGTTTGCTCAAAACAACATCGAGTATCTTTCCCGGGTGACACCCAGTGCGGAACGCCTCCGATCTCTCGTTTTGCATCCTCGCTAAACCGCTGATTCACATAGAGATAGACACCCAGCGCGTCATTCGTGTTTCGTTGGGTGCGTCACTGATCTCTAGCTTTTTCCGATTTTGCGTCACTGAAAATTAGTTCGTGGTCAAGGCGGGCGCAGTGGGCCTATTGAACGAGCGTGGTGAACGACGCGACGCGATGTTCCTCCCGGGCGGCTGCAGTGCGCCCAAAGCAGTCGCCTGAGGTCGTTGTCCGGTTGGCTGCTTTGCAGCGTTTGCAATCCGCCGCCGTGCCAACCTCAACGGACGCTCTCTGTAGCGTTGCAGTCATCCGTACGGCACCGGCTGCTCTTGCTCGTGTACCGCTTTTGGTCGGCAGTCGACGTCAGGCCCAATCGGTCAAACGACTACTGTCCCCGTTGTCAAACCAACGCTACCCGCCCCATCAAAATACTGTCGATGGCGAAAGCCGTCGGATTGGGCTAGACAGCAGCCTAACCCTTGATCTTCAGCGACTCCGCGCGGGCCTTCTCGGCATCGGCGAACGAGTCGATGCCGCTGAAATCCCGCGTCAGCAGGTCCAGCGAAATGTGGCCCCTGGTGGGCGAGTTGGTCCAGTAGTAGCCCTCCAGCCGTGTGTCGCTCGACGTGAGCCGGAGGTCCCCATAGCCGACGGTGATCTTGTCTTCGGCATCCTGCAGGCGCCGCATTTCGAATACGTACTGCAGCTGCCCCACCGAGTTCCGCGGTTGAACCACCATCCTCTCCATCGTGGATTCGGCTGGCACGCTGGGCGTGTACGACTGGATCGTCAGGAAAAAGTAGCTCTGCCTAATCACAAACGCAATCGGGATGGGCGGCAGAGGATCGGCGTTCTCCGACGCCTTGAACTCGGACTTCAGCTCACCCCACCACAGCCCATGGACCATGCGCTTGCCCATGAGCTTGGCGATGCGAGGGTGTTTCCACTCCACCTTTGACAGTGCCCAGAGCAGCAACGGAGGCACGGTTAGGGCGGTGGAAGCACTCTGCCAGATGACTTTCAACGGGTGCGCGTGCAGTTCTGGCAGGCGGAACAAGAGGATGACGCCGCACACCAGCAGCACGACGCCGCCGCAGTACCTGAGCAGCCGCAGGAGGTCGTCATAGGTCAGGCTCAAGGGCAGCATCAGAAGACCTCGCTCAAGGTCAACCGGCCGGCCTCATAGATAGAAGCCGCACGTTCGTGAGTCAGCAGCCCGATGGCAACGACGCCGGCCACCTTCGAGGCGAGCAGTGCCGTCATGTGCCGGGCACCACCGGCTCGCGGGGCGGCATCGGCCGCTCCAGGCAGTGGCGGCGCGATGAACTGGCACAGGTGGGTCAGCGCCCCGGAGCCCGCATGCACGAAATGGAAGCCGTCATGCCACGGCGATGACCGTCGCGACGTCCGGGCGAGCACTTCGCCGATGGCCTCGAGCCCCACAACCGGCAGGTCAAAACGCTCGTCGCCGACGACATCGAGCTGCAGGTGCGGCAGCGCCGCCAGCGAGTCGTAGAAGACCACACCTAGCCCGGCGAAATCGCCGGCCAGCCTGGGGGCCGCGTGCCGCACCAGTTGCTCTGCGCTAAAGGCTTGAGGGGAAGTCAACAGCAAGGTCTCCATGGTGCTCAACCGACTGTACCGATCATAGGTGTGGGCTATATTTGCCTAGGAGCGGGTCAGTCCCTGGGTACTCGTCGCACCCTGTAGGCACAAACCCTATATCGACGTGCGCGACTATTGAAGATCCTGACGTCACCCGTATGTATGCGGCGTCGACATCCTTAGCACGCTTTGGAGCAGTAGCCGGCTTGCCGGTTGAAGGGTGGAACGGGTAGCTCGACGCCTGCAAGCGACGCGACTGGACGCGCGTTGCGCCGTCCACCTCACGCCCGACCATCCATGCTGAACCTGAGCGCCCTTTTTTACACAGAAGTCGAACTTGAACCGTGCCTCTTCGGCAACCTAAACCTGCGCGACGACGACCGCCAGGACATCGCCGCGGCCAAGAACGAGGTCCGGATCGCACTGCGCGACGGAATCCCCCGCGTCTACGCGGCGGACGGCCACCCTGGCAAGGTTCCGCAGCCGCGCTTTTTCACCCAGGGCTCCTGGGCTTACAAGACACTTAACGCGCCAGCGCAGGAGCCCCAGCAAGCGGACGTCGATGATGGCTGTTACCTGCCGCTTGGCTTCCTGACCCTGACCGACAGCCCCAGCGTAGCAGCGAACGTCTTCTTCGGCGTAGCGGAGAAGGCCCTGGCCGAGCTGGTGAAGGAAAAAGGCTGGAAGCTCTCCGGCAAGCCCACCTGCATCCGCGTGGAGATCAGCGACCTTGCGCACATCGACATCCCCCTGTACGCGATCCCGGACAAGGAGTTCGAGACCCTCGTCAAGGCCGAGACCATCCGGCGCGCTGTGATGGATGGCATCCACGTCTTATCCGAGGCCACGATCGAGAGCTGGGACGAGCTGCCTTCCACCAAGGTGCTGCTGGCCCACCGCGTGGAAGGCTGGATGCACTCTGACCCCCGCCCGGTGAAGGAATGGTTCGTCGACCAGGTCGAGACCCGGGGCGAGCAGCTGCGCCGCGTCGTGCGCTACCTCAAGGCGTACCGCGACTGGACCTGGAAGTCCGGCGGGCCCAGCTCAATTCTGCTGATGGCCGCGGCGGCGCCGCTTTTCGTGAGACAGGACCGTCGCGACGACCAGGCGCTGCTTGACGTCGTCAGGCAGCTGCCTGCAGCCCTGCGCAGGGGTGTCAGCAACCCGATCAACCTGCAAGAGTCGCTGACCGACCGCCTGCGCGCCTCTGACGATGAGGTGGACATGGTTGAGGAGGCGGCGCTGCAGTTTGAGGATCTGGGCCGCCGACTGCAGGCGGCGCTGGACGCCGGCAGCGCCGCGCAGGCCTGCACATGGATGCAAGGGCTGTTCGGCCCGCGCTTCCCGGACCGCCCTGACCGCGTCAAGGTGGGCGCCGCGGCTTCGGCCGTGGCGGCCGCCATCGCCGCCTCGCCGGCGATCGCAGGTCCGAACGAATTGGTCGGGCGGACGCGCGCTGGATGAAATTTCAGAAGGTCGCGATCCCGGACCTGACCGCCGCGCTGCAAAAACGCGGCTTCTCGTACTTGAGGCGCGACGGGGGCGGCCGGCTGAGGTACGCCGGGGAGCTGCGGCTGAAGACGAAGAACTACCCCTGCGAACTGGCGATCCCGCCCGCGCTCGATGACTTCCCCCGCATCTGGCTGAGGCCGGTCCCGCCGGGGCGCCCTGAGCTGCAACCCCACCTCAGCGCAGGCGGGTACCTGTGCTACCTCGCGGTGGGCTCGGTCATCTTCGACTCCTTCAGCCCGATCCAGCAGACGATGGCCTGCCTCGACCGTGCCGAGCAGGTGCTGGAAGACATCCTGGCCGGCAAGATGGTCGAAGACCTGGCGGAGGAGTTTCACGTCACCTGGGGCCACCGCTGGTGCATGCTGGACGTCGACGAACGCCGACCCGGCGGGCTTGATGCCTACACCTACGGCGGGAAGATCAGCGTCGCAACGGACGACAAGCAGCGCACCCACGCCAAACTGGAGGCCATCGGGCTGGGGCTGCCCAAGACCGAGTTGAAGGCGTTCCGCGTGCGCACCAAGGCACGACCCATGCCGCTGCAGAAAAGCTGGCCGCCCAAAACGGTTCAGGAGTTCCTGAAGTGGCAGAACACGCTGGACCCAAAGTGCAGAAAGAAGATCGAGCGGCGCCTCCTGGAACTGTTCCGGGCGAAGGCAACGAGCGCAATGGTCCTGATCGACTCGCCCCAGGTCCAGTACGGCGTCGAGGTGGACCTGCAGCGCGATCCCGTCGGCATCGGCAACAAGCCGTCGCTGCGCGAAACCCTATACCGGCTGCCGATCCACCCGATTTCCGCATACCGCATTGACGACCCCTACCTCGCCGAGCGCAACTTGCCTGACTCGAAGACCCTGGCTGGGCTCAAGATCGGGCTGGTCGGCTGCGGGGCCATTGGGGGCTACCTCGCCGAGATGCTGGCCAAGGCCGGCGCGGGCACGGTGGGCGGGAAGCTGACACTGGTAGACCTGGGGGCGATGGAGCCCGGAAACCTCGGCCGCCATCGGCTCGGTTTCAACGCCCTAATCAAGAAGAAGGCCGAGGCGATGTGCGAGGAGCTCCGGCGCGTCGCGCCCGGCATCGACGCGGCGGCTTTGGTGGGGAACGTCAAGGATGCGAACCTGGGCCACCTGGACCTGCTGATCGATGCCACCGGCGAACAGGGCTTGACCGACTGGCTCACCTGGCAGTACGCCGACAAGGTGCCGTTCCTGGCAGCCTGGGTCGAGGGAGCCGGCGCAGCCGTCCGCGCCCTGCTGAAGGCAAAACCCGAGCACGCCTGCGCGCGATGCGTCTCGCAGCCGCCGCTGAAGGATCAGTACCGCGTGTTCGACGTGCCGCCGGAGGTCATCATGAAGGGGAACGGCTGCGAAGGCCTTTACGTCCCCTTCCCTGCCACCACGTCCGTCCAGGCGGCCGCTCTGGCCATGGAGATGGTGCAGGCCTGGCTGGATGGCGCCGAGTCGCCCAGCTTCAGGACGCGGGTGCTCGACCTGAAACGCGAGGTCCATTTCAAGGACTGCTCACCCCAACGATACAAAGGATGCCCCGCATGCGCCACGTGAGTGACTGGACGCTGGATGACGGCAGCCTGCTGCTGAACTTCTCCGATGAGGTCCGTGGCGTATTCGAGAGGCACGTCCAGGTCGGTGACCTGCCGGAGAGCGGCGGCGTGCTGCTGGGCACCGTTCATGAGAACGGGCTGCTGGTCACCCTGGCCACCACGCCGTCGCGCCTGGACCGTCAGCTCCGTTCACTATTCGAACGGTTGCCGTTCGGTCACCGCGCGGTGGCCAAGCGCCTCTGGCGTTCCACCGGTGGCACCACCCGCTACATCGGCGAGTGGCACACCCACCCACAGGACATCCCCGTCCCTTCAGACATCGATCTGAACGAGTGGAAGAAGCTGGCCAAGAAGCGGGCCGACAAGCGGCCCCTGTTGGCGGTCATCGTTGGCCGGCATGGCCTGCACGTGGAAATGGCCCACGGCGACGGTAAACGACAGCTGCTCAAGCCCCATGCCGGATGAGTACATAAGCTCAATGACGCACGTGATCTAGTCCTCGTGGCCCCAGGTCAGCCCCCATGTGCGCGCGATGCGAATCAGCGCCGACGCCTCATGCTCAGTCGCGTGTATGAAGGCTGTAGCGCCCTGTGAACGTGGTGAACGTCGCGGATAGTGACCGGAACCCGGCGCACGGCGTAGACCTGACCATTGACGCGGATGATGCAGTCCATGTGATGAGTGCCTTGGTAGCGCGTGCGCTCTTCGGCCTGCAGCAGACCCATCCCCATCCTGCGATGCCCGAGGTCGCTGATAGCGTCGGCCTCTAACCCCTGGTTGCGCACCGTCCATTCGATGGTGGCGAACGGCGGGAGGATGTGGGCGTTGGCGATTGTGAACACCAGCGTGCAGCCCTTGGCGACCCCGGCCACCCGGTTGCGGTGATTGGCTACAAAGCGGCGCCTATCTCCACTCCCCGTATAGACCGCAATGTCGATATCGGGCAGTTGCATGAGTGCGCGCGACGTCTGCTCGTCCACCAGGTCGACCTCATCCACCTCCGGCAGCGGCATCAGGAACGAAAACGCCTCGGTCCAGATCAGGGCCGCTGCCGGTTCTCCCTCGGCCTCGTCAGCGCGCTGGGCGATGTCCAGCAGCGCATCGAGCCGTGGAAGGAGGGCCGCCCAGGCCTCTGCGCTCATCCGATTCAAGTCCTCGTCAGCCTTGGTGGCTGGGTTCTGGACGCGGCGATCCTTGTTCAGCCGGTCATGGATCGTTTTAATGATGGAGATCAGGGCGTCGTCATCATCGACGCCGAAAAGGAGGGCGAGACCGATGTCGCCGTAGGCCTCGGTGGTCAGCACTGTGAGCAGGATCGAGGTCGGACGCGAATCAGGGATATCATCGAACGACAACGCAGCCCAGGCCTTCAGGTAGCGGATCAAGCGCCGCAGCTGGTCCCGCTGACCGCCGGTTCGCGCATCTCGGAACCACTTGTAGAAAGCCTTGGGGTCGCTATCCTCCCACCCCTTGGTCAGGCATGCCAGGCTCCGCTCGTCGGTGTCGGTGTTGAGGTGGTAAACCGGGGTGTCAATGTGGAACTGATGCTCGTACGACGCCCGCGAGCACCGCTCTTTGGGCGGCTCCGCCACGGACCGCATGGTCGGGCAATTGGGCTGGTAGTCGACAAGTACCTGCTGGACCCAGCGACGCAACTGGTCGGCCGTTGGCTCAATCTCAACGCCCCTGCCCCACTCGAAATAGACGCCCAGGTCGACGTCGTACTCCTCGTCCGAGTGAACGGGCTTGATCAGCGTACCGTACTTGTAGGAGCCCTGCAGCCAAGTGGAGATCGGATGGCCGTGCTTGGCCTTGAGCGACACCTTCAGGTGCTCGGCCAGCTCGTTCCATCTGGTCTGCAAGAAATCGCGCTGCTGGGTAGTGGGGCTGACGCGGCTGATCAGGGTCTGTTCGCCTGCGCCATTGAACAGCGAGCTGGCGCGGCCCATCTCAGCCGCCCCGCACCAGAGTCATCTGGGGTTTGTGCGCCAGGAACGGCGCCAGATTCGTGTTGAGGATATCGCTTGCGGCCTTCTTGCCCAGGGCCATCAGCGTGCGCCGCGCGGCCTCGGTTGCGACGTCTAGGCCAAGATCCTTGGCCTGCTCGTTCGACGGGGGCGCGTCCAGACGGTAGTACCGATCCTTCAGTTTGTGCTGCATCAACTGATCCACAAGCTGCTGCTGGGACGAGATCGTAACGGAGAACAGACGGTTATCGTCCATCCAGCCCTGTATGCCCAATTCCCGGCCGGTCTCGAAAGACAGAGAATACATGTTAGTCGTCGTGCCGACGCTGAGGATGCGGACGGCGGTGCTAGGCACGTCGAAGAAGTGCTCAGCCTCGTGAAGGGCCAGAAGATCCGGCGCATTGGCGTACAGCCCGCCGTCGGCGTAGCGCTGGCCATCGACTTCCGCCAGTTCGAAGAACGTCGGCGCGGCCGAGGTGGCCAGGGCCACGTCCACAACCTTGTATTTCCAGTCGCGCGTCCATTCCGCCTTGTGCCGGGTCTTGAAGACTTGTGGCTTGCCGCTGGTGACATTAACCGCGGGAATGCCGACGGCGTGTATGGCGTCGTTGAGCGTGGCGTCCTCAGGAATGAGACTCGTGATCACCTCGCGCAGCGCCTGTGACTTGTATCGTGGCCGATCCCAGTGTTGATAGATGTCCAGAGCCTTGGCGACTTTTCCCTTAGGTTTATCGCGCAAAGGAAAGATATTCTCCCCCGACTGTTCGAAGGCCTGTACAACCTTCAGCATGGGGACTTCGAACGCCACGGCCAGCGCGATGATGCCGCCAATCGATGTGCCATACGAGAGGTCAAATCGACGGCCGATGGGTTCGCCGATGTGGTCTTCCATCTCCTGGAGTGCCCGCGCCGTGAAAAGGCCTCTGTAGCCTCCTCCGGTCAGTGCCAACGCCTGGAAAGGCCGCTCTTCGGTCCACGCCATACGCCCCCTCAACTAGATTTTGAGGTGTGAGGATACCAATCAACGGGTGTGTGCACGATTACTTCACGCATCTCACGTCGCAATCGCCTCGATCTCTGTCGCCGCTGACTGAGCGACGGGTCTGGGCGGCACTTCGGTCGCAAGTGCCGCGCGCCATCGAATGTCCGGTTGCGGCGGTAGTGGTCAGTAGGACCGCCGCCAGCGAATGACTCGGATCAGCCTGAAGACGTATCTTGCGGCTCGCGAGCGAACGTCCGCTGTTGGCCCCAGATTCTGCCTGCCGCTGGGCGTCTGCTTCTGGCCCCACAGCGGCCGTTGAAGAGCGCAGCATGAGCAGCCGCGCTCCGAGCGCCCATTGTGCCCGTGGGCGTCGTGCACACCTCCCTTACGCCAGACCCACTAGCTAGGCCTCGCCCAGTTGAGGCGAGCGGTGCACATCCTTTTGCTGCAAAAGCAGCACTCCCCTCCCCTTCCTCTGGGTTGTCGTCCCTCGACCAGGCCCCCGCCCCAATCCGGAAAAAGCTAAACATCAGTGACGCACGGACTAAAGATCAGTGACGTTCCGCACCCAGCATGGGACGTGTTCAACGCTCAATAGGAATACCGTCCGGGGTTCAGGGAACCACGGTCATCTGCGCACCCAATGCGGCGTCGACGACACTGCGGTGCAGCCGGTCCGTTCCCGGCTTCACGAGGGGTAGAGAGGAAACCTTCGACATGTGCGCCACGCCATCAGGAAACAAGCAAATGCAGCCGTGGAGGGGGTGCTGGGAGGATGCGTATAGCACTCCGTGCGCGCCAGCTTGGTGGAACTCAGCCGCAAACCCCTGTGTAGTCGCATAACGCAGCGATTGCAGCACGGGGAAGGGCTCCGCGAGCCCACGCACATCGACAAGCCGCAAGCCTGGTGTTGTACGAAAGCTCACCAACGCGCGGTCCCGCAACTGCGCAAGCGTACAGGTGCGGGCATCGCGGCGGAATAGTGATTCGTAGAGCGCCGTCAGTTCGCTGTCGGCCAGGTAGGCAGTTGGCTCATCGACCAGGTCGAACCGACCGGCTAGGGTGCCTGCAGGTGGCATGATAAAACCACGAGTGCGAACGCTGTCACCGCGGTACCTGAGTCGCTGAATGCGATGCCAAACAGTATTCGGGGGGAGCTCGATAAATGGCGGATTGAGGTCAACTAGGTTCATGGGTGAGGTCAGTGGGCCTCAGCCGTTGCCAATGCAAGGATGCGCTCTGCAGGGGTGCCTTGTTCGATGGCCGAGCGCGGCGTCTGGCCATTAAGGGCCAGAGACGGCGTCTCGAGGAACGACAGCACCTCCCAGCCATCTGCCGTGCCCAGGCTTTTCGCTATGGGCTGCAGCAGTGGCCAAATCGCGGGCTCGAACTGCCACCGAGGCAGCTTGAAGCCGCGGCGCATGTTTGACACGCCAATGCAACGAGCGGATTTGATCCACGCGTTGATGGTTACGCGACTCGTGCCAGCGAGTTCGGCTGCTTCGTCGGTAGTAATCATGTCGGCGGCTTCGATGCGATCGCGGCGGTACTGGGCGCCAGCGCGCAGCAAGTCAGCAGACTGAGTTGCTGATGCATACGGATCCTGAGCGGCACCACGGCGATCGTGAGCGTTGGTAAGGGCAAACGGTGAGGAAATTGACAGGGTGTTCATACGTATTCCGACCGAGTGTGCTCAAGGCGCGTTGTGGAGGTTCGGCTTCAAGGCCGAGTAGAAGCCTAGGCCGCAGGAGGCGCGACGAGGGGAGAGTGCCGACGGCCGACGACCTCCAGGATGACGCCGACACAACAAACGCTTCGTGTCCTGCGCCTGCTGCACTTTCTGCTCGCGCCACAAAGAGGAGCGACCAAACAGAGCTTGGATGGCGACTGCGGGATAGGCAGCAAGACCTTCTTCATTCGCACGGAGCTCGCCGCTGAATCTGCGAGCCAAAATGTCTGCCAGCTTCCGCGCCGAATCGCCAAAGCCGCGGGTAACTACCTGCGAACCGCCTATGCGCGCGCGGCAAATCAGCCGTTCATAGAACGATTGCTCTATTCCAGCACCGCCGCAGTACCGTCTCAAAATGATCATTAGATGCTCCCGCGCCCACTGGTAGCAGTGGGCGCATCAGCAGTATACCTTGCGTCGGCAAATTCGTTAACTTCGTTAAGCTTCGAAGATGTTGCGGGCAACTCATCGCTGCCGCCGGTTGCAGTCGGCCCATAGCCATTCGACGGATCAGCCAACGTGGGTTTCCCCCGCCTTTGGTCACCTCGTAAAGCTTCTTGAGACTCATCGAGAGCTTCGTCGCGGCGGCGCCGGCCGGCGGGCGGTACTGCAAACGGTCAGTTTTGAAGACCGGCACTCACACTCCGCGGGGCCGCACGGTCCAGCGAAAGGCTTGTACACGCCCGTGCCGTTGTCCCCAAATGCCCCGGTGAATGCTTTTGCTCAAGCCGCTGGCGGGCCCGTTTGGGCAGCTTCGGACGGTAATGCGAATTAATCGACACGCATCATAATTAGGAATAAGATGCGTGTATTTCGGCGCTTAATTAGGGGAGGGCGGTTGTGGCCTACCTTGCGCACGTCGGGACGCCACTAAAAGCAAAAAGGAGTCGACAAATGGCTTACTGGGA
>JAAIGE0100848882.1_pt1 | contig 12018 bp, 12 predicted proteins | sample 6487951 | NCBI WGS metagenome assembly JAAIGE01 (sample SAMN13974128, study PRJNA590717) | phyllosphere metagenome | biome: tomato field; feature: multiple bacterial spot infested tomato fields; material: tomato leaves; isolation source: leaves from tomato fields | host: Solanum lycopersicum ... | reverse complement strand
GATGGCGCTTTCCACCGCGATGAGCGCGGGCGGCATCTTCGTGTCGATCTACCTGCTGTTCTACCTCCTCACCCCCTCGGCCTACCAGACCCGGCGCTACCTGAAATGGCCCGGCGCCGCCTTCGTCACGGGGTGGTGGCTGCTGGTCGCCTGGGCGCTGCCCAAGGTGTTGCAGACATTCCTCATGTACGATCTGACTTACGGAAGCCTCGCCGGAGTGATGATCGCGCTTTTCTTTTTCTGGCTTGTGGGACTAGGGATGGTCATAGGCGCAGAACTGAACGCAGCGCTCGCGCAGGCGAACGACGGTGCGGGACAAGCACCGCAAACCGACACGGCCTTTCGGCCCAACGATTAAAGTGATTACAGGAAGAAACGAATGACCGGTCTGATGCACGGCAAGAGGGGGCTCATCATGGGCCTCGCCAACGACAAGTCGTTGGCCTGGGGTATCGCTAAGAAGCTGAGCGAACAGGGGGCCGAACTGGCCTTCGCCTATCAGGGCGATGCCCTGGCAAAGCGGGTCAGGCCGCTTGCCGAAAGCCTCGGCTCCGATTTCCTGATCGACTGCGACGTGTCCAGCATGGACGCGATCGATGCCGCTTTCGCCACTTTGGCAGAGCGCTGGGAGACGATCGACTTCGTGGTCCACGCCATCGGCTTCTCGGACAAGAACGAGCTGCGCGGCAAGTATGTCGACACCAGCCTCGACAACTTCCTGATGACAATGAACATTTCCGCCTATAGTTTCGTCGCGGTCGCCAAGCGCGCGCGGGAGATGATGCCGGACGGCGGCAGCCTGCTGACGCTCAGCTACTATGGCGCGGAAAAGGTGATCCCGCACTATAACGTGATGGGCGTGGCGAAGGCGGCGCTGGAAACGTCGGTCAAATATCTGGCGATGGATCTGGGGCCGGAGAATATCCGGGTGAACGCGATTTCCGCCGGGCCGATCAAGACGCTGGCGGCGTCGGGTATCGGCGACTTCCGCTACATCATGAAGTGGAACGAGTTGAACTCTCCGCTGCGCCGTAACGTGACGATCGAGGATGTGGGCGGTGCTGGCCTCTACCTGCTTTCCGACCTCGCATCGGGCGTGACCGGCGAGGTCCACCATGTCGATGCAGGCTATAACGTCATCGGCATGAAGGCCGAGGACGCGCCGGACATCGCGCTCGACAAGGGCTGAACCGCGCAGGTTCCTGGCAAAGGGCAAGTATGAGCTTCAACAGTTTCGGTCGCGTTTTCCGCTTCAGCACATGGGGCGAAAGTCATGGTCCCGCGATCGGGGCGGTGGTGGATGGCTGTCCTCCGGGGCTGTCGCTGACCGAGGCGGACATCCAGCCCTGGCTCGACCTGCGCAAGCCCGGCACATCGAAGTTCACGACGCAGCGGCGCGAGCCGGACGAGGTGCGCATTCTGTCGGGCGTGTTCGAGGGCAAGACGACCGGCACGCCGATCAGCCTTATGATCGAGAATACAGACCAACGATCGAAGGATTATTCGGACGTCGCCAAAGCCTATCGCCCCGGCCATGCCGATTATGCCTATGACGCCAAATATGGCTTTCGCGACTATCGTGGCGGCGGGCGGTCCTCGGCGCGCGAAACGGCGAGCCGGGTCGCGGCGGGCGCGGTGGCTAGGCTCGCCATCCCGGAGGTCGATATTTTCGCCTATGTAAGCGAGATCGGCGGGGACGCGATCGACTTCGCCAATTTCGATCCCGCGCAGATTGGGCAGAACCCGTTTTTCTGTCCCGACGCAGAGGCCGCCGTCCGCTGGGAAGCGCTGGTCGATGGCGCGCGCAAGGACGGATCGTCGCTTGGTGCGGTGGTGGAATGCGTCGCGAGCGGGGTTCCGGCCGGATGGGGCGCGCCACTCTATGCCAAGCTCGACAGCGAACTCGCCGCCGCGATGATGAGCATCAATGCGGTCAAAGGGGTCGAGATCGGCGACGGCTTTGCCGCAGCGCGCCTGCGTGGCGAGCAGAATGCCGATCCGATGCGGCCGGGAACGGATGGACCGACTTTCCTTGCCAATCATGCGGGCGGGATCGCGGGCGGCATTTCGACCGGGCAGCCGGTCAAGGTCCGTGTCGCCTTCAAGCCGACCAGTTCGATCCTGATCCCGGTGGAGACGGTGACGCGAGACGGCGAGGCTTCGGACATCATCACCAAAGGACGGCACGACCCGTGCGTCGGCATTCGCGGTGTACCGGTGGTGGAAGCGATGATGGCGCTGGTGCTGGCGGACCAGAAGCTGCTTCACCGCGCGCAATGCGGCGGCGACGCGACCGGGGATTGAGACTGCGCCGAAACGCTCCGCTGATGCGACAGGGACAGCGACTTGCCCTGTAGCCGCGACGAATGGGCGAGACGACTCACCCCGACTTGGGTTAGCTTGCATATATCGCCCGCGGGAGGGCGAGCGGCAAAGCGAAAGCACGGGGAGCGTCACCACGCAATGCGCGCGGAATGACGGTCAAAGCGTCCCCTTCACGCCGCAATAAAAACGGGTCAGCCATTCCCCATGGCTGGCCCGTTTTTGTTGCGTCAAAGCCAATGGGTGCGGTGCGGCCCTGTCCGTTGCGTCCGGGTTGGGGGAGGAAGGCGGGCCATAGAGGAGCCTCCCATGACCAGCCTGCCCTTCACCCAGGTCGACGCCTTCGCCGACTCGCCCTTTACCGGCAACCCCGCCGCCGTGATGCCGCTCGATGCCTGGCTGGACGATGCCGTACTTCAGGAGATAGCGGCGGAGAACAACCTGTCCGAAACCGCCTTCACCGTCGCGACGCCGGACGATCCGGAGGCGGATTACGCGCTGCGGTGGTTCACGCCCGCGGTCGAGGTCAAGCTATGTGGTCATGCCACGCTGGCGAGCGGGCATGTGCTGATGACGGGCGAGGCAGTGAGTTTCCGCACGCGCCATGCCGGTATCCTGAGCGTTTCGCGGGAGGGCACGGGCTATGCGCTCTCGCTGCCGGCCTGGGATATGGCGCCGCGCGACTTGCCGGACCTTGCGGCGGGGCTGGGTGGCGATCCGGTCGAATCGCTGTGGCGCGATGGTGGCTACAGCCTGTTTCGGTTCGAGAGCGAAGCGGAGGTGCGGGCGCTGGCTCCCGACTTTGCCGCTTTGCGCAAGCTGGGCGACACGATGCTGATCGCGACGGCTCCGGGCGTGGAGAGTGATATCGTCAGCCGCGTCTTCGTGCCGGGCGGCGGAGTGGACGAAGACCCCGTTACCGGATCGGCGCATTGTCTGCTGACGCCCTATTGGGCGGCACGGCTCGGCAAGCAGCGGATCAGCGCGTTTCAGGCTTCGGCGCGGGGCGGGCGATTGGATTGCGCGCTAGAGAGCGACCGCGTGGTGCTGACCGGTGGATGCCGCACGGTGATCGAGGGACGGTTCTTCCTCTGACCTCCAGATTAAGCGGACGTCGGATTCAGCCCGGAAACAATCCCACGATCTTGGCCAGGGCCCCGCGCACCGCCGCGCGCTGTTCCTTTTTCGGGGACATGCCGATGCGGACCACCGTCAGGCGCTGTGCGGGGGAGACGAGAATATATTGCCCATTATGCCCGACGCAGCCGAACAGGCTTTCGGGTGCCTGGCCCGGCATCAACGGGCTTTCCTCGCTCGCCCGGTTGAGCCAGAGATGCGCGCCATAGGCGGCGTTGCGCGGTGACGGGGTGCGCATGAAGTCGATCCATTTTTCCGGCAAAATCTGATGCCCGTTGGGCGCGCGCCCGTGCAGGCGCAGCAACTCGCCAAAGCGGCCATAGTCCCGCGCGGTCATGTGCATCATGCTGCCGCCGATCATCGTGCCCGCCGCGTCATATTCGGGCGTCAGGCTGGTCAATTGACCGGGCGCCTTGAGTCGCCCGTCGATGAAGCTCTGCATTGCACGGCGGCGGACGTCGGGATCGCTGCTCGGCGTCAGCATCCGCGTCATCAGGTCCGAAAGGATGATCGAACTGGCGGTGGAGTAGGAAAAGCTGCTGCCCGGTTCGTGCGCCAGCGGCTTTGCCTCGGCAAAGGCGCGCATGTCCTGCGCGCCGTCGGTGAACAGCATCCGCACCGTGTCGCCCGTCTCGATGGGATCGCCATCCTCCTCATGCGCAAGGCCGCTCGTCATCTGGAGCAGCTGGCGCAGCGTGATCTTGCCGCGCGGATCGCCCGGCTGGCTCCAGGCGGCGACCGGCACCGGCGCGTCGAGCGCCAGCCGCCCGTCGGCGACCATCAGCCCGACCAGCGTGGCGGTCACGCTCTTGGCGATCGACCAGGACAGCAGCTTGGTGTCGGGCGAGAAACCGGGCGCATAGCGTTCCGCCACCACCTCACCATCGCGCATAACCAGAAGCGCGCGGGTTTCGCCCATCGTCGGGTCATCGAACAGCGGGTCGATCGCGCCGCGTAGCGCCGTCTCTCCGACGACCGAACCGGCCGAGACACGATAGGGCGCTTCGGGGTCGGTGGCGCGCACGCCGAAGCCTGCCACGACCGACACGATTGCCGCGACACCCACCAGCGCGCCAAGCCGCTTTACGCTCTTCCCTGCGATCTTCATAAGCCCGGCCATAGTCATGCCCATCCGAGTCGGGAATATGCAGCGCCCGCGCACCCTCATTTATTCGCTCGCCGCGATCGCGGTGCTCGCCGCCCTGCTCCTGGGCTGGACGGCGCACGCCATGCGCGGGCGGGCGCAGCTGGGCGCCGCCTATGCCGCGCGGCTGACCTGTTCGTGCCGCTATGTCGAAGGGCGCACGATCGGCAGCTGCCGCACCGACAAGGAGCCGGGCATGTCGATGGTGCGGATCGACGACCGGCCCGAAACGAAATCGGTGAAGGCGAGCGTCCCGCTGCTGGCGAGGCGGACGGCGCGGTTCAAGCCGGGCTGGGGCTGCCTGCTGGACCCGGTAAAATAGGCCGCGCGGACGGGCTCGCCCCCGCCGCCGCCAGCCGATGGAGCATGATCCTTTCATGCCGAATCGGATCACGCTCCATCGATCTTTTGTCTTTCGCATTTTCCGAGCCAGCAGATGATGCCATCTGCTTCGAAAATGCTTAGGACGCGTCGCATGGCGCGCGACATCCCTACGCTTCTGCACGATATCTTCGGCTTCACTGCCTTTCGCGGGGTGCAGGAGCAGGTGGTCCGCCGCGTCATGGCGGGGCAGCCAACGCTGGCGATCATGCCGACGGGGGCGGGCAAGTCGCTTTGTTACCAGTTGCCCGCAGCGGCGCTCGACGGATGTTGCGTCGTCGTGTCGCCTCTCATCGCGCTGATGCACGATCAGTTGCGGGCGGCCAATGCCGTCGGGCTGCGCGCAGCGAGCCTCACCAGCGTGGACGCGGACTGGCGCGAGACGCAGGACCGGCTGCGGGGCGGCGAGCTCGACCTGCTCTATGTCGCGCCGGAGCGGGCGAGCGGCGAAGGGTTTCGCAGCCTCCTGCGGTCGGCGAAGATCGCGCTGTTCGCGATCGACGAGGCGCATTGCGTGTCGGAATGGGGGCATGACTTCCGCCCGGACTACCGCCTGCTGCGCCCGCTGCTCGACGAGTTCCCCGACGTTTCCCGGCTGGCGCTGACCGCGACGGCGGATGCGCATACGCGGGCCGACATCCTGGTTCAGCTGGGGATGCCGGACGACGGCCTCATCATCTCCGGCTTCGACCGGCCCAACATTCGTTATGCCGTGCATCCGCGTGATGGCCTCAACCGGCAGCTTGCCGATCTGCTTGCCCAACATCCGGGACCGGGTGTCGTCTATGCGCCGACGCGGGCGGCGACCGAGAAGCTGGCCGAAGCGCTGGGGCGCGGCGGGCGGCCGGTGCGCGCCTATCATGCGGGGATGGACCCGGCGCAGCGGGCCGCCAACCAGGCCGCCTTCATCGCCAGCGAGGACATGGTGATGGTGGCGACGGTCGCGTTCGGCATGGGGATCGACAAGCCAGACGTGCGCTTCGTCGCCCATGCTGGCCTCCCCAAATCGATCGAGGGCTATTATCAGGAATCGGGGCGCGCAGGTCGTGACGGCGAACCGGCGGTCGCGCATCTGTTCTGGGGTGCGGAGGATTTCGCGCGGGCGCGGCTGCGGATCAGCGAATTGGAGCAGAGCCGCCAGCAGGGCGAGCGGGCGCGGATCGCGGCGCTGGGCGCGTTGGTGGAGACCGCGACCTGCCGCCGGGCGATCCTGCTGCGGCACTTTGGTGAGAATCCGCCCGCGACCTGCGGCAATTGCGACAATTGCCTGTCGCCCCCCGCCAGCGTCGATGCGACGCAGACGGCGCGCAAATATCTGTCCGCCGTTTATCGCACCGGGCAGAGTTTCGGCGCGGGCCATGTGGAGGCGGTGCTAACCGGCGGCGTCACCGACAAGCTGCGCGAACGGGGGCATGACAAGATTTCGGTCTATGGGATCGTGGGTGGCGACGAGGCGCGACTGCTGCGTCCGGTGTCGCGCGCGCTGCTGGTGCGGGACGCGCTGGAGACGACGGAGCATGGCGGATTAATGCTCGGCCCCAATGCGCGGCCTATCCTGCGTGGAGAGGAAGAGGTGCGGATCCTTGTTCCACCCAAGCGGGACAGTCGCCGTCGCAATGCGCGGAACGGTTCGGATGCCAACCCGGTAGGCGATCCGCTGTTCGATGCGCTGCGCGCCTGCCGCCGCGAACTGGCGCAGGAGGCCGGCGTGCCGCCCTATGTGATCTTCCACGATTCGACATTGCGCGAAATGGCGGAGCAGCGGCCTTCTACTATCCGCGAGATGAGTCATGTCAGTGGGATCGGGCAGAAGAAGCTCGATGCCTATGGCGACGCGTTTTTGGCGGCGATCCGGCCTTTTCTCTAGTTTCGCGCAGAGGACGCAGAGAATGTTCTTTGCGTTCTAGCGTAAAAATCTGATGACTTTCATATGGATGGAAAGCTGTGAAATGGACAGTGAAGTAGACAGATGAAATAGCTTTACATATTGATAGTTAGCTAACGAATGATAGTAAAACCTTGAATGCCGCGGTTTTCCGTCGCATGGCGTTAAGCCAAGAAGGAGATGCCCTGATGTTTCGCAAGCTGACCGACCGTCTTATCGTGTCCCCGCAGATCAGTGTGGAGCAGGTTGCGGAGGCGAAAGCGCAGGGTGTGACCGTCATCGTCAACAATCGCCCCGACGACGAAGAGCCGGGTCAAGTCAATGGCGCGGCGATCGAGGCGGCGGCGAAGGAAGCCGGGATCGCCTATGTCGCGGTGCCGGTCGCGCATGGCGGCTTTTCGCCCTGGCAGCTGGACGGGATGGCGGATGCGCTTGCCAAGGCTGGTGAGGGCAAGGTGCTGGCCTATTGCCGGTCAGGCACGCGCAGCACGCTCCTTTGGGCGCTGACGCGGGCTCGGGCGGGGGACAATGCCGATGTGCTAAGCGCTCAGGCCGCAGCGGCAGGCTATGACATCAGCCCGGTGCGGCAGATCATGGATACGCTCGCGCCGCAATAAGGCGGCTCAAAACCCTATCGCCGCAGCAGGAACACTGCATGTTCGGCGAAGAGGTTGGCGTTGGCGTGCGTCGTTTCACGATCGCCCTTCAGGAACCATTGCCCGTCGATCTTCCAGCCGCGATCCTTCACCAGCGCGCGGAAATCGTCGACGGTCAGGTGATGGATGTTGAGCGTGTCATACCATGTGTCTGGCAGCAGCCGCGTCACCGGCATCCGGCCGCCCCACAGCAGCGACAACCGCCCGCGCCAATGGGCGAAATTGGGGAAGGACACGAATGCCTGCCGCCCGATGCGCAGCAGTTCCTCCACCACCAGATCGGGCCGCCGCGTCGTCTGGAGCGTCTGACTCAAGATCGCATAGTCGAAGCTGGCGTCGGGATAATAAGCGAGGTCGGTGTCGGCGTCGCCCTGCACCACGGACAGGCCGCGCTCGACGGCTGCGGCGACGTTGGAGCCGTCCAGTTCCAGCCCGCGCGCATCCACGCCCGATCCGTCGCGCAGCGCCGCCATCAGCGCGCCGTCGCCGCAGCCGACATCCAGCACGCGCGCGTCCTGTCGCACGGTCCGCGCGATGAGGGCGAGGTCAGGGCGCAGCGTCTCGCTCATGCCCGCCCGCCGCGCAGGAAGCCGTCCACGACGCGGTTCAATTCCGGGCTTTCGAGCAGGAAGGCGTCATGGCCGAAGGGGCTGGAGAGTTCGACGAAGCTCGCCTGCGCGCCGCCCGCGTTCAGCGCGTGGACGATGACGCGGGATTCGGCGGTCGGGTAAAGCCAGTCGGTGTCGAAGCTGACGAGGCAGAAGCGCGCCTTGGTCGCGGTGAACGCCTTCGCCAGCGATCCGCCATGATCCTCGGCAATGTCATAATAGTCCATCGCGCGGGTGATGTAGAGATAGGAGTTGGCGTCGAACCGCTCGACGAAGCTTAGCCCCTGATGGCGCAGGTAGCTTTCAATCTGGAAGTCCGCGTCGAAGCCGAAGGTCTTGGCGTCCCGTCCCTGCAAGCGCCGTCCGAATTTTTCGGTGAGGCCCGCTTCGGAAAGGTAGGTGATGTGCGCCGCCATCCGCGCGACGGCAAGCCCCGCGCTCGGGATCTGGCCGTCGGCATAATAATCGCCGCCGCGCCAGTTGGGATCGGCCATGATCGCTTGGCGCCCGACTTCGTGGAAGGCGATGTTCTGGGCGCTGTGACGGGCGGTGGAGGCGATCACGATGCAGCGTTCCACCCGGTCGGGGAACAGTGTAGGCCAGGTGAGCGCCTGCATCCCGCCCATCGATCCGCCGACGACCGCCGCCAAATGATCGACGTCCAGATGATCGAGCAGCAGCGCCTGCGCCCGCACCATGTCGGCGATGGTGATGACGGGAAAGCGCATCGCGTGCGGCGTGGTGGTTGCGGGATCGAGACTGGCGGGGCCGGACGATCCCATGCAGCTGCCGATGACGTTGGAGCAGATGATGAAATGGCGCGCGGGGTCGATCGGCTTGCCTTCGCCGACCATGCGCCACCACCAGCCGGGCTTGCCGGTGACGGGATGGTCGGACGCGACATATTGGTCGCCGGTCAGCGCATGGCAGATGAGGATGACGTTGGATTTGTCCGCATTCATCGCGCCATAGGTTTCATAGGCGATGTCGAGCGGACCGAGGCTCGCCCCGCCCGACAGGCGCAGTGGCCCGGTCAGGCGCACCTGACGGCGCAGGCCGAAACGGCTGTCTTCGCTTAAGGGGACGCTCGCCATGATCGGGCGGGGCTAGGACCGGGGCGCGGCGCTGTCAATCTGGCGCTTGGGGGCGGCGCACCCTAGATTGGGCGCATGACCGAACCATCTCGCCCCGTCGTCGTCGCCTATGGCCCGCTCTACCCCTATCTGATGGAGCAGCTGGAGCGCCGCTTTACCGTGCATTGCGTGCCTGCGGAGGCTGATCTCTCGGCGCTTCCCGGCGCGGTGGGGCAAGCGCGGGCCCTGGTCAGCTTCGGATCGGTCGGCGCGTCAGCGGCGATCATGGACGCGCTGCCCAAGCTGGAGATGATCGGGCTGTTTTCGGTCGGCTACGACAAGGTCGATATCGATCATGCCCGCGCCAAGGGCATCCGCGTCAGCAACACGCCCGACGTCCTAACCGATGACGTCGCGGACCTTGCCGTTGGGCTGCTTTATGCGAGCGTGCGCAACATCGCGGCGAACGACCGGCTGGTGCGATCGGGCGCGTGGGAGCGCGGCAGGAAGCCCGCGCTGTCGGGCCGGGTGACGGGGCGGCGCATCGGGATATTGGGGCTGGGGCGGATCGGGCGGGCGATCGCGCGCCGGCTGGAGCCGGTGGCTGGCGAGATCATTTATCACAACCGGCGGGAGGCGGCGGATGCGCCCTATCGCTATATCGCCGATCCGATCGCCTTCGCGCGGGAGAGTGAAGTGATTATCGTCGCGACGTCGGGCGGGCCGGAAGCGGCGAAGCTGGTCGATGCGGCGATGCTCGAAGCGCTGGGGCCGGAGGGCGTGATCGTCAACATCAGCCGGGGCAGCGTGATCGACGAGGATGCGCTGGTCGCGGCGCTGGCCGACAAGCGGATCGGCGGGGCGGGGCTGGACGTATTTGCGGAGGAGCCGCATGTGCCGGATGCGCTACTGACGATGGATCATGTCGTCCTCCAACCGCATCAGGGCAGCGCCACGGTGCATACGCGTGGGGCGATGGCGGATCTGGTCGTCGCCAATCTGGAGGCGCATTTTGCGGGTGAGCCGCTCCCTACGCCGGTGGTCTAGCTATTCTTGCGGCCAGCGCCGTTCGGGCTGAGCCTCCAGCAAAGAAAAGATGCCCTTCGACATGCTCAGGGCGAACGGTGGCAGGCGGCTGGACGATAGCCCGGACATGAGAGGGGCCGCCGGATGCGCGAAGCTCCGACGGCCCATCATTGACATGGTCAGCGGCCGGAAGTGCCGCCCCTGGGAAATGGAAATCGCGCTGTCCCGCCGTCAGGAGCCAGGGCCTGTATATCGGCACTGGTGATAGGCTCCGCCCGGCTGGACCGACGCAGCGGCGTCGCTCAGCGGCGCATTTCCCGAATGGACTTGACCGACCTCACTGCTGAACCATGAGACATCGGATCACCTCCTTTCGCTATGTTGAGCCCTCGTGACCGGCTTGGCGGCTGCGCCGTTTCACCGTCCACGAAACGGAATGTGAATCAGACGGGGCGAGCGATCAAGACTTGTATTTTTCTTTTTTGGAATCATACTTCTGCGTCCGCGTCGCCGGGGCGACGCGTCGGTTTCCCGATCAGCGGCAATCCTCGACCACGCGCCCGATTTCGGCCCATGCAGGCACGATGAGCGACGCGACGCCGGGTGCCTCCACCGAAATCTTGCCGCGGCTGTAGGCGACCTGATCCCAGGCGGTATCCGACGCGGTGCGCGCGGCGACGAGACCAGCGGCGGGATCGATCCCAGCGGGCCAGCTTTGCGCGCCATAGCTGGTGCGGATGGTGAGCGCATTGCCCTGCGCTGCGCCCGCCCTTGCGAGCGTGATGCGGCGGGTTGCCCGGTCGCAGCGGAGGGTGAGTTGCGGGCTGGCGGGCGAAAGGCCGAAGCGGGCGACCGATCCGTTCGCCTCGGCAGCATAGGTCCAGTCGCCGGGGGCAAAGGCGCGGTCCTGCCATTCGACCGGTGCTGGAGGGGGCGGCGGCGTCGGCGCAGGCGTGGGCCTAACCGGTGCGGGCCGGGGGGCGGGGGCCGGTGCGGGCCGCTGCGGCTTGCCGGGGCCGACGCAGCCTGCCATCAACGCAAGGACCGGGGCGAGGGCGGCGGCGGGCGACGGGAACTTTGGGAAACGCATCGCCGTTTCATGCCGGACTGCGCCGCGTGGCTCAAGGGCGAAAAGGGCGGGCCGTCGAGCGTTCGGACCGGGCTGTCACGCGGGCGCGGCAATTGACAGCGTGCGACCGAATCGCTAAGGGCGCTGTTCCTCAACACGCCGGTGAGCGGCGGTGCGTCCTGCACCGGCCGTCTTTTTTGCGTCACGGGGAACAGGAATTGGCCACCGCTCCTCGCCAGGGATCGATGGCCTGACGCTTTGAGATAGGCCGGCCCCGCGCCGTCCTGTGGAGCAGGAGATTTACTTACCATGGCACGTATTGCGGGTGTCAACATCCCGACCAACAAGCGCGTGATCATCGCGCTCACCTACATCCACGGCATCGGTCGCAAGACCGCCGTCGATCTCGCCGACAAGCTGGGCATCGACCACAGCCGTCGCGTTCAGGACCTGTCAGACGCCGAAGTCCTCCAGATCCGCGAAGCCATCGACGCCGACCTGACGGTCGAAGGTGACCTTCGTCGCGAAACCGCGATGAACATCAAGCGCCTGATGGACCTCGCCTGCTATCGCGGCCTGCGTCATCGCAAGGGTCTGCCGGTTCGCGGCCAGCGCACGCACACCAATGCGCGCACCCGCAAGGGCAAGGCCAAGCCGATCGCCGGTAAGAAGAAGTAAGAAACAGTCCGGGGGACTGTTTCGTCTTCTTCTCCGCCG
>JAAIGE0101412552.1_pt1 | contig 12019 bp, 15 predicted proteins | sample 6487951 | NCBI WGS metagenome assembly JAAIGE01 (sample SAMN13974128, study PRJNA590717) | phyllosphere metagenome | biome: tomato field; feature: multiple bacterial spot infested tomato fields; material: tomato leaves; isolation source: leaves from tomato fields | host: Solanum lycopersicum ... | reverse complement strand
GCTCCGATGACGAGCACCTGCGTCATGACTGCGTCCCCTTCTCGGTGGCTCGGATCTCCGCGGCCTGGTCCGTGGTGGCCTCGGTGAGGGTGTCGGCGGCCGTGTCCGAACCGTCGGACTCCGCGGTGATGGGAAGGACGGTATGGGGCAGCAGGTCGTGCTGCACCTCGACGACATCGCCATCGACCGCACGGCGCTGGCAGAGCCGGACGTCGCGCACCCCGTTGACCTCGGCGATGCAGTCGAAGCACACCCCGATGCCGCAGAAGACGCCACGCGGGCGGCCTCCCGAGCTCGTGGTGCGCCAGCTGAGTCGACCGGAGGCGAGCAGCACACCGGCAAGGGTCTGTCCACGGATGCCCTGGACCTTTGTTCCCTCGATGGTCACCGTCAGCGCGCCGGGCTGGGCGGGCTGGACGCGGTCCTCGGAGGCCGGGATCCCGGAGGCGGTCATGCATGCACCTCGTTCATCAGCTTCAAGGCGGGACGGTCGAGGGCGAACGCTGCGGCGTCGACGCTGGGTACGCGGCCCGCGAGGAGGTCGGCGATGAGCGCCGCGGTCGACACCGAGAGGCCGATGCCCGCTCCCTCGTGACCGGTCGCGTGCCAGAGCCCGCTGAGGCGCGGATCGGGTCCGATGGCGGGCAGGTGATCGGGCATGTACGGGCGGAAACCGGAGTAGCTGCGCAGCACCGATGCGGAACCGAGGAACGGGAAGAGGAGCATGGCGCGGCGGGCGAGCTTCGAGACGATCTCGGCACGGAACTCGTCGCGGAAGCCCACCTGCTCGCGCGACGATCCGATGAGCACGGTGCCCGACGCCGTCGATTCGACGACGCTCGACACCTGCAGGTCGGCGGCGCTCGATCCCACGGCTCCGACGTAATCGGCGTCGTACACCTTGTGGAACACGCGATGCGGCATGCGAGTCGTGACGAGCACGACACCGCGGCGCGGACTCACGGGGATGGGAGCGCCGAGCGAGGTCGCGACGACACCGCTCCACGGTCCGGCGGCGTTGATGACGAGGGGCGCGCGCACCTCGCCGGCGCTGGTCTGCACGCCCGCGATGGCGCCGGAGGCGTCGAGCAGAGCGGCGCGCACCTCGATCCCCGTGCGGAGTTCGGCGCCGTGGCGACGCGCATCGGCGAGGAACGCCTCGGTCGCGATCGCGGGCTGCACCTGAGCGTCGTCGGGATACCAGACGGCGGCGGTCATGTCGGGGGTCAGGCTGGGCTCGAGGCGGTGGGCCTCGGCGGCATCCACGTGCTCGGCCCGCACGCCGTGCGACCGCTGGCCCGCGGCGAAGGCGAGGAGCGACTCGGCGCCTGAGTCGGTGGTCGAGACCACGAGACCGCCCTTGGCCTCGAACTCGATGCCCGCACCCAGCGCGCCTGCTTCGGATTCGAGTTCGGCGGCGAGGGCCGGCCAACGGCGGCGGGCGTCGATCGCGAGGTCGAGCTCGGGGCCGGACGCCTTGTCGGAGACGAGGATGTTGCCCTCGCCGCGGCCGGAGGTCCCCGACGCGGCGGCGGCCTTCTCGAGGACGACGACCGAGAGACCGTCGCGGCTCAGATCGCGGGCGATCGCGGCACCCACGATCCCTGCGCCGACGACGATGACGTCGTGCATGGTGCCCCTCCTTCCGTCTATTCGAACAGTAATATGTCACACACTATTAGTCGAGAGCGATATCGAACTCGGGCGAGGTCGGTCCCGGTGCGCCGCCTGGACTCAGGCGGCGTCGCCCTCGGGCCGACCGGCCCACCAGCCGACGACATGCCCGATGTGACGAGCCATGAGAGCCGCGGCTTCGGACCCACGGCCTGCTTCCAGCAGTTCGAGGAGCTCGTGATGCTCGTCGGCCGAGGCACGCAGCTCTTCGGTCGCGAGCATGCTCGCGAGACCCGGCAACCGCGTCATGGCGCGGAGCTCGACGACGATGTCGGTGAGACGGCCGTTGCCCACGAGATTCATGAGCGCCGTATGGAACTCGGCGTCGGCCGCGAGGTAGCCACTCAGATCGCCGCGTGCAGCGCCCGCAACGATGTCGTCGGCGAGCGAGCGCAGCGCCGGCATGTCGTCGCTAGCGATCCGTCCGGCGAGTCGCGCCATGGCCGGCGGTTCGAGCAGGAGCCGTACATCGACGATGTCCTGCAGTTCGGCGGAACTGACGCCGGTGACCCGATACCCCTTGTTGCGGACGGCCTCGACGAGACCCCGCTTCTCGAGGTTGAGCATCGCCTCGCGCACCGGAGTGGTCGAGACGTCGAACTGCTGGGCGAGCGCAGGAGCCGAGAACAGCTGCCCCGGAGGCATCTCCCCCGAAACGATCGCGCCGGCGAGGGCGTCCTCGACCCGAGCCCGGAGGCTCACCACACGATCGAGCGTGGGAGCACTGAATTCGGTCCTGATCACGTGTCTTGCCTCCTGTCGCCGAGCCCGTCGCGCGGCGGCCCGCGCAAAGTCTTGCATCGATTCACACCCCAGAGGCGGGGCTGAAGCGGCCGGATCAGGCACCAATACGGGGGCATCCGCCCCGATCCGGCCGCCGAGAATCAGCTCGCGGGGACCACGTACTGGGTCGCACCGACGTTGGCGAGACCCTCCGTCAGACCCGCCTCGGTGATGAGCTTCTTGATGGAGCCGTCTTCGCGCATCTTCTCGATGCCCTGCGTCAGCGCCTCGCCGAGGGTCGTGTTCCCCTTGGTGTACGGGAACGCAGCCTCGGGGGCCTTGACGATGGCCTGGACGCGCTCGTCCGGGTTGTCGTTCGCGAGGGCGACGGTCACGCCGCTGACATCCTTGAACTGCGGGACCTGGACGCCGTACGCGTCGATCGCCACGTCGAGACGACCGGCGTCGAAGTCGGCCTTGAGCTCGACGCTCGAGGGGTAGGTCTTGAGCTTGTCGCCCAGGATCTTCTTCAGGTCGTCGACCCAGAGGTAGCCGTCGATGGTGCCGACGGAGTTCACCTTCTCGAGGTCGGAGATGGTCTTGACGCCGGTCTTCGAGGCGAGGCCCATGCCGTCGAGGTAGGTCGAGGCGGAGAAGTCGACGGCCTTGAGGCGCTTCTCGGTGGCATCGATGGTGCCGATGGCGAGGTCGATCTGACCACCCGAGATGCTCTGCACGGCGTCGGCGTAGCTCGACTGCTGCCAGACCGGGGTGAGGCAGTTCTCCTCGGCGATCTGCTTGACGATCGAGACATCGATGCCTTCGGGGTTGCCCTGGTTGTAGCTGCTGAACGGGGGGATGTCGATGACGCCGACGGTCAGGTTGCCCTGGCTGACGGTGGTGATGCCCTCGACGGCGGGCGTGCAGCCCTCGGCGACGGTCGAGGAGGGGGCGCTGCTACACGCGGCGAGCGACGCCACCAGGACGACGGCTCCCGCGAAGGGGAGGGCTGCGCGGCGGATTCGGGACTTCGTGTTTCTCGTCATGGCCTTCATTTCTGTGTGAGGGATACAGCGGAGGTGGTGCAGAGATACGTGGAGCGGAGATACGTCGGGAAGGGGAAGAGGGCGACGGGACCGTCCGACGGCATCGGGCGGCGCGAGTCGCTCGCGCCATGGCGGCTAGGCGTAACGCCGGGCCATGCGCCGTTCGAAGAAGACGGTGATCCAGGTGGCGGGCACCGAGATGCAGGCGTAGATGATGCCGGCCAGGATGAACACTTTGAGGTAGTCGAAGTCCTGGCTGCCGATCGTGTAGGCCGACTTCATGAGCTCGGGAACGGCGATCGCATAGGCCAGCGAGGTGCCCTGGAACATCTGGATCGCGAGGCCCATCAGACCCGGGGTCGCGGAGCGGAGCCCCTGGGGCAGGATGACCCGCATGAATGTCGGTCGCGCACCGAGGCCGAGGGCGGCTGCGGCTTCGCGCTGCCCCTGCGACACCGACTGCAGCGCACCGCGGAACATCTCACTCGCGTAGGCCGAAGCGTTCCAGGTGAGGGCGATCGACGCGGCGACGAGGCTGTCGAACGAGATGCCGACCTTGGGGAGTCCGTAGTACACGAGGTAGAGGAGCACCAGCGCAGGAGCTCCTCGACCGAGCTCGACGAACGCGAGGCTCAGCCAGCGGACGACCTTGATCGGCGACTGCACCAGCAGGCCCAGCACGAGCCCCAGCGGGTAGCCGAATCCGACGGAGACGACCGCGAGGAGCAGGCTGTACTTCAGCCCGTCGAGCATCGTGGGGAGGAAGCCCACCCAATCACTCAGCCAGCCCATCAGAGCACGACCTTCCGGAGACGGGCGTCGAGTTTCCTCGACCAGTAGGCGATCGGCAGGCTGAGCAGGATGTACAGGACACCGGCGACGAGGTAGGGGACGACGCCGATGGCCGTGGGGTTCTGGCGGGCGAACGCCTGAGCCTGGAACACCATCTCGAGCACGATGATCGTCGACGCGATCGACGAATCCTTCATGAGACCCATGAGATAGGTGGCCACCGATGGCGACACGATCCGGAACGCCTGCGGCGCGACGACCTTGGCGAAAGCGGTGCGATGGGGGATGCCGAGGGCACTCGCCGCCTCGACCTGCCCGCGCGGGACGGACTGAATGCCCCCGCGGAGGATCTCGGCGAGGTACGCGATCGACACGATCCCCAGTCCGACGACAGCCGCGGTGACAGGATCGAACTTGAAGGTCCCGACCGAGACGCCGAACTTCAAGATGAACAGCCACACGATGATCGGCACCCCGCGGACGATGTCCACGAACGCTCGCGCCAGGAGGCGCAGCGGGAGGAAGCCGGATCGCAGTGCGAGCGCGACCGGGACTGCTCCGATGATGCCGATGATGAACGCGGCGATCGTCAGGAACAGCGTCAACGGGAGCCCGGAGAGGACTGCGGCGAACGGTCCCACGTCAGCGATCCAATACCGCGCGGAGGAACTGGCGGGTACGGGGCACCTGCGGGTCGCTCATGATCGAGCGGGGGTCGCCCTGCTCGATGATGCGACCGTCGGCCATGACGACCAGGTGATCGGACACGTCGCGGGCGAAGTTCATCTCATGCGTGACGACGATCATCGTCATCCCCTCGGCTGCGAGCTCGCGCATGACGGCGAGGACCTCGATGCCGACCTCGGGATCGAGCGCAGACGTCGGCTCGTCGAAGAGCATGATGCTCGGATTGAGGGCGAGCGCCCGCGCGATCGCGATGCGCTGCTGCTGGCCGCCGGAGCACCGCGACGGGAACTCCTTCGCCTTCTGCGGCAGACCGACGCGCTCGAGAAGCGCCATGGCCCGCGACTCCGCTTCCTCTTTGCTGCGACCGCGGACGGAACGCTGGGGGAAGACGATGTTCTCGAGCACCGTCATGTGCGGGAACAGATTGAAGGACTGGAACACCATCCCGACGGTCTGACGGAGAGCGGCGAGATCGCCTGCCTTCACGCCCTTGCCCGGCTCGATGGTGTGCGAGTCGACCTTGATGACGCCCGAATCCGGCCGCTCGAGGAGGTTGATGCACCGAAGGAACGTGCTCTTACCGGCACCGGACGGGCCGATCAGCGCCATGACGTTGCCCGGTTCGACGGTCAGGGACACGTCGTCGAGGACGACGTTGTCGCCGTACTTCTTCGAGATGTGGGACATCTCGATACCGACTCGTGCCGTTCCGTCTGCGATGACCGACTCTGGTTCCACAGCGCCTCCTTGTTCAGGTGCTCAGTAGAATGTCACATGCGACACCTCAGTAGAAGACGAATCTGTTACGGATTTGTTTCAGCTCCCGAGGAGGGCTCCGGCGCCCCTTTCGGTGATCCGGCGCGCCGACCGCGCGACCCGAAACCGATCGCGCCAAGCACCAACACGGCCCCGACGACCTGCCACGGCGAGAGGACCTCGCCCGCGAAGAGCACGCCCAGCGCGATCCCCGCTACCGGGTTGAGCAGGCCGATCAATCCGACGGTGCCGGCCGGGAGGCGGCGCAGACCCGTGAACCAGCAGACGAAGGAGAGGGCGCCGGCGATCACCGCGACGTAGCTGTACGCAGCGACGCGCCCACCCGTCATCTCCGGCGGCGCACCCTCCACACAGACTGCAGCGACCAGGAGCATGAGGCCGGCGGCGAGCAACTGCCAGCAGGTCGAGGCGAGCAGCGGGATGTCGACCGCCCAGCGCGTCGCGAGGATCGACCCCAGCGAGAAGGTCAGCAGGGCCACGAGGGACACCACCACACCCCAGCCGTCGATGGCGCCTCCGGCCGACCCGACGACCAGAATCACGCCGGCGACGCCGCAGGCAGCGGTCAACAGGAACACGCCGCCGATGCGCTGCCCGAGCAGCGGCAGAGCCAGGCCTCCGAGCACGAACGGCGAGAGCGCCATGATCGACGCTGCGATCGAACTGGGGAGCAATTGAGCCGCGAGATAGACGAGCGGGAAGAAGGCGCCGAAGTTGAGGACGGCGAGCAACGCTGCACGCCACCACTGAGACCCTCTCGGCAGCCGTCGGACGAGAGGGAGGAGAAGCAACCCCGCCGGGAGCGCTCGGAGCGCGGCACCCCAGAAAGGAGCATCGCCGGGGAGGAAGTGACGCGTGACGAAATACGTAGACCCCCACGCGAGCGGCGCGACCGCCGTGACGAGCGCCCAACGCCACTTAGCTTCCATGGAAGACACTTTATCTTCCAAGGAAGGTAAAGTGAGTCCGTGGCCGCTGATCGAGTAGATGAAATCCAGACGCGATGGGCCCGCGAACGCCCCGAGCTCGATGTCTCACCGCTGGCACTGATCGCGCGTCTGCACCGACTCGGACATCGACTCACGGACGAGCTGACGAGCGTCTACCGCCGTTTCGGGCTGAGCGAGGGTGAGTTCGACGTCCTCGCCACGCTTCGCCGTTCCGGCGGCTCCTTCGAGGTCGCTGCGGGCGAGCTCGCCGCGCAGACCATGGTCACGACGGGTGCGGTGTCGAAGCGGGTCGACCGCCTCGAGCAGGCCGGACTCGTCGAACGCAGGCTCAGCGAGAGCGATGCGAGAGGCCGGTTCGTCCGCCTGACAACGGCTGGACGCGAGTTGATCGACGAGGCCTTCACCGCCCATATGACCAACGAGGCCCGTCTCATCCGTGGCCTCACCGCCGGGCAGCGCCATCAACTGGAGGGCCTGCTCCGTCATTGGGCCGAGTCGCTCGATGAGGCCGCCACCAACTCGTACTCCGCCACCTGATCCAGCGCCCATACACGCCACCTCGCTAGCGTGGAGCCCTCGAAGGAACGGAAGGTGCCGTCATGGCCGCGTACTCCCTGCCCCCGAAAGATTCGGGTCTCGCCTACGTCTTCATGCTGCTCACGCTCGTCGGCGTCGCCGGGGTGCAGCACTTCTACCTCGGTCGCATCTTCCGCGGGATCCTCTGGCTCCTCACATGGGGCCTGTTCGGGATCGGCACCGTCTACGACGTGTTCACCCTCAAGCGCCAGACCCGTCAGGTGAACCACCGCCGCGCGATGGGCTGGGACTGACGCGCCCGCGCCTGCTGCTGGCGACGACGGTCCTCCTCCTCCTCCTCGTCGGCGGGATGCTTTCGCTCACCCTCGGCGGCGGGAGCGCGCCATCGAGATCACCAGCGGACGCCTCGCCCCCCGCCCCGGGAACTCCGGCGTCCGGAATCGAGGCCTCGGACGGAGCGCCTCGGCCCACTGCCAGCGCCAGGGCGGGATGCAGCAACGGGGAGGAGGATCTACCGGGGTCCGAGGCGGTTTCTCCACCGGCCGATCTGCGATGGGCCACCGCCGCCGGGGCCCGCTGGCCGGTTTCCGACACTGCCGGACCTCTGAGCCAGCGCGACGGCCTCCCCGCCTGCTTCGCGCGCACCCCGGTGGGTGCAGCTCTCGCTGCGGTCACCTTCATGTTCGAGCACGTCGAGCACTCGCCATTGCAGCTCTATCCGACCTACGTGGCCGACACCCCCGGCAAACGGGTCGCCCTCGAACTCCTCAACGGGCACTCCGAGTCGGAGATCGCTCGGATCTTCTCCGCTCCGGGGGTCGAGACGGTCGGATTCCGAGTCGACGACTGGGACCCCGCCCGCCCCTCCGTCACCGTGGTCACCAGGACAGGGGATCACGGCGAGAGTCTCCGCGGCTGGTCCTTCGAGCTGACCCGAGTCGCAGGTGACTGGCGGGTGCGTCTCGACGACGCCGGTGTCACCGGAGATGCGAGCCCTGTCGATCCCGGCGATTACACGCCGTGGTGGTGACGAGAAGGACCCGGTTCGTGGGTGGGCGATCTCCGAGTCGGAGTCGGCCGATCACCTGTTCTCCGCCGCGCCGGAATCATCCACGGGATGCGCCGATTCGCCCGTTCAGGGGCTTTCTGAATATGCGAGCCATCATCACCGAGAATATCTCGGAGAAAGACGTTTCCGAGAGGTGTGCGGCAGTCGATCGACGAAGAGGAACGGCGCGCGCCTCGCCTATCGGCCCCATGTATTTCGACCGATCCGAAATAGCCGTGAGAGCGGCTTCGAAAGTACTGACATAGGCCCAACCCAGTGGCGCAGGGAACCAGAGCACTTCGAAGCGGTCGCGATCGAGACGTTCGACATAACCGCGGAGAGCCACGGTCTCCGCGCGGCCGGGCGCGAAGCCCGAGATCCGCCACAGCGAGCCGTCGAGACGGATGACCTCGAGCGTCACAGGCGCACCGGAGTCGTCCGTCTCGAGGCGCCAGCTGCACCGTCCGATCCGACGTGGAGCTATCGCGCGACGCATCTCAGCCTCGCGGTCACCTGAGGAGTCATCGTCACCATTCACCGGAACTCGCTTCAAGAGCATTCGACGGCGCCTGGGACCGGAGCGACCAAAGGCGATTCTGTGCGGAAATCAATTCTCTGTCAACCGGAAATTCCGCCGACCCGACCGAATAGTGGTTTTCCGCCCCGATTCGGTAATATTGCGACCACTGTCGAGGCCGGGCAGCCGCGCCCCGAGGAGTTCCATGAGAATCACGCATATTCGAAATGGTCTTCGCAACGACGACCCCGCGAATCCGCCCCGTCCGGTGCAGTGAACGGCTCGACCGGCGGCTCTGACGATGCACCCCCGGATCTGTGCTCGCCGTTCCTGGACGCCCTGCCGGTGTCGGGCGTGTCGGTGACGGTGATGGCGGGATCAGGGCTGCGATCGACGCTGTGCTCGAGCGGCTCCGTCGCCATCCGCGTCGATGAGTTGCATCTCGAACTCGGCGGAGGTCCTCAGTCGGAAGCCCTGCGGACGGGCACGATCATCGCGATCCCCGACCTCGCGACCGACGGACACACGGGCTGGCCCCTGCTCGGTCGCGCCCTGCACGAGCTGGGTGTCGGGGCGCTCTTCGCCATCCCTTTGCAGATGGGGGCCGTCACGGTCGGTGTGGTGACGCTCCTCCGCGATCGCCCCGGCGACCTCACTCCGCGCCAGCGCGCGGCGGCCCTGGCCATCGCATCCGCCTCCGCGGTGCCGGCCGCGATCCACACCCTCGCCTCGGCAGACCGCGAGGATTCGCGGGAGACCCCGACGGCACCGGCGCTCCGCCGAGAAGTGCACCAGGCCACCGGGGTCGTCCTCGCGCGACTCGGTATCTCGGCCACCGACGCATTCGCGCGTCTTCAGGCCTACTCTTTCGCCACCGGACGTTCGCTGCTCGACGTCGCGCACGACGTGGTGGCCGGCACCCTCGCCTTGGATGACAACGACTCGTGACCATGAGAGAGGATCCCCGATGACCATCGAAAGTCGTGAGACGAGACTGAGCACGGCGTTCGTCAGGCTGGCGGACACCCTCGTCGCGGACTACGACGTCGTCGACCTCCTGCACTGGCTGGTGGAGGAATGCACCTCGATCCTCGACACCCAGGCCGGCGGGCTGATGCTGATCGACCCGGCCGGGCGGCTGCAGCTCATCGCCTCAACCAGCGAGGAGGCCCAATTGGTCGAGGTGTTCCAACTCGCCGGCGGCGACGGGCCGTGCCTCGATTGCTTCCGCTCCGGGAAGCCCGTGACGGTGGCGGACCTGTCGAAGGAGACCGAGACGTGGCCGCAATTCGTTCCCGAGGCATCGCAACTCGGCTTCCGGTCGGTGCACGCCACGCCCCTTCGGCTGCGCGACCAGGTCATCGGCACCATGAACCTCTTCAGCCGGCACGTCGGGGCCTTGAAGGACGAGGACATCCGGGTCGCACAGGCACTCGCCGATGTCGCGACGATCGGAATCCTGCAGGAACGGAACATCCGAAGCGCAGAACTGATCGCGGAGCAGCTGCAGCGTGCGCTCGACTCCCGCATCCTCATCGAGCAGGCCAAGGGAGTGCTCGCCACCACCCTCGGCACCACGGTCGACGGTGCGTTCCAGATCATGCGGACCCACTCCCGTGACCGCAACCTGCCGCTTCGCCAGGTCGCGGACGACATCGTGGCCCGCCGCTTGCATCTCGGGGCCTGACCGGGTCGCCGACTCGTGCCCGGGCGGGTGCGACGTGCTCTGCGAGAGTGCTGTCACCTCGGCTCCATCTGCAACGTCACGCGAACGGACGACCCGATGATCTCGCGGTCGCGCCGCCGACGACGGCATCGACGTTCGCCGCCCTCCGCGATGCCGTTGCGGATGCCGAGACACGTCTGCGTGACCGGGGCGTGGTCACCGGGTCGGTCGTCGTGGTCGATCTGCCGACCTCCGCGAACTCGACCGGCGGCTGCGTGCGCAGGTGCCGGCGGGGCATCCGACGGCGTTTTGGAGGAACGAGAGACCGGCGACCATGCCCGCCGGTGCCAGACCCGCGGCGACGCGGACACTTCGCCGTGCCTGTGCACCCATGTGCGGAATCCCCTGAAACCCGGCCCGACTGCGGGCTTCCGGCGAGTGTGCGGCGGGCCGCGCGGTTTGACGGGAGTGGGTTGCGCGTGCCGACGGCCTCACGCTGCATCTGGCCCGATTCGGCTCGCGATCCCGACGGACGCGTATGGGTTCCGTGAGCGCGGCCCCACCGGATCCCGAGCGGGCGTAGACCTGCATCCGTGACTCTGACCCACCTCATCCCCACGCTCCGCGCCAGCATTCCCGACCCCTTCGATCCGAGGCTCTGGCCTACGGGCGCCACGGCGACCACGGTCGACATGCTCGTCGACGGTGTCTCTCTTCTCCATGTCGCGCAGTTGGGCGGCACGCCGTCGGTCGTCACCGCCCGGCATCCCGGTTCTCCGGGTTCGGGTTCGGGTTCGGTGATGGTCGTGCGGGTCGTCGCCCTCGCCCAGCATCTGGACGGGGAGGCCGTCGTGTTCGTAGACGGCGATCCGGAAGCCGCCGGCGCGGTGTGGCGAGAGGCTCGGTTGATCGGGCGTATCTCGACCGCGAGGGACCGGACCATGGTGGTGCGACCTGCCCCTCCGTACGGGACGCCGCGTACCCGGTCGATGGCGCAGCTACCGCTCGACCTCCGAGAGGGGGATCTCATCGCGATGCCGTGCACTGTCCGATCGGCGGTCGGCCGAATCCCGGCACATTCCGACTCGACAGGCGGGCTCCGGCTTCCGATCTGAGCCGGCACAGCGGCATGTCGGACCCTGCTGGCAGGCTTGCCGCATGGACACCCGCACCGCTGCCGAGACCGCCCTCCGCGAGCTGGTCGGCCGCCCCGACGCCGTCTTCCACGATGGCCAGTTCGAGGCCATCAGCGCTCTGGTCGACGCCTCGCGTCGGGCACTCGTCGTGCAGCGCACCGGGTGGGGCAAGTCGGCGGTGTACTTCGTCTCGACCCGTCTGCTCCGCGACCGCGGTGCCGGCCCGACGCTGCTGGTGTCGCCGCTGCTGGCGCTCATGCGGGATCAGGTGGCGGCCGCCGCGCGCGCAGGGGTTCGGGCCGTGGCGATCAATTCGACCAACGCGCACGAGTGGGACGACGTGCGCGATCGGATCGGGCGCGACGAGGTCGACGTGCTCCTGGTGTCCCCGGAGCGCCTCAACAACCCGACGTTCCGCGACGAGCAGCTGCCCGAACTCGTGAATCGCACCGGTCTCGTCGTGGTC
>JAAIGE0100742057.1_pt1 | contig 12021 bp, 11 predicted proteins | sample 6487951 | NCBI WGS metagenome assembly JAAIGE01 (sample SAMN13974128, study PRJNA590717) | phyllosphere metagenome | biome: tomato field; feature: multiple bacterial spot infested tomato fields; material: tomato leaves; isolation source: leaves from tomato fields | host: Solanum lycopersicum ... | reverse complement strand
GCGACAGATTCGGTATTGAAACCTCACCTTTCTTCGCTGCAAAATTTGCCTTAAAGCCTGCTTTGAAGTCGCCGCACCTCCACGCTCCGCTGCTTTTGTTGCAGCATGATCTGCAAAAGCTCGGTGGGAGCCGTGTTAGAAACCAGATAAGACATCGTCTGAATTACATTTTCGGCCTGGGGCTTAGTAAGGTCCAGTACGAAAATCTGATAGTTACCCCTGGGAACGTACAGGTTGAATTTTCCCTCTGCGTCGGGGTAACCCGCGTAGCTTTTTCCATCCCCGGAGCGAGCTTCCAGCTTATACTGGGTCATATCGACTTTATCAACGACGTAACGTTTGCTGGGAAATCGCAGCACTCCGCTCACCTGAAAGATGCGTTGCAGCGGAATGTCACGACGGATGTTCTTCGTCAGCTGTAAGGTCTCCGTGAACAAAGCCGGGTTACCCGACTGGAATGACCCATAGGCCTGTACCTCGCAGGAACCCGAGGGAATATCCTTATAAACGATAGTGCCCTCGTCGTCGGTAATAAGCGTAGAGCCTTTCAGTTTGACAAACAGATTAGGCATCCAGGGCTCGTCCTTGTCATGCTTCCCATTTTGATTCACATCTTCGAAGAAACGGAGCCGAAGCTGATGATGCTGGCTTTTCGTCAAACTGCCCAGATTCTTAATCAGGTCAAAACGGTATTGCTGCATCCCCTGCGTGTACGTTTCAGGCTGAAAAACGCGGGTAGGTTCATTGGTGAACGATACGGCTTCGGCCCGAATCGTCCAGGAACGCATGATCGTCGTACTGAGCGAACCCACGACCTGAGCATTCCAGAGGTCCTGCGGGCTGAGGTAAAAAATATTAACGCCTACATATCCTCTGATCTTCCTGAAATTCAGGGTAATGCTGGGAGTAGTGCTGAGCATTTCAAATTTTTCAGGCTTTATGGGAGCCATCAGCAGATCCGTAATGAAATACCCTCCCTTCTGATAAAGGGAATACAGGTTGAAGTAAGGAGAAGAGAAAGCAAAAATAGCTCGCTGGCTGTACGTAAGGTCGTAGGTGCGTTCGTGGGCCGTGGCTTCGAAAAAACCAGCATCATACGTGCCTTCCACTCGTACCCGGTTCAGTTGCAGGGCTGTCGTGGCCGATAATCGATAGGATTGCGAACGATTAAAGGTGCTGTCTCGCAGGGACTGGGCGAGGTAATAAGGTTTAAGCGTCAGGAAAAAACGATGGGCGGACCAGGTGTACATTCCCTCCAGGGTAGTCATGCCATACTCGTACACCGGGCGGCCCGGCAGAAGGGGCTTCTCCTTGTATTGAAAGGTATAGGCATGCAGGGCGTAGCGATGAGGAGAGTTGGATTTTCGAACCAGCCAGCTATCCACGTTCCGACTACCTTTCTGAAAACCCGCGTAAGTAGGGGTACTGAAGTACAGTCGATTTTTGAACTCCAGCCTTCGGGAGATGTAGTTGTAGTCGAGACCCGCCGCCCCGCCGTATCGTTGTTCATTATTTACTTCCGTACGATTGGCTCCCAGCAGCAGGCGAAAATAATGTGTTGGCGTGGGTTGAAAAGAAAAACTGCCAAAGGCCAGACCCGTGTGATATTTATACCCCTGGATGTAATTCAGGGAAGCATTATAAGCCATATTTCCCTGGCCATTAACCAGACCTTCTGATAATACGGAAATGACAGAACTCTGTAAGCTATCCTGACTATAGGGCCCTACCAGATTCCAGCCTTCACGGTAAGCCCAGGCATTTAATCGGTGCTTATTAAATCCCTGCTTCACGGCGATACCTCTGCCAATCATGGCAAGCTCATGGTACTCATTAATATTTCCAATACGGGTAGAGAAATTATTCCGTTGAAGCTCTATAAAAGTATTTCTTAATTCATGTTTTTGAATGGGTTGATAATTGAGATAATGGGCAGCGTATCTAAGTCGTCCATTTTTTATTTCTTCTTCGCCTGCTACTAAACTTTCATAGGTGGATATAGCAGGGCCCAGTCGAGCGTATGAAAGCTGAATCATATTTGGGTATAGTCCCATTTTGTCAACATGAATATAACGTCTGGTATGGCTGAGAAAAACAGGCCTTACTAATAGAGTACTCATGATCTGATCTTTCTGATCTTTAAGCCAGAGGGTAAGGTTATAATTAGCGTTCCGGTTTAGCCGGTTATTGGCACGACATTGAACGAAAATAGTAGTATCTGCCCGGGGTGATAAGGATATAATATGGTTTCTATTATCCATCTCAAACCCTTCTGGAAAAGATGCCAGATCCAGTTTTACCTGTTCTGTATTAAAAGAAGGATTTTTGATACGTACTGGTACTTTTAATCCCTCCGATTCGGAAGTAAACTGAGGCTGGTCTTGATCTGTGGTAATCTGCCAGTAGTCGTTTCTATTTTTTAAATAAATCAAACTAGTAGTATTAGTAGACTGCTTCAAAGAATCTCCTTCCATAGTTATACGTACGTCTACCTTTACAACACGCTGGGTGGCCGTAAACTGGACAAGAAATTTGACGGGGATACTGGCTATTTCTCGGGCATTAATTTGAACACGCGAAGGTAAGGAACTGATCGGGTGAAGATCTTTTGAGTGTTTAAACTCAATATGCGTATATATGGCATGGTTAGTGGTATTCTGGATTAGTAGTCGGTTTGAAAAAGTGCTTCCCAATTCGCAAATCAGGCTATCTTTTGTCAATCTAGCCTTAAGTATTTCTGCCGAACGCTGCTGGCCGAAAACAGGTAAACCGGTGAGTATCAAGTAAAAAATTCGATAAATCATTAGGCGGAGTTGGATTTATTATTTATTCTTACGGAGTCAATACCTGGTACCAAAGTAAAATACTTTAACAAAAAAATCCACCACAGATGAAAAACTTTTCTAACCGCCATTGGAAAGTAGTATGCGTATTTTGTACTACCTTCTTGTTTTCGGTTTTCTTTGCTTCCAAAGCCCAGGCTCAGGCTAACTCGACGGGAACTGCTACATTAAATGTCAGAATCGTTGACGTATTATTGCTAACGGTTAACACGACTGTAGTTAATCTTAATTTCACGGATGCGGCTTCTTACCAGACAGGGGTATCCGCAACCTTGCCTGCCCAGTTAACGGTCACCAGTAACCGTGCGTTTACACTTAAGGTAAGAGCCGGAGGCACGAACCTGACCAGTTCTGAGTCGGGTAATACGGATGTTATTCCCGTGAATAAGATTTCTGTTTCAGTCGCTAATGCCGCGGCTATTGGAGGAACTGCCAATACGGTTGCTTTATCCAGTACTGATCAGAATTTAATAGCTTCCGCACCCGCCGGAATTGCGAAGAGTTTTAATATGTTGTATTCAACTGCTGCAAACGACTCGGATTTTGCAAAGGCAGCCGGAACTTATACCACCACATTGACGTATACAGCAACTGTACCTTAATCAAATCTAACTACCCACCTGCCAGGTATCGACGGGTTCATTGGTTTCCAGTGGGCCCTTTTTATCTTTATAGAATCCGCTAATAATTAAGTGATATGATTACGAGGTATGCACTGGTGTATGTCTTACTATTAAGTGCTGTTGGTATCGCTAAAGCTCAGACTGGAATGCAGGTAAGTCCGGTACGATTGTTCTTTCCGGAACGCGAGGGGAGTACGCAAACGGCTCTCATTCGGGTGGGTAATCCCTCAGAGAAAACGATTGTCATGCAACTGAGTTGTGCCGACTGGAAAAGAGATACGCTGGGAGAAAAACAATACTATAAAGCGGCTACGCGAGAGAATTCAGCCTGCCCTTATTTAAGTTTTAATCCTGAGTTTATTACCTTACTCCCTAAACAGGAAGGCCAGGTATTAACGACTCTTAAAATGCCGCAGAGCGATCAGAATAGGCTCAGAAATGCCATGATCTTTCTGACGCAGACCAATGAGCAGGAGCTGGCCGCTCAGGCCTTACAAAAATCAGGATTTATTATCAGGATTCAGCTGGGGGTTCATGCGTATATTATACCTACTGCGTTACAGAAAAGATCCATTCAGCTTACCGATATATCGTACCTTAAAAAAGAAGGCAAACGTAAAGTAAGAGTCTGGATTAAAAATGACGGGGAACTCCCCATGGAGAGCTTTCTGAGGCTGGAATTAATGAATACGGATACGGATGAGGAAATCAAGCTGGAGGCCGTCCCTTTCAATTCCCTGCCGGGTGAAGCGTATTGGGTAGCGGCGGACCTTCCTGAACAACTGAAGCCCGGCAAATACCTGATCTCAGCCATTGCCGATAATGGGCCCGACTTATCGTTACAGGTGGTGGAAATTGAAATGAAAATCGACTAATGAAAAAGCATTTCCTGTGGGTACTTTTATGGTTAGGTAGCTTTTCAGCGGTCGCCCAGGAGCTTTGGGCCGATGCCCGGGAACCCGTCCGGAACGAAGAAAGCAGATTTGCTCTTGCCATCATCGTCACGCCTCCTCAAGCCCTTGAATTTCTTACCGTTGAGCATTACAGAAATGGCGTGACGATTACTCACCCGACCCTTACGATATCTGGCATAGCGGGCGTGCTCTGGACGATCCAGGTAAGGGCCGCGGGTAACTTACAAAACGGAAGCTTTACCATCCCCATCGGAAGAATATCGCTGGGGGCTACTTCTTTTACGGGGACAGGAGTGAACCTGCTGACGGGAAGCACGAATCTGGTATTAAGCACGGCCAATCAGACCCTGATTTCCGGGGCACTGTCCCTGTTAAATCTGAATATAGTCGCTAATTTGACCTATCGGGCTTCGGGTGGGGTAGACTTTCTCAAACCCGCCGGAAATTATACGACTACGTTAACTTTCACTACTACCGGACTATAAGACCCTTACTTGAGCAGACTGAGAGGAATGGCTTTATTCTTTTGCCATACTTCCGGATCCAGCGTTCTCTTTTTAATAATAATGGTGCTGGGTACCGCCGGATCGAAATCGCTCATGTTTCTGATTCTTTCCAGTTTTAACTTGGCGTACATATCAAACTCAATGAGGTTGATGATGTGACGGTCATCCTGAAAGAAATCGCTTTCCAGGAGTAATTTACGGCTCAGGCCTTCTTTTAATAATTCAGCAAATTTCTGGTTTGCAAAAAGATATTCCTTTTTGTGAAAATAGGCATCATTCAGAACTTGATACTGATTTTGAATCCACAGAGCGGCCTGGCGGGAGGTAGCCACCATTCGACCTTTATGAACAGTCAGATGAGACAGAAAGAACTGAATTTCAGCGAGGGTAATCAACTCCGCGTGGAAAAGATCCCGTAACGTGTAGTCAACGCGGTCAGCACATAACTGCGGAAGAGGTTGTTCCAGCAAGGGGAAAGATCCATCAATGAATTGCTGCGAAGTGTATCCGTGAGCTTCGAGAATGGAGGAGATTTCGGGATACCGGACAAAGGTTTCGTACCACTGTTCGTGGAAATTTTCTTCCCTGATGTCCAGTACATAATCAACGATGTGCGAAAAAGCCGTATGAGAAATATCGTGCAAAAGGGCCGCTACCTGTTCCCGTTCATCTCCCCCCAATCGTTTAACCAGCAGCATGACGCCAATGGAATGTTCCAGTCGGGTATGATGCAGACGTTGGTCGATCAGGAAGTTAGCTCCGCCCTGATGAATGGTTCGTAGTCTTTGAAAGAGGTTGCTCTGAATAATACTTTCGCAAACGCCATCAATTTCATAAGAACCATAAAGCACATCCGAGTACTGCATATTGTTGGGAACGGTCAGATAATAATGTACGAAAACCTTTGGGGAGAGGTTTCCACTTTCTTCTTTTTAAACCATATCAATCATTTTCAGGGCTGATTCGTTCTGCAACGGTATGAAATATGAGCTGGCTAAAGTTTTTTACAAAGCGGAAGTATTGGTTCACCTGTCAATACTTCAAGTCATGAAAAAAATCTATTTGCTCGCTCTGCTTGCTTTAGGGCTGGGAAAAGCACAGGCCCAGATTCGTCTGGATGTGGAATCCGGACTGGTTTTAGGAACCAGTTATAACAAAGTTCGCATTCCCAATCAGGGAGGAACATTGGTGGATCTTGCCCAGGAACTGTCGGTAAAACCCAAAGTCTTTTTCCGTTTACGGGCGGACTATATCATCAACAACCGGCATCATATTTCGGCCCTGTACGCCCCCTTGACCATTCGGTACAATGGAAATTTCGCTCAGGATGTCCGCTTTAATAACGTGGTTTTTGCGGCCAATACGCCGACTACCGTTGACTATAAATTCAACTCCTATCGACTAACGTATCGGTATGATTTTGTAGCGAATGAGCATTGGCGGGTTGGAGCGGGGGTTACTGCAAAAATCCGGGATGCCAAAGTTCAGTTTACCAACGAAAGCCAGAATACCTATTTCGACAATTTTGGCTTTGTGCCACTCATTAACTTCTACGCCGGCTGGAAACCCACGGAACGCTGGGGACTGCTGGTGGAAGGCGACGCCTTAGGGTCAAAACAGGGACGGGCCGAAGATATTTTTGCGGGCATTACCTATGCCTTAGGCGAACAGGCCAATCTGAAGCTGGGCTATCGTATGGTAGAAGGCGGGGCAGACGTTGATCGGGTCTACACCTTCAACTGGATTAATTATGCTTCGGTAGGGATCGTCGTGGAGTTTTAAAGGTTTCATACCTTTCTACCGTTCGGGCTTACCAGCCATTACCTGTAAAGTGGTTGGTGAGGACACCAACCACGGTGGCAGTGAAGTGGTTGGAGAGGACACCAACCACGGCGGGAGCGTTGTGAAGATTTCAGAAGATGATAATTCATCGCCCCGGACCATAAACCGGGGTGTTTTTTTTAGTGTACCTGTTCTGGAAGTAATTCGATATTAACAGATTATGAAGCCGCTTAACGAAAAAATAACTTGGTTAAGCCTGGTAGAAAGCTTCAACTTTGCCGTGTAAACACATGCATTCTTACGCCATGCTTCCCAAGTTTCTTTTATCCATGCCTGCTGATTCAGACGAAGATTTCGTTCTGCATACGGAGCAGCCTTCGTTTCTGATTCGGGTTGAAAAAAACGATGAAGATCAGCCGGTACTTTCCGAAAAATCAATCATTCGCTGGTATGATTCCAGGCCCGCCCAGTCGGGCGTTCTGGACGCTATTTTCGAAGAAATGATGGAATTTCTGCTCGAAGAATATGACTTCATCGCTGATGAAGAAGACTGGATTGAATAATCATTTCCTCTGAATTCTGAATAAAATTTTATGTTAAATCGACTGATTGCGTGCGGAATCGGTACGCTGTTATGTGGTTCAGTGCTGGGCCAGGGCCAGGTAAAAGGCTTGGTCTATGAAGACCTCAATGGCAATGGTAAAAAAGATAAAAAAGAGGCTGGGCTGGCGAAAGTGGCCGTTTCTAATGGCCGAGAAGTAGTACTAACGGATGCTCAGGGCAGATACGAGTTACCATTGGGGCAGGATCAGACGATTTTTGTCATCAAGCCCTCCGGATATCGCCTTCCCCTGAATGAGTTTAATCTGCCGCAGTTCTACCGCCATCATAAGCCCCAGGGATCACCCAAAACCAAGTTTGCCGGGGTGGCCGCGACGGGAGAAATTCCAAAGTCGGTAGATTTTGCGTTAATCAAACAGGCAGAGCCTGCGGAGTTTAAAATTCTGGTGTTCGGAGATCCTCAGGTGTATTCCGAAGAGCAGGTAAGCTTTTTCCGGAAAGGGATCATTGACGAGGTAAAGACCAAAACAGATGGCGTCCGATTCGGGATAAGCATGGGTGACGAAGTGGGGGATAATCCCGACCTGTACCCTTCCTATAAAAAAGCCATTCAGCAGCTGGGCCTGCCCTGGTTTCATGTGATGGGTAACCATGACATGAATTACGATGTAGAAGCGGATAGCCTGTCCGACGAAAGTTTCGAAGCCGCGTTTGGGCCGAACAACTTCGCTTTCAACAGCGGGGATGTTCATTTCGTGGTTCTGGATAACATTCTCTATCCCGATCCCCGTGACGGAAAAGGATACCAGGGAGGTTTGCGTCCCGATCAGCTGGATTTCATTGAAAATGATCTGAAACTGGTACCCAGGGAGAAGCTGATTGTTTTCTGTTACCACATTCCTCCGTTCGAAGAATTCCGCCAGAAGGATCGTCAGCGGATGTTCAATGCTCTGAAGGACTTTCCGCATACGCTGTCTCTGTCGGCTCACACGCACTTCCAGCTGCACCATTTCTTTGGTAAGGAAGAAGGATTCAGCCGCGAAACGCCACACCACGAGTATAACGTAGGAACGACTTCGGGTGACTGGTATTCCGGCGAGATGAACGAGCAGGGCGTACCCGTTTCGATGATGCGGGATGGCACTCCGAAAGGCTATGTCTTTTTGTCTTTCAAAGGGAACGAATATGCCTTTGATTACCGGGTAGCGGGTCAGCCGGAAACGTACAAGATAGGCATTCACGCTCCGAAAGTGATTGCCCGTCGTCAGTCGGCCAGGGGGGAAGTTTATGCCAATTTCTTCCAGGGAAGCGAAAAAGATCAGCTGGAATACCGTCTGGATAATGGAAGCTGGAAAGCCATGAATCAGGTAGCTGAACCCGATCCAGCCATGTTGAAAACCCGTTTACGCTGGGATGAGGCCACCGAACCTCTGAAGGGCACGCGTCCGTCTAATCCCGTTCCCTGCACGCACTTATGGAAGGCTGCTTTGCCCGGCAATATGGCGGAAGGAGATCATACCATTGAAGTACGGGCTAAGGATGCCTACGGCCGTACGTTTACGAATACACAAAAAATTCAGGTTACTGCCTCTGCTGAATAAGCATATTTTGTGTGCAAACCGGAATCCCGGAAGCTCTGCTTTCGGGATTTTTTTGTTGATTTATAGCTAAACCAATCAAACCTGCCTGAGCCTATGAAAATTATACTCTTTCTGCTCTTAAGTATTCCGGCCTTTTCCTGCGATTGTGCGACTCCTGGTCCTACAGAAGGATTTCAATACTTCGATTTGGTAGCTAAAGTGCAGATGGTGAAGAAAAAGCCTCACCGGAATGATTCCGCCAGCACGTATCCGATGACTGTTCAGGTGTTGGAACTATTCAAGGGAACCCCACTAAACGAAATCGATATCTGGGGAAACAACGGGCGGAAGTTCAGAACCAGTTGTGATATGGACATAGAAGAGGGCTCCGTATGGATAATCTTTGCTTCGAAGAATGAAGAAGGAAATTATTTTGTGGAACCGTGTTCAGGCTCCCGGGCAGCAGAACCTTCCGAAAACTGGGGAAACGACCGGGCAGCCACTAAGTACCGAACCTCAGTGGCCATAGAACTTGAAGTGCTCAGGACGTTAGCTAAGGTAAGCATCGCTTCTCACTACACCGCTACGGTTCATGAAGCAGGAATGCTGTATGATTCCTTAAAAGCGTTCAGGGGCTTACCGATAGATCAGGATTATGGCCTGTATAAGCTGATTTTAAACGAAAAGCAGGACGTAGAAAAGGTGGAGGTAATCTCTGGTTTTACAAAAGAACTCGATGATCAGCTGGTAACGCTCCTGAAAACCCGCTCTTCGTGGAAAGTCGTAGAACGCTACGGTGAAAAGTGGACTCCTCAGAAAATCGAATGGATTATAGGAATGTATCGCTATAAAGAAGAGGAAGATAATCCCAGTTTTTTAAGTATTAACTTTTTATAGGAACAGTTAGTAACCGTAACCTGAACTTAATCAGGTTACGGTTATTAATCAGTTACTTACGAAATCTTCGAATGGTGCTGATACGTCATGTACGTATGCGGAATGCCGTCTTCCATGTATTCCGTTCCGGTAGAAAGAAAACCGAGGGAATTGTAGAATTTCAATAAATGAGTCTGAGCTCCGATTTTAATCATGTGCGGTCCAAAAAGCCGGCGGCAGTAGGCAATGGAGGCTTCCATCAGTCGCTTTCCTAATCCTGAGCTGCGAACGGCGGGCGAAGTAACCACCCGGCCAATCGCCGTATAGCCTTTAAAGCAGACATCCCGGTCAAACAGGCGGGTGTAAGCAATGAGTTTTCCGGTTTCGTCATCCTTACCCATGCAATGCCAGGCCTGGGGATCGTTCCCATCGATGTCCTGATAAGGGCAGTTTTGTTCTACTACGAACACTTCGGACCGAAGTGCTAAAATTTCATATAATTCCTGGACAGTGAGGTCGTGAAATTGCTTTAAGACAAATTGCATAGATTAAATAGATACGTTAATGATAAGCGATTCTAAAAAGACAATGCCGAAGCGTGTTAGTACGGAGAGGGGCTAAGACTGGTCCAGCCCCCATCCACCACGAGGGTCTGGCCCGTAATGTGCCCGGCTTCGGGGGAGGTCAGAAACCGCACGGCAGCAGCGATGTCAGCAACCGTGGCGGGTTTTCCCAGCGGGGTAATCCGGGACCAGGTGGAGGTATAGTCCGGATCGTCGAGCGTTCGCTCGGTTAAGGTAGCTCCGGGAGCTACGCAGTTAATGGTAATGCGATGCGGAGATAGCTCGGCTACCAGCGACTTGGCCAGCATTTGCAGAGCGGCCTTGGTCATGCCATACGCCGCCAGATAAGCATGAGCCTGCTGACCCGTAACGGAAGACATCAGGAGAATTCGTCCGCCCTGTCCCTGTTTTCGCATTTGTATAGCGGCCTGTTGCGTCAGAAAAAAATTACCCCGGATGTTGAGATCCAGTAGTTTCTGAAGCGATTCCGGTTGATAGTCGAAAAAATCGCCAAACGTGGTAATACCCGCGTTGGCAACGAGCACATCCAGCGAACCAAACCAGGAGACCGCCGTTTGAACCATCGTTTTAATAAAATCTACGTCGGCCGCGTCCCCGGCCAGGGCCTGGCAACGTCCACCTTCAGCCTGAATCCGGTCGGCTGCCTGCTGAGCCTGCTCTTCATAAAGGTCATTCAGCAGAACGGACGCTCCGCGAAGGGCCATTTGGCGACAAATTTCGAAACCAATTCCCTGAGCGGCTCCGGTAACAATAACATTCATAAGGTAAAGAGGATTTGAAGCCTGTAAATATAGAAACGAACCGTTTACTATTTAACTATAAAAAAAGACGGGTTTTGCCCGTCTTTTCAATTTTGAATTAGAATCCTGTTTTCTTTTCGGCTGGTTTTTTCACGGGAGCCACCTCTTCCGTTTCCGATAACGAAGTGATTTTTTTCGTTTTGGTTGAATCACTGGCAACGGGCTTCTTCACCGGAGCTTTCACCACTGTCTTTTTATCTTTTGATTTGGACTTTTTACTCTTCGAATCGTCCAGAATCTCTTCCAGGGGCTGATCGGCCGATTCTTCCGCCAGTGTTTCTTCACGGCTTGTTTCTTTGGCGGCAGTTCCGGGTTTCTCTTTGGTAACCTGTTCCGTTACTTCGGCAGGAGTTGCTTTTTCTTCTTTGGGCTGAACAGCTACCACTGGCTTTGGTTTGCGGGGCTGATTACTCGAACGGGGACGATACATCGTACTGAAACGGTCCACGAAATTGTTTTTATCCTCTTCCGATGCCATTCTGACTTTATTATCCTTACCCGTTTTCGCCTGTAATTGTCCGTTAAAATCCTGATCGGAGCTGAAGATTTCCGTGCTTCCCTGTACGGAAGCCAGGTAATACCAGACATCGGGAGTTACTTCCAGATAAAAGAACAGATCATCAGGCCCACCGGGATTTTTCCGGATTTCCAGGGCTCCGTCAAACTGGCCGTTGATGTCCGTAGTTCCCAGGTTGGAAACTCCTATTTTACCAACGCTGTGAAAGGCCTGATTTTCGGGGTTATACCGCATGCTCAGATTTGATAATACGGCCGTAGTGGCAAACTTGGGCGATACGGAAGGCAGGGGAACATTGGCTCCATTGGTCGATTTCTGACTGAATTGTTCCGCTACTTTTCCTCCGGCAACGTTGGCAATTTTTAATAACAGACGATCAAAATCCGGCTCTGCGGCTTCTTCGCTGACTTTCTCGTCCAGATTGGTTTTGACGAT
>JAAIGE0100696573.1_pt1 | contig 12023 bp, 6 predicted proteins | sample 6487951 | NCBI WGS metagenome assembly JAAIGE01 (sample SAMN13974128, study PRJNA590717) | phyllosphere metagenome | biome: tomato field; feature: multiple bacterial spot infested tomato fields; material: tomato leaves; isolation source: leaves from tomato fields | host: Solanum lycopersicum ... | reverse complement strand
TAATCGTGAGGTCGCGGGTTCAAGCCCCGCTCCCGCTACCAAAATCGTGTTACTCGAGCAGTTGACTTCAAGATGTGGAGTCAGGGGTTCGCGAGCAAAAGCGTCGGAATCGTCTCCGGCGCTTTTTTCGTTGGCCGCGGCCACGAGTGCTGCACTGCGGATGTCAGCGACCACTGGCTCGTATTCAGAGGATGCGGTCACCTGATGCCCGTCGTCGCTCGCGGACAGGAGCGATGGGCGAGGCTTCTCCATCAGGTCGAGGGAGATCATCGCGGACGCGGTCTTGGAGTGCAGAAGGTCCCCCGTCGATGCGCGTTTCGCGCTGACGCCATCCTTCTTGATCTGGAGCTCCCGGAGACGCTCACGAACGGTCTCCGCCGGCAGCTCTCCTTCTGCCGCGATCTCAACGAGGCGTTCGTCGGTGGCGGCCCGTCGCCCGTTAGGCGATTCGGCGCGGGTGAGGTTTGGAGTGGAGTGAGTTGTCTCGGTGCCGAGGGCGACGAGCGTCACACCATCGTCCCGGGTGCCTCGCCCGGGACGATCGCACTCGTTCGCGCGCGCTTCAAGGGAACCGAGCAGAGGGCCCGCGATCAACATCGCTTGCAGGTCTGCCGATGCAGGCGGCCCGCACCACGCGGCACCGACCTCACCCATCGGTGCACGTCAGGGCTGTGCTCCTGTGGCCGGCAAGCGGGGTCGTTGGCCTCGCGTTACTCCGACAATTGACGCCCAAGGAAATACGTCATACGATTTGCGCAATGCGCGTCGTGAGTTGCTGCACACATCCTGACAATCGGCGACACGCGGTAGCGAACAGTTGATCAAGGAGGATCACACGTGAAACGGGCGTTGGCGTCATCGGAGTGGGCAGCGTTGCGCGCACGGGCTTGTCCGCCCTCCCGCGCCACGGGCCATGAAGTTCGATGACGACGTCGTTCCCCGCTCGTTTTCTTGGAGCACCGTCAAACGGGGCGCTGATGCGTCGAGCACGCACAGCAACATCGGTGCCTCGGCGGCCAACCCGCTCGGCGGTGTGCCGAGCGACCGAACCTCCGCCGCCTCTTGTCTCGCCCACACGAACGGTCATCTTGCGGAAGATCCTGGATTGGTCCCCTTCCATGCGGGGGACCACTTCGTCGTGGACGACGGGGTGCCCGTGCGTCCGTGTTCCGGTTTTGACGCCCCGCAGCGGTGGACGCTCTTTCGTTCGTCGCCGCGTCGGCACTGCGACGGATGACGGGCGCCCCATCGGAATGTGCGCCTCCTCGCGCGGAAAGGGGGTGCTGAAACTCGAAGCACGTTGCGGATAGGCGTATGTGCTTCGTCCGCGTCCCACTTCCCGCACAGATGCGGGGTCCCCCACATCGGAAGGTCTTCCCCATGCTCAGTGTTGAGCGAACCCTCTCCTCCTGGCGCGCCTGGGCGGTGCGAACCGTCGTTGCGGCGTTCGTCGCCGGTGCCGCCGTAGCCGCAGTCCCTCCAATCGCCCCTGCCGCCTCCGCCGCAGATACGAACCTCTATGTCGCGCCGAACGGCAGCGACTCGGCGAATGGCTCGATCAACGCGCCGTTCGCCACCATCCAGCACGCGCGCGATGTCGTGCGCACGATGAACTCCAACATGAGCGGTGACATCACCGTCTACCTCCGCGGCGGGACCTATCCCGTCAGCAGCACGATCCAGTTCGGCACGCAGGACTCGGGGAGCAACGGCCACCGCGTCATCTACTCCGCGTACCCGAACGAAGTTCCGGTGCTCGACGGCGGGGTGCCGGTCACCGGATGGACGCAGCAGTCCGGCAACATCTGGAAGGCGCCGCTCGACCGCTCCAACAAGCTCCGTTCGCTTTACGTCAACGGCACCCGCTTCACCATGGCATCGAAATCGGTGAACGCGACCGGATGCTTCGGCACCTACAACGTCACGGCCGGTCAGGCGTCCTGGGCGTGGGAGTCGGGCAGCCAGTGCGACGGTGCGACCTACTCGCTCAGCGATGTGCCCGCCATCTCGTCGAACCAGAGTGACCTCGAGCTGATGACGGCCACCACCTGGACGACCGCGATCACGGGCGTCCGTGGGGTGACGACGACCAGCGACGGGTCGCAGCGCGTCCTGCAGTTCCAGGAACCGGGCGCGGCCATCGCATCGGGCGCCTTCAACGGGAACTTCCAAGCCACCGGCGGCCAGACGCTGTCGAACGCCTACGCGTTCCTCGACACCCCCGGCGAGTTCTTCTATGACCGCGCCGCGAAGACTATCTACGTCTACAAGGACGCGAGCACGAATCTGTCGACGTCGTCGGTCATCGCGCCGAACAATGTCGAGACGATTCTCTCGGTGAACGGCACCTCGACGTCCGACCGTGTCCACGACGTCACGTTCACCGGCATCACCTTCAGCCACTCCGACTGGAACCTCGCTCAGATCGACGGATCGTCGTTCAAGCAGGCGCAGCAGGGCAACCTCATCAACCTGGCGTATGTGAAGGGCAACTTCCACGACTACACCTACCGCAACGTTCAAGTGCAGCCGGGTGCGGTCGAGGTCAACAGCGCATCGGGGATCAACTTCGTGCGCAACCGCGTCGAGCACACCGGGGCCGACGGCATCCAGTTCGTCAACGACGTCGTGAACTCGGCGATCGATGGCAACGTCACCAACGACATCGGCGGCTCGGCGATCAACGTCGGTGACCCCCAGCACGTGTTCATCGGTGACGGCACGTCGACGAACAAGGAGCACTACTCCCCGGCGGTGGAGGGCGCGCCCAAGAACATCTCGGTGCGTAACAACGACATCTACGACAGTGCCGTGCTCTTCTGGGGTTCCGCTGCCATCACCGGGTACTTCCTCGACACGGTGTCGATCGAGCACAACCGCATCGACAAGACCTCGTGGGCCGGCATCTCGATGGGCTGGGGCTGGGGCAACTTCGACGGGACGAGCGGGTCGAACTCGCCCGGCAATCCGTCGCTGGTCGCTCGCAACAACAGCATCCAGTACAACGAGATCCGCGACACGATGCGCTTCCTCAACGACTCCGGTCCGCTCTACACCCTCGGCAACCAGCAGGGCAGCACGATCAGCAACAACTACATGAACGGCATCCGCCCCGGGCACACCTACGGCCTGCACCCCGACGAGGGATCGGCGTACATCAACTACAACGACAACGTGGTCGAGGCCAACCCCGGCATCGCCTACGTGATCAACTCGGGCACGTGGGGTCGTCAGCACGACCTTCAGATCCACAACACGTTCGGGCCCACGAACTCGATCTTCGACAGCAACATCCCCAACGGGGTCGTCGATCCGGTTCGCGTGGTCTCCGACTTCGTGTGGCCGCTGGAGGCCTACGGTGTCGCGGCGGGGTCCGGTATCCAACCCGCGTACCGCGACATCCTCGGCAGCCTCGCCACCACCGCGGACTACTCGCTGCCCGCCAGCGTTCTGGTGCCCGACGGCACCGCGGCCATCGCGGTGCGCGGGGTCGGTGACGCCTCACGCACCCAGTGGCTGGCGCCCGCGGGCACGACCCAGTTCGCAGCGGGGGCGAGCATGACGTCCGCAGCGGGGGATGCGACCTCGATCGCCGCACCGCAGACGCAGGGCGACTACAAGCTGTTCGTCGTGAACTCGAACGGCAGCATCGCCTCGACGTCGGCGGCCACCGTGGTACGCACCGCGCCTGCTCCGCGGAACCAGACCATCACGCATCTCGATTCGGGAAGGTGTCTGGACGTGCCGGGCGGGTCGACCCAGAGCGGCACGCAGCCGGGCCTGTGGGACTGCAGCGGGTCGGCGAACCAGCGCTACACCTACACGGCCGCGCAGGAGATCCGTGTCTACGGCAACAAGTGCCTGGACGCGTACGGCAACGGCACGACCGATGGCACCCGCGTGGTGATCTGGGACTGCACCGGCGGGAACAACCAGAAGTGGACCCTTGCCGCTAACGGAACGCTCGTGGGCAAGGCGTCGAATCTGTGCCTCGCCCTGACCGGTGCGCGCACTGACAACGGTGCTCCGGCGCAGCTGTCGACGTGCTCGGGAGCCTCGAACCAGCGGTGGAGCTTCCCGATCTCGCAGGAGACGACCCCGGTGAGCGCGCTCGTGGTGCAGAACGACTCGCAGAAGTGCCTGGACGTGCCCGGCGCCTCCACGCAGAACGGGGCGGCCCCCGCGCTCTGGAACTGCAGCGGGTCTACCAACCAGCGGTGGAGCTACACCTCGACCGGTGAGATCCGTGTCTATGGCAACAAATGCCTCGACGCGTACAACCGGGGCACCACGGATGGCACCGCCGTCATCATCTGGGACTGCAACGGGCAGGACAACCAGAAGTGGACGCTGAACTCCACTGGCACGATCACCGGCAAGCAGTCCGGCCTGTGCCTGGCGACCGCCGGCGGACGCACCGATAACACCGCCCCGATGCAGCTCTCCACCTGCAGCGGAGCGTCGGTGCAGAGGTGGACGCTCCGCGGATGATCCACGGCCCCGGTGCCCCTTGGCCGTGGCACCGGGGCCTCATCGGCCTTTGTTACAGCAGACCTCGAAGATCAGGCGACCCCGCCAATATGCAAACTTCCCGTTCCGAAGGCGTTCGCTCGAGGAGTGGTGGGCATTTTCACATCGCGTCGTCGATCCCGCCGCCGAGCGCATGCAGATTGCGCGATACCTCGACACCCGCTCAGCTCGTGGCGCATCGATGAGGCGGTGTGGGCTGCGTTCCGGGGCGGGGTGACGCTTCGGATGGGTACGTCCGGTCAGTCGGTCCGTAGCCGATCAGTCGTCGATCCGGCCGCGCCGATGCCTCCGTGCGAGACGTCTCGCACGCGACCGTTGCGGGCGATGGCGACCTTGCCGTGGCCTTCGCCTAGGCCTTTCACGTCTGCAATTTCAGATTGTCTGGAATAGTGCGGACGTAATAGGTAAGATGTATGAGCCCCGACGTGGACATAGTCGTCCCTCGCACTGACCCGAAAGGCAGCGAATGCTCATTGCAGAGCACGAAAAATCATCCCGCCCCTGGTGGATTGCGGCCGTCGTCGCGGCGCTCACGATCGGGGTCGGCGTCGCCGCTCCCGTCGGAGCGACCGCCGCCGCCGCTGACCCCGGTCGCACCCTCTACGTCTCCCCTGCGGGGAACGACGACAATGACGGATCGATCGGCGCACCGTTTCGCACCATCGAGCACGCGCGTGACGTCGTTCGGACGCTGAACGGCAACATGAGTGAGGACATCACGGTGTACCTGCGCGGAGGTACGTATCCGATCACGAGCACCGTGGCCTTCACCGCCGCGGACTCGGGCTCCAACGGCCACCGCGTCACCTACGCCGCGTACGAGGGCGAGCAGCCTGTCCTCGAAGCGGGCGTGCCGGTGACCGGATGGACGCAGACCGACGGCAACATCTGGGAGGCGCCGCTCGACCGTGCCGACAAGCTGCGCTCGCTGTACGTGAACGGCGAGCGTCAGATGATGGCGAGCAAGAGCGCCGACCCCGACAATCAGTGCACCAGCATGTACAAGGTCACCGCGGGACAGGCGCCGTGGGCGTGGGAGTCGGGCGAGGTGTGCGACGGCTCGCTCTTCAACCTGAACGACGTGCCCGCGATCCCGCGCAACGCTCAGGACATGGAGGTCATGTCGCAGACCACGTGGACCACCGCGATCGCTGGCGTGCGCGAGGTGACCACGTCGTCAGATGGCACCAAGCGCGCCGTCCTCTTCCAGCAGCCGGGCGCCGCGATTGCTCAGGGCGCGTTCAACGGCAACCTGAGGGCATTCGACTGGATGACGCTGATGAACGCGTACGAGTTCCTCGATCAGCCCGGCGAGTTCTTCTTCGACCGCGAGGCGCAGAAGGTCTATGTCTACAAGGATGCCGACACCGACCTGAACGCGGTGTCGGTCGTGGCCCCCGACAACGTCGAGACCATCCTCAGCGTCAACGGCACAGACAAGAATGACCGCGCGCACGACCTCACCTTCACTGGTCTGTCGTTCCAGCACTCGGACTGGAACCTAGACCAGATCGACGGTTCGTCATTCAAGCAGGCTCAGCAGGGCAACCTGACCAACAACGCCTTCGTGCGCGGCAACTTCCACGACTACCGCTACCGCAACGTCACGGTTCAGCCGGGCGCCGTTGAGGTCAACAGCGCCTCGGGCATCGAGTTCGTGGGCAACCGCGTCGAGCACACCGGTGCCGACGGCATCCAGTTCGTCAACGACGTGGTCGACTCGAAGATCGATGGCAACGTCACCACCGATGTCGCTGGATCGGCCATCAACGTGGGCGACCCCCAGCACGTCTTCATCGGCGACGGCACAGCCGACAACCACGAGCACTACATGCCCGGGGTCGAGGGAGCGCCGACCAACATCTCCGTCCGTAACAACTTCCTGCAGGACAGCGCGAAGCTGTTCTGGGGCTCCGCCGTGATCACCGGCTATTTCCTCGACACGGTGGCCATTGAGAACAACCGCATCGACAAAGCCCCATGGGCCGGAATCTCGATGGGCTGGGGTTGGGGCAACTTCGACGGCTCGAGTGCCTCGAACGAACCGGGCAACCCCAGCCTCGTCGCACGGAACAACAGCATCCAGCGCAATGAGATCCGCGACATCATGCAGATCCTCAATGACTCTGGCCCCCTGTACACGCTCGGCAACCAACAGGGCAGCGTGATCGACGACAACTACGCCGAGGGCGTGCCTGCCGGCCAGCGTTACGGCATCCACCCGGACGAGGGTTCGGCGAACATCAGTTACAACGACAACGTGATGGAGATTGACCGCAACACGAAGGACGTCATCCACGTCGGCACCTGGGGGCGGCAGAACCACCTTCAGATCCTCAACACGTACGGTCCGGTGAACACCATCTACGACAAGAACGTGCCCGACAGCACCATCCAGGACGTGCACGCGTTCCCGGACTATGTCTGGCCGGTCGCCGCCTACACGGTGGCCGTGAACTCCGGCATCCAGCCCGAGTACCGCGGCACCCTCGGCGATCTGACCTCGTCCATCGACTGGGCGATGCCGGCCAGCGTCCTGGTGCCCGACAACACGTCCTCCATCCCGCTGCGCGGTCTGAACGAACCCTCGAGTAAACTCTGGCTCGCTCCCCAGGGGACGACATCTTTCTCGACCGGATCGAACATGACCTCGGCCGCAGGGGACGCGACCTCGATCGCGCCTCCGGCCAACCGGGGTACGTACAAGCTGTACGTGGTCGATGCCAATGGCTCCATCTCGGCCATCTCGGCGGCCAGCGTCGTGCGCACCGCCCCCGAACCGCGCAACGAACCACTCCTACACGTTGCATCGGGCAAGTGCCTCGACCTCCCCGGCGCGTCCACGAACAACGGCACCCGGCCGGCGCTGTGGAACTGCAACGGCGCGGCGAATCAGTTGTACACCTACAACGCCCCCTCAAAGCAGATCTTCTCGCTCGGCAACAAGTGCCTGAACGCCGACGACAACGGCACCGTGCCTGGCACTCGTGCGATCATCTGGGACTGCAAGGGCGCGAAGAACGAGCAGTGGACGCTGCACAACGACGGCACGATCACCAACGATCTGTCTAACCTGTGCCTGGCGATCGCCGGCAATCGGACCGACAACAACGGCCCGGCCGAGCTCGCAACCTGCACGGGAGCGGAGAACCAGAAGTGGAACTTCCCGATCTCCGAGGCGACGATGCCTGCCGACCCCACACCCACACCCACACCCACCCCGACGACGACGCCGACGCCGACGCCGACGGCGACGGCCACCGTGGAACCCACGGCCACGTCCACGCCGACGGCAACACCCACCGCGACGGCTTCGGCGACGGCGACGCTGTCGGCAGTGTCGGTCGAGCGCGGCGGCGCGGTGCGCGTGACGGTCACTGGCGTCCTGCCGGGCGAGCAGCTGAGCGCGACGCTTTTCAGCGACCCGATCACGATCACCGGCATCCCCGCCGCTGACGCATCGGGTCGGGTGGAGTTCGATGTCCGTATCCCCAGCTCTCTCGAGTCTGGTCAGCACTCGGTGGTGGTCGTGCGCGCTGACGGTTCGCAGGTGGCGCGCCTGCCGCTGACCGTCTTTGCCAAGGGCACCCTCGCTGCCACCGGCGCCGAGATGCCACTGGGGGTCGGGCTGCTCGGGGCTGGTCTGCTCACGGCCGGTGCACTCGCCTGGGTGCTGCGCCGTCGCCGCACCGCCTAGCGAGCAGCGACACAACGGAAGCGGCGGCCCCCAGGGCCGCCGCTTCCGTCATGTCGACAGAGGCGGCGGCACCCGGTACCTCGTCGCCGTCCACCCCCGCCGCTGTCATCATCGTCACATTCGCGGGGGGATGTGCGCCGCGATCTACGACGATCACGCAGGAGACAATCAAGCAGGAGAGGAATCAGGCGAACCATCCGCCGTGGCGGTGGGCCCAGGCTCTTGGCCCCGCACGGGTAGCAGGAATGGTCGTGTCAGCGTTGAACGGGATCGACGTTATTCAAGAGAGCCAGGTCCTCGCGAAGCGGGAGACTCTCCCAGTCGCCCGGCCCGAGACAGGCGAATGCGCCGCACCGCACGCCGAGCGTCAGACGCTCCGAGAGCGACGCGTCGTCGAGTAGCGCGGCGAGATACCCGGCCACGAATGCATCACCCGCGCCGACAGTGTCTACGGGGTCGATCGGCACGGCGGACGCTGCCGCGATCTGCGTGCCATCGCGGGCGACGGCGCCGTCCGCACCGCTCTTGATGACGGCCTGCGTCGGCCCGAGGTCGATGATCGCTGCCGCGTATTCGGTCGGCGTCAAGGTGGGGCCGCCCAGGAGCAGCTGCGCCTCGTCATCGCCGGCGAACACGATGTCGCTGGACGCGGCTATCTGGCGGTACAGCGGCTGCGGGTCGCCCTCGAGCCACATCGACGTGCGGTGGTTCACGTCGAAGGCCACGACGACGCCGTGCGCGCGAGCACGTTCGAGCACCGACAGCACGGTGGCGCGGGCACTGTCCGACAGCGACGCCGTCACGCCGTTGACGAGCACGATCCGCGAGGCTGCGATGTCGTCGTCGGCGATGTCCTCGGGAGCGAGGGCGCTGCCAGCGCTGTGGCGCCGGTAGAACGTCACGCGCCCGTGCCGCGGCGTCCTTCGCTCCTTGAGCATGAGGCCCGTCGAGCGGGCGGCATCTACGACGACGCGCGTCTGCACGCCCTCGCCCCGGATGTCGCGCTCGACGCGGCGACCCAGCGCGTCGTTGCCGACGCGACCGATCCAGGCACTGTCGACGCCGAGCCGGCGCAGTCCGATGGCGACATTGCTGTCGGCGCCGCCGATGCTCACGGACGCCCGCGATACCGTTTCCCATCCGCCCAGATCGTCTGCGCGTACGAGGCCCATGGTCTCGCCGAATGTGAGCACGGATGCCATGACGTCACTCCCTTGTGGTGCCGTTGCCGATTCGTAACATGACTCGCTCGACAAAAAGTATTACGTATGCCCTATGCTAGCTCATGGTCACCCGACCTCGTCGAAGAAGACAGGAGTTTTCGCAATGCCGCAGCAGTTTTCTGGCGCACGTCGCCGCGTCGCCCTCGCCGGCGGCCTGGCCGTGGTTTCGGCTCTCGCGCTCAGCGCGTGCAGCCCCGGAGCCACCGGTTCTAGCCAGACCAACAACGAGTACGGCTTCACCGCCGCGGAGCAGGACGCCTCCAGCGCCATCACCGTGTGGGTGGACTCGTCGCGTGAGCCCCTCGCGAAGGCCTTCCAGGAGGCCAACCCCGACATCACGGTCAACGTCGAGACCTACGACGGTGGCTCCGGCGGTTCCGGATCGTTCCAGCAGAAGATCGCCCTGTTCGATCAGGCCGGCGAAGGCTGGCCCGACGTCGTTTTCTCAACGCAGCAGAACGACACGTCGTGGGCGTCGAAGGAGAACAACGGCGTCCAGGCGTTCGCCGCGCCCCTCAACAAGGGCTACTTCGAACAGTCGTTCCTTGACGGCTTCACGAAGGGTGCCCTCGGCCCTCTGACCGTCGATGACACCGTCTACGGCCTGCGCAACGACCTCGCACCCGTCGTGTTCTGGTACAACAAAACCCTGCTCGACCAGTTCGGCTACCAGGCGCCCACCACGTGGGAAGACTACGAAGCTCTGAGCGACAAGCTGGCCGCGGAGCACCCCGGTTACATCCTCGGTTCCATCGGCGACTCCTTCCAGGCGCCCTACGTCTACTACTGGGGCGGTGAGGCTCCGATCTTCCAGACGTCGGGCGACACCTTCACGTCGAACTTCGCCGATCCGAACTCCGAGAAGGTCACCAAGCTCCTCGATCACATGCTTGCCAACGGCACTCTCGTAACCGACAGCGTCTTCGGCACCGATTTCGTCTCGAAGTACAAGGACAAGCTGGTCGGCATCCCCGGTCCCGCCTGGTACGCGGGCGCGCTGTTCCAGAACCCCGAGAGCCTGAACTACAGCGCCGGCACCATCGGGGCGGGCACCCCGCTGACGTGGTCCGACGGCGACAAGGTCACGGGCAACGTCGGTGGCGGCACCTGGTACGCGTCCAGTCACTCGAAGAACCTCGAGGCATCGAAGAAGTTCCTGGAGTTCGTGACCAGCTCCGACGAATCCGTCAAGCTCGCCTCGGGTCTGCCTGCCTACCAGTCCGCCGCCGACACGTGGCTGAAGGAGCAGGCGTCGAGCAACTTCTACGTCGGTGACTTCCAGAAGAGCCTGAGCACGGCCGCGTCGTCGATCTGGCAAGGCTGGGGCTACCCGAGCTTCAGCATCGAGGCCGCGTACTCCAAGGTCGTCCTCCCCGCCGTCACCGCGGGCAAGACCGTCGCCAGCGTGACCGAGGCGTGGAAGACCGAGATGGACAACCAGGCGCAGGTGCAGGGCTACACGGTCGGTAAGTAACACCCGACCGACCTTCCTCACCAGGGCTGGCCGCAGCTACGAAGCCGCTGCGGCCAGCCCTTCTCTCAGAATGGAGTGACATGCTCTCCCTACGCCGAGCTCAGTCGACGTTCGCCTACTTGATGATCAGCGGCTACGTTCTTCTGCTCCTGGCTTTCGGTGTCTTCCCGACGCTGTACGCCGCGTTCCTGGCGTTCACGCGTGATGGCGCCTTCGTGTGGTTCGAGAACTTCCAGCGTGTGGTCGTCGACTACCGCTTCCTCCCCGCGGTCGGCCACGTGGCACTGTTCGTCGCGATCTGGCTGACCAGCCTCATCATCATCGTCGTCATCCTCGCCGTCATCGTCCACGCGATCCGCGTGCGCTGGCTCTCCTCCGCGGCGCGCTTCATCTTCTACATTCCCGGCGCGCTCGCCGGAGCGTCGAGCGTGCTGCTGTGGCTGTTCATGCTCGACCCCACGGTGAGCCCCGTCAGCGGATTGCTGCGCGCCATGGGGTTCAACACCTTCGTCGACGTCGTCGGAAACGACGGCAACCTCCCCATCGTTTTCACGGTCATCGCCTTCTGGGCGGGTGCCGGTGGCTGGATCGTCATCATGTACGGCGCCCTGAACAACATCAGCGTCGAGGTCATGGAAGCCGCCCGTATCGACGGCGCCGGTCCGATCGCCACGGCCTGGTACATCCAGATCCCCCTGCTGACCAAGTGGATCTCGTACATGGCCGTCATGTCGCTCGCCGCGGGAACGCAGCTCTTCGTCGAGCCGCGAGTGTTGTCCACGGCCAGCAAGGGTGTCGTGGGTCTCGACTACTCGCTCAACCAGGTGGCCTACCTCTACGCCTTCCGGCAGAACGACTTCAACGGCTCGGCAGCCATCTCGCTGCTGCTGCTCGTCGTCGCCGCGGGCCTCGCCGCCTTCTTCGTCTTCCGAGGGGGACTCTTTGAACGCGACTAAGCGCACCGTGACCCCGGCCCGTTTCCTGGGCCGGTCGCTGGTCACCGTCGTCATCCTTTTCTTCGTCATCGTGTTCGGCCTGCCCATCGTGTGGCTGCTGCTCGCCCCGACGAAATCCTCGACCGAACTGACCGGCCAGCCGC
>JAAIGE0100232000.1_pt1 | contig 12024 bp, 9 predicted proteins | sample 6487951 | NCBI WGS metagenome assembly JAAIGE01 (sample SAMN13974128, study PRJNA590717) | phyllosphere metagenome | biome: tomato field; feature: multiple bacterial spot infested tomato fields; material: tomato leaves; isolation source: leaves from tomato fields | host: Solanum lycopersicum ... | reverse complement strand
CCTGCTGTTCGTCAACATGGGTGTGCTCGCGGCCCTCGCCGGCATCGTCTTCACCGGCCGTCTCAACTCCGCCGGTCCCGGCGCCGGAAACCTCTTCGAGCTGGATGCCATCGCGGCCTCCTTCATCGGTGGAGCGGCCGTCCAGGGTGGTGTCGGCCGCGTGGTCGGCGCGATCGCCGGTGGTCTGGTCATGGGTGTGCTCAACAACGGCATGTCGCTCATGGGTATCTCGACCGACGTCCAGCAGTTCATCAAGGGTCTCGTGCTCCTTCTGGCCGTGGCCTTCGACGTGTGGAACAAGAACCGCACGCGCGGTTGATCCACTCCATCGAGACGCCCCGACGCTTCCGCGCCGGGGCGTCTCGTCGTTCCTGCGGCAGGATGGAACGGTGACCCCCCGCACGCCCGTCCGCCGCGCCACCGCGGTGCTCGCCGTGCTCGCGCTGGGACTCGCCGGTTGCACGGCGACGTCGACCCGGGCGGCCGGCTCGAGCGACGGTGCCGGCGTGATCGGCGTCGCGCTGCCCTCGACCACCGACGCCGGATGGGAGCACGCGGGGGAGGCCGTGGCATCCGAACTCCGCGATCGCGGCTACCGCGTCGACCTGGAGTACGCCGCCGACGACGCGCGAACGCAGGCCTCGCAGGTGCAGAACATGCTCACCAAGGGGGTGGATGCCGTGATCGTCGCGCCCCTGTCCGCCGAAGAGCTCGCGGCGCCCGCCGAACTCGCCGACGAAGACGGCGTTCCGGTCGCCCTCCTCGGTCGCGGTCTCGCCGTTTCCGGAGCGGGGTTCGCCGCGGTGGTCGAGCCGGAAGAGCTCGGCCGCGCCCAGGCCCAGGCTCTGCTCGACGCGCTCGACGCGGGGCAGGGGGCGGATGCCACGGACCCGACGCCCGCCCCCGGGACCGAGACCACCGCGACCGAGACGCCCGAGAGCGACGCGCCCGAGAGCGGCGCGCCCGAGACGGTCGCACCCGACGACGTCGGCCCGACCTCGCCGGCCGGACCCGTCGAACTCACCGTGCTCGCCGGCGCCGCGGACGATGCCTGGGAACAGCGCGGTCACGCCGCCGCGATCGAGGCCCTGACCCCCGCGGTCGACGAGGGGCGCCTGGTCATCGCGTCGGGCGCGACGTGGGATGAGGCCGCCGTCGACGCGGATCCACTCGACGTCTCGGACGCCGCGGAGAAGCGCGTGCGGAACGCCGTCGCGGACGCGGACGCGCGGGGTGAGACGGCCGGCCGCACGGCGTTCCTCGCCCTCGGCGACGACGTGACCCGCGGTGTCGTGACCGCGCTGACCACCGACCCGCCCGTCTCCGAGACCGCTTCGCCCACGCCGTCGCCGACGCCGTCGCCCTCGCCGGCCGCGGAGCGTTCGACGCCGAGCGTCGACCGTCCGGACCCGATCATCGTCGTCTCCGGAGCCGACGTCGGCACCGTGCGCGCCCTCGAGCAGGGCGCACTCACCGCGACCGTCTTCGTCGACACGCGCGATCTGGCCGCGCCGATCGCCGATGCCGTGGAAGCGCTGCTCGACGAGCGCGAACCGGCGTCGGACGGCACCGAGCTCCCCGGATCGACAGACGTCCCGGCTGTCGCGGTCGGCCCGCAGACCGTTCGTGCCGACGACATCGCGCGCGTCCTACTCGACACCGGCTGGCTGACCCCCGAAGAGCTTTCGGGATAACCCGAACGCGGGCGGGGGCTGCCCGGGCGGTGCGGAGACGAGGCCCACCCCTACCGTGGAACACATGACCACGGCATCCGTTCTTCCGCCTCCTCCGCCGAACCCGCCCGGACGCGACGACTCCGCGACCATCGCCGCGGACACCGCAGCCCACACCGTGCCGCTGCCGCCCGTCGAGCCGGCCGTGACCCCCTCGTCCCGTGTGCGCATCGCCACCCCCGGGCGCATCGCCGGGGCCGCGGCCCAGATGGCCGCGCTCGGCCTCATCGGCCCGATGGTGTTCAGCGCGCTGTTCGGCATGCTGGGCGGCGGCATCGGACTGCTCTTCGCGCTCCTGATCGGCGTCGTCGTTCTCGTCGCCCTCGTCTACGCCCTCTTCGCAGTGGCCTGGTTCGAGAGGGCCCGTGTCGACGGCCTCTACGGCTTCGGCCTCCCGGCGCTGAGTCCCCGCCGCAGCCCGCGCCCCGGATTCGTCGGCTTCCTCCACACGGTCTGGCTGCAAGCGATCGACCCCGGCCAGTGGCGCGCGGTGGCCTCGTTCACGATCGGCACGATCCTGGGCCTGGTCACCCTGACCGCCGCGGGTCTCGTGGCGTGGGGCTTCGCCCTCGCGATCGCCCCGATCGTCGGGTGGCCGGATACGCGCTTCCTCGGCATCTTCCCGCTCGACGGGTTCGCTGCGCCCCTCGTCGGTGTCATCGCGCTCGTCGCATCGCTCGCCGCCATCGTCGGACTCGCCGTGCTGCACGGCGTGATCGTCCGCGCGATCTTCGTCCCCTCGCGGGAAGCGGAGCTCGAGGAGCGCGCACGCACCTCCGACACCCGCCGCGCCGGAGCGGTCCGTGCCGCCGAGGTCGAGCGCACGCGCATCGAGCGCGACCTCCACGACGGCGTCCAGCCGCGACTGGTCTCGATCGGCATGACCCTGGGGCTCGCCCAGACCAAGATCGACGACGACCCCGAGACGGCGAAAGCGCTCGTCGCCGAGGCGCACGCCTCGACCAAGTCGGCGATCACCGAACTCCGGCAGCTGGCCCGTGGCATCCACGCCTCGGTGCTCGATGATCGGGGACTGGATGCCGCCCTCTCGGCGCTCGCGTCGCGCTCGCACATCCCCGTGACCCTCGACGTGCGTCTGCCGCGTCGGTGCAGTCGTCCGGCGGAGGCCGCCGTGTACTTCGCGATCGCCGAGGCCCTGACGAATGCGGCGAAGCACTCCCGGGCGACCGGGTGCCGCGTACACGTCCGCCTCCGTGAGGACGGGACCCTCTGGGCCCGGGTCGAGGACGACGGGCTGGGCGGGGCGCGCGTCGTCCCGGGCGGTGGCCTCGACGGCATCGTCAACCGCGTCACCGCCGCCGGCGGCACGGCGCGCATCGACAGCCCCCAGGGCGGACCCACGACCGTGGAGGTGAGCGTCCCGTGCGCATCCTGATCTGCGAGGACTCCGTGCTGCTGCGCGAGGGGCTCGTCCGCCTTCTCGCCGACGACGGTCACGAGGTCGTCGCCGCCCTCCCCGACGCCGATGGGCTCCAGGCCGCGGTCGACGAGCATGCCCCCGACCTCTGCGTCCTCGACGTGCGGCTTCCGCCGACCTGGACCGACGAGGGCATCCGCGCGGCGATCGCGCTGAGGTCCCGGCATCCGGGACTCGCCGTCCTCGTCCTCTCGCAGTACGTCGAGGAGCAGTACGCCAGCGACCTGATCGCCGACGGGCAGGGCTCGCTCGGCTACCTGCTCAAGGACCGGGTCGCCGACGTCCGCGACTTCCTCGACGCGGTCGCCCGCATCAGCGGGGGAGCGACCGTGCTCGACCCCGAGGTCGTCGGCCAGCTCCTCGCCCGTCGCCGTCGCGACGAGCGTCTGCAGAGCCTGACGGAGCGGGAGCGCAGCGTGCTCGCGCTCATTGCGGAAGGCCGGTCGAACCAGGCCATCGCGCAGGCGCTGTTCGTTTCGGAGGCCAGCGTCGAGAAGTACATCACCGCCATCTTCACCAAGCTCGGCCTCGAGCAGGACGAGACCGGCAACCGCCGCGTCATCGCCGCCCTCGTGCACCTGGGCCACGACCACACCGGAGCAACGTCATGACCACGCAGATCCCTCTCGAGCCGACCCCCGTTGAGCCGACTCCTCCACCGGCGCAGACCTCGCGCCGGGGAACCGTGCTCGCGGTGTCGATCGTCACGATCGTCGTCGGAGCGATCGCCCTCGTCGGCACGGTGGGCGGCACCGCGATCACCGCGGCGGCCGCGCTCGCCGACACGCGATCCGGTGTGAACGCGGGCTCCGTCTCGGCGCGCGGCCTCACCGATCTCTCGGTCGACGTCGCCGGAGGCTCGCTCACGATCGAGTACGGCGATGGGACCGACGCGACGCTCGAGGCCGGGGGCAATCGACGCGGCGGCTGGACGTTCGAGCGCACGGGCGACACGCTGCGCGTGTCGTCGCCGCGGGGAGCCTTCGTCGACTGGGACCGGAGCCCGGGCGCGACGCTGACGCTCCCGCGCAGCCTGAAGGGTTCGCCGCTCGACGGGCGCATCGACGTCACGGGCGGGACGCTCGACCTCGACGCCGAGATGCGCGCGCTGACGGTGAACCTGGCCGGCGGTGCGGTCGACCTGTCCGGGAGCGCCGAGACCCTCGAGGTCACGGTCGCCGGCGGCGCCGCCACGGCCGAGGTCGAGGATGTCGACACGGCGACCTTCGAGGTCGCCGGCGGGGAGCTGACGGCCGGGTTGAGCGGTGCGACCCCCAGCCGCACGACGGTCACGGTCACGGCGGGATCCGCCGACATCACACTGCCCGACGACGAGTACCGGGTCGTGAACCAGGACGGTATCGGTTCGGTCGACAACAGCCTGCGCACCTCCTCGTCGGCGAAGGCCGTCGTCGACGTCGAGGCGGCGCTGGGTCAGGTGTCTCTGTCGTCCTGAGCGGCACGACGGCGCCCGCCTCGTGGACTCCGATACGTCGGACCGCGAGGCGGGCTCGTGTGCATCCCGGGGGCGTGGCCCGTGCGGTCATCCCCGCAGGTAGACGGTCGCCGTCTCCGTGAAGAACTCGCGTGCCGCCTGCCCCTGCTCCTTGGGGCCGAGGGCACTACCGCGGTTCCCTCCGAACGGAACGTGGAGGTCGGCGCCGGCCGACGCCGAGTTCACGTGGACCACGCCGACGCGGACCTCCTCGATCGCGGCGAGGGCGCGACCGAGGTCGGTGGTGAAGATCGCCGCCGACAGGCCGTAGTCGCTGTCGTCGACGAGGCGGAATCCCTCGGCGGCGGAGGCGACGCGGCGGACGGCGACGACCGGTCCGAACAGCTCTTCCCGCCACAGCTCGCCCGGGTTGGATTCGGGGACCTCGAACACCGACGGCGGCACGAAGAACCCCTCCGAGAGCGGTCCTTCGCGGTAGGGCCCCGGCGCGACGACCGGACGCGCGTATCCGCTCGCGCGCTCCAGGGCGGCGTTCACCCTGTCGCGGGCTGCGGCGTCGACGAGCGGGCCGACCTCGATGCCGTCCGCGACCGCGTCACCGACGCGGGCGGCCGCGGTGCGCTCGGCGAGAGCGGCGAGGAACCGATCGGCGACCGCCTCGTGCACGATCACGCGCGAGGTCGCGGTGCATTTCTGTCCCGCGGCCCGGAAGGCTCCGACGGCGACCTGCTCGACGGCGAAGTCGAGGTCGGCGTCGTCGAGGACGAGGGCGGCGTTCTTGCCGCCGAGCTCGCCCTGGAACGGCACGCCACGCGCCGCGAGCTGCGCCGCGATCGCCCGTCCGACGCGCGTGGATCCGGTGAAGGTCACGGCGTCGATGTCGGGGTGCGCGACGATCGCCTCGCCGACCGCAGCGGTGCCGTTGACGAGGTTGAGCACCCCGTCGGGGAGACCCGCCTGCTGCAGCGCCTGCGCGAATCGCATCGCCAGGATCGGGACGAAGGTCGCGGGCTTCCACACGATCGTGTTGCCCCACGCGAGGGCCGGGGCGAGCTTCCACGCGGGGATCGAGAAGGGGAAGTTGAACGGGGTGATCGCCCCGATGACCCCGACGGGGCGACGAACGACGAGGATGCGTTCGCCCGGCGTCGGCGACTCGTAGACCTCGCCGGAGGGGCGCTCGACGTCGTGAGCGTGATAGCGGAGGATATTTCCCCCGTGTGCCACCTCGGCGACCGCCTCGGCGAGGGTCTTGCCCTCCTCGCGGGCGAGTTCGGCTCCCCATTCCTCGGCGTGCGCGGCGGCGATGTCGGCGGCGCCGCGGAGCACGGCCGCACGAGCGCGGGCCGGGGTGCGGCTCCAGCTCGCGAACGCGGCGCGCGCGGCCGCGACGGCGCGGTCGACGTCCGCGTGGTCGGCACCGGGACCGGTGGCCACGATGTCGGACGGACGGCTCGGATTGACGTCGACCAGCTCTTCTCCGCCGCCGGTGACCCAGCGGCCGTCGATGAGGTGCTGCAACAGGGTCGTGTCGGTCATCGCTTCTCTCCCTCGGTGACGGAACGGAAGGCCGGAATGCCGGTGAGGTGGGCGCCGAGCACGAGCGTGTGGATCTCGTCGGTGCCCTCGTAGGTGCGCACCGACTCCAGGTTCGCGGCGTGCCGCATGGGCGAGTACTCGGCGCTCACACCGTTGCCGCCGAGGATCGTCCGCGCTTCCCGTGCCACGGCGATCGCCGCGCGGGTGTTGCTGAGCTTGGCGACCGAGATCTGATGGGGCGCGAGGCGACCGGCATCCTTCAATCGCCCCAGACGGAGGGCGACCAGCTGGGCCTTCTCGATCTCGAGGGCCATGTCGACGAGCTTGCTCTGCGTGAGCTGGAACGACGCGATCGGCTGGTTGAACTGCATGCGTTGCCCGGCGTAGGCGAGCGCGGTCTCGTAGCTGTCGCGCGCGGCCCCGATCACGCCCCACCCGATGCCGTATCGAGCCTCGTTGAGGCACGAGAAGGGGGCCCGCAGTCCGCGCGCCTCGGGGAGCTGCGCGTCCGCCGGGATACGCACATCCGAGAGAGCGATGTCGCACTGGATCGACGCGCGCATCGACATCTTGGGGGCGATCGGGGTCGCGGTGAACCCGGGGGTGTCGGTGGGGACCAGGAAGCCGCGGACGCCCTCGTCGGTCTGCGCCCAGATCACGGCGACGTCGGCGATCGAGGCGAGGCCGATCCACCGCTTCGCACCGTTGAGCACCCAGTCATCGCCGTCACGGCGGGCGAAAGTGGTCATGCTCGCGGGGTCGGAACCCGAGTTCGGCTCGGTGAGCCCGAAGCACCCGATCGCCTCGCCGCGTGCCATGGAGGGAAGCCAGCGCTGCTTCTGCTCCTCGCTGCCGTGCTTGTGGATCGCGCTCATCGCCAGGGAGCCCTGCACCGAGACGAACGTGCGGAGTCCGGAGTCGCCGGCCTCGAGCTCCATGGCCGCGAGGCCGTACTCGACGGCGCTGCGACCGGGGCACCCGTACCCCGAGAGATGCATGCCGAGCAGCCCGAGGGCGGCGAGTTCCGGCACGAGCTCGACGGGGAAATGCGCCCGGTCGTACCAATCGGCGATCGAGGGCTTCACGCGCTCGTCGACGAACGCCCGCACGCGGGTGCGGACCTCGCGTTCGGCGTCATCGAGCAGGCCGTCGAAGTCGAGCAGGTCGGGAACGGTGCTCATGCGGCATCCTCCGTCTCGGTCAGGGTGGCGGTCACGGTGCGGACGGCGTCGACGAGGAGACGCAGCCCCGTATCGAGGATGGCCTCGTCGATCACCAACGGGGGAAGCAGCCGGATGACGTTGCCGTGCGTGCCGCACGTGAGCGTCAGCACGCCGGCCGCGTGGCAGGCGGCGGAGACGCGCTGGGCGAGGTCGGCGCGCGGGGCGAGGGTGCCGGGGTCGGCGAACTCGATCGCCATCATCGCTCCGCGTCCGCGCACCTCGGCCACGGACGGGATCTCGTCGACGAGGGGTTCGAGATGGCCGCGGACGGCGCGTTCGATCCGGCCGACGCGGGGGAGCAGATCGGGGTCGTCGAGGACCTCGAAGACCGCCAGTGCGGCTTCGCACGCGACGGGATTTCCGGCGTAGGTGCCGCCCAGACCGCCCGGGTGCACGGCATCCATGATCTCCGTCCGGCCGGTGACGGCGCTCAGGGGGAGGCCGCCGCCCAGGGCTTTCGCGGTGAGCAGCAGATCGGCGACGACGCCCTCGTGCTCGCTCGCGAACAGGCGTCCCGTTCGCCCGAGTCCGCTCTGGATCTCGTCGATCACGAGCAGGATGCCGTGCCGCTCGGTGATCTTGCGCAGCCCGGGCAGGAACCCGGGGGAGGGGACGACGAAGCCGCCCTCGCCCTGGATCGGCTCCACCACGAGAGCGGCGAAGCTCTCGGCGCCGTGCTCTCCGACGATGCGCTCGATCTCGGCGAGCACCTCGTGCACCGGGCGTCCGCGCAGGGGGTTGGCATTGGGGAGGCGCACGATGTCGCCCGGGAACGGTCCGAACGAGGTCTTGTACGGATGTTCCTTCGCGGTCATGCCGAGGGTCAGCAGCGACCGGCCGTGGTACGCCTCGTCGACGACCAGGACCCCGGCGCGTCCGGTGTGGGCGCGGGCGATCTTGACGGCGTTCTCGACCGCCTCCGCTCCCGTGGTGAAAAGGCCGGTGCGCTTGTCGTGCGTCCCGGGCGTGTTCGCGTTCAGCCACTGAGCGACACGGACGTACCCCTCGTACTCGGTGACCATGAAGCAGGTGTGCGTCACGCGGCTCGCCTGGGCGGACACGCGCTCGGCCACGCGGGGATTCGCGGCGCCGACGCTGGTGACGGCGATACCCGAGGCGAGATCGATCAGCTCGTTGCCGTCGACGTCCTCGAGGGTGGAGGCCGTGGCTCGGGCGACGAAGACGGGCAGGGTGACGCCGAAACCGCCGGGCACGGCGCTCTTGCGTTCGTCGTGCAGACGACGCGAGCGGGGGCCGGGGATCTCGGTGACGAGGCGGGGAACGGTCATGGGGCGACTGTACGGCTCGGCGCGCGAGCATGATCGGGCGGTGTGCACGTCCTCGTGACGAGTGCTGTGCATCCTGCACAATAGGGGCATGCCGACCCTTTCCGCGCTCGCCGAGGCCGCGGGTGATGCCCTCGTGCCCGTGACGCCGTTCCCCCCGTCGCGGCTCGTCACCGGCGTGCACGTGTCGGAGCTGGCGGCACCGGGCCGCTACCTCGCCGGCGGGGAACTGCTGCTGACCACCGGCATCCCCCTCACCGGGCGTGACAGCGACGACGACTACGTGGCCTCGCTCGCGGCGCACGACGTCGGTGCCCTCGGCCTCGGCCTGGGCGAGGGGTGGGATGCTCCGCCCCCGGGGTTCGCGGATCGGTGCGCGCGGGCGGGAGTGCCGTTGTTCGTGGTGCCCGACGGCATCCCCTTCCTCGACGTGTCACGGGCACTCGTGGGCTTGGAACGCCGGCTCGAGCGCGATGCGGGGCTCCGGGCCGCCTCCGCGCACACCCGACTGGCCGAGGCCGCCGCGGGGGAGGACGGCAGGGCCGGCGTGGTGAGGGCGATCGCGGAGGCCGTCGGCGGGTGGGCCGCGTGGGTGCCCGCGCCCCGGGCCGGGGGGACGGCGCTCCTGCACCCGCCCGCGCTGGAGGGCCTGCTGCCCTCGGTCGTCGCCGACATCGAGGCGTCGCTCGGGCGATCGGGTGCGGGCGCGGCCTCGTTCTCGGCGCACGGGTCGGTCGTGCTGGCGCTGCCCGTGACGACGGGGTCGGGCCGGGTCGGCGCTCTCGCGATCGGCGCAGGGCGTCCCCTCGCCCCCGCCGATCGTCAGCTCGCGCGCACCGCCATCGCGCTCCTTCGCGCGCTCGCCGCGCCCAGCGCGTCGACCGATGCGTCGACCGCCGGCGCGTGGATCGTGCGTCTGGCCCTCGACGGGCGCGCCTCGGCGGCCCGCGACCTGGCTCGCTCCAGCGGCGTCGATCTGCCTCCCGTCGTCCGGGTGCACGTCGGGCCCCCCGACGCCGGGGCGGCGCCGCTCTCGGTCGTGGACGGCCCGCTCCGCGTCACGCTGCGCGGGGCCGACGACGTCCCGCCGATCGGGGCGACGAGCGTGCCGGTCGTGTGGGAAGACGTCCCCGCCGCCGCCGATCGCGTTCGGGCGTCGTGGTTCGCGGCGATCCGCGACGATCCCGACGTCGTGCCCGCCGTCGTCGAGCCCGCGGACCGCGCGACTCGATGGCTCGACGCGCTCCGTACGCCCGAGCTGCGCGACACGGTCCGCGCGCACCTCGCCGGAGGACAGCGCGTCGAGCACACCGCGCGTGCTCTCGGCGTGCACCGCAACACGGCCCGACAGTGGATCGCGGCGGCGGAACGCGCGATGGGCGTCGCTCTCACCGACCCCGACGCCGCCGCCGAGCTCTGGATCGCTCTCCGTCGCGTCAGCCGTTGACCTCGTCGAGCCACGCGAGCACCTGCTCGGTGTGCTCTCCGAGTCGCGGCGGCGCGGACGAGGCGCTCGGCACGGCGGGTGACCAGGCGATGGGCGATCGCACCTGGCGCGAGGCACGCCCGTCCGCTCCCCGGGTCTCGTACACGGGATCGAGGCCGAGGCGGTCGGCGAGCGCGAGCCCCTCGCCGATGGTGTTCACGACGCCCGCAGCGACGCCCACCGCGTTGAGGCGTTCGGCCCACGCGGCGGCCGTGTCGCCGGCCAGGGCCTCCTCGAGGGCCACGGCGAGGTCATCACGATTGCCGACGCGGAGCGCGTTGGTCGCGAAGCGCTCGTGCTCGGCGAGGTGGCCGACGCCGAGCACCTCGGTCATGCGTCGGAACTGCGCGTCGTTGCCGCACGCCACCGCGAGGGGACCGTCGCCGCATCGCAACACCTCGTAGGGGGCGATCGAGGGATGCCGGTTCCCCAGACGCGCGGGCTCGGCCCCGGCACCGAGGTGAGCCGAGACCTGGTTGACGAGCGCTGCCTGGAGGCTCGACAGGAGGTTGACGTCGATGCGGGAACCTCGCCCGGTCAGCTCTCGACGTCGGAGTGCGGCGAGGATGCCGATGACGGCGTCCTTGCCGGTGAGAACGTCGACGAGCGCGACCCCCGCCTTCATGGCCTCGCCCTCCCTCTCGCCGGTGATGTGCATGAGCCCGCCGACGGCCTGGGCGACGAAGTCGTAGCCGGGGAGGCGCGCGCCCCCGTCGAGGCCGAAGCCGCTCACGGAGGCGTAGACGAGTCGCGGATGCCGCGCGGACAACGTCTCCCAGTCGAAGCCGAGCCGCGCGAACTGGCCGGGGCGGAAGTTCTCGATGACGACGTCGCTGCGGGCGATGATCTGCTCGGCCCGCGCTCGATCGCCGGGGAGGGTGAGGTCGAGCGCGATGGACGACTTCCCGCGATTGGCCGCCTCGAAGTACGTGGTCATGCCCGAGGAGGCGTAGGGCGGGCCCCACGCCCGGGTGTCGTCGCCGCCCCCGGGGCGTTCGATCTTCACGACGCGGGCGCCGAGGTCGGCCAGCATCATCGTGGCCAGAGGGCCCGCGAGCACCCGTGAGAAGTCGGCGACGACCACGCCCTCGAGGGGGGCGTTCACGTGTGCACCCCCGCCAGCGCGTGCGCCGTGGACGCGCGCGCCACGACCTCGATCGGGAACTCGACGTCGGTGCCGCGCGGGCTCCGCCCCTCCAGCACATCGAGGAGGAGCGCGGCGCACGCCACCCCCGAGGCTCGCGGACGCAGGTCGATCGAGGTGATCGACGGGCGCAGGAACGGCAGCGAGGGATGATCGACGCACGAGACGACCGTGATGTCGTCGCCGACTGTCCGGCCGAGTCGTTCGAGGGTGGCGACCACCTCGATCGCGCTGGAGTCGGGCCCGCAGACGATGACGTCGGTGTCGGGCCTTTCCGCCAGCAGCTGCTCGGTGCGGCTGCGGATCTCGACCCAGGGCGCTTCGAACGACACCGCTGCCAGAACGGGGTCGAGTCCGCGCTCCCCGCACGCGCGGCGGTAGCCGGCGACGAGCTGGCGACCCCAGTCCGAGGAGTCCGGCGCGACCAGGAGAGCGGGGTGACGGGCGCCCGTGCGGTCGATCTCGTCGAACAGTCGCCGCATCGCCGACTCGTGAGAGGACCACACGACGCCGACGGGCTCGCCCTCGACGTCGGCGGGGAGATGCTCCTGGGTCACGATGGGGATGCCGGAGGCGAAGAGCGCGGGCAACGCCGGGTCTCCCGCGAGCGGGTCTCCGATGACGAGGCCGTCGGCGCGGATCGGGCGGGATCGTCCAGACGAGACCGAGGGGCTCACGATCGTGACGTCGACGTCGTGCGCGGCGGCGTGGGTGACGAT
>JAAIGE0101175024.1_pt1 | contig 12031 bp, 17 predicted proteins | sample 6487951 | NCBI WGS metagenome assembly JAAIGE01 (sample SAMN13974128, study PRJNA590717) | phyllosphere metagenome | biome: tomato field; feature: multiple bacterial spot infested tomato fields; material: tomato leaves; isolation source: leaves from tomato fields | host: Solanum lycopersicum ... | reverse complement strand
TAAGCAGTACTTTTCCCAAAAGCACTACCTTTCAGCCATGATTAAGGAACCCAAAAATGTGGATTTTTACACAACTGGCCGGCAGCTTTCGGAGCAGGAATTTGCCCGCATCAGTGAGTGGATTAAGCAGCATAAGGAAAAACAAGCGGCCCACAAATCGAAATCGATAACCGGAACCAAGCCGCCTATCAGCTAGGGTTATGGCCCCAACAGGCTGATTAGCGGACTTGGGTGATGGAGGAAGAAGCCGGGTGGAAGGCCACTGCCTACCCGACTTGAGCGACCTTAGCTTGGCTGGTGCTGGGTCTGTACCAAACTTTTAACCGAGGCCAGAGTCAGCGGCGCGGTGGGCTGGACCACCGGAGCTATTTCAGCAGCTTCGCCTTTTGCGCGTCGTACTCGGCTTTGGTCAGCACCTTCTGGTCGTAAAGCTTTTTGAGCTTGAGCAGTTCGTCGGCCGTGCTCAGGGGCGGGGCGGTGCTGGCGGGCGCGGCGGCGGAGACCGCGGCAGTACGCGTGTGGGCCGTGATGATTTCCCCCGCCGCTTCGGCCGCGTTCAAATCCACGCAGCCGTTCAGCGTGTTAGCTTTCACGACGGCGACGGTCTTTTCGCCGAAATTGCGCGAGCGCTGCACCCGGATATCCTTTACCCGCACCCAGAGGTTACTCAGCTGGGAGGTGAAGTTCTGCTGCTTGCTGCCCGTAAACACGTTGTCGGGCACGAACACGTATTGGAAGTCGCCATTGGGCAGCGTGCCACGGCCCAGGCGCAGGGTATCACCGGGGCGGATAAGGGTGCCGGCGGCCGTGGTAAAGGTCGGCACGGACTTGCCCACGATTTGCGCCCGGGCGGTCTGCGGCCAGGCCAGGTGAAGGAGTAGCGCAACCAGACCCGAGGAGTAAGAACGCTGCATGAAAAAGGCGTAGAGCTATAGTAGATTAAGAAAGGAATTGCGTGGCCTGAATCCGGACCCGTGGGGAACCCTATTGGGCATTCTCGGCTTTGAGTAAGGCCTGTTTCTTGGCTGCCAACTCAGCTTCCAGGGGCTTGCTGAGCACGTCCAGGGTGCCCTCCCGCCCAAAGCCCCGGGCTTGTTCCGAAAACACGGCCCGGGCCCGAGTGCCTTCCCAGAAGAGTTGATACTGGCCCTGGGCTTGGCCCGGCCCCAGTAAGTAGATGGCCTCGGCCCGCAGCGTGGCCGCGTCGCCCACCGCCCGAAACTGGGAGAATTTATTGTCCAAAAACCAGTAGAGTTGGGTCGGTACCTGGGGACGGTGCTTGCCAAACCAGCCAGTGGCCTTGGCGCCGGCAACTCCCTCGTCGGAGTAGGTGCGCGTCAGTTCCCCGGGGCTAACCGGCAGTAGCCGCATTTTAGGAAAGGCACTTACCGGCTGGCCGAAGGTGTGGCCGGCGATACCATTGAGCGAATCAACTTTGGCCCCGAACGGGAACTGGACTGCCGCGGTTTTAGGGGGCACCGCCTGGGTCTCCGGGGTGGAGTTGGAGTCAGCGGAGGAGCAGCTGCTGAACAGGCTCCCGGCGAGAACGGCCAGGGTCGGGAAGTAGGCGTAAAGGGGTAGGCGCATCAGGTGCGTAAAGGGAATAAGGAAGTGAGAGAATTACTTGATAGCAGCTTATCAGGTGCTGATGGCAGGGGGTAAGGCATTAGGGGCGAAGAAGCAAGACGACTAGTTGAAGGGGTGGCCCGTCAGCTAGAACAGCCCCTGCTCGTTCCGTACTGCCGCGCTTGCTAAGCTGGAATATTCCCGGCTCTCGCTCACCTGCACCCGGCAGTAGGGGCATTTAAGGGAGTCGGATACCAGCTCCAGCCCTGGGTCATAGGTCAGGTAATAAGCCGGGATGCCGCAGCGCGGGAGGGACTCGCCGGCCTCGTAATAATGGTAGGGTACCACGTGCACTGCGGCCGAGCGCCACCCGGCTGCGGCCGCCCGCACGGGGGGAAGTCGCCGTTGGTATTCGCGTAAATCGGCCGCACTGAGGACCAACCGGATGGGGGGTAGCAAGTGAACGAGCGCCTGGTGAATCCCCTGCTGGACTTGTTCCAGGAGCGGGCGCAGGACTTCGGGGGTGGGCGGCTGCCCCGCGTCGAGCGCCGCGGCGGCCGGTTGCAGCAGGCGGTGCACGCGGTTCAGCTGGTAGCCGGCTTCCCGCTGGGCCTCATCCTCGAAGATGTCCCGGAAAGCATGGAGCGGAATCCCCTCGTTGTCGGGGGCCAGCACCCAGGCCAGATTAAAGCCCTGGTCCTGGTAGAAGCGCAGCAGCGCGGCCAGGTTAGCCGCCGTGCTGCGGCCGGTGTCTTCCAGCTGGGCGAGCGCCGCGCCTGACACGCCGGCCTCGCGGGCCACGCGGGCGCGGGGCCAGGCTTTCGGGTCGTACGCTTCCGCGGCCAGTGTAGTCCGGAGCTGGTGGAAGCGTTCGCCGAGGGGTAGAGCGGGCATAGTGGGGGCTGTGGGAAGCAAAGCGGCGTTCCGGAGTTGGGGCAGCAAGGTAGTAAATAATTTGGTTTTGGATAAGTATGTTATACCAGCAGGCTGGGCGGCAGAGGTGAGTTTGCGGCCATGAAAAATCCGGCCAGTGTCGAGGCCTTCGGCGTGCATTTGAGAAAGCTGCGGGAAGCGCGGGGGTGGAGCCAACAAGCCCTGGCGGACTATGCGGATGTGGCCAAGCTCACGGTGCAGCGGATTGAGCACGCCAAGGGAGCACCCACCCTGGATGTATTGGTTTCGCTGGCCCGGGCGCTCCAGCTACCGCTGCGCGAACTGATGGATTTTACCGATGCCGAAAGCAGCGCGGTAGGGCCGACCTAGCCCGGCATTAGCGGAAGCAATAGCCTGAGTAAGCCAGCTGGTGAGCATAGCTTCGCTGCCAGCAGGCAAACGGGCAAGGCTGTGCGTCAGCACCAGCGGATTTCCCGAAGTGCGCCGGCTTGCGGGTTGAAGTAGCTACCGGCGGCCCCTCTGCGTGCGCCGGATGCTAGCGCATTCACCAGGCGCTCACCTCTAAGCCTGCTCCCAGCACCAAGAACCCCCTTAGGCTCAGCCACGCCCAGCGCTGGCCCGCCGATTCGCAAAGCCGGGCCAGCCAGCCCATCGTGGCGAGCATGACGAGGTATTTGGCCAGCACCGGCAGCGCGTTTGACGAGAACACCACGTTGGCTACCAGGATGCCAAGCCCCAGCGTCCGGAGGCAGGGTGGTAGGGCGCCCGCGAGCTGAGTAGGCAGCGGCTAGCCGGTATAGCCCATCTCGCCGCGGGCGCGGCGCAGCTCGCGTACCTGCTCGTGTACGGTAGCGCGCGCCAGCGCCGGGGCCACGGTGCTGGCGCGCCCCTGCGGCCCCCGGTGCGTGGCGTGGAAGAGTTCATCAACTACGGAGTTGCCCAGCGCCAGATTGGTCACTAGCGTAAAGACGCGGCTGCCGTAGGCCCGCGGGTTCGCGACGATATCTGGCAGGGCTTCCTGGGCCTCGTCCTGGTAGTTGAATAAGCGCTTGAATACGTAGGCGGCGCGGTCCGGGGAGATGGGCGGGTCGAGCTCGGGCAGCTCTGGGGAGTCCGCCAGCCGCTGCGTCAGGTGTTGGAGGTTCTCGTCGTCGATGGACACGGCATCGCCCTCCAGCCACAAATCGGGCTTAAGCTGGAGCAGCGCATCGGCCCAGGCGGCAAAGCTGAGCGTCGGAAATTGTTCCGATAGGGCCACCATCGTGTAAGCCAGGGCCAGGCAAATTTGGTGCGGCGTTGCCTGGGCGTAGGGGATGCAAAGGGGAGTTGGGTCGGGCGAAGGGGTCATGGATGCAGGTAATGCAGTGAGGCGCTAGCGGCTGCAAGGTAAGGGGGAAAAAGAAGATTGTAATCACATATGATTACAAGGAAGCTGATTTTTAGGTCAAGCTTGCCGGGGTGAAAAATGAGGTGGTTTTGCTGGCCTTTGGGCAGCACCTGCGCCAATTGCGCGAGGCGCGGGGCTGGAGCCAGCAGGCGCTGGCCGACGTGGCGGATGTGTCCAAGCCCACGATTTACCGCATCGAGACGGCCCGTTATTCCGTGACGCTGGATATACTCGTGTCGCTGGCCCAGGCCCTGGAAATTTCGCTGGCGGAGCTCGTCAGCTTTGTGGGACCCGCTCCTCGCCCGGCGGTGGAGCCTGGACGGTAGCATTTGCCGTGGTCCGCGTCGGATACTGGCCAACTGGTTCTGCCGGAGCTCTGCTCCGTCGGTAGGCGTTTTCACCCTCAGCGCGGCGCAGTTGACTCGCCTCGGTCTTGAGGGTCTGGCGGCGCTCGCGTAAGGCTTCGCGCAGGGTTAGGCTACTTAAGTGCCCACTTCCCGCTCGATGGACACGGTCAGTATTTCGGGGATGGTGTGCAGGGTGAGGGCCACCAAGCTTTCCAACTCTAGGGTAAGTAGCGTCCGCTGCTGTCCGCTGCTGCACCTTGGCCCGGTGGCGGGCCCGGCGCAATTGGCGCAAGTGTTTACGGTAGCGCATAAAGGCAACAGGCTGCGGGTATTGGAAGCAACGACCGCACAAACTTACGCGCTTTTTTACAAAAGGGGGAACTATATGTCCACAAAGTTCAGACTGCTTGGCCGGAGCTTGCGACGATGAAGAAACCAGCCAGCGTGCAGGCTTTTGGGCAGCACCTGCGCCGACTGCGGGAAGGCCGGGGCTGGAGTCAGCAGGCGCTGGCCGACGCGGCGGACATTACCAAGAAAACGGTTTACCGCATGGAGACGGCCCAGACGGTGCCCACGCTGGACGTGCTCGTGTGTCTGGCCGAGGGGCTAGAGATTTCGCTGGCGGAGCTGGTGACGTTTCCGGCGGCTACCTAGCGGGGCGGCAGTAGTTTGAGAAAGCGTGGCTTACACCCAGGTAATTACTCCAGCAGTATGGTAGGTGAGGAAAAATACTATCTTTACCTGTGCTAGATTTTCGCCCCTACCCGCTACAACTGCACTGCTCTCCCTGCGTGTGACCCCTTTCATGAAAGTAACTCCGCTGGCTACCTCTGCTGCCTTTACGCTTGTACTGGATGGAGAACTGGATGCCTCCTCCGCTATTGTACTCGACACCGCCCTCCTTAATCCTGAATTGCTGACTTACAAGAAGGTGCTCATTGATTGCCACGGCTTGAGTTATATCTCATCGGCTGGCCTTGGCGTCTTTATCGCGCATTTGCAGCGCCTGCAAGACCTGGACGTGACGCTAATCTTCTTCCAGATGCAGGAGAAGGTCTTTAATATCTTCGAGATTCTGGGACTCGACGTGTTGATACAGATTGTGTCCACTCAGGAACAGGCCCTGGCTGCGTAACCTAATTGCCACCGCGCTCTTGATGCGTAAGTCGGAGCCGGGGTTAGCTCCGCCCCACGGGCGCGGCCACGGGAGTAAATGCCTTCTGCTACTTGCAGAACAGCCTAGTAGTTGATTAGAATAAGGTTGCGGGTGCGCGGGTCGGCAAAAACCTGTTCCAGCAGCTTTTCCAACTCCTCCTTAGTACCTGCCCGACCAACCACTCTGCGAAATGCACTCACGTCCACAGGATAGCCGTGCCCTACCCGACAGTTCAGCTCCAGCAGGGTTTCCGCATAGTTGCGGTACACGAAGCTGAGCTTTACCACGTAGCGGTGCCGGGTGGGCTGCCCGTCCGCATCCTCTTCGCTGGCGGTCAGTAGCAACACAGCTAGCTTATCATTATAGCGCCCCTCCACTTGTCGACGCAGCTGCGCCAGCACATTCTCAATTTCCTGATAAGGTTTTTCTGCCAGGCGAGCGGAAGGTAAATCCAGGGTCAAGGCCATGAGGCTACAGCGCTAAGGTGAAGGTAAGGGGAAAGTGGTCCGAAAAGTTGGCCTGCCGGCGCTCGACGCCACTGAGCATTTCCCGACGCAGCGTGGGTACTTCTACGAAAGATAAGGAAGAAGGCACAAACGCATTGGCCATTTCCTGGGAAACGATAACCTGGTCGAAGAGGTGCCAGAACAAACGCCGGGAGGCGCTTTTCGCGTAGTAGAAGCTGCCGCCCATACGTCGGTCTACGTGGGTGGGGTGGTAGTCACCCAGCAGCGACCAGCAGGGATTGTAGAAGATGGGCGTCTGGTCGTAGTGCCGTGCCGTGGCAGGATTGGCCTGGTCACGATTGCCCAGGGCGTGAAAGCCCATCGGTTCTACCATGCCGGCATCGAAGGGATTCATGTTGAAGTCGCCGACAACAATAAGGCGGTTGCCGTAGGTGGCCGCGTGGTGGGTCGCGGTATCCAGCAGTTTGGCCTTGTAGCTCCGCGCTATCTGCAACTGGCTGACTTCATCCTGAGCGAGCTTGCTGGGAAAATGCACGCTGGCCAGCAAGTAGGACTGGCCGTTTACCACGAGGTGCATCTGCACCAGCCGGGTAATGCTGACGCGCAGACGACGGATAATTTCTTCGTAGTCATTGCCAAACTGCTGGCGTTTAAGCAGTTTGTTCTGAATGCGCTTAACGACGGGTACTGCGGCGGCCAGTGTGAGCGATAGCTTGGCGGCCTGGTAGTAAGCCCGTTGTTGCAATGGTTGACCATTCTTGGCCAGAATAGGCAATTCAGTCAGGCCCCAATGCGCCAGAAATGCTGGTGATAAGCCGCTCGGGCACTCGCCCAGTAACAGAATATCGGCTGGCTGACGAGTGCGAAACAATGCGTTCAGGACTTTTTCCTGCGTGAAGCCTTTGTTCGCCGTGTTCCAATAAAGAAAGGTAATGTTCGCCATAAAAAGCGCCTTAACAGTTGCGTCGCCTAAATAACAACCCGCGCCGGGTAGGTGGGTAAGCAGCTAGTCCGCCCGCAGGACAACCAGTACGGTTGTCCTGCGGGCGGACTGGCTTTATTCTCCAGGCAAGCCCGCTGGCAGGGGCGGACTGCTCGGCAAGTCCCAACGCCACGCCTGTATTACCTGCTCCGCCAGGGGATAAGGCTGGCCCAGGTAAATTAACAAGGTATTGAGTCGAGGACTCAAGTGCTTTGTTCCTATCTCGGCCCGCGCGGCCGCCAGCAACTCCTGACCACGCAGCCAGCGTTGGGCTATCTCAAGGGTAGGTAACCCATAAATGGGTGGGTCCAGTAGTGGCAGGTCGGGCGAGCTGGCCACGTGCTGCACCAACTGCCTCAGTTCGCCTTCTTCCAGCGTAACTGTGTCCAGACCGGTGAGCACGAGTGTGGGCTGAAACTCGAAGAGCGCTCGCAGCCAGGTGGCGGGGGAGAGGGTAGGGAAATGGTAGCGCAGACGCTGGCGCACGAACGTCAGGAGTTGCTCCCGCTGGGTTACCGAGGCCTGGGCGTAGGGCAGGTACCTGGCCGCTGGATTAGGGGTAATAGGAAATAAGATGGACATGAAAAACTGCTCCTTAGCAGGCTAATACTGTAGATAGTGGGAGTAAGGGAGGTGTGCCGAGCCAGCTCGCCTCGGGCCAACCGAGACGGGGTAGCTTGCCGACCGCCGGCTGAAAGCTTATTGGACTGAGGGTCAAGGAGACGTTGACCGCTCTTGCTTTCGCAGGCGCTGGCTTTCCTGCCAGTCCTGGCGTAGCTGGCGAGCCTCTTGCTTCCAGGCGCGGCGACGGTCACGCAGCGCTTCCCGGAGGGTATCGACAAGCTGGCCAGCCTCTTCCCGCTCGATAGAAATCGTGAGCTGCCGGGCGTGGGTGTGCAGCGTGATAGCGGTTAGACCCTCTAGTTCCACGATGAGCAGCTGGTGCTGCTGGGCGCGGGCGACGCGGCGGGCGCGACGAATCAGACGCAGTTGCTTACGGTACCACATAGCGGTTAGCGGTGCAGCAACTGTGCGTAAGAAAGGGTGTGGACCGGTTGAAACAGCGCTGCCGCCAAGCGGTCGAAGGTGCCAGCCCGGCGGTCGGCGCGGTCAGGAAAGAAGGCGCTGGGTACCCAAGTGAGCCTGGGCTTGCGTTTGCGCGGGCGATGGCACCGGAAACTATCAAGGCGCAACCGGCGCAACGCGTTGCATATGGCGAGGCGGCGGCGTTGACGGGCCGCTTCGGCTTGGCGACGGGCGATTTCGGCCAGTACGTTCGCGCCCCAGCGGGTAAGGCGGGCGATGTCATCACTTTCGTGGACGAAGTGATTGGCCCGCAGTTGCTCCGCTTCGCTAAAGAGGGAGTTGCCGATGAGGGGCAATAGGACGTGCTGGCGCAGTTCGCCCAGAGAGGTGGGAGGTTCGGCACTAGCCATAACCTGCCCGTTTACATGATTTTTCATGTAATTTTGGAGTGTGAAGGGTTTGCAATAACCCAACCCGTAGTGCCTGCGGTAAACAGGTGCTATAATTGGAGGTCACCCCTTGCCGGGGGTGGCCTCTTTTTGCTTACTACTGGCCGGGTACTCCGTACGGAGTGTTGCAAATATACAAACAACATACAAAAAACGTCTGTCGTCTGTATGTTTTATATTTGCCAGATGGAGAAAAAAGTGAAGCCGCCTTATCAGGTTCGGATGTCAGACGAGCTTTACGCCACTGCTATGGCTAAGGCAAAATCGTTGGGCTTGTCTTTTGCGGCCTACGTGCGCTTCTTGATTTCACAGGATATCAATAAGTAGTAACCGTCTCTTACCGTTTGTACGCCTCTCGCCCAAGTAAGCTAGTTGCTACTTGCACACAAAAAAAAATACCCGGCTACCGGTAAGAGTGCGAGTATAGTCCAGTTTCCAACTGCTCAGTCACGAGTACTGGGTTTGCCCGCAACCGATGGAGTTGACCAATAACGTAGGCGGAAGGATGGCCATAGGTATTGGTAGTACCGAAAGAGATAACGGCCTGCATGCCAGCTTCCACAATGGCTGGGTTGAAATTTCTAACCGCGCCATGGTGCGGTACCTGAATGGTCTGGATTTTTGGCCACCGGTCGCCCAGCCGCTTTCGCAGGTCAGGCACGATAAACGAGATACTCAAGTCAGCATTGCCTAAATAGAGGCACCCGGGATTAGCTGCTTCGTAATGGTAGGGGTGCCAGCATGTACAAGGAGTCCCTTTGTGCAGCAGGGCACCGGCGTGGTAAGCGCGCCGGAGTAAACTGTATGCTTCCCCAAATCGGCAGCCAGTAGTGAGTAGAGGAAGGTGTAATTTTCCCTACCTGACGACTGAGATATGAAAAAAGGACGATTCAGCGAGGCCCAGATTGTGGCCATTCTGCACCAGCAAGCCAGCGGGCAGACCGTGGCCCAGATTGTGCGCGAGCACGGCTTGAGCGAGGCCACGTTTTAGGCCTGGAAAAGCAAATACGCTGGGGCCAGCGTCGCCGAGCTCACCCGCCTCAAGCACCTGGAAGAAGAGAATCGCAAGCTCAAGTAGATGTTCGCGGACCTGAGCCTAGAAAACCAGGCTATCAAGGAGATACTGCGAAAAAAGTAAGTAGCCCTGCGGCGCGGCGCAGGCAGCGCAGGGCTTAGTGAGCAAAGGCTAGAGCCAGCGTAGGGCGTGCGCCCTGGTGGGGCTGGCGCGTGGCAGCTATCACCCGGTAGCGCACGGGCGGAATGATGAGCCCCTGCAGCAGGCTCTGCGGGCGTTAAGTGGACGGCATCCGGGCTGGGGCTTCTGGAAGCTGCATTACCGCTTGCGCAAAAATGGGCTGGTAATCAATCATAAACGCACACTGCGTATTTATCGAGCATTGGCACTGAACCTGCCTCGGCGTCTGAAAAAGCGGGTGCTAGCCCGCGTCAAGCGGCCCTTAGCCGTGCCCGAGGCCGCCAACAAGAGCTGGTCACTCGACTTTACGAGCGACGTGTTGACTGACGGCCGCCGGTTTCGCACGCTCAACGTGCTCGACGATTACAACCGCGAACTGCTAGGTGTGGAAATTGATTTCTCTTTGCCTGCCAGTCGGGTCGTGCAGGTGCTGACGCGCAAGGCGGCTAATTCCTGAGCAATAGTCGCCTCGGACTTACGGCTGATAGCTGTGCGCTCGTAAAGCTGCGTGTCTGTTGCTTTGTCAACTCGCGCACACTACAATGGTGCAGCGTGGCCAACTGGGTATAGAAATCACGCTTCAATGGTTCAGTTACCGCCATTAATAGCTTGAAATGACTCCAGCTCAACTGTCGCCACAGCGTAGCGACAATCACGGATTCAGCCAATACCACCGCAAACTGCATCATCCGCCGCAGGCTTTTCTTGGCGTAGCTGCGGCCGTATTCCGCTTTCAACTGTTGAGCTAACCCTCGTACTGTTTGCCTTCCCTACTCGGTACCACCGCTTTGGTGCAGTTCAGTATTGATGCGGGGGCCAATCTGCCAGTAAAGCTGAGTTAACTCCGCGTTGACTGATAAGGCTACCCGCTGCCTGGTAGCCTCAACCAGTGCTCGTACGTCGCTAAACAACGTGGTGGTCGGAGATGTGTTGCCCATACAAAGGCAAAGAAAACTGTCTGCCGCTTACCCTACCATTTCTGCTGCCGACTGTAAAGTATGTTCTATATTTTTCAAGGTGGTATTTAACGTCTAGCACCAACTACCAGCTAGGGCAATCCAGGACACTGGCCGAAAGTCCGTTGTGTTCCTGAATTTCATTGTGTAATTGAAATTGTACACTAAATCCCAAGGGTTGTTTCCTCCGAAAATTAAGTTGACCGTTGTCCGATTCTAAAAAAAGTTGACAGCATCTGCGCGTCGGTCAGACGCCGGCTGCCAGTGGCGGGCGACGTATTCACCGGGCGGCTGAAACGAATGATATCTTCCGGCAAGCAGTATCTTGCAAAGGTCTGTTCGTGCATAGTCGGGACGGTGAAGGAAAGTTAAAAACCCTAAACCTAGCCCATTTCTGCTGAACAGAATGCCTGTATTCCGCACCTAGAGTTAGCAAGTAAAAGCGCTGAACTTTCCAGTACGCCAATGATATGGCAGGTTAGGGCGTACATCCTGTTCATCCGGCAACATGTAGAGTATGTAGCGGATGCTAACCCAGCGCTACGTTGCTGCCCACATTTAAAAATTGCCAAAATTTAGCCTCTTGCTGTAATTCTCTGTCTTATGAAAACGAGCCCTATTTATGTGAAAAGTATCAAGCTGACTAATATAGAAACCTTCGTCGAAGAAGTAGAATTAAAATTCTTGAAGGCGGACGATACTATTTCGCGCTGGACATTGATACTTGGCGATAATGGTATAGGTAAATCTAATTTACTCCAGTTTATTGCCTGGATGAAACCACAATTGCCGTATGATGCCAATGATACTAATAATCTGGACCCGGCACCCGTAATTAACGATGAGGAAAATGAGGTGTTAGAGCGGTTGGTGCATAAAGACCAAAATGGAAGTCAGGAAGCGGTTGCTAATGCACTCTTTGTGGCTAACCAGTCACTCAATAAAAAGTCCACTTCACGTACTAGTGAGTGCAAAACTGAGATAATTATTGGTATTGATAGCTTGGGTAAGCTAAAAAGAGTTGACCCAACATTAGATGCGGATGTACAGGGGATTTTTTACAAAGAGGATGTAACGGTCTACGGTTACAGCGCATCCCGACAGTTGGGTAAATTGAATCTAAATAATCCCAAGCTGCTGGATACAATTCCGAATTTCATTCGAGAGAAAACGGAGCTTTATGATGCGGAAGAAATTTTGCATACGCTGCAATACGCCGCATTGGGTTCTAAGAAAACAGAAGAAAGACAAAAATACCGTTCCTTTATCAAGCGCATCAAGCAAATGCTGGTAACGCTATTGCCAGATTTTGAGCAAATTCAGAACATTGAAATTAATCCGCCAACAGTATTTTCTCAATATTCGACCGGCGGGCTCGTAATCACTACCAGACACGGCCAAAAAATCCCTTTTAATGATTTTAGCCTCGGCTACAAGACCATTACCTCTTGGGTAGTTGACTTGGCGTGGCGTCTGTTCAGTAAGCACCATCTCACTAGCGAAAATCCTCTAGAAGAGCCGGCTATCGTGCTGATTGACGAAATTGACTTACACTTGCATCCTAAATGGCAGCAGCAGAACTTCCAGTCGATCGCCACCCAGTTCC
>JAAIGE0101589503.1_pt1 | contig 12033 bp, 5 predicted proteins | sample 6487951 | NCBI WGS metagenome assembly JAAIGE01 (sample SAMN13974128, study PRJNA590717) | phyllosphere metagenome | biome: tomato field; feature: multiple bacterial spot infested tomato fields; material: tomato leaves; isolation source: leaves from tomato fields | host: Solanum lycopersicum ... | reverse complement strand
TATGAAACAATTCCTGGCACTACTCCTGTTCTGCCCGCTGGCAGGCTGGGCACAATCGGAAACGGTTATTCCGGGGCTGGCGCTACCCAAACCTCAGGCTGATACGCTAAAACCAATCGAGATTCGGGAATACCCGTACACGTACGGTAACCGCTCGTATGTGACGACCAGTTTAGCCCGTATCTATTCATACGATGGTGTCGACGTGCAGAACCCGGCGCGGGAACTGTGGCCCCGAATGCGGGCACTCAACGACCCGGACGTCAATCGGGAATACCAGCTGTATACCAGTGCTCTGGAAAGCCGGTCGACGGCGCGTGTGTTCGCGGGTATCTTCACGGTAGGCGGCCTGATTGCCATGATCGCTGGTGGCGTGCAGGCGCGTGATTACCAGCAGGCGCTGAACGCGAAACGGCAGGCCTGGTACGCTACGCCCGCCCAGATCATAACCACACCGGCTCCGGCGACGATCGCCAAAACGTGCTCTTCCTGGATCGGTTCCAAAAATTCGTCGGGCGTTATGCAGTGGACGTGTATGTCCGATCTATCGATAAAAGTTACGGGGGGTGACTCGCCACCGCTTTCCGTACAGGTGCCGAACCCAAACCAGACACCGACAACCAGCTTTGCCCCGCAACCGCCCATCCCGACTTCCGTCAACATGCCGACAGGGCAGGGGCTACTGTATGGTGGGCTGACATCGGTACTGATCGGTACGATTCTCTGGTATGCCGCGCCGAATACGGGTGACCATTTTCACCGGGCCGTTCAGCGCTACAATCGGGCACTCCCTCGTAAGATTTCCTGGCAGATGCTTCCCTACAGCCGATTCGGTATGGGTGGTCTTACGCTGCTGGGTACGTTTAACTAGTGGCAGGCACGTTACTGTATCGTCTGTGGGATATCGACAAGCCAGAGCAACAGTAGGGAGAGTAAGAACAGGACACCCATGAAAATGAGTAGCCAATCCGGTCTCCGGGGCGGCTGTTCGCCCAGGCGCTTCGGACTGTGCTTCTGGGTTGTCTCGGAAACGGTATCAACCGGGAAAAACGGAGGGGGGAACATGGCAGTTAGCGGGCTACGTACTGAAACGGAGGAATAGCCAAAAATGCCATCTATGTCTTAGGATTCGCTGATAAACTCCTTAGAGTCTGCTTAGAAAGTCGCTACAACCGGGGTAACTCGACCGTGAAAACGGTAGGCTGATTGATTGTCGACGTAACCCCGATTTGCCCACCGTGCAACTGAACGATACGTCTGACAAGAGATAAACCGACACCATACCCGCGTACCTCCGTCGTTCGACGGCTGCGGTAAAAGGGTTCGAAAATATACGGCAGGTCATCGGCAGGAATCGGTTGCCCTGCATTCTCAATCTGAATGCGCGTGACAGCCTGCCCAAACTGCATGCGTACCAACGACCGCCCATCGTCCGAAAATTTGCAGGCGTTCTCCGTCAGGTTTTTCAGCGCGGTTTCCAGAAGTGGCTTGTTGCCCTGAATCGTTAGTTGATCAACATCATCGGGTAATACGCCCAGTTCAACGCTGACTGCATACTGCGGATTCAAGCCCATTACCTGATCGCGAACGTCCCAAAAAAGCTCGTCGATACGCACCGTGTCGGTCAATAGGTCGGATGCTACCTCCTGATTTATTTTCGAGAGTTGGAGCAACTCATGCGTTAGTGTTGTCAGTTTGCCGACATCTTCGAGTACCGAACGAATGGTGCGTCGGTAGCTATCCGGGTCGCGCTGATTGAGAAGGCTGACTTCTAATTGCGAACTGATTTGGGTAAGTGGGTTTTTCAGCTCGTGCGATACATTGGCGACAAATAGCCGCTGTAACCGAAACGATTCGGCTACCCGGTCCAGCAGCCGATTGATCGTTCTGGACAACCGGTTAATCTCATCTTCCTCTTTGCTGATGTGTAGACGCTCATCCTGATTATGCGGGAAAATGGCGTTGACAACCTGATCAATCTGTTGCATGGGGCGCAGGGAGTCGCCTGCGAAGAACCAGCCCGAGAAGGCCGTTATGCCGACGATGAGCAGCAATAGGCCCAACAAGGCCCACAGGAGCCGCCCCAGAAACGCGTCGCCGTAGGTGTTTTCATCGCTTGCCACCACAACCCATGATCCGATAGTGGTTGTAAAGCGGCTACCAGATAAGTAGTAGCCCTCCTGTCGAAAATCGGCTCGTTCATCCTGTCGGATTGTAGCGATTACCGACACCGGAATAGTCAGGGATAGCTCCTCGTTCGTCTCAAGAACAACCCGGTTCTGGTTATCGAAAACGATAAGTTTCTGATTCGGTCGTTGCCCTTTTCCACTGTGGCTGACCTGTTGAATAAGTGATTTATGCAGGCCGTGCCGAACCAGTATGTCGCCAACCATGCTGACGCGCTGATCGAGCCGACGGTAAAAATCCGACGAGATAAAATACCAGCAGAATGTATAGATACTCACAAACGCCAGCAGCAGAATGCTGGATACCAGACCGGTAAACCGAAAGGTAAGTCGTTGGCGAATGGTCATTCTGCTTTAAACACGTATCCCATTCCAAACTGGGTATGAATGAGTTTCTGAGCGCTGTTTCGATCGATTTTCTTACGGAGGTAGTTGATGTACACTTCTACGACGTTTGTGCCGGAATCGAAATTCTGATCCCAGACGTGCTCGGCAATTTCCGGCTTCGACAGCACCCGTCCCTGATTCCGCATCAAAAATTCCAGCAGCGCAAACTCGCGTGCTGTCAGGTCGACGGGCTGGTTATCACGCATGACCGTTTTGGCGTCCAGATTCATTTCCACGCCACCGTACCGCAGGGTCTGGGCCGTCATGGCTACCTGCGTACCCCGTTTGGTCAGCGAGCGCACCCGCGCCAGCAGCTCGGAAAACTGAAACGGTTTCGTCAGATACTGATCGGCTCCGGCATCGAACCCCAGAATTTTGTCTTCGGTCTCGCCCAGAGCCGTAAGCATCAAAATCGGCGTTGTGAGTCCACTTGACCGTAGCTCACGGCAAAGCTCATAGCCGTTCAGGCCCGGTATAATCAGGTCGGTAATGATCGCGGCATAGTTATTTTTCAGGGCCAGCCGCCGGGCAATCAGTCCGTCGTAGGCAATGTCTACCTCAAACTGACTTTCTTCCAGCCCTTGCTGAATGGCCTGTAGCGTCTTGGCCTCGTCTTCAACGACCAAAAGTTTCATAGTAGAGAAAGGTTACGCTGTTCTACCCCGTGCATTCCTGTTGGCGGGATGCACAGGGTAGAACAGCTATAGAACTAAACGGCTTTGTCGCGGTGGTGTTTCCGACACAGGAGACAGCACTGACGAACTACGTTATTGAACTAGCCAGAAGCTTGACCATACAGCGCCAAGGTCGTTCCCGGTCGCATGCTGCTGTCGAGCCGACAGGCTCATTGCTAAGGGCTTATTAACCGTTGGCTGGTTCGGCTGCGGGATGCTGCCGGGGCCATCGTAGTCAACTCGTCTACGTATGTTTAAGGCAGGACTTCTGGCGTAAACGAAACGCGGAGCCCTTACTTACTCGTTGGTGACCAGTACGTCACCGATGCGCTGTAACAGGGTTTCTACGTCCTGCTGACGGGCCAGCCGATAGCGGGCAAATGATTGGCCAGCGCCTACCTTCGCCGTATATGCCCAGTTGGGTAAGAGTCGAAACATATCTTCATCGGTTGTGTCATCACCAATACTGACAATGAAATCGTAGGGTTTCTGGTCCAGAATCGTCAGCGCGACGGTTCCTTTACTGTACCGGGCCGCCTTGACTTCCACCACTTTGTTGCCTTGAATAACCGACAGGGGGATGGTAAATGAAGCGGCCCTCAGTTGATTGGCCAACTCCATCGCCTGTGCCTCGCTATCCTTATCCGCCACCATCCGGTAATGCCAGGCCAGTGCGGTTTCTTTTGCTTCGATGAATGAACCGGCAAAGCGCTCGACAAACGGGGCCATGAGCGATCGGACGTTACCAACCCAGTCGTCCGCCGATAAATCGAGCAACTCCCAGGGCTGATCCGGTTTTTTGAGAAAAGCCCCATGTTCAGCGACCAGATAAACGGGTATGCCGGCAAACGTTTTTTCCAGAAAAGCCCGGTTGCGGCCACTGATGACTACCAGGTCGCTGCTGTCGGCCAACTGCGCCAGCGTCTGTTTAAGTGATTCAGACGGACAGGCATCGGCCGGATTGTCCACAAGCGGGGCTAGTGTGCCGTCGAAATCCAGCAGGAGTAGGCGCTGACTGGCCCCCTCGAATGCATTAACAAATGTCTGCACCGGCAGGTCGGTTTCCAACTCCGGCTTATGACGGGCTATGTCTGTAAAAGCTGTTAAGAAATCGTGGCTCCACCGGAATACGGTATGGTTTTGCAGGTGTTCCCGCATGGCGATCATGCGTTGTTCCTGCTCCGACTCGGGCATTTCCAGCCCCCGCTGTATGGCATCGGCTACTTCCTGCGTATCCGTCGGGTTGATAATCAGCGCATCCGTTAATTCCTGCGCGGCTCCGGCAAATTCGCTCAGAATCAGAACGCCTTTGTGATCGTAACGACTGGCTACAAACTCTTTGCAAACCAGGTTCATCCCATCCCGGATGGGTGTAATCAGGGCCACGTCGCAGGCTGTGTACAAGGCCAACAGTTCCGTAAAGGATAGTGACGAATACGAGTAAATGATCGGACGCCAGCCAATCGTACCGAACCGGCCGTTGATTCGCCCGACGGTTTCCTCAATCTCGCGCTTGAGTTCCTGATACTGCCCAATCTTATCCCGCGACGGAACCACTGTCATAACCAAGGTTACGCTGCCCTGCCAGTCCGGGTTATGCGACATAAACCACTCAAAGCCCTGGAGCCGGTAGATGATTCCTTTCGTGTAATCGAGCCGGTCAACGGAAAAGATGATCTTGTTTTGTCGTAGCAACTGCTGGTACTGTTGCTGGGTATCGACCACGTCTGCTTCCTGCGCACTGGTGTTGAACTTAAGAAAGTCGACGCTGATCGGGAAGTCGCTGACTATAACCGACCGGTCGGGCAGTACGATGCGCGAGCCGATGATTGGCAATTCCAGTACGTCTGAAACGCTTTGCAGAAAATGCTGTACGTAATCGGTAGTATGAAACCCGACGACGTCAGCACCCAGGACGCCTTTCAGCAAGGCCTGTCGCCAGGTGCGGGGCAGCAGCTTCACGATCTCGTAGGTAGGAAACGGAATGTGAAAGAAGTACCCGATCGTGGCGCTGGGAACCGCCTGCCGGACCATATCGGGCAGTAGCATCAGCTGGAAATCGTGAACCCAGACCAGATCGCCGGGTTCAATCAAAGCCGTCAGCGTCTCCAGAAAGCGTGTATTGGCTTGTAAGTAGTGTTGAAAGTCGGTCTCTTTAAACGACGCGTAGGACGGGAAATAGTGAAACAGGGGCCAGATCAGGTCGTTGCTGAATCCGTAGTAAAAGCCATTGTGTACCTCCTCCTCGATAAAAACCGGATGGGCGACAAAGGCATCATTTTCCAGTGTAGCGGGATCGGCCTGTTGCAAGGACGCATCGCCGAAACCAACCCAGTGAATTTTAGCCGTTGTATCGCCCTGTCGTTGTCCCATCTGCTCCGCCATTGACAGCACGGCCGACACCAGTCCGCCGGAATTCTGCCGTAGTTCAGTACCGTCATCGGTTTGTTGCACCGTGAACGGCAAGCGATATGAAACAATGAGTAGTCGATTAAATGAAGAGTCAAATGGTTGCATTAACGATATGCGTTGCTGAACGCGCAGTGTATAGCAGCAAACTAGCTTTTCAGGCTTAGAGGGGGCTTAGGTAAACCTTAGAAACTCATTAGAGAGGTAGCGGTCCGGGTGAATTGTCACCGTAAGCCAATTCTTAGCGCTTTTCTAAGGAGTTTCTAAGCCTATCCTTATATCCGGGGTTTAAGTTGCCGGGAGTATCCGCTTCTGGCCCAATTATCACCTTGGGCCGACGGGACCGGATGCAATGGACATTACTCAACGCGTTATGACAAGCAACATGAGTGAACAGCAGGACAAGCTTTATTGGTATAAAGACGCCATTATTTATGAACTGCATATAAAAGCATTCTGCGATGGGAACGGCGACGGTATCGGCGACTTTCAGGGCCTGCTCAACAAGCTGGATTACCTCCAGGAACTGGGCATTACGGCCATCTGGCTACTCCCGTTCTACCCGTCGCCCCTGCGCGACGACGGCTACGACATTGCCGATTACTATGCCATCAACCCGGCATACGGCACCATCGAGCAGTTCAAAACCCTGATCCACGAAGCCCATCAGCGGAATTTGAAAGTCATTACGGAACTGGTCATCAACCACAGCTCCGATCAACACCCCTGGTTCCAGCGTGCCCGTAGCGCACCCAAGGGCTCGCCCGAACGCGATTACTACGTCTGGACCGATGATCCGGCTCAGTACAAAGATGTCCGGATCATTTTTCAGGATTTCGAAAGCTCGAACTGGACCTGGGACCACGAAGCGCAGCAGTACTACTGGCACCGCTTTTTTCATCACCAGCCCGATTTGAACTTCGACAATCCGCTTGTGCAGGCGGAGGTGTTCCGGCTCATCGACTACTGGTCCGAACTGGGTGTCGATGGATTCCGGCTGGATGCCGTACCGTATCTGTTTGAACGGGAAGGGACCAACGGGGAGAATCTGCCCGAAACGCATGCGTTCCTGAAAAAACTGCGTAGTCATGTCGACACGTACCATCCGGGCGTCGCATTCCTGGCCGAAGCCAATATGTGGCCCGAAGATTCGGCCTCGTACTTTGGCGATGGCGACGAATGCCACATGAACTACCACTTCCCGGTGATGCCCCGTTTGTTCATGGCACTGCAAATGGAAGATCGGTATCCGATTACCGACATCTTCGATCAGACGCCGACCATTCCCGAGAGCTGTCAGTGGGCCATTTTCCTGCGAAACCACGACGAACTAACGCTGGAAATGGTGACTGACGAAGAGCGGGACTACATGTACAAAACCTACGCCCGCGACCCCCGTGCCCGCATTAACCTCGGTATTCGCCACCGGCTGGCTCCGCTGCTGGGCAACAACCGGCAGAAAATCGAGTTGATGAACAGTCTGCTTTTTTCGCTGCGCGGTACGCCGGTCATTTATTACGGCGACGAGATCGGCATGGGTGATAACGTGTACCTGGGCGACCGTGACGGCGTTCGGACACCCATGCAGTGGTCGCCGGATCGGAACGCGGGTTTCTCGGCCGCGAATCCGCACAAGCTGTATCTGCCGACCATTCTTGACCCGGAATACCATTACGAATCGGTTAACGTTGAGAATCAGCGTCGGAATACGTCATCGCTGTTCTGGTTTATGAAGCGGATGATTACGCTTCGCAAGAAATATAAAGCCTTCGGGCGGGGCGACTTACGGTTCCTGGACATCGATAATGCCAAGGTACTGGCGTTTACACGTACGTACGCGGAGGAAACCCTGCTGATCATTATCAATTTATCCAAGTTTTCGCAGCCCGCCGAGATTGAGCTGACCGGATTTGGTGGTTACGTCCCGATCGAAGTGTTTAGTCAGAATGCCTTTCCGGCTGTTTCGGGGAACGAGACGTATTTCTTTACCCTGGCCCCGTACGATCATCAGTGGTTTGTGCTGGAAAAAGCCAGTACAAATGCAGGGTCTTCGCGTCAATTGCCCACTATTCAGCTAGCGCACTGGGATCAGTTATTGAGCGGTGGGGCCCGACAGCAGCTTGAAACCGAGATACTGCCCAGCTACTTATTAAGCGCCGACTGGTTTCGGGAAAAGAACGAAGCCATGCAGGGCGTCTCGGTGCTGCATCACGCGCCACTAGCGACCGGGTCAGCGCAGGTGCTGTTGCTTGAGGTTGCGTACAGTAAAGGGTTACCCGACATTTTTCAGCTTGTCGTGGCGTTTGCCAACGAAGTCCAGGCGGGCAAGCTAACGGAAGGTTGCCCACAAGCCATACTGGCTACGCTGGAACTGGGTGCGGACTCGGGTGTACTGTGCGATGGCCTGTATCTGACCGACGTTCAGCAGGCCTTGCTGCAACAACTAGCCGGGGACGGTCGAGGTATTGACGCTAATCTGATTTTTCAGGGCGAACCGGATCTGACGGCGTATGTCCGGGAGCACAGCAGCATAAAACCAAAACTGACCGCGTCCGGCCCTGCTTATGCGGCCGTTACTTACGATCACGGCTACCTGCTGAAGGTGTACAGAAAACTCGACCTGTCTATCAACCCGGATATGGAAATGACGCAGTTCCTGGCTGCGAAGGCTGGGTTCGACAGCGTTTCTCCCGTTGCCGGATCGGTGGAAATGAGCGCAGAGGGCGGGCCGATTACGCTGGGTGTTGTGCAGAAAATGGTTGCCCGGCACGGCGACGGCAGGCACTACGTACTGGAACGGATCAACAACTTCATCGAGCGGATTCTGGCCCGCGATCCGGCGCAGTTAGCCGCTGCGCTGGCGGCACCGCTACGTCCGTTGAGCCAGCCCGTTTCGTTCACTGATCTATCCGTTGAGACACAGGAATTGCTGGGGCATCGGGCTGCTCAGCAGGCGCAGCTTTTAGGAGAACGTATCGGGCAGATGCACCTGGCGCTGGCTTCCGACGGCACGCACAAGGACTTTGCCCCGGAGGATTTTTCCCTGCACTACCAGCGTTCGCTGTTTGCGGGCTTCCTGTCGCTGGTTCGGGAGAGCTATCAGGCTCAGAAACGAACGCTACCATCCCTGCCCGATGACGTACGGCTGGATGTCGAGCAACTGCTACCCCGAAAAAACGACCTGCTAGCCCTGTTCAAGCGGATTTACAGCAAGAAGCTGGACACGACAAAAATTCGCATTCACGGCAATTTACAACTGGAGAAGATTCTGCTGACTGGCAACGACATTGCCATTCAGGACTTTGGGGGCGACCCGAACCGGAGCTACAGCGAACGTCGATTGAAGCGGTCGCCCCTGCGCGACGTAGCGTCCATGATTCGATCGTTCTGTTACGTAGGGTACGAAGGCTTTTTGCAGACCAATCAGGTGACTGCTACAGATCGGGCTCAGCTGCTTCCGTATGCCGAATTCTGGTCGCGGTACATGAGCAACTTCTTTATGGGAGCGTACCTGAAAACGGTTGCCGGGAGTTCGTTCATCCCCGATCAGCCCGATGATCTTCAGATGCTGCTGGAAACGTATCTGCTCGAAAGAGCCGTATCCGATTTGAATCACGAGTTGAACAGCCGCCCCGACTGGGTACACGTTCCGCTACAGCTGATACAATCTGTTCTGCAACAGACGGAGCTTCGCGACAAAGAACCCATTCCGGCAACTGACGCAGCCTAGCGCATGTCACGTTTCGTCGTTTCGATGCAGCCAAGTGGGCGGCTGCGTCGGAATGACGAAAAATACAGGAAACAACAATCAGGAGTGAGCGTCCACCGGTCACGGCCGGGTTGCATACACCACAATCGACTTAGGCTGTACGGTAATTTGACTAGCGTTGGTCAGCGACTCGGGTGACGCGCCGGGACCATCCCAGACCGGATCGGCTGAGTCGAGTAACTTTTGTAACGGGGCGCCAAGGTCGGGTAGCGTAACCGTCTGCTTGTCGGCGGAGAAATTCAGCAGGCACAATACGTGATCTGTTTTATACCACCGATGCAGCAGTACCGTATGGTTTTCTGACTGGTAGTTTATGGCGAGCTGGTTCGGGTTTAGATGATACAGTGCCGGGTGCTGTCGACGCAGTTCCGTGAGCGACTGGTAGTAGTGGTACAACGTTTGCCTTTGCGGCTCGTTCAGGGTTATCCAGGGCAATTCGGCTGTCGGCTCGTCGGTTGCTGTATGGTCGATCCGGTTAGGGTCCAAGCCGGCAAGGGCGGGTTCGCTAGGCGTTACACTTCGAAATGGATTGGCAATACCCCATTCTTCGCCCATAAAGAGCGTAGGAATACAGGGACTTACCAGGACAGAACCCGCCCGTAGTTTCAACAACTCGTGATCGAATTGTCTGGTCGCCGTTGCGTCTGGACTGTGATAGGTTTGTACGAGTTCGGTAAATGCATTGTCTGATGCCGAATCAGCTTCTCGCTCGAACAATTCCCGAAGAATGGTTGAAAAAGTGCCGTCGCACAAACAATCATTCTGGGCAAGTGCCGCTGAAAGGTGGCTCTGATCGGCATCAGCGGAGGACGTATTCTTTTTTTTCCGCCGTATGGCTGCGGTAGCGCCACGCGACACAAGCGTCAAGTCCTGCTCGGTTAGTAGGTAATGCTGACGGCCTGTTTGCGCGGTTAATGCACTTGTCTGCTCCCGGATGGCACGTAGCAGACAAGTGGTGTCAGGCAGACTATGGACACCCGCCAGAAATAATGCATCAACGTGAAAATCACGAAACCACATCAGCGCATTCTGGACGAGATACTGCCGATGCGCTGACTCGGATAGCGCATCACCTGGGAAGGCATTCGTCCAGTCAAGCTGTTCGTACGGTAAATCCAGAATAACGGCCAGCCCCTCGTAATGACAGGTGTTAATGAGATGCTGTAACTGATCGGGGCCGCCGTAGGAAGCCTGTACGGCAAACAAAAAATTGCTGTCCAGGGCCTGATCGGATGCACTGGCAAACGGAGTGACCGGTCGAATCAGTACAGCGTTGGTACCCAGCTCCTTTACATGTTCCAGTTTGCCAACTATCGCGTTTAAAGTGCCCTCCGGCGTGAAGGCGTGGATATCAATTTCGTAAATGATGTATTCGTCGATAGGCGGGTTTATCCAGCTTGAATCTTCCCAGTAAGCGACGGTACTGTTGAACGCCTGCGACGGGCCATGTACGCCCTGGGGCTGTAGCCGTGAGGCTGGGTCCGCCCGTTCCGTTTCGTCGTCCAGTAAAAACGTGTAGTAGTCGCCGGGCTTTACTTGATCGGTGGTTAGCTGCCAGTAACCGCTGCCGTCGTTCGCCAAAGGCAATAAGGGGGCATGGTCGTTGATCGAAATAGTTACCGCTTTCGCGACGGGCGCCCATACGCCAATGATGGCCTGTTTGTCGGTCGAAAACGTTACGCCGAGTGGGCGTCTTTGTACAGCAGAGTGGCTCATTACGTGCAAAGTCTGGTCGTGCCATGCTTCCCGCCCGTTGAGGTACTAAAGCAATACAATCCCGTTACCGCGCTGTAGCTGAAGTCGCTACAGGTAAGCCGACTGTGGACGGAGTAAGTAGAACACGCTGTATGATAAATCCTTGTTTAGCAAAGAACGGCCCCTCCCCTTAGAATGGACTTAACCAAAACTTAAAAACTCCTTAGAGACCTAGCCCGCTACGGCATCGACCTAAACGATTTTTCAAAACCGTTTAGGTCTGGCAATAAATGAGGGAATAGCGGGCGTCGTTTGCTTTTCCGGCGATTGACATGCTATTTGTAGGTTGATCGACCGCATTATGACGCCTGAACCGCTCCTTCCTGACGAAAAGACAGAATTTAATCGTTCCCTGAGTCTACTTGACTCAACGCTCATCGTTTCCGGTACCATGATTGGCTCCGGCGTGTTTATCGTCTCGGCCGACATGGCCCGTAACCTGGGATCGGCGGGCTGGCTATTGGCGCTCTGGGTGTTGACGGGCGTACTGACCGTGGCGGCTGCACTTAGCTACGGCGAACTGGCCGGGATGATGCCTAAAGCTGGGGGGCAGTACGTCTATATTCAGCGGGCTTATAATCGACTGACAGGGTTTGTTTATGGCTGGACCGTATTCGCCGTTATTCAGACTGGAACCATTGCTGCTGTGGCGGTTGCCTTTACCAAATATTCGGCCGTATTCATGCCCGCCCTCGGTCCGGATAACGTGCTGGTAACATTGGGCTCGATTAAGATTACGCTGGGCTCGCTGTATGCCATTGCCAGCGTTGTGCTGCTGACCTGGCTGAACAGCCGGGGGGTACAAAGTGGTAAACTCATTCAGAACGTCTTTACATCGGCCAAGCTGATTGCG
>JAAIGE0101542878.1_pt1 | contig 12036 bp, 9 predicted proteins | sample 6487951 | NCBI WGS metagenome assembly JAAIGE01 (sample SAMN13974128, study PRJNA590717) | phyllosphere metagenome | biome: tomato field; feature: multiple bacterial spot infested tomato fields; material: tomato leaves; isolation source: leaves from tomato fields | host: Solanum lycopersicum ... | reverse complement strand
TCGGTCGCCTCGGTGGTCTGCAGCAGACGGATGCTGGCGGACAGATCGGTCAGGTCGTACTCGACCAGGTGCAGATTGGGATGGCCGGCGACACCCACTTCTTCGATGCGCCAGAAGTTAACCGAGCTGGTACGGCGATAGGTACCGTAGACGGTATAGCCTTTCTCCAGCAGCAGTTGGGCCAGGTAGGCGCCGTCTTGGCCCGTGATGCCGGTAATGATTGCTTTCATCGTAGAAATCTCACGCTTCAAATTAGGGTTTTCAGTAGATTATCGGCACTTGTTTTCCATGATAGCCAAGGCATATCACGGGACATCGGCTGACTATTGTCCTTGCTCAGCCTGCTCCATTCCACAAGCGCACTGGCGAGTTCAGATGCATTATTAGCCTTGAAATAGAAAGCGTGCTCACCGGCAACTTCCCGAAATACAGGAATGTCCCGCGCAATTATCGGCAGCTCGTGCTGTGCCGCCTCGATCAACGGCAAACCGAAGCCTTCGTCCAGCGACGCGGCTATCAAGGCATCACAGCTCGAATAGAGCTGCTCCAGATACTCGTCACTGATGGAATCGAACCAGAACAATCTCCGATTCATTTCAGGGTGAGCGCTCAGGCGACTAACCAGGTCCTCGACCATCCAGCCCGACTTACCGACGATGACCAAGATACAGTCAAGCCCATCGCGCCACAGTTGCTCCATCGCCTCAAGGACCTGCGTGTGAGCCTTGCGCGGCTCCAGCGTCCCCACCATCAGGAAACTCGTCGTGCCCCGTATGGCAGCCAGCCGCTGGGACGCATCGGGTGGCAGGCCCGTGGTGGGCGTGGAGTTGCCTATGTCGCCGCCATTATGAGAAACGGCCAGCTTCGGGAGATTTTCGACGGTGAAGCCAAGGGTAGGCATCATTTCACGAACCGCTGCCGCAGTGGCCGCAGAGACGCAGACCAAGCCATCGAACTGACCGATGATCTTCAGCCATTGCTTGAAGATATCTGGGGCGCCCGGCAAGAAACACTCGGGCATCGTAATAGGAAGAAGATCGTGAACCAGGAATGAAAGCCTGACGCCTGCGCGATGCAGGGCCTGGTAATAACCTTCCTGCTCCCGCACCACGGTAGGCTGTAAATCCAGACCGAAGAAGACATCGCCGGCCTTGGCCGATACTGGGTCGTCCTGCAGATTCGCATCTGGGCAGCTTAGGAACCCCAACGAGAAGCGCCGTGCATAGCGGTAACCCGGCTTGCCGATGATGGCGTAGACCGGCTCGATGCGTATTCCCACGGGCGGATTGCGCATCCACTCTCCCAGGATACCGCGGACGACTCGCTGAATTCCGCTCCCCACGTCGCGCTGGACGAGTTCGGAGATATCAACCAGTAACTGCCGCTGGTGATAAGGGGAGCGATACGAATAGTCGAAGGAGCGAGCGACATCAATGTGCAGATTCGTAGAGGTGATGTCCGACTGCGCAAGGCGTGCCACCAACTTGCCGACTGCATTGCCGCGCTCGTAAAAGCGCTCGATACTCTGCCAGTAGCGATCGGCACACGCCCGCGGAGCGTGATCCTGATGCACGGTCTGCTGACCACGGGTCGCTAACGATTGTCGCAGCCCGGCGTCCCGCCACAGGCGTTCCAACGCGTCGATCAAGGCGTCGTCGGTAAAATCGTCCGCGAGCTTGATCGTAGAGTCGTCCGGCAGATCCGCCATGCTGCCATTGGCATTCACGACCAAAGGGATGCCGTAGTTAAGGCAATCCAATGCAGACGCCGACGTCTCCCCACGCGAGAGCGTTCTGAGCTGTACGCCTACATCTGCAATGCTCAGGTAACTCTTAAATACTGTCGCATCGGTCCAACCGGCGATCTTGATGTTGGCCGGCTGACTGCTGTTCGCAATCTTTCGCTCGATGCTCTTTCCATAGTCATTTGCGGCATTTTCGCCCACGAAGACCAGATAGCAAGAGCGCTCCTTCGACAGTGACGATCGATTCCAGGCATCCAGCAAGCGGTCATTGAGCTTGGTCGGTCCCAGCAAGCCAAAGCTTGCGACGATGAAATCGTCCGGGGCGAACCCCAAGGAGCGACGAATCTCGCCCAGATCTTTCCCGCCCTGCCGCGACGGCTCGCGCAGCAAAGGAATAATCGACCAGTCGGCTCCGGCTGACACGCCGTACCAGTCCTTTGCCATACGTCGCGAACTATCGGAGTGCACAATCACGCCCAGAGCGTTTTCCAGCACGGGCAGGTTGCAGGGATAACGCCAGACGACGTCTGCGGTGTCTTGCGCGTTAAAGCGGTTCTGGACCGCCGCATAGCCGTGAGAGCGATACAGCGACTGCACCCATAGTCCGGGTACCAGCCCGTGGGCTTCGAGATGGGCTACGACTCCCGACAGGAAAAAGTCATGGAGGACGACCACGCCAGGAAAGCGCTGCAACAGCGGGAACATCTGTTCGTGTAGCAGCGAATTACCGAAGTGATAGAGGATACGGTCATAGCGGCCAGCGTGCCGGATGAACCACTCCACCGACCGGGTCGAACAGATGGACGTGATACCGGCCCCATCGATAGCGGGCTGATCGGTAATGAGATCGATCTCGTAATGTCGACTCAGGTCCGGGATTAACTCGGCGCTGTAGTCGCTGATGCCGCTTCGCGCAGGCGGCAGAGGCGAAAAATAAGCTAGCCGAGGGCGTGCGGCACCGCCCCTGGGCAGGGTCTCGGTCTGCGCCTGGATCAGAGGATTAATAGCTTGCCAGGTACGCGTCGCCGTGGCCGCCCAGGAGAAGGCTTGGCTCTGCTTGGTCGCATGGCGCTCGAGGTCACGGCGAAAGTCTCCATCAAGCAATACCTGTTCGATCTTCCGCGCCATCGCGTCGGTGTCATAAGGATCGAATAGTGCATCCGCGCGACCTATCACTTCAGGCAAGCTGGAGGTATTGGCCGCGATCACGGCCTTGCCGCAACTCATGGCTTCGAGTGCAGGCAAGCCGAAGCCTTCGTGCCAGGAAGGAAAGACAAAGGCCTTGCAGGTGCTGTAGAGCGCGACAAGGTCTGCCTCAGGGACATAACTGGTGAAAACCAGCTCGTCATCGGCTAGGCCCACCCGCTTGGCCAACCCTGTCAGGCGCTGCCGATCCTGTTCATGGATAGAGCAGACAATGGCCAGCTGATGGTCGTTTCTTACTACCTGGGACAGTTTGGCGTAGCTCTCAATCAGCCGCTCGATATTCTTGCGGTGATCGATGCCACCGGTGTAAAGCAAGAATTCGCGCTTGAGCGCATAACGTTCCAGCAACAGCGCCCGCGCCTCATCGGCCAGTTGTTGCGGCACGAAGCCTGCGTCCGCAGCCGTAGAGATATTAACGACACTTTCTGGTGGCAGCCCGAGAAAATCCAGCGCCTCGCGCCGGGAGGAATCCGAAATGGACAACACCCGAGCGGCTCTGCGCAGGTGATTCAGCTTGCTTTCATACCAGCGCTCGACCTTGGGGTTTTCCAGGTAGACGGATCTGTTGATCAACGGAATGAGATCGTACAGCACAACCACAGTAGGCACAGTGCTATCCAGCATGCCTATGCTGGTCACGGCATCGTCCACCAGTCCTTCGAACAGGCTGAGCACCAGTACCAAGCTGGGATTGAGGCTGATGATGAATGCCTCTCTGACCCACTCCGCCGCCTGGCGCTGCTGCTCGGTACTTTCGTGTAGAAAGGCCGTATGTCTCGGCGCCGTCCATACACGCAGGTTTTCGGCCGGCAGCAGATCGACAAAATGCTTCCTGAGGGGCGCGATGGTCTCGGGAAAGGCATCCGACAGCAGCAGGATAATCTCGTATCCGCCGCCAGCCTTGATGAGGCCTTCGACCAGGGACAGCGCATAGCGCCCGATCCCGCGCTTGCGGTTCTCCGCTTGCGCCGCTTGCAAATCAATAACTACCCGCATCAGCCGATATCCTTCGTGTTCGAGCCTTGCCTTGCATCCAGTAACGCGAGAATGTGCCGCGCTCCAGAGGTGAGTTCGTCACGGTCCAGTGGCGGGGTCTCATTATCGTAAAGGTGCTGGGACTGCGCAGGCGATGTCGGACTGGCAACGAAGCGACGATGCAGCTTGCGCATGACGCCGTGTAGAAAGGGAGTCTTGCGCAGGGTCGCCGAAAGCGTCTTCAGCAGGCGCGGATGGCGATACAGCCAAGACAAAGCATAGGCCAGACTCTTGCGAATGACCGCCTTCGCCGCGGAGCCGCCGGCGGGGCTCCCCTTCAAGAGCCTACGAGAAAGGCGGTGTCCCAGTCTCCCGGCGAAACGCCAAGGCCGGGTAAGCTGCCACGAGCTGCTTGCATGAATCGCTGTTACTCGAGCTTCAGCATCGACCGCGCGACGCCACCAATGATGCGCGTTGCCCAACGATTCATTGAGCCGCTCATTCAACAGCGCCGTCTCGTCCTTGCTCTGCGCCAGTTCAGATGTCATCTGAGCAATGACGTATTCAAGATCGACCTTTGTAGCCTCAACCGCGGCGGCGCGTGCATCCAGCATCGGGATCTCGGTTGCGAGGGTCTCGATACGAGCTCGCGCCGCCAGCAGTTCGGCTTCTTGCTGCTCGGACAGTTGCTGCAGCCGCTCTTTCTCATGAGCGACTTCCTGCAGTTGCCCTTTGAGCAGGCCATAATAGGGCTGCGAAGCTGTTCCACTGAGAAAGAACTCATCAAAGATACTGACCGGCACCTGAAAGTGATCGAGAAGGCCTGAGCGGCTCTCGTGCACGTAGTAGCGATTCAATCCGTCGAAATAGGCGTAGTGATAACCCTTTTCCAAGACCATCGCTTCCCAGGCGGCATGGGTCTGCGTTTGGGTTCCAGGCGCAGTGCTTTCGATCAGTAATATCCACGGTCTGACTGGCGAAGACTTCCAACTCTCGAGTACCTGCTTCTCGAAGCCTTCAACATCGACCTTCAGCCAATGCACGACCTTGTAGTCATAGCGGTCAAGCAGCGTGTCCAGGCCTAGCACCTCAACCTGGGTTTCGACGACGGCGCAACCTGCCTGCCGATGACGATCAGCGATTGCAACGTCCGCGGTGGAGAGCCCGGTATCTGGAATCTGGAAAAAGGTCATGCTCCCTTCGGGAGTGCCTATAGCCAACCGCTCCACGGTCTCGTCAGGGCGTTCCTTTTCCAGCAGCGCCGCGTACTGCGGCGTAGGCTCGACGTGAACGCCGCGCCAGCCATTGCGGTAAAAGGCGAAGCTGACCGAATCGACAATCGGATCTTGGGCGCCGATGTCGATGTAGAAACCATGCTTGATGCCCTTCAGCGCCCGCCACAATAAGACGTCTTCGAAGTTTTGCGCATAAGAGACGAATGTCATGCCACGGTCACCTCGATCACTGGGTCCATCCAGGCACAACCCGCAAAGTGATGCTTGTCGACATTCATGACATTGAACACAAGCGCCATGTCGCGCCACTCATAATTGTTGACCAGATGAGTATCCGTACTGCACAGCGCAGTTTGAACGGAGTAACTTCCTGGACCGAGATTCATGTCGAAGGCGACCTTGAACTCGACGCACTCACCCGCTTTGACGTTGTCGAGCGCCTGATCCTTGAGATGGGTATTAGTGCCGTACATGACTTGACCAAGCCGGTCCTTGATGCCGTAACCTAGCACCAAGCGTTCGACGTCCTGATGGGCGCGAGCCACGATTCTCAAGGTAACCGGCTGGCCTACATCCACGTATTCGATGGGGGCTCCAGCGGCGTTCAGAATGGCTATTTCTTCGACCGTGATTTCGCCAGTTCCCGAAACAGTCTGCGTTCTACCATCGGCCATCTGCTTGATCTGTACTGTGCTATTTTCCTTTTCAGCGATCAGAGCATTGTAGAAGTCCATGACTTCCTCCGGCGCACCATCTTTGATGACAGTACCTTTTTCCAGCAGAATGGCGCGATCGCATAGAACCTGAATTGAAGCCCGATCATGCGATACGATGAGCAGCGTCGTCCCCTGCTCCTGAAATTCCTTAATTCGATTGAAACTCTTGTGCTGGAAATAGGCATCGCCTACTGACAGCGCTTCGTCCACGATGAGAATTTCCGGGCGGAATGCGGTTGCGACCGCAAACGCCACACGCATTTGCATGCCGCTCGAATAGGTTCTTACCGCTTCATCGAAGTAATGACCAATTTCGGCGAATTCATAGATGTTGGGCATCACCTTACGGATCTGTTCCGCCGAATAGCCCATGAGCCCTGCCGCGTGATAAGCATTTTGCCGGCCCGTCAGCTCGGGATTGAAGCCCATCCCAAGTTCGAGAATGGCCGCAATTCGGCCATTCACCTTAATGCTGCCTTCGGTAGGCTGGAGCGTACCGGTGATCATTTTAAGCAGCGTCGACTTGCCGGCTCCGTTCTGGCCAACGATACCGATCGCCTGTCCGGCCTCGATCGTAAAGTTGACATTCTTCAATACCCACACCTCTTCAGCAGGTACTGTCTTCATGCCAAACCAGCGGGCAAACCTCTGCCACTCCGAGCGATAGTTGCGGTAGGCCTTACCTATCCCGGAAACCTGCATGAGACTCATAGCGCATCCACCATCTCGGGCGCGGCCCGGCGAAACACGAAGAGGCCGAGCGCCATCAGCGCCAGGGAAATCAGAAAGGCCGACAACATGCCTTCAATACCTGGAACCTTTCCATAAACCAGAATATCGTGATAACCCCCGACGATCTTGTACATCGGATTGTAGACGACTAGATTCTTAACGCTTTCCGGTATCACGTTCAACGGATAAACAATCGGAGTAAACCAAAAAAGCACCTGCAAGAAGATAGGAACTACCTGACCAATGTCTCTGATAAAGACATTGAGCACGCCAAGCAGCAAGCCGATGCCCACCGCCAGAGCAACGACGAATACCGTCATCGGAAAGATCCAGAGGATTTCCAATCCCGGTCGATTCCCCATCAATACGAAAACCACCAGGATGCACACAAGAAGGATGGCGTAGTTTATCAGGCATGACCCCACCACGATTACCGGCAGGGTAATTCGGGGAAAACGCATCTTCTTGATGAGGCCACCGTTGTCGATGAATACGGTAAGACAACGACCGACAATCTCAGAAAACAGCGTCCAAGCTAGGATGCCAGCCATTAGATACATGGCATAAGCATATTTATTATCGATGCCCGGCAACTTTGCGGCGAGCAGATTCGATAGAATCAGCGCATAGATTGCCACCTGCACCAAGGGATGAATAACCATCCACACACCGCCTAAACGGCTCCTGGAAAACCGGCTGACAAACTCATTGCGTATAGAGGACATGATGAAGCCTCTATACATATAAATACTTTTCAGTAAGCCACCCATTTTTGCTCCTTATTTTACAGCCATATACGTCTTTCTAGAGCGTCATGCGTCTTCGCGAAAAATTATCGGCTGCGGATACCTGCCTCACCGATCAGGCCATGACAAGGCAAGGCGAATTCACTCGCTCGGCGCTTGAACGAGTAGGTCCAGGCGACCATTGAATTGACTGCCTGAGCAAGCCAGGGGGTCATCGATGAGAGCGCGGTCGGCTTGGTATCTGGGCAGACGAACAGACGCCTAGGGAGGCTTTCCTCATCAAGACTTGAGCTTGTAGCCGGCATCGCGACCAGGAGGGTGAACAGTAAGGCTAAGTCGCACATGAGTCTGAAGGCTATCTATCGCCGGCGGTGATTTGGAACGGTGTGAGTCCTGAGCACCGGGTAAGCCCTGTGTCCCTGACGCACTGCCCTGCACGAAAACAGGACGGGATTCTACAGGTTTGCGCGCCACAGGTCTGATCAACCGCGCTTTTTGAGATAGCCATCGATCTCACGATACGGCTTCAGAGGTCGCTCTGACCTAGTAGCCGACCATAAGTTTGCCAGAGTACCCGGAGCGCCCAGCGTGACTCTGGCCATCGTCAGGCCTGCGAGGAGTTCTTTGTTCGATTAAACGACGTCTGGCCAATGGGTCCAGGTAGCGTCGGTCGGTGGGACAGCGCTCGTATAGACTGCACAGCGTTTGTTCTGGATTCGCCCCGCTGACAACACGGCGCTTGAAATCCCGCTCATCGCCTTCGTCTAAAGAATCCGCCAAAGCGTCAGATATCACGGCCACGGCTCGGAGAAAAGATCGCGCTGCCTGAGGCCAGGCGGCCCGTCGACATCCGCTCCGCTTCCGCGTCCTCTACTGACTATGGCGATCGGCACCTATGAAAGCCCTCACCCCTCGCTTTTTCTCCCTTGCACTAGCGATCCTGGTCGTCAGTTGCGCACTCTTTGGCAAGGTCGAGCAGGCTCGCGCTGAGGGAATACCTCTGGTGGGTCTGAACCTATCGGGCGCCGGCTTTGCAGCCCAGGTCCTGCCCGGAGTAAACGGCACCCATTACATTTTTCCAGTGGAAGCCTATTTCAGCCAATGGAATGCGCGTGGGGTAAAGCTGATTCGCTTTCCGATTATCTGGGAGCGCCTGCAACCCACCCTTGGTGGTGCGCTGGATCCCACCTATGCAGCCCTGATCGACCGCACCTTCAGCTATGCCAACAAATACGGCATGAAGATCATTCTGGATTTGCACAACTACATGCGCTATCGAGGCGTCGTGATAGGCACAGGCAATGTTTCCTATGCACATTATCAAGATGTGATGACACGGATTGCGCAACGCTGGAGTTCTCAACCCTCCCTTTTTGCATACGACGTCATGAACGAACCTCACGACGCAGTAGCCCAATGGGCGGTAGCTGCTCAAGCCGCTATCAATGCCGTAAGGTCGATCGACTCGAAGCGCCCCATCGTGATCGAAGGCAATGGCTGGGCGGAAGCGACTCGCTGGCCTCAGTGGAACGATAACCTGCTTGCCCTCAAAGACCCTGCCGACAACCTGATATTCCAAGCGCATACCTATTTCGACGGGGAAGGTGGGGGTGGCAACTATGCTAACTCTAGCGCTAGCGCCTATCCGGACAATTATGGTGTTGAGCGAGTAAGACCCTTCGTGGAATGGCTTAAGAAAAACGGTAAACGTGGCATGATTGGCGAATTTGGCGTACCGGACAGTGATCCACGCTGGAACGTCATCATGGGTCGGATGCTGGCCTACCTGAAACAAAATTGTATTCCAGCGACCTATTGGGCAGCCGGGCCGGGCTGGGCAAATTATAATCTTGCGGTGGAGCCTATCAATGGCGTGGATCGACCGCAGTGGGCTGTTCTTAAACAATATCTCGATGATTCTAGCTGTTCCAGGATAGGTCCTATAGCAGTCAACAATCAAACCCCTAATGTAACGGAGGCTTCGAGCCACACCCAAGAGATTGCTGGAGTCTATCGTGATTATTTGGGTCGAGAGGTCGATCCAGCCGGGTTGATGTATTGGTCTAGTCAGATCGCAAATGGAAACCTGACGCTGGCTGGCGTTATAAACAGCATCATGCTCAGTGCGGAATACCAAAACCGTATTACGGTAGAGAGACTTTACCAGAGCTACTTGGGACGCAGCGCAGATAGCGCAGGCCTTAGCTATTGGGCTGGCCTGCTAAATAGCGGAGCCATGACTACCAACTCCGTCGCCGCAGCACTTATTGGTAGCGTGGAGTATCAAGGAAATCTCCAGGTAACGCTCAATCAGCTTTACATTTCCTTTCTTGGTCGCCCTGCTGATAAAGAAGGCTTGAGCTACTGGACTAAACGAATATCCGACGGCAGCATGAGCGTAACGACGGTCAAAGCAGCCATTGCCGGCAGCGCCGAGAGTGTAGCTCACACTCAGGCTTCTATACGCCAGCTCTATCAAAGCCTCTTGGGACGAGACGCTGACAACAGTGGATTGAAGACTTGGACATCACAGGTCACCAGTGGCGCCATGACGTTGGACGATGTGGCTACCGCAATCAAAGGCAGTGCCGAATACCGTAGCCGGCACTCTTGATAGGCATGTTTACGTTGCCCCCGCCCCGCCGATCGCTCTTCCGATTCAAAATGATCGACGTCTGGGTCTGCTTGACCCCATGAGGTTGTCACTGCGGTCGAGCGTCTCGTCGAGCTTTTCATGGGGGGTGCAGCGCAGGAGGCTAGCTAGTCAAACTGACCGCTGACCGAGGAGACTTCCTCGACCTTGAACTTCTTTTCCAAGGCGCGAATGACGCCGGCAGTGCTGCGCGGCAGGACCCTGATGGCATATAGACATGCACGGTAGCCTGTTCCAATTCGGAGCCCAGGCGCAGTCTGTAGCGCTAGATGATGCCGTCGTGCTCCAGGCGCGCCAGGCTGGTGACCGCGGTAGTTCGCCCCAGGCCCAGTTCCCGCGATCACGCTCGACGGCAATACCGTTCTCGCCGCCGGTGCGACCCTAGTCGTGGCCGATGTGGCCGCGGCGAACCTGAGCGCGTTTGAGACGGCGTAGGGCTTGAGCAGCGCTACCTCGGTGGTCAGCGTCGACGGTCCCGGCCTTGGCAAGGAGGATGCCATAGTGCTGTTCGACAAATTGAGCAATGTCGCGGCGGCCTTCAACTATGACCTCACTGCGGTGCTTGCCAGTGATGGAACCCTGATCACGACGGCCTCCGCCGGCGGCGGCAGAACCTTCAGCGACGGTCAGCATGCGGGGGCGGCTTACGGCACTGGTGCTGGCGCCTCGGCGGTGTGGGACGGTCTCTCGACGACCCAACCCACCTATGTCGGCGCAACAGTAGGCAAGGATGGGGCCTTCGCTCAAGTCGGCGGATGCCGCCTCCATTGGCTCGCCCGGCGTCGAGCTGGTTGGACAGTCTACGCAGTCCATGGACACCCTCTAGTAAACCTAAAGAGACACACCTTCTGCGTCGACAGTAAATGGTCGAGGTAGAAGGTGGGGCTCTATCAGCACCTAAAATCCCTTGCGCTAGACGAACAAGGTGGAAAGGCCAAGCCATAGTAGACACTACAGAAACGGGCGCGCGATCCGTGCCAAGTATTTGCAGTCGCTGGGCCTAAACGTTAAATTTTACGAGTCACGGTCAATCCCGTGGCCGGGCGTGACAACCCGATGAACAAGGGCGCGGTAGCCAAATAGCCCACAGCCAATGCTAAGCATTCGGCTGCGTGCATTTTATGGCGGGCCGTGCGGGGCAGGCTTCGGCCTGGCCGGTTCCCTTGGTTCCCGGTTTGCTACCCCCGTACGGTCCGCCTCCATACCGCGTAGCAACGGTGGTGGCGGCTCCTTAACCGAACCAAGGAGCAGCATGAACATGCATCGTCTTCCTTTTAAGCTCGCGCCCCTCCCCTGTCCTAGCCCATTAGGTTGTACCTCCATGGTGGAGGTCAACAATGGCTGATACGAAAGGTGCGGTCCTTCCCTTCCCCGTCAGCCCAGCCTCGTTACGACAGCCTGAGTTCACCTGGGAGTCGCCAGAGGCAGACGCGGATATACGGGCTTCAATGCTCAGCGACCTGTTGGATCGCCTAGCCAACGATCAGGGCAACGCGGATAGCCCAACAGACCTACGTCAGCGAATTTCGGCCTATATGGCTCGAGATTTACTCGATGAAATGGTGACGCTCTATCGCAGAGCGCTATCAGAGGCTCGTCACCCCTAGGGGAGGAGACAGCTGAGCGTCGCTCGTGTGGCGCTCAGCTGTCCATGAGGTTGTGACGGCTAGAAAAGCCTATGGGCTTTGGCGAGGGATTTCTCTAAGGCCGCTACCACCGCTTGTTCATCAGCGTAGGCTGCAAATCTGTAGTCGAGACGCGACCTGGCCATGGATACTCCGCAGCCAGGTCGTTTGGCTTCGTGACTTAAGCTTCTTTCTCCCCTTCCTTAAGCCAGCGCTCGAACGTCGCGTTCTGTGCTCCATCCAGCTGTGGAGCGTAGTAAACCAGCCGTAGATGTCGGTCCACATCTACTGTAAGCGTCGTGTGCTCAAACACCATCTGGCCTATTCCATCGAGTCGGAAGTATCGAATCCCTTGGCAGGGCCCATGGATGTCCTGGCGATTCCACCAGTCACAGAATTCTGGA
>JAAIGE0101002241.1_pt1 | contig 12042 bp, 11 predicted proteins | sample 6487951 | NCBI WGS metagenome assembly JAAIGE01 (sample SAMN13974128, study PRJNA590717) | phyllosphere metagenome | biome: tomato field; feature: multiple bacterial spot infested tomato fields; material: tomato leaves; isolation source: leaves from tomato fields | host: Solanum lycopersicum ... | reverse complement strand
CCGAAGCGCCTCGATCTCGTCGGTGACCGCCTGCTTGCTCGCATTGATCGCCAACACCTGCGGCAGCACGCTCGCCTGCAGGCGGAAGTAGCCCGGCAGACGCATGACGGTGCCGGCGGCTTGGCCAACGTCGCGCTGGTGGCTGGCCAAGGCTGCGGTGGCCAGCGCGATCGCCGCCTGGCCGTCGACCTCCCGGACCTCGAGGACGTCGGGCGTCTTTTGCTCGTTCAGCAGCGGGACCTGCCACACGCGGCCGTCGACCACCAACCCTGGCCAGGTCGAATTGAAGCTGGCCAACTGCTCGACGAGCACCTGGTGCGCACGCTGGATCCCTTCATACATGGCGGTGCCCTCCTCACGGGCGACGTTCCCGACTACAGAATTATACCACCCCTGTACAACGCAAGCCCCTGTTCAACCTCTCCCCCTTCCGCCCCAAAGCCGGCTCGCCCCTTTCCTTCCTTCTCTCCTTCTCTTTTTTCCTTCCCTTTCCCTTCTATCGCGCGCGAGGCGCGGGCGGATAGAGGGGCGAGCCCGGGCGGAGGGGGTGCAGGGGGCTGGGGTGGGGGTATGTGCAGGGGTGGTATATATTTCGCTCAGCTGGAGCAGGTTGTCGCAGAGCCAAGTCAGGACGAGGGGACTCGCGAACGCCCCATCCCTGGAGTCCTTTCCAACCGCTCACTCCATTCCGAACATTTCAGCGAAGGTGGTAATCGGGACGGAGGTATCGCGACGCAGCGCCCACGGTATGAACTCGGAGACCCCGAAGTCAATGCCGGTGCGGTGGGCCATCATCCATAGCAGAGTGGCCTCAACGTCCGCGCCCTCCCTTAGGCCCTCAAGCCACTCCCGAGCCCGGGTCGACAGTGGCCATCGCGACAACTCCGTGTCCCCGGCCGACAGATCGTCGGCTTGATCGAGAAACGGGTGGTCGGCAGCTAGGAGACCGTGCCTGCGCGCCATGTCGGCGGCGGTTTCACGGTCCTCGATCATCGACAGAGCTAGGGCCTTTCGGACATCCGAGGCGTTCGGCCCCCGAAGCGCTTCGAAGGTGGCTGCGTCGCCGTCGACGTTCAGCTGAACGCCGAGCGCCAACAGGAGCGGCGCGGCGAGCTGGGGGTCGATGTGATCAGCGGCAGCCCTGACTGCCGCCCAGGGAACGAGGCTGCGCTCGAGTGGATGCCGACTAATCCGATTCACTATCGCCCAGGCGGCTGCGTACCGTAGTGGATAGAGGTTTTCGTCCGCGTTCCCGACGACGTGGACGTCGGTAAGCCCTCGCTCAAACGTAGTCCAGGCTATGGGATGGTCTGGGCAAGTCAAAAGATCTAGCAGCGTCGCGTGCAGCACTACGTCGATGGCCCCACCGTCGTCGGCCAGGAAGGTGGTGATCTGATCAAGCACTTGGGGCGGCAACGTGTCGTACCGGGCCAAGGCTTTGGCGGCTGTGCGGGCGACCTGATATTCCGGCTCGTCGCGCCGCTGGTGTTCGGGATGCCGGCAATAGTTGCGACGGTCGCCCAGGAGCGTCACGAGGACGTCGAGGCCCTCGGGCCATGCCTGTTGGCCGATCACCTGGGCCAGAGCCTGGCGGACCGGCGCGCTCCTGTCGGCGACACGGTCGAGTACGGCGGTCTTTTCAGCTGTATTAGAGCCTGGAGCCAGCACCTTCAGCGCAGTTCGTCGGACCTTGAAATGTGCGTGGGTAAGCGCATTGACGATCGCGGCCCGTGCCTCGGACGTTCCAAGTTCCGCGAGCACCCGCACCGCCGCCTGGGCATCGTCTTCGTCGTCGGAGCGCGCCCACTGTTCGGCGCGTGCCTGAATGTCAAGTTGCTCCGCCCCGGAGAGCTCCAACAGCAGCCGGGTGAGCTTGCGCGGCCCCTCAGCCATTAAGGTCTCAGCCTGACCGGGAGGGAGTTCACGAAAGCGGTTCAGAAGCGTCGCATCGTCGGCTTGAAGGACGCGGGCGAGCGCCAAGTGGACAGCGGCCATAGCCTCGGGTGGAGCGGCGGCCAGGACCCGCTGCGCCAACTCCACCTTCCTGCGCCCATGCTCAAGGTCAACTATCTCCAAGGCCAGCATGACCGCCTTCGTCGGCGACAAGGTCGACAGGAGCGTCAGCAAGATGGTTTGTGCGGAGGATCGGCCAGACGTCCCTTCGTCGTCGTCTTCCAGAAACGACAAGGCGCGAACCGCCGCGTTGATCGCGCTGGGCCCGCCCTTGTTCAGGGCGACGAACACACGTTCGCGGCCGAAATTAAGGCCGCGATCGGCGATGACGCTGAGGCCTGCCGCTTGCAGGCGGTCGTCATCTCCAGCGGCCGTAAAAAAAGCGTCGAGCTCGGTCGAGGTAACCTCAGGCAGGTTCAACTTCATGACTTCGGCCCACAGCGGCAGGATAATGTCCTGCCGTGGGTGGCCCGCGATCCAGCCGTGACCGTCTCGGCGGCGTCGGGCGCGGACATAGCCCTTAGCGAAGTGAAAAGCCGAGGGTCCCTCATCCCCCGTCCGATCCTGAATGTGGAGGCTATGCGCGTAATCGAGTTCGCCTTGCCACGCCTGGCGGCGGTCCTCGTTCGCCTTAAAGAGCACGTCGTCGACAATCGCCTGCATCGTTTCGATCTGTAACCAGACGGCATCGTAGGGCGGATTTGAGCCGGATAACGCGCAATCAGCGATAGCGTCGGCGCACATTACAAATTCGGCCGCTTGCGCCACCATTTCGCCGGCGGCCAGGAATGCTCCGGCGAAGTCGACCTTGAAGGGAGTCAACCAGGCCATCAGCTTGTCAGCGTCGTAATCAATGTGGGTCCACGGCAGTTGATGTGCGATAAAGCCCTTCAGGATGCGGAGCTTAGGATCGGCCGCCAGTAGGGCCTCCCGCTCGGACCGGGACACCTTGGGCGGCTGCCATGCGATTTGTTCGAACCCGCCTCTGGGCCTGGGCCCGCCGTGTTCCAGCCAGTCGACCAAGCGCCCGATCGGCTGGTGCGAGCTAAGGTACCTATCGGCGTTGCGCCAGGCTGTGCGGAAGGCGCTGGGTTTGCCGACGCATGCGGTGAGCTGATCGATCAAGATCTTATCGAAGGCTTCGACCACATCCTCCTGGAGCTCGACCCCTGCGCCCTCAAGCGACCGCGCGCCCGTCACCAGGCGCTCAACGACGGATATCCAGCCCGAGCCCTTCGCCGCTACTAGGCGCAAGGCCGCGCGGGCAGAAGCGTTGAGGGCGTCCTCCGTCCCCCGAAAGTTAGCGCGGGCGATTACCTCCATCCCCTCAATCACTTTGGCGTGGGCGACGTAGGCCCCGTCGCCGTCTATAGTCAGCTGGGTCTGGGCGAGGTGGGCGGCAAGATCATCGAGCCCGATATCGACCTCTCGCTCCTTGTCGACCTCGCGGCGGAGATCAGCCAAGTCTTTGGGCGGCAGGGTACGTGAAAACCGTAGCAGAGCCCAGAGCACGGCCGCGCCCCGCTCCCCTCGATCGCTATAAGCACTGATCTGGTCGCGCACTACCTGAAGCCGGCTATCGCTGAGCGCCCGGTCGACCAGTACATCCACCTTTGCTTCGAATGGGTTTGTGACGTCAATGAGTTCACGGGCGAAGCTGATCAGTTCGAACGGCGACTTAAGGTCTCTCAGCAGCCGCTTCTCGTGCTGCTGTGCTAGGTCTTGTCGCCAGTTCGGCGGGCCTGCGAGGAGGCCATGCAGAATCTTGCGCCGCGCTTCCTTATTGTAAGCGTTGTCGTCAATGGTCACCGCTCGGCGGCTCCAGAGCGGGGGCGGCGCCGCGCTAAGCGCCGCCCGGTAAATCTCGCTGCGCGAGGTGATGACGAACAGCTTGTCGTGCTTTTTCTGCACGATTAAGGCGCTGATGCGCTGGGTCCATTCCTCGGCCTCGCCCTTCCTGAGCCCGGACTGGCCCCAGGGGTCCTCGAGGTGGAACAAGGTTCGGCCTGGCGCCGCGAAGGCCTCCTCGATGGCGCCCAGGCCTTCTTCCCGTCGGACGATCTTATAGGGCGGGTCGGCTTGACGCCGATCATAGGCCAACTTGTCGGCGGTCAGGCTCTTACCGTAGCCGGAGGGGCCGATCAGCAGCACCGCGCCATACTTGTCCAAGCTCTCTTCAGCGGAGTCGAAATTGGCAGGCGCGACGTAGAATGCCAGCTGCGGATTGGCATGCGGCAGGCCACCAAACGCCTCAGCGATCCTTTCGACGTCGCTGCGGCGCAGAGGAGAGCCGTCCTTGAGGAAACGGTCTTCGACCGCCCTCTTAAGACGTTCGACGCAGCCGTCGAGGCCTTGGCTTGGGACATTTAGAGTTCCCGTGAGGATCTGGTCGATCTTCTGGCGGGTTGCGTCAAGCGTCATACCCTCGATCAGTGCGAAGCGCCCAGCGACAGTCTCCCCGGCTTTAAGATTGAGGTTCTTGGGCGTGAATGTGGGGTCAGACAGCTCTTCAGGGCTGTTTACCCGTCCCGACGCCAGCGCTCCATCGACGCTTGCGTTGGTGATGAAGACATAGCGGCGCTTTGCGTCGGCGAGCATCAGGGCCTTAGCCCGCGCCCGAGGCACGGGGCCTCTGGTGCCCTCGGCCGGCTTGTCATTGACCACGTCCGCAAAATTCTTCGAGCTCCAGGCCCCCGCACCTTTGAACTTGATCTGGACGTGCAGCTCGCTAGCTGCAGCGACGGTCAGGTTGCCATCGGCCGCGTCGGGTGGGACGTCGAGATCGGCTTTGATGTCGTCGTGGGATGCCGGCTCGACCGTGACATGGTCTGTGCTCGCACCTGGCCCGAACATCAGCTTCAGAGCCACCCAGACGGTGACCAGCTTCTGGTAGTCGTAGCCCTGGTAGGAAGGGTTGGCCCCACCGTCTTCATTCATCGCCATTTGCGTCACGTCACACCTATCAAACCCAGTCTTCGTACAGGGGGCCGGGGGCCCGGCTGAACTCATGCACATGGTTGGTTATCAGGGTGAAGCCTATAGCGATTGCATGCCCAGCAACAGCTCTGTCATTCGGCCCGATCGGTGTACCCGCCGCATTTAGCTGGCGCATGACCTCGATCGTCGCATCGACCGCACGCAAGTCCAAGCGGTCACCGCGTCCAGGCGCCGAACGAACTCGTCCACTAGGACCTCGTGCTTGAGGGAGCCTATCCTGCCGATCTAGCCGTAACGCATTTCCACGTAGGTGATAGCCGAAACCACGATGCGGTTACCGCGCTCGACGTCAGCAGCAAGGCTTCTGATCACTGCATCTGGATGCTGTCGCATGATGAACGAGCAAATGCAGGTATCGAGCATGTAGGTGATCACAGCTTGAACCTACCTTCATCACCGGCCACCGCGGCGCGCTCCTGCAGGAAGTCGGCGTCAGCCTTAGGCAATTCAGTCAGAGAGGTCCAGGATGGTCGAGCAGGCCGAAGGGTGATGACGTCACCCTCCTTCGAGATTTCGAGCTCGCCGATACCCTCAAAAGCCATGTCCTTGGGCAGCCGGAGTGCTTGATTCCTGCCATTCATGAAGATCGATACGGTACGCATGAGCTGCTCCTTTAGCATCTGCATGACATAGGAAAATCTAACGCACTGTTCGTGCCTCTCCTAGGCATATGCCGTCAGCTGGGCGGACACGCGTACTTAGCATCAGGGCGGAGTCGACTCCCTATCAGCGGTACCCCAAAGCACAGGTAAATTAGGTCGTTACCGGCGTCAGCATTTGCGCCGAGCGCATGATGGCGCTCTATATTGACATGACCGCAAAGATCCCTAGGATAGGGGCGTTGTGTAGGCCCCACGACGCGGGATCTGAGCCGCACCCGTCCTTCAGATGCACTGGCCAGACAATTAGTGATGGATATCAGCATAGCCACCAAGCGGCATGGCTCTGCTTAACTATTGTCTAAATCCAGGTGCAACCATGACCCCTACCCCTACCCCTACCCCTACCCCTACCCCCCGTACCCCTCGCTGGCTTCGTGAGAAAGAAGCACTGCGCGATCAAAACCGCGTTTTCAATCCAGACTTCGTGCTGCTTCCCAACGGCCAGTCTGTCCGAGAGGTACAGCTCGCATGTATAGACGTAAACGCCTACTGCCTTGAGCAGTTCGACGCATCGCTGGGCGACTTGATAGAGGACGCTCGGCAGCGCTTTGAGCTCACGACAGACAACGCGGTTCGTTGGCTGGCTGCAGTCATGGATGCCATCAGGCTCGGCGAGCCCGGCGTGCTTCACCAGAGTTCCCTGCGGGACGTCGAGCGAACCTTACTCGCTTGTGCCCACCAGGATTACTCCGATGCCAAAATGCAGTTGGGCCTGCTCTACTGCTCAGCGGGCAAGTACTTCGGACACACCGAGGAGGAAGGCCTGACCTGGATGCTGAGGGCCTTCAAGAGCAAGCACTCCGATGCAGCTGCTGAGCTCGGTGTTTACTACCTGCGGAAAGAGCGTTGGGACAAAGCTGAGCAGTACCTGCGCAAGGGCGACAAGCGAAAATGCGCGATGTCAGCTTTCATGCTGGCCCGGATGTACCACGAAGGAGCCGAAAGCTTCGAGCAGGACATCCAAAAGGCCTTCAAGCTTTACGGGCAAGCGTCCATGCGTGGATACCCTGACGCTACAGTCGAGATGGTTGAACTGCACTTGAGCGATCCTCAAGCTTTCTCGCTACGCGCTACCCCAGAGGAGTTACTGCGCGAAGCGATTGCAGACGGGCTACCCAGAGCCATGTTCTGGCTCGCCGACCTCTTCGAGCAAGGTCATTGCGTGCAGCAAGACCTGGACCAGGCGGTAAAGCTTTACCAGCAGGCTGCAGATCACGGGTTCGCTGTAGCCCAACTGACAATGGGCAATATCTATGAAGGCATCCGCCCTGCAACCTTCCCCGTATCCAAGGACATCGATCAAGCCATTCACTGGTATGAGCGTGCGGCAGACAACCCTGAGAACGACGAGGTACGCAAACGAGCCTTCCTTGCGCTGGGCGACATAGGGATGAAGACACATCAGTACGAGCGCGCTCGTGATTGCTTTCTGAACGCAACGCGTTTTGGTTCAGTAACGGGTCACCATCTGGCCGCCCAAGCCGCTCATCTTCACGAGGCACAGCAGTCTAACAAAGGGGGCAACTAACATGCTCAAACTGATTGTTTGCTCCCACTGTGAAGACGGTTACACCAGCTGCCCTGTCTGCCAGGGAGGTCGTGGGATGGTTACGTGCCCAGAATGCGACGGTGACGGATGCTGGTACGATCCGGACGCTGAAAAGCTGCGCGAGTGCAACCGCTGCGAGGGTGAAGGCATGGTCGACGCGCAAGACTGTGGTCACTGTGGTGGCCAGGGCTCAGTTCTGTGCGTCCCCTGCCACGGAACAGGCCGACTCTCTGAAGACGACTGCATGAGTTGTGGCGGATCGGAGGAGACTACTTGCCGGCGGTGTAGCGGACGCGGCGAAGGGCGGGATGATGATGAGGGCGCCTGCGCACGATGTGAGGGCTCGGGCAAGCGAAGCTGCCTTGCCTGTACGTAAGACCTCCCGAGGGTAAACAAGCCGGCGGGTTCGTACCCGCCGGCTGCTGCAATCTGCGGGAAAACCTTGCTGATCGTTCCTTGGCCGCGGCCAATGGTAATGGACCGCACGTTCAACCGTGACGATGCGTATCGAACGCTTATGTCTTAATCGTCATCGGCTGGCACTTTCGTCCCGTAATCGAACTAACCACAATAACGCGCAATTTCCGCTGCTTCATTATCTCGGCAAAGAACCGGCATTCTCTTCGCGCCAGCGAAATGGAGATAGCGAGTGCGATGTCGCCCATTCGTGTAGCTTATCCAGCGTAACACCTGCACCGAGCTCTTGGCGCAGCTTCCCTAGTTCTGCAACATGATGCGCCATGAGGCCGAGGTAGCGGACTTAAGAGCCACAACGAACCTCCGAATTAGATACCCAGCGTACCGGTCTGGCAAAGTCATCTTTCCAGTTCGACCAGCAGGCCTAGCGTCCGCATTCTCAGGCGGATCGCCGTCTTGGATACTCTGAAATATCTGCTGAGCGACGCGCACACGATTTCGAACTGCCTAATGTTGTCAGGTTGGCTATCGAGGTACAAGGGGCCGTGCCCGCGATTAATAATACCCATGTGCCGCAGCAAAATTGCAAAAGCCATCTGAAAGTCTTCGCTAGGCATCAGTAGACACGTGGCAAATGCGTTCGCTTGCCACTCCAAGCGCTCGAGTTCTCCCTTAGGGATGGTGATAAGTTGGGATTGGTCAATTTCTTCGGCTCGGATGCTTTCCCGAGTCATGTAGCGCCCATGATTGAGAAAGTGGTGACCCAGTTCATGAGCGAGCGTGAAACGCGCCAATTGGGATTGACTATCTTCAGCAAAGATTTTGATTTCCAGGGGGCGGAACGTAATGCTGCCCAACGCAGAAGTTGAGGGATCCAAGTAACTCACAACTAGCCCGCTAGCGGTCGCCTCCCTCTTAACTAACGCGTCCAAATCCACCGAGCCGCGAACATGCGAGATTGATCTCAACGCTTGCGTCGCCAGGCTCTCGATCCTTTCCCGCGAGATAAACGTCACCCTTGGCAGGCTAACAGCTGCGGGCAATCGAATGAGAGACAGGTCAGCTTCTTGAAACGCGCTCTCTAGGCCCAACCCTTGCCATACACCGTCCCAACCGTCGGTGAAACCCGAGGGAGTAACGGCATACGCGTTGTGTACCGTAGGCTTGAAGCTGGGCTGGGTCAGGGCGTATTCAATCTCGGCGCGCTTGCGGGCTCGCGCCCTGCGAGCGCCAGTCAGGAGCGTGCGGGGAAGCTCCCAGCGGAATTCAGACTGATCGAAGAACCGCAGCACACCAAAGCCACGATTGCGAGCAATGTTGAATGTCCCAGACTGGAATGCGCTGGCAGATGCGAAAATCCCCTTGGCGTTGAAGCCGGCGACCTGGCTGATCTTCGAGCCGAACTCCTCGATATCACCAACCGGTACGGTACCACTGTAGTTTTTGCACTCAATGAGCACCAACAAAGAAGGCGTTTCAAAACCAGGAAGGAAGACTTCCACTGACACATCAAAAATGATGAAGTCTTCCCGATCGCGAGAGTAATATCCCTTTTTTCTGAAGATATTGCAGCACTCAGGTCGGAAGGCATAAAACCGGCCTTCGGTAATCTCCTTCGAAAGAAAATCAAAGACCTGTTCCTCAAACAGATCACCCTTGGCAAAGGTGTTTAATCTTCCGGCCTCAGATTTCATCAGCGATGTGTTCCAATCGTTACGTATGAGTAGAAGGTCCAATCATGGGCCGCCGTCCAAAGACTAAGCGTTCTTTGCGCAGCAAAGAGAGAGCCGCGACACATGCTCGATCTGTCAGATTCTACGGGCGTGGTTACCGTGAAGGAAGCGGCTTGTGGAGCATTAGAGAGCTGGAGATAGGGTCGCGCGCTGGTACCGGATGCATGTGCTTCCCGAACTATCTGTAGTTGAAGGGCTGCATCGGGACAATTCAATAGGCTTGAAGGCGACACTTAAGTAAATCTAGGCGCCTATACGTTCGCCGGCTATTCTATGAGCCCGTCCCCCTAGGCTCAGTACCATGGCAGAACGTAAGCACATCCCCTCACATACGAAGCTTCGCCTGTTTTCGGCGGCCGCAGGCCATTGCCAGCGACCTGAGTGCCTGGAAACACTCTTCCCCGATGAGATGGGTGGAGAAAAACACATAGCAGAAATGGCTCACGTAATCCCATACGGCGAAAAAGGCCCCCGTGGAGATGAACGGCCTGCCGGCGATTTCGAGGTGGACGCTTTCGACAACCTCCTTCTTCTATGCCCTACCTGCCATACGATTATCGACAAGAATCCAGCGGGGTATAGCCGCAGTACCCTCTTAGGGTGGAAAAATAACCATCTCGCAGCCTTGGCTCATAAACAAGGAATCTTCGCTTATGCTGACCGCGCAGGCGGCAGACTTGCGATTGTGGGTGCCATGGCTGAAAACAAGGCAATATGGGACGAGCTCGCCCCCTTCGAGGGCGCTAACGCTGACCTCGATCCTGAATCCGAAGCTGCGAAGGCTTGGTCACACAGGATGCGCAACGTCATCCTTCCCAACCACTTCCGCATTCAAGCGATCGTCAAAGCAAACTTGCACTTCATGACGGACACGGAATTAGCCACCTTTGCGCGTTATCAGGAACACGTCCGCGGGCTCACGGAACGTCATGTATGCGGTACTGCTGGCCGAGCGATTCGATACCCCACAAAAATGGACGAAATATTCGCATGAAGTGGCAAGTGAAGTATGCACTGGAAAACCTTTGCCGTGACCAAAATGTAGCGTCGGCAGATCATATCGGCGGCGACGCCATACAAATATCGGTACATGGCAACCCTGACGTTGTAGCGATAATATCGGACGCAAAAACAATAGATGAAGAACTGATTCGGAAATATTTCCTTGAATGCCCCACTATGGATTTCATTTGCGGCTATCGAAAGGAGTGTGTCTGGGAAGGTGGGGCAATTCGATTCCTGAAGGAAAAAAATATTGGATGGGGAAGCGCTGGCACCTTGAGCTCCGCACTGGGCAGAGGTGACATCAGGGCAGCTACCCATAAGGAATACCGCTTTGCCTACCGACTAATCGAGCAGTGGCGGTCTATCAGTGATCTAAATCGAGAGTTTGATCGGGTCTTCAGCTTCAAGCTTTGGAATGGCAAGCCCATGCGGGTAGGCATGGTGAAGGAGTACGAGCCCACGGCTGATGCCATCCGTACGCTGTGGGAGCGTTTCGGCCCAGTTGATATCGTGTGGTCTATTAACCCCAATGGATTCCCTAGGGCCGATGCCATAGAAGCTGGACGTGAGCTTGGATGCGATGTGTTGCAATGGGACGAACTGAAGAGTGTCCTGAAAGGTCGCTAATGAGCGCCTCTCAGGTGGCTATGTACCTCCTTGAGACCTGCCCATCACTGGATGAATTCCAGCCTTTCATGTTTGGCTCATCACTTGATGGCATTGGGTACGACTACGACATTTTGATCGTTGGCCCAGCCGGCGAGCCCCTATCTCAACTGAAACGTGAATTGCAGGATGCAGGCGCAGAACTACCTCTCGACATTTTGTTCATGCTCCCTACCGAGGCAGAGGATACAGACTTCGTTAACCGTGAAAGATGCACTCCGTTTGCAGAGCTTGCAATCGGCACTAGGAACATTGCTCGCTAGTTTAACTAAGGAAGCCATGCCGAAGCCTCCTGATGCCGATTGTTGGCTCTCAACAGCTCACAAGCCGTATTTGCAGCGGTGGCACGTTGCGCCCCTCTGCTACGAGCGCCTCGCCGATTAATTCGGAAGGTAAACCGTAATGGTTCGGTAGAGGTGTGTAAGCGCCTAGCGGAATCATCTTGCGTAAGTCAGGCCAGCATCCATAGATGCGCTCACTGGCCCACTGGATCGGCAGCCTAGTCTGCTCATCCCTGAGATTGGAATACTTCCAACGGCAGCTCGCAAAACAGCGCTCACTTGGAGGTCATAGTGTGGTCATAGGTGCACAACCGGCATGCGGGCCGACCGACGACCTGCTCGGTCACGGTGGTGTGCAAGTCGATGCCCAACCGACCGAAGCAGTTGACCGTCGGGCCGCCGATTGAGTGGCGCAACCGCATAGAAGAGAAGGGTCATCTACGAGTCAGTGAACACGTACCTTTACTTACCGCCTGTGGCAACCAGCAACCGACCTGCCGTGCCCCGCAACATTGCGAGGCACGTTGGGACATCCAGATGCACTTGCATGGCCAGCACCCGAATGCCTAGGGCGCCGAGATGGAAGACCTTGTCCGCGGTGATCGGCACGTTGATCGATACGCGTTGCTGGAGCAGGCGAAGGTAGAGCACACCGCGCTCAGGCTGGTTAACCAGGGTCAGCCCTTTATCGCCGGCGGCGCCATGATTGCGCGCTTCGAACGCCGGCGTGATCCCAAGGACGCAACACATGAACGCCGGCATTTCGCGAGGCGTTATCT